>Ga0308410_1001344_pt1 | contig 14227 bp, 8 predicted proteins | sample HotsprOSTMatCore_FD_203467 | JGI IMG/M metagenome (GOLD analysis project Ga0308410, IMG submission 203467) | Hot spring phototrophic mat microbial communities from Octopus Spring, Yellowstone National Park, Wyoming, United States -... | ecosystem: Environmental > Aquatic > Thermal springs > Hot...
CTTAGAGCACTCTCCGCCGGCGACGGAGGAGGGGAATCCCCAACCAGATAGTCCAGAACGATCCCGAGAATCACTCCCCAATGAAAAAGGAAAAAAACCACCAAAACCTCGACACCGGACCAGGAGGGCCGCCGACCTACTTCATACGGCAAGATTTGCCCCTGTCTCTGGAACCGGCTCAGTAATTTCATGCCGGTAGCCAGGCTTACGAGCAAGCTCGCTAAAACCAGGATTTCCGCCAGTTGCTCTCCCATGGCTCTCTGAGACCGTCTCTTCAAGCCTCCTAATCCCCTCGCGGGGAAAGATCCTGCCCTTTTGGTTAAAAAAACAGAAACAGTTGGTTAAAAAAACAGAAACAGAATAGACACGCTTCCCCCGGTTGTATTATTGAAAAACGTTTAGCCGGATCCGTACGCCTCACAACGAAGCATTATCCCGGCCATGTGAAGGACCGGCAATGCCTAACCGCCGAAGGCTTATCTCCAGAGCCGGCCAAAATGGAGGGACCTCTTACCGACCGCTGGGAAATCCTCGACACACCCCTCGGAGTCGCCCATACCGGCCGTGGTAAAACGCCTTTGGCTCACGACTCTCCCAACTGGAAAACGGTCTATATCGCCTTCTCGCACTTGCAAAAGAGTCGGATATGGAAAAAGATCCACGCCTCCCTGCCATAAGAGCTCCACCATCCGGCAGGGAGAGAAAAGACTTCCACCACGGCGATTGTCGACAGGGAATCAGGCAAGGCCACCGAAGTGGCTGGCCCCAAAAAGCGTTACGACCCAGCCAAGAAGATCACCCGCCAAACCACTCCTCCGGCCGTCGACAACCTGGAAGCGGTCTTGGCCGGGTGATTCCTCCCGCTTTGCCGCAAGATTATGAGGAGCCGCAGTCGGTAAGGACATTACTCCACCGAGAATTCCAAACTTTGGGTCCGGTGATCTTCCGGTGGGCCCAAGGCACCCTGGCAACCACGAGCCAAAAGAACCTGAGGAACTTTTAACCGGATGCTGCAGACCGTGCTCCGGCCAGCCGGTCTTACACGATTCGCGGTTCTGCCTAACCGCTGGGGGCAAACGAACCTTCGCTTGCCTCGCATGGTGCCGAGGACACAGGAAAGAATGCGAACGCCACCTGAAATGGAGCGAGGTACTTTTCTCAACCAGCAGGATCACCCGCACGGGTTGCCGCCTCACTCAACCGAAAACGTGATTTGAAAGGAGCCGCCTGTCGAGATCGCTCCACCACAACTCAAGGTTCTCGGTGACACCGTTTGTAAATTGATACTTTTTGTCAATTAATGTGTCCTAGCCCGTACATGAATTTGCAACCCCGGTGAATACTTTCTCGGGTTTTATGGAGCGACTTGAAACCGGTGCTTGTAACGAACCTTCATATCTTCCACCACTCCCACGCGCGCTAGGCTGACGAGATTAACGCGTCATTAAGCGCGCGAAGGAGACAGGAAAACCATTATTTGATTACCGCAAACCATTATGCCATCCCGGTCATGATTCGATTACTGCGATGGTTGTAATGCCTCGAAATAGTCATCCTCAGCGATATCGGGAATACCGATGACCAGTACCCTCATACGACCTCGGGCTCCGTGAATCACCCCCGGTGGGATATGAACCAGCGAGCCTTTGAACACAGGGTACTCCGCGCCGTCGAGAACGACACTTCCGGACCCATCCAGAACGTAGTACAGCTCCACAGATCGCTTGTGAAAATGGAGTTTGGCCCCGTCGATGTCCACGGCATGGACCCAGGCTGCCGGCGACAACACGGCATCTTCACGACTGATGAGCCGATCACGCCACCCGCAGGCGCTCCGCTCCCGGGCCGAATGGCCTTCGTGACGGATTAACAAGGGACCTGTGGGAGTCATCCGAAGGACCGATTCACTCACCGATTCACTCATAGTTACTGCACCTTTTCGTTGGAAATCCTCACAGCAACGCTCTTTTTTCTAGATACTGAAAAATCCGCACAGCAACGGTCTTTTTCCTAGATATTGAATTCGTAACGATTGGAAACACCCACCGTCCGCAGGAACTACCCTATTTTATGGTCACCGCTTTAAGGATCACCGGCTCCAAAGCTTAAAGGGTACCTCAACAGAACGCCCGAGCTGGAGGGTTGGAACTTTGGTAGATATTTGGGGGGCTCGGTTTGTCCATAGAACCGAATCGCGATGGTGATCCTAACTGCAATTCACACCGGGGCGCGCTCAACGGGAACACATGTATCGCCCACAGCGTCTAGGGGAGATATAAAAGCAGTCTCAAGACAACTTAGTATGGGCGGAAAGCGGGCCTGACACCATATGATTGCCATCTGCCTCTTCTCGGATCGTCCGTGCCTCGCGGCACCGAAAAAAAACGTTCTCCTCTATATGCTGTATCCTCTATATTCGAAACTTCTCTATTTGCGTTATCCTCTATATCCTAAATACCTATATCTATATCCTAAATGTTTAACAACGCGACTCGCTCGGCAGAACCAGGCACACAAAAGAGTCCCGCGCGATTTCCCCATCTCGCAACCGCATCACAGTCCACGCGAGACTTTAATTGTGCTAGGAGGTAGTCCAACGGGCTTTACTCCCCATCCCAAAATACCCCAGAAGTCCCAACCTAATCCCTCAGACGAAGACCGTTGGCTTGGGGAGGAAAATTTCGACTGGATTTTTCCAAAGCCTACTTTTTGGGATGGGCTTTCTACTGCCAAACGGACGTTCACCTAGAACCGGGAAACCGCGGATGCAGTTGGATTTGTTAAGGTAGGCGGTTTTTCCGTAAGTGGTTACCACAAAAACATGTATTTCACTAAAAGCATACCCATGGAGGGTTGTAATTACGGAAGCACAAACAATGGCATCCCACACGCCTTATCTGGGTGCGGATTGATGCCGCCCACTAGGCTGCTATGAAAGCCACTCCTATGATACTACTACCAACAGGGGTGCAAATTTTCAGCCGGTACAGAGCGGCTGCACCTTCTGGATCCCCAGCGACCGGCTAGCTTGCTGCCCGCGCGAGCGCCCGGCCGAAAAAACCCTATCACGTGAAAACTGCCGACATGCAAGGCTTAGACGGTTACCGTTCAACCTACCGAAATCGAACGAGTGCATGTTAGGGTTACCAAGTTGCAACCTACACGCAACAGGAGGATCATCCTATTACCAAGCGCGCATAAGGAAGAGAACACGAAAGAATATGACGTACGACAGAATTGCCGCGAAACTGATGTCGATGTCAGACGAAGTCTGGATTTGCCACGCGAATCCTTGGAGTGTCTGGACACGTTTCGCCACGTCGCCGCTCTGGTTTCTGGCAATATGGAGTTGGGTCTGGATCGGCTGGTGGGCACTGGCCCCAATTGGTGTGCTTGCCGTTTGGACTTGGCTCAATCCTCGTGTGTTCATGGCATACACTGATGATAGACCGTGGAGCACCCGAGGCGTGCTGGGCGAGCGAATATTCATGAACCGAAACAACATACCAATCCCCCCTGAGCATCTCCGAATGTCGCACATACTCAGCGCCTTGGCCGGGATCAGCATGATAATCGCGATTATAGGCTTCGTTACAGCAAACTTCTGGCTTGCTTTGGGGGGATGGCTGCTCGGACTCACCTTTAAGATGTGGTTCGTTGATCGAATGGTCTGGTTGTACGAGATCATGAGCAAGTCGATTCCGGAGTACCAGGCTTGGGCAATCGGTCCTGGGCAGGTTGACCGCACAGTGAGCTCACTGGCTTCCGGAGACCAACAAGAGGGCCCCCCCGATGCTTGATAGCGCGCTTGAACCATCTCGTTCGGCACCACGGGGAAGGACACACGAAATGGCACGTGAGTTGGCTATGGGAGAGGGGGGAGCCAGCGGTTGTGGCTGCCCTGTGCAAAAAGGGATGGACCATCACAATCCGGATTAGCCAAGTGCCGGTATCGAGGCACATTAAAGCTTCCGCAGGGACTAAGGATCTGCTTGTGCAGCTCAAATCAGCGATGCCGCCGCAACCCCCTGCCACTATTTCTTCACATCAGGCAAGGAATCCCACGTCACGAGCGACCCGCGTGGGCGGAGAGACCTGGGAGGCACGGGCCACACGAGATCACACCTCAAACCGATTCACTTCCAATGACGCAAACTGACCTAGATTGCCGAACTAGCGTCGAGCTTCTAGCCTTCCGGTGTGCAATGCCCCTAATGGTAAGACGTTACGGCTTTCGCACTTTTTCCGCTCGCGCGAAAGCCCTCCTCATTCCGCCCGGATATCTGTCCTCTCCTTGCGGGTAAGAACAAGGTGCTCTTTTACCCGGTTGGTGAATTGGGAGAAGTATAGGGCGACGGCTTTGAACCCCGACAACTACCTGCCCGGGCTGGCATAGCCGCCCCGGCCCTCCTCGGACGCAGCCCGAATGGCCGGGCAGTTGCACCCGGACCATCTAGCCGAACAAGGCAGGCAAGAGCCAGGACAAAGTCTCTTCTGCGACTGTCCTCAACCTGCCCACTCCCAGTGGGAGAAAGTTCTGGGCTGTCAAGCGTCCCGCTCGCTGAGGCCTGGCATAGTTGCACAAAAGGGAAATGCTCTGACTAAGAGCAGTAGTCAGTGGGCAGATGCCAGAGGGTGATCCGCCGGAACTTTGCCCTTAAGTGGCCTGGCCCAGCGACTTCGCACCGGTTGCTATTCGGCAGTTTCGAGCGGGTTACCCGCTGTCCCGAAATTGCGATCTGAGCTGGTTCGGTGTCACCTTCCAACCCGCTGTGCTTAAACCCAATGGCGTGCAATGAGGGCTTTGGTAACTTAAAGGCTGTCCGTCGGACGTGCATCCGGCAAAAAAGAATTCCAGCAGAGGCTCTCGGGGAAATTGGGTTCGGGTGCACGCCTTTTTTGCCAGGTTGGCTTCTTGCCCCACCGGAAAAGGCACTTGGCGGGAGGGCAAATCGTCACCTCTGCCACCTAACCGGTGCTGCAGAGGGCTTTGACAAGCCGGACCATTGGCCAAACGTACACCACACCGGAGTAAACCGTGACAGCCACCATTGCCCACACCGAAACCACTAGCACCCAGTACAGCCAAACCCAAGGGTGGGCTATTTCCGCCCCCACAGCCAAAAACATAAGCCCGGCAGCCCCAGCCACACTCTGCACCACCATTTTCAACTTTCCTGCCGTCTGGGCAGAAAAATCTTGGCCCCGCTCTTCCACCCAGCTCCGCAAAGCGGTCACAAGCAGTTCCCGAGCCAAGACAACCACCACCATCCACGGCTGAAGAAGTTCTAAATGAGAATGCATCCTTGGATCCGCTGCCAAAAAGATCAGCGTCCCACAGATAAGGATCTTGTCCACGAAAGGATCCAAGATTCGCCCCAGCACAGTCACCATCTGAAACCGACGGGCCAAAAACCCATCCACCCAATCACTTCCGGTAGCAATCACAAAAATCCAAAAACCGGCGTCATATCCCCAAGGAACCGGTAACGAAAGGATCACAAACAACAGCACCGCCAGTCCAAGCCGCCCCACCGTTATCCAATTGGGGAGGCCCAAGCTCCAAAGAAGGGGGAAAAAGTTGTGTCCCATCGCAAAGACTCAGTTTGCTTAATGCCTCCAATCTCCCCGACAATAGGCGGACCGATCCAAAAACACGGCCAAACAAGCCATTCTGTTATCGTTTGGCTTTCAAAGTTGGAATCAGGGCTTGATACCACTCCACCCCCGCCGGATCTTAATACCTGCTTCTATCCCGAGGAACTCCGGGCCGGGATCCACTTGTCGATCGACCCTCAACCTACCCAAGTCAGGATTCCTGAACACCGCAGCACACTCCCGGTGAGGAAACCTGTCTTTCCAGGTCGACTTTGAGCGCGCCTGACAGATAGATCCTTTTTGTTACCCTTTCACTCCAGGACTCACACGAATTTCATAAGGATATCTGAAAAAGTCCCCTTAGCCACAAGTTAACCCGAGCCACCTTCGAACGGTTTCCATGGGTAAGAAGAGACTACCGGGGTTTTCCCACCGGAGCGGCAATCAGATCGTAACCATGCCGAGCTACAATTTCGCAGAGCACCATCTGACCCGGCCGAATTCCCTTGCCTGTCACATAGACCACCCCGTCAATCTCAGGAGCATGGACGTAAGTCCGGCCGACAAACACTCCTTTCTCCCCACGAACCGGCAGATCGATCAGAACCTCCAAGGTTTTTCCCACCTGGTCCTCGTTCCAAGCGAAGGTAATTTCCTGCTGAATACCAAGCAAAATCTCTGCCCGGCGTTTCCGCTCCGCTTCTGGCACTTCCCCGTCGAGCCGGACGGAAGGAGTATCCGGCTCCGGCGAATAAGCAAAGACCCCCAGATGCTCAAACCGCTGCAATCGAACAAATTCACACAACCGATGGAACTCTTCCTCGGTCTCTCCCGGAAATCCGGTCATTAAGGTTGTTCGAATCACCAATCCCGGAATCCTTTCCCGCAGACGGGAAAGCAAGCTTTCGATTTCCGCCCGCGTGGTATGGCGATTCATCCGCCGAAGGATCCGGTCCTCGCTATGTTGCAAAGGGAGATCCAAATAGGGGATAACTCGCACGCTACTGGCGATGGTATCTATAAGTTCATCCGTCACATGGGTGGGATAGAGGTAGAGCAAGCGGATCCATTCGAGGCCCTCCACTTCCTCGAGCCGACGAAGAAGTTCCGGCAGGAGCGGTTTGCCGACCAAATCCACGCCGTAGTAGGAAGTATCCTGGGCCACCAAAATGAGCTCCCGCGTGCCTGCGGCAGCCAGAGCCCTTGCCTCTGCCACGAGTTCTTCTAACGGCCGACTGGTATATTTGCCCCGGATTTTCGGAATAGTGCAGAAAGTACAAAACCGATCGCAACCTTCGGCAATTTTCAGGTAGGCCACATGGGGAGCCGTCAACCGCATTCGGCTAGGGAAGGAAGACACCCCCGAGGAGCACTTTGCCGACGATTCGCCCTTCAACGGGACATGAACCCGGGTCTGACACCCAGAACAACTATCCAACAGCTCCGAGGCTATCGTCCCAATCTCCGATTCCCCCCACACACCGACGACCCGGTCCACTCCCGGACACTTTTCCAAAAGCTTTTCCCCTTCGTACTCGGCAAAACAGCCGGTGACAACCACCTTCCCTACCGAGCCCCGCCGCTTCAGCTCCAAGACCTCATAAATCGCTCGAAGGGATTCTTCCCGAGCCGACGCCAGGAAGCCGCAGGTATTAATGACCACCAGGTCAGCCCCCTCCACCCGCGGGGTAAACCGGAGACCGCTATCCGCAAGCTGGGCACAAATCTGCTCGGAGTCGACGAGATTCTTCGGACATCCGAGGGAAATGATACTAAAGCTTCCTTGCATTGGGGGAATATCCGGGGGATTGCTCCGCTTCTCTTTGTTTTTCTCTCCCAATCGCTTCATGAGAACCCCCAACTTCTCAATGGTTTTCACAGGCAAAGCAGAAATCTCAATGTTTTTCACACGCACAGCAGAAAAAACAAAAAGCCTCGCCCGCCGGCAGCTCTACTACGAACCTAGCCGTACGAAATTCCTTTCCAAAGCCCGTGAGTCCCCCCTCAAACCCACATAGTTTGGGATCTTGGGACTAGGATCTATGGATAATTCAAGAATTTGGATCCCCGCGGAGCTGCATTACTCAGCAAATCGAAAGTCTTTACCCAAGTTTCCTTCCCACCGGGAATTGCCCCGGTATAGATACCCGGCTTCCGGTGCCGGCATAGCCGAGGAGAGTAGCTACCCGAAGCCCGGAGCAGACTCTCCTTCAAGTAAAGGAACGTGAACGGGCTCGGCCTCTTTCTATGTTCGCCCACAAAACCGACCCTTCAGGGCTTCTCCTCACCCCTTCCCCGGGCCAAAAGTGCCATCCTCGCCACCGTCTCTGCCACCGTCCAGGCGGGGAACATCCCACACGGGGGCCACCGCAGGAAAGCTTTTTATGAAAACTGCCCCCAGCCTCTCCATCTCGCCACACCAACCCCTCAATTCTTCTAACACCCCGGGACTATGCACTTTTTTGTGAAATTCGTAAACCCTACCCTGCGTCGGGAAATCCCCCTACCCTATTTCTTCATTGACTTCCCGGACGAAAGCCCTTGGCAAGCCAAGGTGTGCAGGTACTTCATTCGCCACTGGAAGTCCCCTTCCAGATCTGCAAACAAGCCGGTACCGATGACCAAAAGGTCAGCCCCCGCCTCGGTACACGCTGCCACATTTCCCGCCTTCACACCACCATCGATGGAGAGGACCAAGGACGAGGGTGCCACCGACCGGAGCTCTCGCAATTTTTCCAAGGCACTCGGTTGAAAGGCCTGCCCCCCAAAGCCAGGCATGACACTCATCACAAGGACAAGGTCACAGTCGCAAAGGAAAGGCTGCAGCTGCTCCCATGGTGTAGGCGGATTCAAGGATAGTCCGGCCGCCGCTCCAAGTTGCCGGATCTCCCCCAACAAGGGTCGAGGATCCGGAACTACCTCAATATGAATGGTCAAAGCATCAGCCCCAGCCTTGCGAAAAGGCTTAAGGAACTGCTGGGGGTTATCGATCATCAAATGCACGTCAAGGACCAGATCGGTAACCCGCCGGATCGCCTCCACGATCGGCACCCCCATACTCAAGTTTGGAACGAAGTGCCCGTCCATCACGTCAATATGCAGGACCGTGGCCCCTGCGTCCTCCAGTTGGCGGATTTGATCCCCCAATCGTGTGAAGTCGCATGCAAGGAGGGAGGGAGAGATCACCGGCCGATTCTGCCGCACTTCTGCCAACCAGTTTCTAAAAGCATCCATGGGCATTGTGGGTTTCTCTCGGGAAGCTCAAGGAAAACTACAAGGCCCCGGCGAACCCTCCTGGAGCGGGGAACAGCATCACCACTGCTCTCCGGGCGAAAAACCGGCAAAAAACCCGTAACTCCGCCGGAATTATCCTTAGCAAGAATTGTACTGCCATACCCATCGCCAAGGTTACCCCTTTCCCCGGCTAGAGAAGCCCGGCTCCAAGGAGAATGGCCCGTTTTGAAACCCGACTGAAAGCCGCCAAAAATTCCTCGGCACAAAGCGAGAAACCCCCTAAGAAGCAGGATTGGCACAGCTATCATGGGGGGACCAATTCAACCCTTGGCAATTTAACTCTTGGTCGGGAATATTTCGAGACAAATGGTGGGCTGGACAAAACCTCCTCAAAATGGGCGGCATGAGAGAAAGTAATGCTAAGACCCAAAGACCTTAACGATTAGCCATGAGCGTAAAGGCCACACCCAATCCATTCCATTACGGGCTCTCAAGGAAAGGGGCAGCTGAGGTAACAAGGGTTAAGGGAATCGGGGATTCTCTTCTTCCGGTGTCAAAGTGACAGTCTGCGTCCCGACCTGGAGGCGAACAAAGCTCCTCGAGCCGGGTTGAACTGTAAGTCTCGGAATAATCAAGGCTTACGACGCAGTGGCTGTTTAGGCACAGTTCTTGCACCAGCTTGTAGGGCAAAACGCTCACCTGCCAAATTTGGGGACCAGTCCTTCAAAAACTTTAAATGGGCGAGATGCTTTCGCCGTCTGCCGGAGCATGGTGGCTCCGTGATCTAACCCCGAGATTGATGAGTCGGGTGGCTGAGTGAAGCACTTTTGCGTCGTGCTGGGGTTTGGCGGGCTGCTGTGGCCGACACAGGGTCAATTTCGCAGAGTCTCTAATACTGACTCTTATGACTCTTGGTGGCGGAGGCCAACCAGCACGGCGAGGATTTCCAATCGCAAAAGCCGGTCAAGCCGGCTCGCCTCTTTGGTCGGGAACTTGAAGAGCTGCAGTTGCTGTCGGGGATCTCCATTCCGCACTTGGTTGTGCGACTGATGAGAATCGAAGGAGGACTTAAGCAGTGGCGAAACAAATGGTATTCGAAGAAACTGCCCGGTTGGCGTTGGCTGAAGGTGTAACGAAGTTGGCCCGGGCGGTTCGTACCACTTTGGGACCGCGAGGACGAAATGCAGTCCTGGACAAGGGTTGGGGTTCTCCGAAAATCACGAAGGACGGGGTAACGGTAGCCGAGGACGTTAGCCTCCAAGATCCCTACGAAAACCTCGGTGCCCAGCTGGTCAAGGAGGCGGCCTCGAAGACGAACGATGTCGCCGGCGATGGCACGACCACCGCAACCGTCTTGGCTGAGGCAATGTTCCGGGAAGGGATGCGGATGGTGGCAGCGGGGGCCGATCCCATGGCTCTCGCCCGGGGTATGCATAAAGCCACGGCGGCAGTCGTGGAGGAAATCCGGCGGATGGCCAAGAAAATCGATGACAAAAACAAGAAAGAAATCATGCAAGTGGCCACTATCGCCGGCAACAACGACCCAGAAATTGGAGCAGTTCTGGCCGATGCCTTCATGAAAGTCGGTAAAGACGGGGTCATCACCGTCGAGGAAGGAAGGCAGGCCGAGACCTATGTCGAATTCGTGGAGGGAATGCAGTTTGACCGCGGATACCTTTCCCCCCACTTTGTTACCAATCAAGAAGAGCAGACCTGCGAACTTGAGAATTGCTATATTCTTGTCCACGAAGAAAAGCTCTCCAGTGCAAAACCTCTGATCCCCTTGCTGGAAGCCGTGAGCCGGTCGGGCAAGCCTTTGCTTATCATTGCCGAGGATGTGGAGGGAGAGGCCCTGGCGACCTTGGTGGTTAATAAACTGCGGGGGATCCTCAGTTGTTGTGCTGTGAAAGCACCCGGCTACGGCGAACGCCGCAAGGCTATGCTGGGCGATATCGCCATCCTCACCGGCGGACAACCCATCTTCAAAGACCTCGGAATTTCCCTGGAATCGGTGAAGCTTTCCGATCTGGGGACGGCCAAGAAAGTAATCGTTACTGCCGATGATACCACCATCATCGGCGGGGGCGGGAAGAAAGAAGCCATTGAGGGCCGGGCAGAGCAGATCCGCCAGGAAATAGAAAAAACCACTAGCGATTACGATCGGGAAAAGCTGCAAGAACGGTTGGCAAAGCTTTCCGGCGGGGTGGCCCAAATCATGGTGGGTGCTGCCACCGAGACGGAGATGAAGGAACGAAAGGCACTGATGGAGGATGCCAAGGCGGCTACTCAAGCTGCTCTGGCGGAAGGAATTGTTCCCGGTGGCGGTGTGGCCCTGCTCCGAGCTGCCAAGGCACTGGAGAAACTGGAACTTGAGGGCGATGAGGCCCTCGGGGCCAAAGTCGTGCTGAAAGCCCTCGAAATGCCCCTCTACTGGATCGTGGAGAATGCCGGGCACGACGGAGGAGTCGCGGTCAACCGTATCAGGCAATCCAAAAACAAGAACGAAGGATTCGACGCCGAAAAGTGCGTCTATTGCGATATGATCGAGGCCGGGATTGTGGATCCGGCCAAGGTGGTCCGGGTAGCGTTGGAAAACGCCACAAGCGTTGCCTCTTTGCTCCTGACCACGTCGTGCTTGGTTACCGAGGTTCCCAAGAAGAAAAAGGAACGGCCGCGGCGAGGCCCGGAGGACTTCGAGGATTTCGAGGAATAAAAATTGCCGACGCCAGGCGGGGGCGACGCGAGGCAGAGGGGCTGCCTTAGGTCCCCGGTCCCCGCAGGTACCTTCAGGTTCCCGGGCAAAGCTCCGACAGCTGTTGCCCAAAGTGAGCGGCCGATGGGAACCGGAAATCCCGAACTCAGAGGGCCGGCAATCCTTCGGCCCAACCGGCGGGACAAGGGGACTGTGTTCGATGGGTGGCCGGGCATAAATGGCGGGGGTCACCCGGCCTCAGCCGAAGGAATCGGAGGGATCAAAGCCACAATGGAGGGATCAAAGCCACAATTTATCGCAGGGATCAAAGCCAGAATTTTCGGATTGAGACGGTTTGGGTCGGTATCGGGTGGGATTGCTCCCGTTCGGTTGAGGTAACTACATCCTTGGAAGGACACTCGAAGCATTAAGAAAGGTGGAAACCATGGCAAAGACCATCAATCTGAAACCTCTGGATGACCGTGTTGTTGTAGAACCTATGGAAGCCGAAGAACGGACGCCGGGGGGTATCGTCCTCCCAGATACCGCTAAGGAAAAACCTCAGCGGGGTAAGGTGTTAGCCGTCGGTCCGGGAAAACTTTTGGAAAATGGTCAGCGGAGTACCATGTCCGTGGCGGTCGGCGATGAGGTGATTTTCGGCAAGTATGCCGGCACCGATATCGAGATCGACGGTCGCGAGATCAAAATCCTCCGGGAAAGCGACATCTTAGCGAAGGTTCTTAAGGAGTGATGGAAACCGGTGCTGCCGCGTGAAAACGGGCGCTCCGGCGATCGCCCCGGTGTTGCCGGGGAAGGGGTTCCAACGAAAACTGCTTTTCCACCAACGGGGAGCGGTTTCCTCCGGCAGCGTCGCGGGCATTTAGGCTGCATCCGGGATTGCCACTGCCGACAAGAAAGTTTCGTTCTGATTGTTCTTTCTGCCCAATTGTGGGCGGAAAGATTGAAAACGTTGGAGGTGGGTTGGGTGTGATTGGCCGGCTCGTGAATTGATCGCCGGCTCTGGGAATAAACGACTGGGTAAATTTGGCTGAGTTTGGAGAGGGACCATAACCGTGGCAAAGCAACTGCTTTACGAGGATCAAGCTCGGAAAAAACTGCACGACGGTGTGGACAAGTTGGCCCGGGCGGTAGCCGTCACCTTAGGGCCCACCGGCCGGAACGTAATCATCGACAAAAGCTATGGTAACCCCACCGTCACAAAAGACGGGGTTACGGTCGCTAAAGAAATTGAGCTGGAGGATCGCTTCGAAAACATGGGAGCCAAGCTGGTCAATGAAGTGGCCTCCAAGACCTCCGATGTGGCCGGTGACGGGACAACCACCGCAACGATTTTGGCTCGGGCGATTTACCGGGAAGGTCTTCGGCACTTGACCGCCGGTGCTAATCCCACCGCTTTGCGGCGGGGTATCGAACGCGGTGTCCGAGCTGCGGTAGATCATCTGTACACAATCGCCAAAAAGGTCACCACAAAAGAGGAAATTGCTAGTGTCGGTGCCATCAGTGCCAACAACGACCGCAGAATCGGCGAACTGCTTGCCGAGGCGATGGAGAAAGTGGGAAGCGACGGTGTGATCACCGTCGAAGAAGGCAAGACGGCCACCACCACATACGAAATCGTCGAGGGCATGCAGTTCGACAAGGGTTATCTTTCTCCCTATTTCATCAACCGGTTGGAGCATATGGATTGTGTGCTCGAGGATTGCTACATCCTCATCCATGAAAAGAAAATCAGCAATATCCGCGATCTGATCCCGCTGCTCGAGCGGGTGGCTCAGACCGGTAGACCCCTCTTGATTATCGCCGAGGATGTCGAAGGCGAAGCCTTGACCATGCTTGTGGTTAACAAGTTGCGGGGAGTCCTGAACTGCTGTGCGGTTAAGGCCCCCGGCTTTGGCGATCGGCGAAAGGCGATGCTTACCGACATCGCCATTTTGACCGGCGGCACAATGATCAGCGAGGATTTGGGGATTAAGTTGGAGAATGTAACGCTGGAGCACCTCGGCCGGGCAAAGAAGGTAATCGTCGACAAGGATTCCACCACCATTGTCGAGGGCCAAGGCAAGCCGTCGGAGATTAAAGCCCGGATCGAGCAGCTGCGGAAGCAAATCGAAGAGACCGACAGTGATTACGATCGCGAAAAATTCCAGGAGCGTTTGGCCAAGTTGGCCGGCGGTGTGGCCGTGATCCACGTGGGTGGGGCTACGGAAGCCGAAATGAAGCAGACCAAAGCCCGCGTGGAGGATGCCCTGCATGCCACCCGAGCCGCCGCAGAAGAGGGGATCGTCCCGGGAGGCGGCGTGGCATTGCTCCGTTGCCGCGAAGCCGTGGAAAAAGCCCGGCAAAATGCTCGCGGAGATGAAAAGCTCGGGGTAGACATTATTTACAAGGTACTCTCCATTCCGCTGGAACAGATTGCGGAAAACAGCGGCTTCGACGGAGCGGTAATTGCCGAGGAAGTGGCCCAAAAGCCAACCAACTACGGCTTCGACGCCAATACCGGCAAAATTGTCGACATGTTTAAGGCCGGGATTATCGATCCGCTCAAGGTCGTGCGGATCGCTCTAGAGAACGCCGCGAGCATTGCCGGATTGATGCTCACCACGGAAACCTTGGTGACAGACTTGAAGGACGAGGACAAGAAGAAGCCGGTTGAGGGTGCCGTCATGTAGCCGGAGGGTGCTG
>Ga0308410_1001346_pt1 | contig 14223 bp, 8 predicted proteins | sample HotsprOSTMatCore_FD_203467 | JGI IMG/M metagenome (GOLD analysis project Ga0308410, IMG submission 203467) | Hot spring phototrophic mat microbial communities from Octopus Spring, Yellowstone National Park, Wyoming, United States -... | ecosystem: Environmental > Aquatic > Thermal springs > Hot...
TGAGCCTTTGTTGATGGAACCGCTCTACTTTTCTTACGTTTGGGGGGCCCCTAACCAGAAAAGTTGGATAGCTTCGCGGTTCGGTCGCCAAATTCCCCCGGAGGTTGAGCCAGTCGCAGAGTCATGGGAAATCGTTGCTCTTGACCGAACATTGACAAATCGGATCCTCAACTATCCCCGATCCCAGGCGACTTTGTTCGAGGTGCTAGAGCGAGATCCGGAGGCAATTCTCGGCATTCTTGATCAATCAAAGAGGTTCCCCTTCATAGTTAAGTACCTCGAGATTTTTGACCGGCTTTCTGTACAGGTGCATCCGGATGATGCTACAGCCGAAAGGCTCGGCTTTGGGCCTTTCGGCAAATCGGAAGCCTGGTTGATTTTGGAGGCCACCCCGGAGGCCCGAATTTGGGCCGGCTTCGCCCGGGAGGTGTCCCGTCCCATTGTGGAGGATACTATAAAATCTGGCGAGGTCGTCACCCTTTTGAGAGAGCACATTCCGCACCCGGGCGATTTCTATCATTTTCCAGCGGGCACAATTCACGCCGCCCAGGGACGCCTCCTGGTAGCCGAGGTTCAAGAGGCTAGTCAGTTAACCTTCCGAATCTTCGACTGGAATCGTACCGGAAAAGACGGGCAACCAAGACCGCTGCACGTAGCCGAGGCCCTGGAATCAATCGCCTATCGGGGGGAATTCGTCGAGCCAGTGAATGTTTTTACAGAGCTCCGTAACAGCCCGGACCAGCGTCTGGTCCGTTTTCGTAGATTCGCTGTTAGGCACCGGCAGATAGCGTTTCCGCTCACCATCCCGCTTGAAGGTCAGTATTCGGTAATCTGTCTGCTCCAAGGCAGGTTGAAGGTAACTGTGCCTTCTTGCGAGCTAGATGTCCAGGCCGGACAAACTTTTCTCATACCGGCGACGATTCCCTCGGTAACTTTCAGCCCGGGTGGTGGACCAGTCCCCTCGCTCTTAGAGATTCGTCCTAAGTAATGCCAACTCCCTATTGATGTCACCCGTGCCGCCAAACGGCACGACTCGCTAGCGGAAACAACAACTCAGGAGGCCAACACCAGGGGTTTAAAAAAGAAAGCCCTTGAACCGGACCCAGGGATTCCCTAAAAACTCTGATCTCAAGGTTGACTGGGTTATTTCCTGGGAGGATTTAGCTGACGCCACTTCCAAGGGCATGTGCATCGCCACCAGACCGTTGCCGGGGATCTCACGCGGCTATTGAGGCGAAAACCTCTTCGTGGAAACCCGGAAATCCGGAAATGTCGTGGAAAAATGAATGCCTGACAAAAAGCCGGCCGAAAACCTCGTGATTTCGGTCTTTGGCTCGGCCAGCCGGCTTACTTCCCTCCGGTTTTTTGGTCAAGCCCCGTGCTGCCTCCCTTCCCTTTCGGGTGCCTCCCTTCCTTTCGGCAGGCGAGCCAAGCCACTCCTTTTTCTAATTTTTCTAAAATTACTAATCGCTTTTTCTAATTACAAATTGCGGGGATTTCCGCTTTGCTAATCGCCGGGATTTCCGCTTGTCACCCGCCCTTCTCCCATGGATGCCGGGCTTCGGGGAGTCAATCTGTCAGCAATGGGTCAACTTCAGAGAAACATTCCCTTAGAAGCGGGCATTAGCGGGTATTTGACTGCGGCCACTGGCTGACAAATTTTCTCTCGGGCAAGAGCAACACGAGAAGGATTTTTTTCCGGTAAAAGAGGAGAAGGATTTTTTCCGGTAAAACAATCAAAATGATGACAAGTAAATCAAATAACAAATAAGTCGAAAATCGCTTCAAGGTTCACTGCAAGGGCCTGTTCGCCCCCGGAATCTCGGTCCGAATTCTTTTTTAATGGCGTTCTGGTTCCCGGCCGTTGGTTGCACAAGTCGGCCTTCTAAAGGACCACTGACTCCTCAATGACACCTTGGCGGCCCACGCTATGTCGGTCGATCGCTCGCTCCAAATTCGGGATTATCGCTTCGTGATATTCGCGAAGAAACGACGTAGCCGACCTTCCGGACTCGGGGCAAAATAGTTAGCAAACCAATCTCCCTGAGTTTTGGGATTAAAAACCTTGGGAAGTTCGTGGTGAATTAAAAACTTGGGAAAAATTTATCGGCTCAAGGTGAATTGGGTAAAACATTATCAAGGTTATTGTTTCTGTAAGCTTTTGCTGGCATGGGAAGAAGAGTTGAGATTGTTGTAACCGGCCTCGGGGTGGTATCCCCCATTGGCGTGGGTAGCGAAAGCGTTTGGCAGGCTTTGTTGGATGGGCGAAGCGGAATTCGGAAGCTTGAGCTTTTGGACGGCTCTCCGCTTCCTCCCGCCATCGGAGCCGATGTGCCCCAGCTGGACCCGTCACAATTCGTTCGGCCAAGAAAAGCCCTCAAAGTTATGAGCCGGGATATCCAGCTTGCGTTTGTTGCTGCGGAATTAGCCAGCCAACAAGCAAAGGCAGGACCGGGAAAGGTGGATCCCGATCGATTCGGGATCGTTTTCGGAGCGGACATGATCTCGTGTGAACTGGAGGAGTTAGCCCCAGCCTATCGAGAATGCATGGCGGACGGAATGTTCGAATTTAACCGGTGGGGCACCCATGCCTTGGCGGAGATGTTCCCCCTATGGATGCTCAAGTATTTACCGAATATGCCTGCTTGCCACATCGGCATCGCCCAGGATGCTCGGGGGCCCAACAACACGATTGTCGCCGGGGATATTTCGAGCCTGGCAGCTATTGCGGAAGCCGTCCGCGTGATCGAACGGGGAGCCGCCGACATCATGATTGCCGGAGGAACAGGCAATCGGCTCCATCCCATCGTATGGTCCCGGCGGGCTGTTTACGACCCCGCCATTTGGCAAGGACCTCCGGGCCAAGCGTGCCGGCCTTTTGACCTCCACCGTTGCGGGCAGGTATTCGGCGAGGGAGCAGCAGCGTTTATCTTGGAGCGGGCCGAGCATGCCCAGGCCCGGGGGGTTAAACCGCTGGGAAAAATCCTGGGTTTCGCGTCCAGTTGCGAATCTTGTCCGGCAGGTGTTTTGCCCCGAGGGGAAGCAATTGAGCGGGTAATTCGCCTAGCACTGCTGGCCTCCGGGCTATCCCCTAAGGAAGTTGGACACGTGAACGCCCATGGCTTAAGCACCCGCCACGACGACAAAATCGAAGCCCAAGCGATTGCCCGCACACTGGGAGAGGTTCCTGTCACCGCCCCGAAAAGCTTTTTTGGGAATCTTGCTGCCGGCTCCGGAGCAGTGGAGCTGGCAGTTAGCATCCTAGCAATCCAGAGAAGATTGATTCCTCCCACACTCAATTACGAGAACCCCGATCCGGAATGTCCAGTCCAAGTAGTCCATGGAGCTCTTGCACCCATGGATGCCCCTACGGCTTTGTGCCTCAATCATACCCATTTTGGCCAAGCCATGGCATTGGTCGTAGCGGCTCCCGATTTTTAATCGACGGGTCGTAGCCGTTCCCGATTTTTAATCGACGGATATATCAAGTAGTCTTGGTCTTTCGCAAGTAGTGCTCCAAGACACCGGGAACTTTGTCGGCAGTGATCTGAGCCCAAACCTCGCCGTTAACGGTGATCACAGGGGCCAAAGCACACATTCCCAGGCAGCGGCACCCTTCCACCGTAAATAAACCATCTTTACTGGTTTCACCCAACTGGACACCCAAGTCACTCATGAATCTTTCTGCCACCCGATCTGCCCCGTTCACGTAGCAAGCGGTTCCGAAACAAATATTTACAAGAAACCGGCCACGGGGCTGCAAGCGAAAATAGTGATAGAAAGTCGCCACCCCGGAGACCTTAGCCGCAGGGATTTGCATGAGCTGAGCCACAGCATCTAAATGGCTTGCACCGAGGTATCCAAATTCGGCTTGGACCCGGTGCAAAACGGCAATGAGGTGGCTTTCCGGCCGAGATTCCTTTTTCACCTCATCAATAAACTCACAGATTTTTTCCCCGAGTATTCGGCGGCACGTTGCCTCCACTTCCGGCCAACTATCCGTTGGGGAAATAGGTCTTGTGATCTGGCTCATCGAATCCCTCGTGGTAATCGCGGTGAATAATGAGTGTGCAAAAGCTCATGGGCTTTAGGCGAACCGGGAGCTACCAAAAAATTCTCGTAGATTTCGAGAACTGCGGGGTTCTCGTATGACTTCCGCAGTTTCTTGGCTGAATCAATGGCATACAAGGCCTTTGCCCGCTCGCGCAAAAGTTGAGGATCTAAAACCGGTCTGCCAGGGGGAGGATAGGGCTGGCCTCCACCGCCAATGCACCCTCCTGGGCAAGCCATAATCTCCACGATGTGATACCGCTCCTCGCCAGAAACGATCTTATCCAGAACGATCTTCGCATTGGTTAGCCCGTTTGCCACAGCCACGTGAATTGCTCTTTCTCCCAGGGCGACATAAGCCTCGCGGAGACCTTCCACCCCGCGAACCTCTGTGAAATCCACCCGTTCCACTCCTTTGCCGGTGGCCAGGCGGGTTGCGGCCCGTAACGTGGCTTCCATCACCCCGCCGGTCGTTCCGAAGATATCCCCCGCTCCCGAGGCCAGCCCCAAGGGAGGATCAAACTCTCCGTCCGGCAGTCGCATCCAGTCGATACCGTAGCATTTGATCATCCAAATGAGCTCGCGGGTGGTCAACACAGCGTCCGTGTACGGAATTCCATCCGGCATCCGGTGTTCGGGACGGGCAGCCTCAAACTTTTTGGCCACGCAGGGCATCACCGCAACCATATAAATGTTTTTTGGGTCAATCCCTTTCCGCTGGGCATAATAGGTTTTCGCCAAGGTCGAGATCATACTCATTGGCGACTTACAGGTAGAAGCATGAGGAATTAGCTCGGGATAGAATTTTTCCAGGAAATTTATCCACCCAGGAGAACAGGACGTGATCAACGGGAGCGGTCCCCCCTGCTCTAAACGGAGGAGAAACTCGTGGGCCTCCTCCACAATGGTAAGGTCGGCTCCTAAATCGGTATCAAAAACAGCATCGAAGCCAAGGAGGCGAAGGGCCGTGATCATCTTCCCGGTCGCGGGGGTCCCGGGAGGCATCCCAAAACCCTCCCCAATCGCCGCCCGAATCGAAGGAGCCGTTTGAACCACCACATGCTTGGTCGGATCCGCCAAAGCCTGCCAAACTTGTTCCGTGGCAGGCTTCTCTAAAAAGGCCGCAGTCGGGCAAACCATCACACACTGGCCGCACTGAATACACACCGACTCATCCATCTTTGCATAGTGGGCGGGAGCAACGACGGTATAGAAACCCCGGGCATGTTGACTCAGGTTGTAAACGCCTTGAATTTCTGCACAAACTCGCACACACCGACCGCAAAGAACGCACTTTTCGGGATTTCTGATAACCGAGTGACTGGAGTAGTCGGAGGCAGGCCGCTTCCGTTCTCCAGCAAAAAATCGCTCCCGAACACCTAAAGCGTAAGCGAGGTTTTGGAGCTCGCAATTTCCATCCCGTTCGCAAATCTGGCAATCTTGCGGATGGTTATCCAGAAGCAGTTCCACGATATCCCGGCGCGCCTGGCGAATTTCCGGAGAGTTGGTCCGCACCCGCATGCCTTCCCAAACGGGCATATGGCAGGAAGCCAGGTAGTAATCCAGCCCCTCCACCTCCACGATACATACCCGGCACGCCCCGGCAATACTAAGCTTGGGGTGATAACAGAGGCGGGGGATCGAAATCCCAATTTGCTCTGCCGCCTCCATAATCGTTGTCCCTTCAGGGACCCGAACGGGCCTGTCGTCGATAATTAACGAAACAGTCTTTAAAGGTGCAGATGACCCTTCCATATCCGGATGAACTCGTACCAAATTAGATTACAAGCACACCTGCTCTATCGCCTATTCGGTTGACAGTTCCACCGCAAACACCTGAAGCATCTGCGGCTCAATTAAGTTTCTCCCAGCAGCTCCTTAAACCGGCAGAAACCCTCCACCAACGGGCTAGTAATTCGAAAGACCAACCCTTACCCCTCGGGTAACCCGGCTTTAAAACCTGGCCTTCCAACTCTCGATCCTCCCGAGCATTACCTTCGGTCGCATTCCATGTGCCCGCAAAAGTTGCTCCCTACTCCCTTTTTTAGACTATCCTTGCTCCCGAAGCCGACAACTACCTACCCACGAAAATCCACCAAAACAGGTGGTTCGGCAGACCGGCAACCCTCAAAACGCAAGCAGAGACCTCTGCAAACTCTCACTGGGAAACTCCAGGTATAAAGGCATCTCGAAAATCATCTTGCTCGAAAACATTCTTTGTGGATTCCGCTGTCTAATCCCAATTTTTAGGCTAGTGTCTAACTATTCCTAGGCTAGTGTCTCATCCCTATTCCCGGGCCAGGAGTCCCCGAATTTTTCAGGTAGGAATCCGAACCACCGGGGCCGAGGATACCGCTCCGGCAAGGATCCTGATTTCTATCCTCCGCGGAAATGAAGCCTTAAGGCCCCAGCTCGGTTAGTGACGTTCTCCACTCATGGAGACATTATAAGTCCCCGGTTTTTAGCCGCCTTTGCACCTCCTCATTCTGAAACTCATTCTGTGAAGAGCGATAATTACTAATTCTGCGAACACCAAAAATGGTGATACTCCTCAACTAGTGACGAAAGAAAATGATGCTCCTCAACCAGTGACGAACTAGCTCCCTCCGTAGTTCACCCAGACCGCAACCAAGATTGCCCACCTCTGTCAGGGTTCGCCTTCGCAACAATAGGCTCCAAGGTATTCCCGCAAGCCAAAACGCCGTTATAACGATCGTCGCCCGGAATTCATCTCTCCTTTGGAGCACCATGCGTCATGCATTCTTCCCCGGGGTCCCCCAAGGCAAAGTCAGCTAGTGGAACAAGTGACGCCCGGAGCTTTGCCCCAGCAAATTCCATTTGGGCTTCTAACAACATCCGACCAGCCACTTTCACGAACGAATAACGGCGTCGAACCTGCAAACCTCGAAGCACCGGCCACACCGAATACAAATGGCCTGATCAATGACATGCGGCTGACGACGAGCCCCGCTGATGCAATTAACCGGACAATTCTTAGCACAAACTGTACACCCAACACACTTTTCGGGATCGATTGTGTACACGATAAGGGCTTTACACTTCTTGGCCCGGCACCGCTTGTCCACAACATGTTCTTCATATTCCTGCCGAAAGTGTTTGAGTGTACCCAGGATGGGATTGGGAGCAGCCCGGCCTAAGCCGCACAGAGATGCCTTTTTCACCAGCTTACCAAGTCTTTCCAGATTATCGATATCCTCAAGGGTGCCCTTCCCCGAAGTAATCCGTTCCAAAATTTCCAACAACCGTTTAGTTCCTTCCCTACAGGGGGTACATTTTCCGCAGGATTCATCGCAGGTAAATTCCATGAAGTATCTGGCGATGTCCACCATACAATCGGTTTCGTCCATGACAATCATGCCACCGGAGCCCATGATAGAGCCGGCCTGCGTCAAGGTGCCGAAATCGACGGGCAAATCCAACATCCAGGAGGGAATACATCCTCCTGCTGGCCCACCCGTCTGGACAGCCTTTACTTTCCGGCCCTCCGGAGGTCCCCCTCCAATCTCCAACACGATATCTCGCAGAGGGGTTCCCATGGGAACCTCCACCAACCCGGTATGGCACACTTTTCCAGCCAAAGCAAATACCTTCGTACCCCCGCTCTCGGTACTGCCGAGCCGAGCAAACCATTCGGGACCGTAATTGATGATTGCCGTTACGTTGGCAAAAGTCTCCACGTTGTTTATCACCGTAGGTTTACCCCAAAGTCCCCGCTCGGTTGGGTACGGGGGACGGGGGCGAGGTTGTCCCCGTTCTCCCTCGATGGAATGGATCAAGGCGGTTTCCTCTCCGCACACAAAAGCCCCTGCCCCAAGCCGGATTTCTATGTCGAAGTCAAATCCGGAGCCCAAGATGTCCTTCCCCAGTAGCCCCCACTCCCGACAAGCCACCAAGGCATTTTCCACCCGCTCCACAGCTAACGGGTATTCCGCTCGAACATAGACAAAACCTTGGTGAGCTCCGATAGCAAAGGCCCCGATAATCATCCCTTCAATCACATTAAAGGGATCACTCTCGAGCATACTCCGGTCCATAAAGGCCCCGGGATCTCCCTCGTCGGCGTTGCAGATGATATAGCGGACGGGATCCGGAGAGGCGGCGGCGAGGGCCCACTTTTTCCCGGTGGGATAACCTGCCCCACCCCTCCCTCGGAGCTTGGAACGCGTGATTTGATCGATCACCCACGTGGGATCATCCCGTTCAAGCACCCTCGCCAACGCCTCAAATCCGCGGTAATGGAAGTACTCCACGATACTGGTGGGATCCACAATCCCATTGTGCCGCAGAGCGACTCGGGTTTGCCGATTAAAGAATGCCACATCACCGTAAAGTTCCAGGAACTTACGGCCAATGGTTTTCCCAGGCACGGCAAGGCGTTCTACCACGCGGCCCCCCAGAACGTGCTGTTGCAGGATTTCCAACAACTCGCTCTGAGACCGGACCCGATAAAGCAGCTTGTCCGGCCGAAGGATGATGTGGGCTGCTTTTCCCACTTCGGTTGGACTGCAAGCCCCAAAACATGTGGCGAAAATGACCCTGGCTTGCTCCGGTTCGATCCCCAGCTCCCTCAATCGGGCTTGAGGTTCGGGCCCCCAAAGTTCGTCTGCCAGCGGTTTGCATCGAGGACTATGGCAACAAAGTAACTCATAACGGGGAAGGGAGGGTAATGGGCCATCTAACACATGATCCAGAAGCGGCTGCCCTGCCATAATGTGGGAAGTAAAGATCCGGTGGACGAGCTCCCGATCCACAAACTGATACTTTACCGGCAAACTATCTGGCATAAAGACGGTAACGATCGGCTCGCGGCTACATCGACCCGTACAGCCCACCCGATGCAAGCCTATGTCGGTCCGACCGGAAGCAGCAATGTGCTTGCGGAATTCCTCGAAAACTACCTCCGCCCCGGCCGCATTTTCGCATGTGGCCGAACCTACCTGAATCCGGATCCGATAGGGGGCCCTTTTGCTAGCCAGTGCTTCCTCCGCTTTCACTTGAAGGGCCTCGAATCGCTCTCTGACCACCGCTTTCACACTAGCCCTCCCAACTCGAACTTAGGCCTGGAAAATTCCGGACTTCAAAAATTTCCGAAATAAGGACAGAGAATATTTTCCGAAAGGCATTGCATTGTCAAATCCATAATTCCACGGAAAAGTTTAGTGAGAAGGGGGTTGCTCCAATAGGTGTCGGAAAAGGAGTGGTCAGAGCCCCGCACACTCTCCTCCCATCGAAACCGCGGAGACCAATTACCCCTTGAAACTCTGGAGAGGGACAACTTAGCAGACGTTACTCGAGGAGGAGTTCATTCCCAAAGGTCTGCGAATTCTTTCGCTCCCCTTTTCGGCGAGCAAAAAGCCCTGAAAAACGGTCACCAAAGTCCTCGAGTCTCTTGTCCCGGCTTTCCCCGCCGTTCAACCCACGACACCCTGCCCGCCAGAAACTCAAGACGGATAACCAATATTCGTAATCTTGGGAAGGTACCGATGAAAGCTTAAAAGCCGATCGGACCCCACGATTCAGCGGTTGGACCAAAGGCTGACTTGGCGGCTGCCAACTCCTTGCAGGGGCTAGGGGCATTCCCCCCAAAAAACCAGGCCTTTTGCTAAATTGTGGGAGCTGCCGCACAACCCGGTACCATGCAGTGCCGCGGGGGTACAGGGAAGAGCTCTCCACATCCCACCTTACGCCTAACCCTCCCGAAACACGTTCTGCCGGGAAAGTTCTTTTCTCCGGGAATTCCTTCCTGGTCTTCTTTCGGGGATCTTCTCCCGGGGGAACTCATTCCTGGGCAGTTCTCCCCACCAAAGGCCGGATTTCACCTTTTATGGAAATCTCGAAAACGTTTTTCGCCCAGGGGTCGGCCACCAGGAATTTCCCCTCTCTCCCCGCAATACTGACGGGTCGGAAGAGCGGTTTCCCCGAAAACCATTGGCTTACGTTTCCATCAGCGGTAACCTTCCAAATCGCCGATGCATAGCCGTCGGTTACATAAGCGCTTCCCTCATCGTCGAAAGCCACATCATGCGGAAACTGGAAGGGTCGGCCCTGGACAACCGGCTCCGGCTTGCCTCCTTTCAAAATTCGCCATAGCTGATGCTCCCCGTGGGCGACCGCCCACAATGTTCCTCCCGGATCAATCCCCAATCCACGGGGAGCTCGAAGTTCCGCAACAAGCTCCGGAGGCCCTTTTCCCGACCGCAGAACCCAAATTCGATGGGTTCCTAGGTCGCTCACAAAAATATTCCCCTCCGAGTCCACTGCCATATCCATAGGGGTCCACAGTCCCCTTTCAGTCAGGGGTTGCGGGTCCCTTCCCTCGAATCGGTAGACAGTGCTTGTGGCTGTATCTGCGGCTAAGAGAGCTCCACCCCGATCCAGGGTTAATGCCCGAACCGCGTTTAGGGGGGTTCGATACTTCTTGGAGGCTTGGAAAAAGATCTCAACCTTCCCCTCGCGGATTACGGTAACCCCCGGGAGATGAAGATCGGCGACATAAACACTCCCGTCCGAACCCCACATGGCGGAAATTGGGTATATCAGCTCGGCAGCCCAAGCCGAGCTATACCCCACCAAAAACCAAGCAGAGGCTACGGCCAACTTAGTAAACCTGTCAAAAAAAGCTCCCTTCACTTTCCTCCCCCCAACATGCAAAACAAGGCCCTACTGACAATTTTCCACCCTTACCCCATCAACCCATTAACTGGCAACGACCCGGATCTGGGCATCTGGAAGCCAACACCCCCAAAAGCAATCTACACGTTCCCCCTAAGGCGATAATTCCAAGATCTTGACATTGCGGAAATAAATGTCTGCATCCCCATGTTTACCTTGAAGACCGATGTGGCCAACCTGAGGCAACTCCGCGGCCGGCCGACTGAGCCACGACGGTATCGAGGAGCCATCCGGGTTGGTAGTTGGAGAAGTCCACTTTCGCATATCCATCGTGGTCACAAGTTCCCCATTGAGCACCACGTAGATCATTGGGCCCATGCATTTGATAACCATCTGGTTCCATTGGCCGGGCTTTCGAACCATCGATTTTGCGGGAGCCAACCGTCCAAAAATTGCACCGCAATGCCATGTAGGGGGCATTTTCGCCCACTTCTCCGCGAAGTCGTCGCAGATCTGAATCTCAATCGAATTCGGAATCCAGTTCTTGAGATCACTGCAATAAACGATAACCCCACTGTTTGCCCCGGGGCCATTCTTGAATTCCAGGGAAAGTATAAAATTCCTGTACTGATTTTTTGTCCATATGCACTGATCCTTATCTGCAGTAAGCACCCCCTGCTCAAATCTCCACGCCCCGGCAGGATCCAAGGCATTGGAGAGATCGGGGGCAAACAAGTCCTTCCATCCAGAAGTCTCGGGGGTTAAAGGTGGGGGTCCCTCGAGACCTTCTTGAGCAAACCCACCACCGACTACACCCACTAACCCCACGGCAACCCAACCGACAATCCTGGCAGACACCATCCGCTTGGTCTCCCCAAAAGCTAAACGTGACTGCTCGCACTCAAACAATCGACTTACTCTGCCCCCACCAGAAGCCGCCCCTCCCACCAATAGCGGTCCAAACCGGCACGAAAACCCGCTTCCGCCTCGGTGTCTATCTCCCCCGGGTCTCCCCACCCAACCCAAATATCCCCCAAATGCCCCGGCTGCTCCGCGGCCCTCTAGCCGGTTTCATTAAACCTCGCTCACCCTTGACCGGCCCCGCCGAACTCTTCTCCCCGGATAAAGAAATCACCTCATCCCCGGGCCAGCCCCAGACAGCGGACACACCCCTCCGCAGCTGTACACCGCCCAGCCCCGAGGGAAAAAACGCTCTGGGAGCGTCAACCTGTAATACCAAGGAGTGTCGGCCCAGCCGGGCAGCTTCGAACTATTCTGGAGGAGAGAAACCAAAAGTACCTCACCAAATCGCACCAGCCACCCGAAATCGTTCGGTCAATTGGTCGCGTTACGGAATCCACCGCCGAGACTGCCTGTCCGACCGATAATCTCCCGTCAAGCGTCAACGACTTCGTTCTTCCAAGCCGACCCCACCCTCATTTTCCCATCATTCCTCCAAAAAAGGCGGCGGGGGAAGTGGGAACCCTTCCCCTTCCTGCATGTCCTCCATTTGCCCGGCAGGCATTTGCCCGGCAGGCGATGTCTCCCCGGGAATGACACTCTCTTGGCCAGCAGTCTCCTCCTGAGGCGTTAAGGGCAAAGCAGGCTTCTCAGTCTCCACCACCCCGGGCCTAAGCGGCATTTCCTCGGTTCCCGACCCAGATTCATGCTCAGGCTTTGTCTCCGTTTGGCCCAATCCTTTTGGTCTCTCCTCTTTAGGCATAGCAGACCCCGGGGGGATTGAGGTGATTGAACTTGAGCCTGAGAGGCCCACCTCCGGAGTGGCCTTCTGCCTCACGCTCCGTCCCTCGGATCCCGAAACTCCTGAAACAGTCGGAGGGTGGGGATTTGTGGGGGCCCCCAAAGCCGGACTCCCCTGCTGAAGCAATAAGTCCCGCTCTTGAGCCCGCTCCACTCCGTACCTTTCTCGGCGCAACCGATCGGCCCGCTCTTTCGCGGCAGCACGTGCGGCAAAGCGGTGTTTTTCGATTACCAATCGCGCGCGCCCCTGGACCCGCTCCAAAGCACGCCCCACATCCAGGAATATCCCGAAATCTCTGGCTTCGAGCTCCGCTCCTTTTCGAAAGTCCTCGTCGGCTTCCTCCGGCCTTCCCAATTTCAGATAGGTGAGGCCCCGGAAGTAATACACTCGTGGATCTTCCATGCCCAGCTTTATTGCTCGAGTTAGAAACTCATGGGCCCTTACATAATCGCCCCCGAAGTAAGCGTGGACTCCCGAGCCATAAAGCCGACTGAGCACAGGGTCTTGGGCCTCAGCCGACTTAAGTAGTCCGCAAAAAAAGGCGAACACTACTACGAACGCAACTCTTGCATTGACGAAACGGATCATCATAGCTTGCTCCTTCGGCTGAAATTCCCGGGCACTCCTGCGGGGTCAAGTCGCCCGGGAGCAACGGTAGAAAGGAACGCCGTAAACTTCCTCTCCTCGGACAGCCAGGGTCGGTAACTGCAACAAGGAATTTTGACCTAAGGCACCTGCCCGGAATGATCACCCTGGTGTACAAACGGTCTCCACCCTGCCAAAAGTAAACCACGCTCGATCGGCATGGGCTCCGCATTTTTCCATTATCTGCCCGTGATTGAACATCCTACCTTCCAATCCCACCCCTTTCAAGCAATCGCTCAATGGGAAGCGGCCGCCAACACATGATCTTCCCTAATCCCCCGGTTCTAAAGCTCAACACGGGACCTCTTTACCCGGTACGTGGGGAGAAAAGAAACCACAAAGGATGATCTGGGTTCTTTCCGATCCGGAAAAATTCTTGGAAAAGTCGCCCAATCCGTTAGTGAGCCAGAAACCTGAGGTGCAGGTTGCTAGCAAGGCAACAGGGGTAGAACTTCCCTTTTAAATACTAGAACCGGCCCAGCAGTGGGGTTTTAGCAACCTTAAAATCCTTGTCCTATGTGATCTCCGGTTTTTCCCGCCGTCTGTGCATCCATTTTTTTTGCCGCCCATCTGCCCTTCATCTCTCGATATTTCACACGTCGGGCGAGTAAAAATTCCACACGTCGGGCAAGTAAAATAATGCCAACACAATCGGCGGCCTAATGACCCTGGCAGCAAGACCGTGCAAAATTTCCTGAACCACCACTTTTTTACTAATCGTATGAACCATTCCTGCCGATGCCTCGCAAGTTTTAATCGGTGTCGATTTCGGCACTAACTTACGATCTACCAGAGGTCTGCAGTGGTCGGTATTCCCGGTGCCCTTATTACCTCGGGGACAAGTCGCCTTATCAGGTTTGGGGGCACGGGCAAACTTTCATCAACCCTCGGCGGCAAAAAACAAGCTGAAAGGCTAATACTTTAGAAAAAGGAGGAGCTTAGTACCCAATGAGCAGATAACTCCTAAACGCTAGGGATCCCGAAGTAGCACCGCTCGCGGCTTACCATTTCGTTCAGGTACAATTATGGCAAAGACGAAAGGTGTCGGGCTCACCCATCGGATTTACCCTAAAATCCGAATCTTGGGTCCGGGAAGGATGCAGCTGGAAAGTGTAGACCTTCTTTCTCCAATT
>Ga0308410_1001351_pt1 | contig 14204 bp, 11 predicted proteins | sample HotsprOSTMatCore_FD_203467 | JGI IMG/M metagenome (GOLD analysis project Ga0308410, IMG submission 203467) | Hot spring phototrophic mat microbial communities from Octopus Spring, Yellowstone National Park, Wyoming, United States -... | ecosystem: Environmental > Aquatic > Thermal springs > Hot...
TCAACTCACGCCGGATCGGCTCGGGTCGGCGCTGGACCGAGACCTGCGATCTGTAGCCGAGGGGGGATAACAATCAGACGAGACCTTCAAAGAACGCCGCAGTTTTTCGACAGTAAGTAATTTCAACTCCGAATGACTCCAATTCAATTCAGGTTCCATATATGTGTGCAGCCATTTCTCATCAACCAGTTGGGCATTTTTTGTGCGTCTTTTTGTCGACCATTGACCCCATCACAAATGATCGCCTCGCGCCGGCCGTTGGCGATCGCACACACGCTTCCCAACTGACCGACGACCGGGATCACGTCGTCGCCCACGGATCATCCCCTCAGGCGCGCGATCGTCGCCGTGGTGGAATTACCTGGCAGCAGTTCCGCCAGCATTACCCGCCCGCCCCAGGAGCGGACAAGATCCGCGCCCACAACCTGGTCGAGTGTGTAGTCCGCACCCTTCACCAGCACATCGGGGCGCAGCGCGGCGATCAGCGCCTCGGGCGTGTCTTCGTCGAAGATCGTCACCAAATCGACATCGGCGAGGCTCGCCAGCACGGCCGCGCGCGCCGCCGCCTGCTGCACCGGCCGATTGGCGCCCTTCAGGCGGCGCACCGAGGCATCCGAGTTCAACCCCACGACGAGACGATCGCAGGCGCCGCGCGCCTGCTCGATGAGGTGGACGTGGCCGGGGTGCAACAGATCGAAGCAGCCATTGGTGAAGCCGATGCGCCAGCCCCGCCGACGCCAGCGCTCGACCTGCTCGACCGCTGCCTCCAGGCTCACCACTTTGCGCAGCGTTCCGGTGGCGGGGGCGAGCGCCTCGAGGAGTTCCGTCTCGCGCGCCACAGCAGTGCCGATCTTGCCCACGACCACGCCGGCGGCGATGTTGGCGAGGCGCGCGGCCAGCGGCAGCTTCAGCCCCGCAGCGATGCCGGCAGCGAGCGTGGCCACCACCGTGTCTCCGGCACCGGAGACGTCGAACACCTCCTTCGCCTCGGCGGCAAAATGGGTCACTAGCGCGCCCTGCGGCCCTTCCACGAGCGTCAGGCCGTCCTCTGAGCGCGTGCACAGCACCGCGCCGAACCCATGCGCGGCGATCAGGGCACGACAGGCGGCGACCACCTCGTCGGCGGTGCCGGTCGGCATGCCGGTGCCTTCGGCGAGTTCGCGCCTGTTGGGCGTGACGATATCGGCGCCGGCATAGCGGGAATAGTCGCGGCCCTTGGGATCGACCACGACGGTACGCCGGCGCAGGCGCGCGGCGGCGATGATGCGCGCGGCAGTGTTGCCGGCGAGCGTGCCCTTCAGGTAGTCGCTGATCACCACTACCTTGCAGGCAGCCATGGCGTCGGCGGCGATGGCGACCAGACGCTCGGCGAGCTTCGGATGCACCGGCTCGGTCGTTTCGCGATCCGCGCGGAGAAGCTGCTGGCCTGCGGCGAGGTAGCGCGTCTTCACCGTGGTGAGCCGCCCGCCCTGCACCAGCAGCCAGGGCTCCACGTTCGGCTGCCCGCCGATCAGGGCGGTCAGGTCCGAGCCCGCTTGGTCGTCGCCCACCACGGTGAGAAACGAGGCCGAGCCGCCGAGGGCTGTGATGTTGCGCACCACATTGCCTGCCCCGCCCGGCATGGCGATCTCACGCTCGACGGTCACTACCGGGATCGGCGCCTCGGGGGAGACCCGCTCGACCGTGCCGTAGACGTAGCGGTCGAGCATCGCGTCGCCGACCACCAGCACCGAGGCGCGCTTCAGGGATCGCGCCGCGGCGACCAGGTCGACAGGTTCGGGGTCGGTCATCGGCATCGGCATAGCGACCGGCCAAGCCTCCGGCAAGCGTGCCGGCTCACGCCTGGAGCAGCACCATGCGGTCGCCCCAGAACACGGCGGCGGTGAGCGGGCCGCCGTAGACTGCCCCGGTGTCAAGGCCGATCCGGTTGCGGCGGATCACCGGCGTGCGCTCCGGCGTGTGGCCGTGCACCACCACGGCGCCGTGATCGGCCGTCGAGTGCAGGAACGGCTCGCGGATCCAGAGCAGGTCGTGCTCATCCTGGGCCTCAAGCGCGACGCCGGGTCGGATGCCGGCATGGGCGAAGAGGTATCCGCCGGCCCGGTGGCTGCGTGCGAGCCCGCGCAGGAAAGCGAGGTGGGCGGACGGCAGGCGGACGGCCCAGGTCTCGGGCGGGTCTTCGTCGGAGATGCCGTAGGAGGTCAGGGTCGCCGCGCCGCCGTTGCGCAGCCAGAGCGCGAGCGCGGCCTCGTCGCCCGGATGGTCCAACACCTCCAGCATCATCGCCTCGTGGTTACCGCAGAGATGCACCATCGTGGCCGGGATCGGCGGGACGAGGACGCGATCGATCGCGCCGCGGCTGTCCGGGCCGCGATCGACGTAGTCGCCGAGATAGACGATCAGGCGGTTCGGCTCGGGGGCGGCCCGCGCGTCCTCGGCGATGCGGGCGTGGATGGCGTCGAGCTTCGCGACGCAGCCATGGACGTCGCCGACAGCATAGACGCGCAGCCCGGGTGGCACGGTGGCAGGGGCCGGTTGAGGGGCAGACATTGCGGCGCAGCGTAACCGTGCCCGGCCGTCGCGTCACTTGCGGCGCGGGCGCGGCCGCGCCAGAGGTGGGAGATGGGCATCGTGCTCGAGGCCGAGGGGCTCGCCAAGCGCTACGGCGAGGTGCTGGCGGTGGAAGACGTCTCGTTTACGCTCGCAGCCGGGCGGACGCTCGGGCTCCTCGGCGGCAACGGCGCAGGCAAGACGACGACGATCGCGATGCTGCTGGGCTTGCTGATCCCCGATGCCGGGCGGATCAGGGTGCTGGGCCACGACATGGCGCGGGACCGGTTCGCGGCGCTGGCGCGGATGAACTTCTCCTCGCCCTATGTGTCGCTGCCGCATCGCCTCTCCGTGCGCGAGAGCCTGCGGGTCTATGGGCATTTCTACGGCGTCGCCGGCCTGGAGGCGCGGATCGCGCGGCTGGCGGAGGAGCTGGACCTTGTCGCGCTGCTCGACCGGCCGGCGGGGGAGTTGTCGGCCGGGCAGAAGACGCGGGCGGCGTTGGCGAAGGCGTTGATCAACACGCCCAAGGTCTTGCTGCTGGACGAGCCGACGGCGAGCCTCGACCCCGACACCGCCGACCGGATGCGCGCCTGGCTTGAGGCGTACCGGGCGGAAACGGGGGCCGCGCTGGTGCTGGCGAGCCACAACATGGCGGAGGTGGAGCGGCTCTGCGACGAGGTGCTGATGCTGAAGCGCGGCCGGGTGGTGGATCGCGGCGCGCCGGCGGCGTTGATCGCGCGCTACGGGCGGGCGGATCTGGAGCAGGTCTTCCTCGATGTCGCGCGCGGCACGGGTGTGGCGGCGGGGGGCGGGTGAGGCGGCGTCGCGGGTTGTGGTCGGCGGGATAGGGGGTTTGGGAGAGGGCCAATGGCCCTTCCCCCCCAAGATACCCATCGCGACCGCTACGCCAGTGTCCACTCCAGCGTCACTTCGGCGTTCAGCAGCTTCGACACCGGACAGCCCGACTTCGCCCCCTCGACGATGGTGGCGAACTGTTCTCGCTCGATCCCCGGCACCTCGGCGTGCAGCGTCAGCGCCGAGCTCGTGATCGCGAACCCGCCATCCTTCGGCTCGAGCCGGACGGCCGCCTTGGCATGCAGCCGCTTCGGCTTGAACCCCTCCTTCGACAGCCCGAATGCGAGCGCCATGGCGAAGAAGCCGGCATGCGCGGCGGCGATCAGCTCTTCGGGATTGGTGCCGGGCGCGTTCTCGAACCGGCGAGCGAACGAGTACGGCGTGCCTGAGAGTATCGCCGACGGCGTCGTCAGCGTGCCCGAGCCTTCCTTGCCCGTGCCTTCCCAGGCAGCCTCGGCGGTGCGGGTGATGGCTGCCATGGACTGCTCCCTCGTTGGCGGGTGGCCGAGCCTGCCACGTCGCCGCGGCGCTTGTCAGCCCGCGATCCGATCGCCTAGCTTCCCGTCCGCATGGCGTGACGATAACAAAACGAGTGCGGGAGGAAGATCATGCACCGCCGGATGATGCTGCTGGCCCTGCCGACCCTGGTCGCGTCGCCCGCGTGGGCGCAGGGATATCCGACGCGACCCGTCCGCTTTCTCGTCCCCTTCATCCCCGGCAGCGCGCCGGACGCGATCGCGCGCCAGATCGCCGACCGGCTCTCGCCCGCGCTCGGCCAGCCGGTGGTGGTCGAGAACCGGCCTGGCTCGGGCGGCAATATCGGCTTCACGCTCGGCGCGCGCGCATCCGCCGACGGCTACACGCTGATCCTCGGTACCAACTCACTGGTGATCAACCCCGCGCTCTACGCGCGCGTGGAGTATGATCCGCTCGCCGACTTCATCCCCGTACACTTGGCCTTCGCCATGCCGCATCTGCTGGTGGTCTCGGCCGAGGCCGCGCCGCGCGACCTCCCAGCGCTGGTTGCGCTGCTGAAGGCGGAGCCGGGGCGGCACAACTACGCCTCCGGCGGCAACGGCTCGGGCGCGCATCTCGCCGCGGAGCTGCTGAAGAGCCGCGCCGGCGTCGAGGCGGTGCACGTGCCCTATCGCGGCGCGCCCGACATCATCAACGCCGTGCTGGGCAAACAGGTGCTGTTCGGCCTGCCGACGATGAGCACGGCGATGCCGCTCGTCACCGCGGGACGGTTGCGCGCTCTCGCCGTCACGTCGCCGCGGCGCAGCCCCGCCCTGCCCGCGGTGCCGACGCTCGCGGAACATTATCCGGGTGCCGAGGTGGTGAGCTGGTTCGCGGTGATGCTGCCGGCCGGCACGCCGGTGCCGATCGTGGCGCGGCTGGAGGAAGCGCTGCGCAGCCTCTTCGCCGACGAGGCCTGGCTCGCCCGCATGACCGCCGACGGCACGATCGCCGTCAACATGGGACATGAGGCGTTCGCCGCCTACTATCGGGGGGAGGCGGCGAAGTGGGCCGAGCTCGTGCGGCTGTCGGGCGCGCGGGTGGAATAGTCCGGGGCTCTGCCCCTAGCCCCGCCGGGGACCGCAAGGCCCCCCCGGACCCTCCTCAGCTCCAGTCCGGGAGAACCCCGGGCGGCGGGGTATAGGGCAGATCGCCGCGCGCCATCACCGCCTCGGGTCCGCCCGCCGCCTCCAGGATCGCCCTCTGGCGCGCCTTCGCCCGCGCGTCGATCGCCGCCGGGTCGGCGCCGAGCGCGGCCACCAGACGGTCCTCGAGTTCGGCGCGCAGCGACGCATGCGCCGCGCTCCCGCCGAGGTCGGTCAGCTCTTCCGGATCCGAGTCGAGATCGAAGAGCTGCGGCGGGTAATCGACGTAGCGGACGTACTTCCAGCGCGCATCGCGCAGCATGAACGCCGCCTGGCGCGAGCCCGCGGCGTGATACTCCGCGATCACCTCGCGCTTCGGCCGCGCGCCGCGCGCGACCGAGACGAGCGACACCGTGCCGGACGGCGCCTCGGCCGCGATGCCAAGCGTGTCGAGCACGGTCGGAAACACGTCGAGCAGGCTGACGGGGGTCGTGATCAGCGTGCGCGACGGCACGCCGGGGCCGGCGAGGATCATCGGAACGCCGACACTCTCCTCGTACATCGTGCTCTTGCCCCAGAGCCCGCGCGCGCCGGCGTTGTCGCCGTGATCCGAGGCGTAGAGCACGCGCGTCGACAGCGCGAGCCCGGTCTGCTCCAGGCATTCCAGGATCCGACCCGCCTGCTCATCCATGAACGCGACGAGGCCATAATAGCCGGCCAGCATCCGCCGCAAAGTCGCCTCGTCCTCCACCGCCGAGTCGTAGGGGATGGTGCGCGCGTAATCGTCGAGGAAAGGGTGCCGCGGCCGCGCCTCGCGCGCGTAGAGCTTGGGCAGGGGCAGCCGCTGCGGCTCGGTGGCGTAGTAGTGCTCGGGCGGGGCGATCAACGGGAAATGCGGCGTCACCAGCGAGACGAACAGGCACCAGGGCTTGGTCTGCCGCGGCGCCTCCTCGCGCAGCCACACTTGCGCCTCCGAGGCGATGTCGCGGTCGTAGCGGGTGTAGTCGCTCTCGCCCGGCCCCGCCATCGCCGCAAGCTTGGCCGCACCCTTGCGCGGCGGCGCGGTCTCGTCGCGGATCAGCGCCAACAGATCGCCCCTGCCCTCGACCACGTGCATCGCCAGCCGTTCCTCGGAGAAGCCGTGATCGTCGCCGGGCAAACCGCGGAAATGCAGCTTGCCGATCGCGACCACCGCGTGGCCGGCGGCGCGCACCGCGTGGTGCCAGGACGGCACCGCGCCGTCATACGGATCCGCGTTGTCGAAATACCGGCCCATCGCAGCGAGCGTTCGCCCCGTAGCGAGCGCGGCGCGCGCGGGCACACAGATCGGCGAGGGCGTGTAGGCTGCCGAGAAGCGCGTGCCGCGGCGGGCCAGCGCATCGAGATGGGGCGTGCGGGCGACCGGATGCCCCGCGCAGCCGAGCGCGCGCGGCTGATGCTCGTCGGACAGGATCACCAGCAGGTTCTTGGCCGCCATTGCCCCTCCTCGGCTTGCAACGCGAGGCTAGAGCAAATCGCGGACAGCCGGAATTGGCGCAGCCCCGATGGCTGCCCAGGGAGCTGCCAGCAGCGGGTTGCGCCCAGGCGGGAGCCGCTGCGGCGCCGCACGCCTATCGCGGCGGCCCTGCGCTTGAAGCCGCCGGGCGGAAGGGCGATCTGGAGAGCATGCAGCGCGATCGCGACGAGAACCGGACGTGGGAGGTCGAGGTCCTGCCCACCGGCCAGAACGGGCGGTGGGGCACGCCGCGGCCGGGCTCGCGCGTGCTCGGCACCGTGGTGCTGGTCGGCGCGATCGCCGGCGGCCTCGCCATGCTGGCCCTGCTCGTGCTGTTCGCCGCCGCCGTCGCGCTGATCGCCGTGCCGGTCGCCCTCGGTGCGGCCCTGATCGTCTGGGCGGGAACCAAATGGCGTGCCCACGTGGCCCGGCGCGGCCGATGACAAGCCCGTCAGCACTTCCGAGGAGACTGCGCCCATGCCGAACCGCAAGACCTGGTTCGTGATCGCCGACGCCGCGCGTGCGGAGGCGCTGGTCAAGCGCAAGGACAAGCCGGGCTACGAGACTGTGCGCACCTGGGACAACCCCGATGCGCACGCCAAGGCACACGAGCTCGGCGAGGACCGGCCCGGTCGCGCCTTCGACAGCCTCGGTCCCCACCGCAGCGCGATGGAGCCGCGCGAGACGCCGAAACAGGCGGCGAAGAGGGATTTCGCGCGCGAACTCGTTGCCGATCTCGACGCCGCCGTGGCATCGGGCGAGCCGCAGGCGATCGTGCTCATCGCCCCGCCGCGCTTGCTCGGCGCGATCCGTGCGATCATGCCCGCAACCCTCGCTGCCGCGGTGCGCGAGGACCACGCCAAGGACTACACCCAGCTGCCGCGCGCCGAACTCTTCGCGCGGCTGGACGAGCTGCGTCCGGTCGGTGCCAGCTGACGACGCTGGTCGGGCGCCGCCGGCCCGGTCCCCTTGCCGAGGGGTTGCGCGCCGCCTAAGTCTGGCCCCAGGACAGGCGTTGGCCGTCCCGTCCTCCGTCCCTTTCGGATCCAGCGGTTTCGCCGTCCTTCGCTTACTGCGCGGGAGACTGAACCGATGAGACTGGGGATCGTCGCCCCGCTCGTCGAAAGTGTGCCGCCGGCACTCTACGGCGGCACAGAGCGGGTGGTTCACTACTTGACCGAGGAGTTGGCGCGGCTCGGCTGCGACGTCACGCTTTTTGCTGCCGGCGATTCCAGGAGTTCGGCGAAGCTGGTGTGCTGCGCCGCGCGCGCGCTTCGGCTTGATCCGGCGGTGCGCGACCCGTTTCCCCACCACGTGGCGATGTTGCGGCGCGTTTTGGAGCAGGCCGACCGCCTCGACCTGATCCACTTCCATATCGACTGGCTGCACTATCCGGTGTTCCTCGACCGTGTCGACCGGACTCTGACGACGTTGCATGGCCGGCTCGACCTGCCCGATCTCAAGGCGGTGTACCGGGCCTACCCGGAGGCGCCGCTGGTGTCGGTCTCGCATGCCCAGCGCGCACCGCTCGCCGACCTCCCGCTCTCCTGGGCGGGAACGGTGCACCATGGCCTGCCTGCCGATCTCTATCGCGCGGCCGCGCGCGGCGGCGACCATCTGCTCTTCCTCGGCCGCATCTCGCCCGAGAAAAGGCCCGACCGCGCAATCAGGATCGCGGCGGCCGCCGGGCTGCCGCTATACATCGCCGCCAAGGTGGATGTAGCGGACCGGGACTACTACGAACGCGAGATCGCGCCGCTGCTCCGGACTCCCGGCACCGAGTTCCTGGGCGAGGTGGACGATCGCGGCAAGGAGCGGCTGCTGCAGGAGGCGCGCGCGTTGCTGTTCCCGATCGACTGGCCCGAGCCCTTCGGCCTGGTGATGATCGAGGCTATGGCCTGCGGCACGCCTGTGATCGCGTGGCGCTGCGGCTCCGTGCCCGAGGTCGTCGAGCATGGTGTCACGGGCTTCATCGTCTCCTCGGAAGCGGAAGCCGTGGAGGCGGCGCGTCAGGCGGCCGCGCTTGACCGCGGCCGGATCCGCGCCCGCTTCGAGGCACGCTTCACGGCCGACCGCATGGCGCGGGAATATCTCGCAATCTACGGGCGGCTGATGGACCGCGCCGCGTCGAGAGCGATCGCCGCCTGAGCGCCGCCCGGCTGCCGATCCCGTCCGCGCCGCACCGAAGGCGGCGCTGCGGAGGACCGCATGGACCAATCGCCCGCTGGATCCCCTGCTCTGCAGTTCTACATCCTGGCCACCGCGTCGCTGGCCGAACGCCGGCCGCGGGTTCTCAAGCACGGCGATATGTTCGGCCTGTTCGATCCTGACGGCGACATCGCCGAGGCGGACAACAGCCCCGAGGGCCTCTACTTCCGCGATACACGCGCGCTATCCTGCCTCAGGCTCACGCTCGCAGGCCGGCGACCGATCCATCTCTCGTCCCGTGTCAGCGACGACAATCATCTCCTGACCGTCGATCTAACCAATGCGGATGTGTTCGATGCCACCGGCCGGCTGATCCTGCCGCGCGACACGATCCATCTCTCGCGGACCCGCTTCCTGCGCGACGGCACGTGCTTCGAGCGGCTGCGCCTGGAAAATTTCGACACCGTGGCGCACGAGGTGGAGCTCGAGGTCGCCTTCGGCGCCGATTTCGCCGACGTGTTCGAGGTCCGGGGCCACAGGCCGGCCGGCCGCGGCAAGGTCAGCACGCGCTGCGGCCGCGACAGCGTCGTGCTGGCCTACACGGCGCGCGACGGTCGGATCACCGAGGTGATCGTCGAGGCAGCGCCGTCACCGGCACTGATGGAGGCGGGCCGCGTGCGCTGGCGCGCAGCGCTGGCACCGCGCACGCGCAGCATCCTCGAGTTGCGCATCACTGTGCGCGAGGATGGCGCCGACGCGCCAGCGGGCCCCCCCGCGCCCTTCGCCGCGTCGCTGCGCGCCGCGCGGCGCAAGCGGCGGGTCGAGGCGCGGCGCGCCGCAGCGATCGTGACCTCGAACGAGGTCGTCAACGAGATCCTCTGCCGTGCCGCCGCCGATCTCTGGATGCTCACCAGCGAGACGCCGCAAGGCCTCTACCCCTACGCTGGCATCCCATGGTTCAGCACCGTCTTCGGGCGCGACGGCCTGATCACCGCCCTGGAAACGCTGTGGATGGACCCAGCCCTCGCGCGCGGCGCGCTGCACGTGCTCGCCGCAACCCAGGCGACCGCGACTGACCCTGCGCGCGATGCCGAACCCGGCAAGATCCTTCACGAGCTGCGCGCAGGCGAACTCGCCCGCGTTGGCGAGGTGCCGTTCGGCCGCTACTACGGCAGCATCGACGCCACGCCGTTGTTCGTGCTGCTCGCCGGGCTCTATCACCGCCGCACCGGCGACGCGGCGACGATCCGCGCCATTTGGCCCAACCTGCAGGCCGCGCTCGCCTGGATCGACCGCTACGGAGACCGCGACGGCGACGGCTTCATCGAGTACGAGGCGGCGCGGCCGACCGGGCTCACCAACCAGGGATGGAGGGACTCGGCCGACGCGATCTTCCACGCCGACGGCCGGCTGGCGCGCGGTCCGATCGCGCTGGCTGAGGCGCAGGGCTATGTCCACGCAGCCAAGCGTGAGGCGGCCCGGCTGGCGCTGTGGCTGGGCGAGCGAAGGCGGGCGCTTGACTTGGAGCGCGAGGCGGAAGCGCTGCGCGAGCGGTTCGACGCCGCGTTCTGGTCGGATGCCCTCGGTTACTACGCCCTCGCGCTCGACGGCGACAAGCGGCCCTGCCTCGTGCGCAGCTCGAATGCGGGCCAGCTCCTGTTCACCGGCATCGCAGACGCCAGCCGCGCAGCCCAGGTGGCGGTTGCGCTTACCGGCCCCGCCTTCTTCTCCGGCTGGGGCATCCGAACGATCGCGGAAGGAGAAGCCCGATACAATCCGATGTCGTATCATAACGGCTCGATCTGGCCGCACGACAACGCACTGATCGCCCTCGGCTTCGCTCGCATGGGTCTTGGCGAGGCGGCCCTGAAGGTGTTCTCCGCGCTCGTCGATGCAGCAGCGACCATGGATCTGCGCCGCATGCCGGAGCTCTATTGCGGATTCCGCCGCCGCCCCGGCACTGGCCCCACGCTCTACCCCGTGGCCTGTGCGCCGCAGGCCTGGGCGGCGGGCGCGATCTTCGCCGCCCTCGGCGCCGTCCTCGGCATCACGGTGCAGGCCTCGCCCCCGGCCGTGACCCTGCGCTATCCGCGCTTGCCGCCGATGCTGGAGCAGGTGCACATCCGGAACCTGCGCGCCGGCGAGGGCAGCGTGGATCTGCTCCTGCGCCGGCACGGCGACGACGTCGCCGTCAACGTGCTCGCACGGACTGGCGAGGTCGCAGTGGAGGTGGTGCTGTAACCGCGCTGCAGCGGCCGCTCCAGGACGCCGGACGCCCGCAAGCCGCCCCCCCCTCCGCGCGCTCGGTCCACCCCCGGCCCGGAGGCGAAACGCCCGGCAGGCTCCTCCGGCGGCGCTCGTCGCGCGGATAGCGAAACGGTGCGGCGCGGCGATGGGCGATGGGCGATCGAGGAAGCGCCGCCACGATGCGACGCGCGGCACAAGGGCGAGGCGGCGCGAGGGCGGAAGCCCCCGCCCCGGCCGGGACCGCTGGCCCGCTGCCGGGACATTTCCAGCCGAGCTCGGCCGAGCTATGGTTGCGGCGCGCGGACGATCACCGCCCGAACGGCGAGGAGGAAACCATGGCAGCCAGCCTGTGCCGTCGCACCGCGTTCGCGGGCGGCATGGCGGCTCTCACTGCCGCTGCAGCCGGCCCGACAGATTTGTCGCGCCATGCTCTGGCCCAGGGCACGCCACGCCCCACCACCGCTGACGAGATCGCGCGCGGCTTCTCGCGCCAGCGCCTTGGCCGGATCGCCGGCGTGATGCAGGCCGAGGCCGAGCGCGGCTCGTTCCCTGGTGCGGTGACGCTGATCGCGCCAGGGCGAGATCGTGCATTTTGAGACCCACGGGCATCAGGATGCGGCGAGGACGAAGGCGATGCCGCGCGATGCGATCTTCCTCCAGGCGTCGATGACCAAGCCGATCACCTCGGCGCTGGCGATGATGCTGGTCGAGCGCGGGCAGATGAAGCTCGACGACCCGATCCGCACCTTTCTGCCGGAACTCGCCGAGCTGAAGGTCGAGATCCGCCGCGAGGGGCAGGCGCCCGAACTCGTCGCGCCGACCCGTCCGCCCACCGTGCACGACCTTCTGCGCCACAGCGCGGGCTTCATCTATGCCAATCCGGCCTCGCCCTCGGCCGCGATCCGCGCCGCCTACGAGGAGCACGACATCGAGGCGCGCCGCGGGCCCGTCCCCGGCGACGAGATGCTGAAGCGGCTCGGGTCCATTCCGCTCGCGTTCCAGCCGGGCACGATGTTCCACTACTCGATCGCGACCGACGTGCTCGGCCTGGTGATCGAACGCGTCGCCGGCGGGTCGCTGGATGCCGTGATGCAGCAAGAGCTCCTCGGCCCGCTCGGCATGTCGGAGACCGCCTGGTACGTGCCGGAGGCGAAGCGCACGCGCCTCGCCGAGGCGCCCGACAGCGACCCGGCGAAGGCGGAGATGTGGGCCAGCTATCGTGTCCTCGAGAATTCCGCCGGCAGGTCCTACTTCAAGGGCGGGGCGGGGCTCGTCTCGACCGCCGCCGACTATCTCCGCTTCGCGCAGATGATCGCGCATGGCGGCGTGCTGGACGGGCAGCGCTATCTCGCCGCGCCGGTGGTGCGGTTCATGCTCTCGAACCACATCCTCGGCATGGGCGGCTCGCCTGCGGCGACCACGGGTCCGGGCTACGGTTTCGGGCTTGGCTTCGGCGTGCGCCTCGCCGACGGCATGGGCACGACGTCGGGCAGCCCGGGAGATGCGATGTGGGCCGGCGCTTGGGGTACCTCGTTCACGATCGACCCGGCCGAGAAGCTGGTGGCGATCCTGATGGCGCAGGGCCCCTCGAACCGGTTCCGCACCCGGATGATCTTCAAGAACTTGGTGTACGGCGCGATGGTGGAGAGCTTGCGGACCTGACGCACACCGGCCCCTCTTCCGCGCCGGCGACGGCAGGGGGGCGGGTGCGATCGCCGACCGCCACGTCGCGGCGGCTCGCTCCGCCTCGGCCGGCCGCAGGGGCGTCGCCCCCGACGTGGCATCAAACCTTCTCAGGCGCCGCGAGCGTGCGGCGCTGGATACACGCGCAGGGCGCAGCCTCTGCGCTGCATCGAAGGGAGCGATCGATGACCGACCAGACCATCGTCGTGCATGACGACGGCGAGGGCGATGAGCCCGTCTGCAACACCTCCGCCAACCCCACTTTTGCCGGCATCATCGAGACGCGGCTGTCGCGCCGCGGCGCGCTGCTCGGTGGGCTGACCGCCGCGCTCGGCGCGATGTTCGTGCAGCCGGGCGCGGCCGCGGCCCGGGCCGCCGCGCCGTCCGAGGCGATGCTCGGCTTCGCTGCCGTGCCGGTGTCCGAGGCCGACACCGTCGTCGTGCCGCCCGGCTACACCGCTCGCGTGATCGCCCCCTGGGGCGAGCCGATCACCGGTTCCATGCCGGCCTTCAGCCTGAACAACACGGGTGCCGATCAGGCGCAGCAGATCGGCCAGCATCATGACGGGATGCACTTCTTCCCGATCGAGGGCCGCTCGCCCCACCAGGGCTCGTCGACCGACGGCTTGCTCGTCATGAACCACGAGTACATCGAGCCGCGCTTTCTGCACGCCTCGATGCGGGGCGGCAAGTTCAGCGCCAGCGCGGTGCGCATCGTCGACGGCAAGCGCGACACCGACGAGGTGCTGAAGGAGATCAACGCGCACGGTGTCTCGGTGGTGCGGATCGCGAAGCAGGCCGACGGCACCTGGGCGATCCAGCGCGATCCCCGCAACCGCCGCATCACCGGGCTGACACCGATGGAGATCGGCGGGCCGGTGCGCGGCACGCCTTTTGTGCGCACCAAGTACAGCCCCGACGGCACGCGCACGCGCGGCACGCTGAACAACTGCGCGCACGGTGTCACGCCCTGGAACACCTATCTCACCTGCGAGGAGAACTGGGCCGGCTACTTCCGCAACGGGACGGTGGTGGACCAGAAGCCCGACCTGCCGCGCGAGCACGCCCGCTACGGCGTGCGCACCGAACGGTCGCGCTACGCCTGGGAACTCGCCGCGAGCGGTGCCGACGAGTTCGTCCGCTTCGACGCGACCAGCCGCGGCGCGGACGCGACCCAGGACTACCGCAACGAGCCGAACTGCTTCGGCTGGGTCGTCGAGATCAACCCATTCGATCCGGACAGTGTGCCGGTGAAGCGCACCCATCTCGGCCGCTTCGCCCATGAGGGCGTCGTGTTCGGCCCGGTGGCCGAAGGCAAGCCGGTGGTTGCCTATGCCGGCGATGACGCGGTCAACGAGTACATCTACAAGTTCGTCTCCGCCCGTCCCTACCATGCGGCCACCGCGAACGGCAGCCTGCTCGACGAAGGCACGCTCTACGTCGCCAAGTTCAACGACGACGGCACCGGCGAGTGGCTGGCACTCGTCCCCGGCCAGAACGGTCTGACACCAGAGAACGGCTTCGGATCGCTGGCCGAGATCCTGGTCAACACCCGTGCGGCGGCAGACAGGGCCGGGGCCACCAAGATGGACCGGCCGGAATGGGGCGCGGTCGATCCGCGC
>Ga0308410_1001354_pt1 | contig 14170 bp, 7 predicted proteins | sample HotsprOSTMatCore_FD_203467 | JGI IMG/M metagenome (GOLD analysis project Ga0308410, IMG submission 203467) | Hot spring phototrophic mat microbial communities from Octopus Spring, Yellowstone National Park, Wyoming, United States -... | ecosystem: Environmental > Aquatic > Thermal springs > Hot...
ACCCCGCTTCGGAAAGGCTGGATGAACTTTCCCCCCTGGAAATCGTCCTCCTGATGAACGCCGAGGACGCTAAAGTAGCGGCTGCTGTCGCCAGCGAGGCAAAACATATTGCCCAGGCAATCGAACTGATAGCAGACCGCTTGGCCCAAGGGGGCCGGTTGATTTACGTGGGGGCAGGGACCTCGGGGAGATTAGGAGTTTTGGATGCCACCGAGTGTCCCCCCACTTTTAATACTCCGCCGGAGATGGTAGTGGGAGTGATTGCCGGCGGTCCTCAGGCCATGTTCCAGAGTGTGGAGGGAGCAGAGGACATCGGACCGGCAGCGGTGGAAGACCTCCGGCAACTAAAGCTTTCGGAAAAAGATGTGGTAGTAGGAATTGCTACCAGCGGGCGAACCCCTTACGTTTTGGCCGCCCTCCGCTTTGCCCGCCAGGTAGGTGCCTACACGATCGGAATCACGTGTAACGAAGGGGCCGAACTAGCCAAAGATTGCGATCTGGTGATTGCCCCCATCGTAGGGCCGGAAGTCCTTGCTGGCTCCACCCGGCTTAAAGCCGGAACCGCCACCAAAATGGTCCTTAATATGCTCAGCACCGGGGCGATGGTCCGGCTTGGTAAAACTTATGGCAATTTGATGGTCGATTTACGAGCCACTAACTCTAAACTGATGGATCGGGCTCGGCGGATCGTCGCCACCCTCACCGGGCTTTCCCGAGATGAGGCAGAACGGTTATTGGAACGGTGTAACGGGGAGGTGAAGACGGCCATCGTGGTCCATCAGTTGGGACTTACCCCGGAGGAAGCACGGCAGCGGTTGGCATCTTGCGGGGGAAGGCTTCGCCAAGCTCTCCAGTCAGGCAGCCATTTGCCACGATCTACTACCGAAAACATAGAACCGCGGGATAACTCGTAACTTTGTTCGTTTCGCAATCGATCAAACTTAGCTTCAAAAAGCTTGTTTTTAGGAGGGGATATCGGGGCACATGCTGCACCGGGGAGGTGTGGAAACCTAATGTTTGGAAAGGAATGTGCACCGGAGGTTTTTTTCGAAAGCGACCGCGGAGAGAAACGCAGCAAAATGTAATGCCCCAAACTACCGTGGTGGCACTCCGAATCGGAAGAGTTCAAGCTCTCCCTTGAGTTTCCCCCGGGTCTCCGCCAGGTTACCAATTTCGGCAGGATTCGCAGATGGGATCAAAGCACTAATCTTTTGTCTCCGGTGGCCCTGGCTGTGTAGGGAGTTGAGGGTATCCTCGAGAGCGTTGAAAAACCCACCCCTTAACCCGGTTGTCCTTTTTGCTTCAAACCTGCTAAAAGAAGACAAAATTCGTTACATGGCCTCTCCAGGCCGACGCCATCCCACGAAGACAATGATTGGAGTGGCGGGAGGCTGTTATTGATCTTCCCCACCCTTGCAAATAATAAAAACCCCGGTTTTTAGGAAAGTTCTTGGCCTTTGGTCTTCCCAAGATGAATAAAAAAGTTTGAGGTCCACGGACCAAACTGCAAAGCTCCACCGGCGGTGCTTTCTCTGTGGCTAGGTGGAAATTTCTGTGAGGCCCCAGCTTTGAGAGGTATTTCTGACGCCCAGATCCTGGTTGTGGACGCTGGAGCGACAAAGACTTCTGCTGTCCTCGTCCAAGTGGGGTCTGGTGAAAATGTGGAGGTGATTGCATCCGTCCGCACGGGGCCGGCTAATCCGGTCTCTGTCGGCTGGGAAACCGCGGTGCAAAACCTTTGGCAGGCTTGCGAGGAGGTCTTGCGAGGTTTCCGCTCGGAGCAATCCTCCAAACCGAAGGTCCACTATGCGGTACTTGCCATAGCTGGCACAGGGAAAGAAGAAACCCGCTCCCGCTTGGCCCAGTGGTTTGCCGGCTTGGGAATTGCGGAGTCCTTTTGTATCTTACCGGATGTCGCCCTGCTCGTGGCGGGAGTTAGCAATGAAGGAGTCGGAATTGCCTTGGTTGCCGGTACCGGCTCGGCATCTTGGGGTATCAACTCGACAGGGCAAGTCGCAAGGACTGGCGGTTGGGGGTTTTTTCTCGACGATTTGGGGAGTGCTTATTGGATGGGGCGGAAAGCCTTGGAAGCAACCGTACGGGTGGCCGACGGTCGGGATCCGGAAAGTCAGCTTTTGCCCCAAATCCTCCAGCATCTGGGCCTGGGCCGGGTCGAAGACCTGATCCCGCTTTCCCCCCGATTTGCAAAGGAGCCGGCTTTGGTGGCCCAGCTGGCTCCGATTGTGCTCGAGTGTAGTTCCGAGGGAGACCTGACTGCCCTTGGCATTCTCGAGCAAGCCCGAAACTACCTGGTCGAGCTGGTACGTTGTACCGCCTGGAAGCTGGGCTGGGGGTCGGGCGGGTTTCCTTTGGCAGTAGGCGGGGGTTTACTAGAGAACTTCGAGAAACTTCGCGGAATGGCGTTGGAACGGCTTCAGGCCATCGGTTGTCCGCCCGCCGCTATGACCCTGGTGGATCCTCTTGCAGCCGCCATCCGGTTCGTTCGTCAGGCCCTGGTTGAGGACGGCTGGCCTCACTGGGCACACGTATACCATAAGCAAGGAACCGAGCAAAGATCCCCTTGAGGATCCAACCCGGGAGCTTAAAAGGTGGTCCCGGCCTTTACCTGCCGCTTTCTCGCAGGAATTTGCAATGGACGCTTTTCCCACACAAGGCCGAATTTTACACTGGAATGTATCGGTACCTTGGTAGGGAATTTACCGGGTATAGTATTTACCCGAAGTATCAGGTAGCAGATTACCTCAGATAGGAGTGTGAAGGTTCTTCGGAGAAGCAGGAAAACGGGAAAGAGAAAGGGGCCAACTGTACCACAACATTTTAAGGGAGAAGTAGTATGCCAGCACCCTGGATTACCTACCGACCGGAACTCAAAGTCCTAGATTGCACAATCCGTGATGGCGGACTGGTGAATAACCATCACTTTGATGACGAGTTTGTCCGGGCGGTTTACGAAACATGCGTCCAGGCTGGAATCGATTACATGGAAATTGGATACCGAAATTCCAAAAAGATTTTTGCTCCGGGCAAACACGGCAAATGGATGTTTTGCGAGGAGGATCACATCCGGCGGGTAATTGGCGACGACCAGCCGGGGGTGAAAATTTCTGTCATGATAGACGCGGGTAAGTCTGACTGGCGGACGGACATTCCCCCCAAATCGCAAAGCATTGTGGACATGGTTCGTGTGGCCTTTTACGCCCACCAACTTCCCGAAGCAGTGGAGATGATCAAGCACGCCGCTGAGTGCGGTTATGAAGTTTCGGCAAATTTAATGGCGGTCTCGCGGAACACGGAGACAGAGATCGATCAAGTGCTCGAGCTTTTGGCAGAAACCCCCGCACAAGTGCTGGTCGTCGTGGACAGCTTCGGTGCCATGTACATGGAGCAGGTAGAGCTCTTAGTGAAAAAGTACTTGGCTTTTGCTCGGCCAAAAAGCAAAGAAGTTGGGATCCATACCCATAACAACCAGCAGTTGGCATTCGCGAACACCATCGAGGCGATCATTCACGGTGCGAGTCGCTTGGATGCCTCCATGGGAGGCCTCGGACGTGGGGCGGGCAACTGTCCCATGGAGTTACTCATCGGCTTTTTACGGAATCCGAAATTTAAGGTCCGTCCTATCTACGAGTTTTTGGAAAACTATATTGAGCCGCTCCGGCAAACCTGGGAGTGGGGTCCCTATCCCCAGTACTACATCACCGGTCAACTGAACCTGCACCCCCGGGCAGCAATTGAAGCCCGAGCCTCAGACAAAAAATGTAACTACGTTGAGTTTTTTGATCGGGTTCTAGCGGATATTTAGGGGCCGGCAATGCTTGTCTCGCGGGGATCTTCCCTCCGTGTGAGGCAACCGGCGGAGTGGAATTTTTGTCGCTCACGTTTAAGGGTTGCCTTATGCCATACCAAAGAGGGGTTTCCCTTATAACCAAGTTTACCAAGCTTCGGCAAACTTAATGCCGAGGAAGTCAATTCCCCAATTAGGTATTGCACTTAACCGGGCAGTCCTGAACTGATCGTGCTAAAACTTGTGGGAATAGTAAGATTTCTACCCTGACCTGTCAGTCAGGTTTTGCGAATTCCGTGGGCTGAGAGGACTTGGGGAAATGGGGGCCACAGGTTAGTATTGATCGGTGGCGAAGTGTTCCTAAAATAAGTCCCGAGCTATGGGATAGTGCGGAAAAGCCAAGAGGGTTGGCTTGCCAAAGGACCTGGCTTTTTAGTTGTCGAGAACTTTATTCGGTTTGGGCCAGCGTAGCTCAATGGCAGAGCACAGCATTCGTAATGCTGGAGTTGTGGGTTCAAGTCCCACCGCTGGCTCTTTTTCAGTTTAGAGCCCACGCTGAAGCCATAACAGCGTTAAATCGGTCGGTTAGGTCGAGTTTTCGGTTCCTGTTTCGACACAGACTATCCCGTTGGAGAGGGAAAAACCGATGGTTCAGGCGGTTCCGGTCGTGGATATCCGACAGACCGTGCTCTTCGGCGGCGTGTTTGGCCCCCGAGAGATTGAACAAATTTGCGAGGCGATCTCCGCTGATCCCACGAATTTGAAACTCCTCCGGGAGGCAGTTCGCCAGTTAGAGGCTAATGAAGATGAAAGCCCGGCGGTGAACGTGCGGCTAGGAGTTTGTCTGTATCTGTTGGGGCAGTACCGGCGAGCTTTAGAGGTGCTCAAAAAGGGAGATAACAGTGCCCTAGCGTGGTTTTACACAGGGCAAGCCTTGGCTGGTTTGGAAAGATACTTGGAGGGCAAGGAGGCTTTTGAAACCGCGGCTCGGGCTGGTTTTGACCCAGAACGGTGCAAGTTGGCTTGTGCCGAGGTCCTTCGCCTGGCTGGGAAAGCGGAGGATGCTTGGAAGGTTTTGGAGAGCGTAACCGGAGAGGCCAAGGCATCGGCGGAATACCTTTATCAAAAGGCAGCCACCCTTCGGCAGCTATCGGGCGATCCGGAGGAAATCATCGCTCTGCTCGAACAGGCGGTGGCTGCTGATCCCCAGCATCCCGGGGCCTTATTTGGCTTGGCATTGGAAAACGATCGCCGAGGCAACGACGAGGAAGCGTTGGAGCTTTACCAACGAGCTGCCTCCCGGTTTCCTCCTCATATAGGGGCCTTGCTAAATCTGGGCCTCACTTACGAGGACCGCGAGGAATATGAGAAGGCAGCCGAGTGCTACCGCCGGATTTTAGACGCATACCCCACTCACGAGCGTGCCCGACTTTACCTCAAGGATGTCGAGGCGATCCGCGACATGTATTATGACGAAGAAATGCAGCGGCGACGGGATCGATTAGCCCAGTTGCTGAACATACCGGTGAGCGACTTCGAGTTGTCGGTCCGGGCCAGGAACTGCCTCCAGCGAATGGGAATCACCACCCTTGGCGATCTCTGCCGCTGCACGGAGCAAGAGCTGTTGGCCAGCAAGAATTTCGGAGAAACCAGTCTCCAAGAAATTAAAGAAATGCTGGCCTCCAAGGGATTACGACTGGGAATGTTGGCCGGGGAAAGGCGTCCCCCTGCTTGGTTGGACATTGCGAATTTGACGCCGGACCAGCAAGCCCTGCTCAATCGTCCGGTGAGCGATCTTAACCTCTCAGTGCGGGCACGAAAGTGTATGGCTCGGTTGGGAATCAACACACTGGGAGAATTGATTCGATACAGTGCGGACGAACTCCTAGAATGCAAAAACTTCGGAGTGACTAGTCTTAACGAGGTGCGAGATAAACTAGCAGCTTTCGGCTTGAAACTCCGCGGGGAATAAGCCGCTCCAAAAAGTCGCTTCAGGGGTTTCCCTCCTCTGGGTACCGCCCCTTCGGGCGGGTAATCGCCGGCATCGCTAGGCAGGATGGTACAAACGGGCTATATCCTGGGGGGTTCCGCTATCTCCGTCTTACTACCTCCTTCCGAACCCTCCGTGGCCGGGATGAGCTCGAGTTATCCCAAGGGATGTTGCCGCTAGATCTTCCAAACACTAGTCACCGGGGCATACCAAAGGGGCATAGAAAAAATATTGAAGGCATGGCAGCATCCATGCTTGAGAAAACTCCGAAAAGTAGGGAGTGGCCCGCGTTCTCACTGCTTGCGGTCAGCTCCCCCTCTTACCCTTTCCTATTTGCCTTCAGCGTTTTGCCAAAACCACATCCCGACAGTACCGCAAGCTTTTTCCTCTCACGGAGGGCCAACCCGCCGTCAGGATTGAAAGGCAGCCCCAGTTCAAATGTTCGAATAGGGGCCTCCCGGTTTCCGGCACACATTAAGAGAGCTCTGTGACCGGTCAGGACTTCCAAACAAGCTCTACCCAAATTTCGGTGCTAAACGATATCGACCACCCCTTGATCTCGGTAAACCGTGGAGCCCCTGAAATTCCCATTTTTCAGCCAGGTTTGCGGGTGTTGGTTTTGCTAAGATCCAATATCAACGGACAATGCTCCTTCCCTGGCCCCACATACCTGCAGATACGAAGGGCACAAAAGTATTCGGCTCACCAAGCTGCCGTTTTCGAAGAACCTAAACTGTTATTTAAAAGCCAACCCCGCTGGTACCACCGGGGAACCGGTCCTTACGGCCCAACTTCTGGGGGCATCGGCTTGGGACCATACTCCAGGACAGCCTTTGCATGTCGAGCGAGGTGCCCCCGAAGATCCTCCGTATAGCTCTTCAGAACCTGCCGAGCAAGATCCCCGTAGTCCCCGCAGCGGAAGAGAGCCCGAGCAATCAACAATTCCCGCAGAGATTCGCGTCGGCTAAGAACCCCCTGGGTACCCGCCGGATCCTTCAAGGCATGTTGGCGGGCATCCTCGATGGTCCGATGGACATAACCTGTCATATACGGTCGAGATAACAAAGCTGCTAACGCCGGAGCTGCCGAAGGATCCCCGATAAGCTCCAACGCCAAACCTACGGCTCGGTAGTGGGAGAATTCGCTTTCCGGCCCAAGTAACTCCAGCTTTTCCAAAATTACGGGCACCGCCCGGGGATCCCGCGTCCGCCCAGCAGCAATTATGAGGCGGTCCAGCGGACTTAAAGCCTGGCCAAATTGGCCCATGCCGCGGTAATTCCATCCCTGATCCCACCCTTTGTAGCTCCGAATTGCTTCCAGGATGGTTTCCAGTCCGGTGGTATCACCAAGGATAGCCAGGATCTGGGCATAAATCAGCTTGGCTTGAGGTTCCGTGGCCGCTTGGTAGGCCTCCTTTACCAGAGGCAAAGCCTCGCGGGGATGGGCGAGGATCACCGCTGCCCCATGTCCCTCGGATGCAACCATTTGTACAGCATCCCGAATCCGCTCTGGCGGCAAAGGAAAGTTATCGGTCTCTTCCAACACCTCCTTTGGCAAGTTGCCGATTTCCACGAGATGCTGCTGCAGGCTGCGGATATCAATCTCCCGGGCATCCACCCCTGCCTTGGCGGCCATAGCCGCCGCCACACCGGCAGCATACCCCTGATTCTGAATGTCCGCTTGCATTCGGGTCATCGGCACCGCATCCCGGTGCATGCTGGTGGCCAAGCTACCCACCAAAATATGCTTCAGCCCCTTAGGAATCAAACACCGATAAGGTACCCGGATGTAAAACCCACGTTGTTCCGGATGTTCAACCTCCAACAGAGGATCGATGGTATAGCCGTGAGTATCGAAATTGCTATAGGCGATCTCGATCGTGTCGGGATAGGTTCGGCCAATTAATTGATCCGCCAGCGTCATCGTAAACTCACCCACAATTCGCCGGCGTTCTCGAGTGTCGACCAACCGGCCCTGATCGAACGCCCCAGGGTAAAGGTCTTTGGAATACACAAACAGGTGCCAAATATCGACCACATCGGTTTCATCGGCGATCGTAAAGTCGGTATTGGTATAACTTGCCCCTAAATTTCGATAAGGCAGTCCTGTGCCCTGCATGCCGAATTCCGACTCGTCTGTGTAATAACACTCAGCCCCGGCGGCAGCGGCAATGTCGGCATTTCCTGTGGCATCGATGACCACCTTTGCCAAAACCACACCCCTCCCGAGGGGAGTAGCCACCACAACACCGCGGACGATATTTCCCTCGGTCACTGCCCCACATCCCACCGTTCCCATCCAGATCTCAGCCCCGGCATCGAGCAAAGCACGCCGGAACCATTCTTTCTTTTCTTCGATCTGCCACCGGTTACCTGTGGGAATCGAGGCCGTGAATCCTACCCGATTACCCCAGTAGTACGACGAAATAGCCCCTTCCGTCCCCACTCCGCCAAGTCCGTGGAGGATTTCCACCACAAGGGTTTTTGCCCCTTGCCGGGCAGCAGCTATCCCCGCCGGAGCTCCCCCGGTGCCACCGCCGACCACCACCACATCGTATTGACCTAAGACGGGCACCATCGTCTCCGGCTGAGTGATCGTCGGCAGTTCCTGGATAGGCCGCACTCCTACCAGGATCTCCCGAATTTCCCCGGGAATCGGGGATCCTGCAACTAAAGACTCGCTCTTGACCACCGGATCTTGGATCGGACCTCGTCGGGTGGCCTCGGCTGCTGCCTCCTTACCGACGCGACTGCCCAAGAGCGTCGCGACCACCGGGCGAACCATTCGCCCAGCCATCGCTCGTGGTACATCAGCACAGGGCCCCAAAATCAAAAGGTAGGGCTGCCCCTTCGGCCGAAGAGCAGACAACGGTACTTCCGTCACTGCCGCCGAAGAACCTTGGTATGAGCTTTCGCCGACCATCGGGTCCGGCGGCAACATCCAAGGCATCTCCGAAGTAAATTGTTGCCTAGGGTCAAAGGTCAACGAACGAACCTGTTGTTCGATCTTGGCCAGCGTGGGCCAATCTAACTTTTCCACGGGCATTGGGATCTGGTAATGGATTACCGGGTACGGCCCTCCCACGGCAGCCCGGGCGGAAACGTTGTTTATAGAAAACGGGGGGTCGATCACGCGACCTTTCACGTTAGGATGATCTTTCGGTTCCCCTCCGATGACCACAAACTCGAAAGTATACTCCCCGGGAGAAAATGGCCGAAATGGTACCCCGGCCAAGCGAGCCAGCCCAGCCCGCTCCGTAGCATCGATCACCACTTTAGCCAAAACCGCCTGTCTTCCCGCCCGGTTGGCCATCACAAAACCAGCCATCCGACCTTCCCGATCTCGAATGCAATCCGTTACATAGCAGCTATACAGGTACTGAACACCTGCATCGAGCAAAGCTCGATCGAGTACCCGCTTAATATGAAGAGGTCGAGGCATCGGCCGGGGTGGGCCCGGAAGACCCGGCGGCTGAGGACCCAATACCTCAATCTCTCCCAAGAGCACTCTCCCGGCATCCTCCGTCTTCTCCACAAACACCTCCAGGTAACGCCATCGCCCCTTGCCAGGTAACTCCGCCACAATTGCCGGGTCACCTCCCGGATTTTGTTTCAAGATTTCCCCACCATCCCACACACCAAGCTCCTGCAGGGAGTCCGGCCGGTCTCCTCCCCGGAGCACGATCCTCTTGACCTTGAACCGCTGAGCCGGTTCCCCCCCACCCCGGTGATAGTAGACTACCCGCACAGCCTCAACTTCCTTCACCTGACCAAGGTCGAGGGAAATCGAGACACTGTCGTTGTACTGAACACTCTCGCTCGGAGCATGCCCCCATCTGCCATCGGTCAACCGAGAAGGGGGGTCGGTGTCCCGGTGGAGACTGTCCGAAGGTAGATTTGCTCGGTAAGTAAACGAGAGGGGCACTCCGGAAACCTGCCGGACCTGGGGATCGTTGTAAATTTCCTTAGCAAGAGGATCTGCGGGTTCTTCGCCCTCCTCCAGCCAGAGTTTCAAGGTACCGGCAATATCCTCTCCCAAATAAGGATAGGGTGCCGCTAGAAATACCTTGGCCCCTGCCTTCGCTGCCGCAACGGCGGCGGCTACCGCCCCCGTACTTCCCCCAACGATAGCAACATCTACCTCGTAAGCGACCGGAATACCTCGGGCTGTCTGCCGGACCACGTCCCCAAAAACCGGTCCCGCCAGCACAACGGCAACAGCCAGCAACCAGAAGAAAACCTCGCTCCAAATCTTCGGAAATCTCATGGGCCAGGAACCCCCCTCACTGAGTCTCCCAATGTGCCAACCCACAAAACTTTTCTTTAAATGAGGCCCCCCGAAGGCATTTCCCGCTCCATCTTCCAAATCGGACCTAGCAACCCCCAAATCCAAGAGCCTGGCGGTTGGTGGCGGACACTAAATCGCGGATAGTCGGGGACAAAACCACCCCAAACGGTTTTTGGCCCAAGAGCTTCGTCCGACCTCCGTTCCATCCATTGTGATGGAGGGTGATTCACAAAATTTCCGCCTGACTCCGTCCCTTGCCAAGATAAGGCACTCTTCCTGAAGCGTTGACAACTTTCCCCTGAAGCAGCTGCCTCAATCTTTCCGTCCCCTTTCGGAAAGCCAAAACTATTGACATTCACCTACCCATTACAAACTTTTGTGATCGTCGAATTCCCAATGTAATCATCAGTTCACCGAAATGCTCTTTTTTGACATGAATTTTGGAGACCTATCAAAGTCTCACGGCCCGAACCCTCCACAATCATTTTGCACTGGATACTTGGGTGTATCAACTAGGCCCAGCAATTAAGGCCCCTTCCGAAACTTCCCGAAGCAAAATTGCCAATTCATGGCCCTACATTCTCACATTGTGCGAGACCGCAACGTTGGAATTGCAAGATTACAAACTATCCCGGGAATCAGACCGCAGGTCCCTTGTGATCTCGAGAGTCGAGCTCGGCCCAAGCCTAGAGAACCCATTATGCACAGAATACATTATGCACAAGCGGACTTCCTCCCCATGGGTGGGCAGTCAAACTCGGTGCTCGAAAGCACTTCCAGCCCACTCAATAGAGATTTCTCTGCCGAGCCTCGCTCAAACGGTTAAGACGAATGGCGGCACCCTCCGCCTCCAGTCTTGCCAACGTCCCCCCGGCAAGAATGAGCTGGTTTTTGCCACCTTCCCTAAGGCAACATATGCCCCTTTTGCCACTTTCAAGAACTTAGGGCGATCTGTCGTCGGCTTTAAAAAGCCCGGCATTATTGGATCCAACCTGGAAGTGAAGCAGGTCTTCCCAATAGTTCCTACTATCAAAGGATCGTTACTTTCATCAAATCTTCTCCGACACCTTTTGCCGACTAATCCGGTATCGAGTAATTTGCCAAAACCAGGCGGAAGCATCTTTTGCCTGGCTTTCCGGACCCACGCCAAATCGAGAAAATCAGAGGTAAACTCTCCACGAGTCGTACCACCGAGGAAATTCGGCCGAGTTAGCTCAAACTCTATGAAGAGATCGCCGCTATGGCTTAATATAACGATGCAGTGTAGCTCCATGGAGAACGGCGACTATCCACCCCCTGGAGGAGAGTGCTACCGTGAAAGCCCTAGTTCTCACTGACGTAAATCGCTTGGAATACCGGGACATTCCCCAGCCAATACCCGCGGAGAAGGAGGTTTCGATTCGGGTTCGGGCCTGCGGCATTTGCGGCAGCGATGTCCAAGGTCTAGACGGCAGTACAGGCCGACGGCTTCCACCGCTTGTCATGGGACACGAAGCTGCCGGCCAGGTAGCTCAGCTCGGCAAAGGGGTTACCCGATGGCAAGTCGGTGAGGCCGTCGCCTTCGATTCTACCATCTGGTGTGGACAGTGTCGCTTCTGTACCCAGGGGAAAGTCAACCTGTGCGAAAATCGGCAAGTTCTTGGAGTGGCGTGCAAAGAATTCCGTCGGGACGGTGCCTTTGCGGAGTATGTACTCGTTCCTGAGCATGTCCTCGTCAAACTCCCGGAAGGTCTTTCGTTTGAGGAGGCCACCCTCGCAGAGCCCTTGGCGGTAGCACTGCATGCAGTGGGAAGGCTGGGCCCCGTTCTCGGCAAAACCGCTTTTGTCATGGGGGCCGGGATGATCGGACTTCTCACCCTTCAAGCCCTCCGCATCGGAGGCTGCACGGAAATATTTGTGGCCGATCAAGCCCCAGATAGGCTGGAGCTTGCCAAACGGCTTGGTGCAACCGAGACGTTTTGCATCGACCATCCCCAGCGACTACAAGAAGTGACCTCCGAACTAGTCCGCCGGCTTGATGGCGGGACCGATCTGGCAGTGGAGGCAGTAGGAGTGGAAGAAACCGTTAGTGCGGCCATTCAGACAGTCCACAAGGGTGGAGCTGTCACCTTAATTGGCAACCTCCGCCCCGAGGTCCGTTTCCCCCTCCAAGCCGTAGTCACCCGGGAAATCTCCGTTTTCGGTTCTTATGCCTCCGCGGGAGAATATCCCCTGGCGTTAAAACTGCTTGGGCAACGGAAAGTGGACCCAAGCATCTTCATTTCCGCCATCGCTCCCTTGGAGAAAGGCCCACAGTGGTTTGCCAGGCTCAAAGCAAAAGAACCGGGTCTCCTCAAGGTCGTTCTTCAACCGTGAAGTCCCTGTGAAGTCCCTGTGGCTTGGGCTGCCCAACTGAGAATCCGTCGACCCAAGACCCTCCACCTCTTAGGAACGGACTGGCGGAAGGCTCGGAATAGCCCCACCGCGAGGCATGCACAGAACGAGGTCCTACTCCGACATAGACAAGAGGGCCCCATGCAAAACTTTGGCGAAGCTTACAGATTCAAAAGCACACGTTTGTGGAGAAAACTCGAAAGGAGACTTCTAAAGAAAAAAGAGCCGGCAGTTCTGCCCGCTCCTAACTTATCCCCAAACTTCTCCTGCCTTGTCAGCCTAATTTTTCAGAAGGTCCGAGATGGCTCCGACTGACAAAAGATTCCGAATGAGACCTCCCCGGCCTTTTGCTGCGACATGCTAATTCGTCAATTCGACCACCACCCCGAAGCATTTTCCAACCGCATTTCGGAAGAAACCTTCTGCAGCTCCGGATTTTCATTACTTCGGGCGAGGATGCTCCAGGGGTTAATCTCCACTCCGCCGCAAGCGACAAAAGCCGCTCGCCCCGAACGAACGACAACAGATTCACTGGGGACCTTCGTTGCCGGCTGAATCTTGGTTCGGGGAAAGCGACCTTCATCCAATAGCAGGGAGATATCGGCTCCTACCCGCTCCGGCAACCGATAATTTACGATAATCGCTGCAATTAACGAAAGCTCCATGCAATTCCGCACCTGGTCAAAAATGGGATCCGCCTTGGCCAGTTCGTCGTACCGGCGGGTCATTACTTCGGCCCAACGTTCGGCCCCCGGGACACTTCGGCCAGTCCGCCCACCAGGGTCACGCATTCCCAAGAACTGGGTTTCGCTGAGCGTTTTCACGGCAACTTCCGGCACCTGCCAGACTAACCCATCCGGATCGTGCTGGAGTGATGTTACTTCCGGTACCAACCACCACCGGGGCATCATTCCAGCCGCTTCTCCACGAATGAATGTGGTAAAGGGAGGAAGATCGGCCACCGGTGCTCGCTCAAGCCCCAAGCCCATTCGTTTCATCCGATAATCCGCCGAGATAAGCACGCGAGCAAAATGGCTATCGGCGGGCACCCCGGTGATCGTAACCTCTTGCGGTCCCAAAATCCCTTCGATCCGAGCCGCGAGTGCCTCGGCGGACACGTTAGCGGGCATCCCCCGAGTAAACCTTTCCAGTTCACCAAGCCTGTCTGTTCGGGGATTGATCGAGCAACTGATGACCTCCGGCTTGGGTCTGGCCACGGTTCTCAAAGCTACCACTAAGTCATCAAGCAACATGACTGCCCGGCCTGTGCTGGCCCCTACCAGAACCCCGCCGGCTCCAGGCTTCCATCCCTCTGCCGGGCCTACCAAAAGAATATCCTTCCCTTCGCGGTCCCCAATTACATAACACACGTCCTGCAACCCGCCGAGGCAATAAACTTCGTCTGGGATTGGCCGACCGGAATCCAGGGCCTCCTGCAAAGCACGGTTAATCCCTGCTAACGAAATCTTCCGAAGCGGAACCCTTCCCTGCATGGGCTCGGGAATTCGAGAGCTGGCCGCAGCCTGCATCTTACGAAGTTCTTCCAACTCCACAGCCGTGGCCCGCCCAAGCAAGCCGGTCGCGTCTATCACCACTCCGCCCACAGCACGCCCTGTCAAAAACTGTTGAGCAAAGCCCGCCTCCGTAAAGATTGATACAACAAGAGCGACCCCAATAAGGCCTGCCAGTCCAAAACCCCAACTCGGCTTTCGTGT
>Ga0308410_1001355_pt1 | contig 14162 bp, 7 predicted proteins | sample HotsprOSTMatCore_FD_203467 | JGI IMG/M metagenome (GOLD analysis project Ga0308410, IMG submission 203467) | Hot spring phototrophic mat microbial communities from Octopus Spring, Yellowstone National Park, Wyoming, United States -... | ecosystem: Environmental > Aquatic > Thermal springs > Hot...
GATCGCGGTGCGCCCGGTGACCAGGACGCGGGCGCCGGTGCCCTCGAGGGTGTCGGGCAACGTCTGGGTGCGCAGGCGGCGCACGAGGGCGGTGGTCTCCGCGTCCTGGGGGGCCCGCTCGGGCACCACCGTCCACTGCACCACCCGCCCGTCGGGGTTGCGGCGCCCCTCGGTGACCGCCGCCACCCCCGGGAGGCGCCGCAGGGCCATCTCGACGTCGCGGACCACCGCCTCGGGTGCCCCGGACCGCCGCAGGTCCCCGACCACGAGCAGCGGACCGTTGGCGCCGGGCCCGAACGCACCGGCCACGAGGTCGTAGGCGCGCCGGGCGGTCGCGCTGGTGGGGAGGTTCCCGGTGTCGGAGAACCCGAGGCGTAGGCCGAGGACCGGCAGCGCCAGGAACACCAGGACCGCCAGGCCGGTGAGGGCGACCGGGGCGGGTCGCCGCTGCACGAAACGGCTCCACCGGTAGGCCAGGGTCCGGGTCAGGGGTTTCGGCGGCCGGGCGGCCAGGCGCCGGGCCAGGAACGGCACCCGGCGTCCGATGCCGAGCACGAGCAACGCCAACGGGACCGTCACCACCCCGATCGGGATCCGGAAGCCCGCCCCCACCAGGGCGGTGGCGACGAGGCCCGCGGCCACGAGACCCCGGCGGCGGGTCACCTCGACCCGCTCCCCCACCAGGCCCAGCAGCGCGGGCAGGAGCGTGAGCGAGGCGACGAGGGTGACGGCCACCGCACACGCGGCGCCGACGGCGAGGCCCCGCACGAACCCCAGCCCGATCACCACCATGCCCAGGAGGGAGATGACCACGGTGATCCCGGCGAACAGCACCGCCCGACCGGCGGTGTCCATCGCCCGACCGGCGGCGTCCGGCCGCGACCGCCCGGCGCCCACGAGCTCCCGGTAGCGGGTGACGATGAACAGCGCGTAGTCGATCCCCACGCCGAGGCCGAGCATGATCCCGAGGGTGGGGGTGAACTCGGGCATCGGCAGCACGAGCGAGGTGAGCCCCACGAGGCTGATCCCCGCGGCGATGCCCGCCAGCGCGACCCCGATGGGAAGACCCATCGCCAGGACCGACCCGAAGGCCACGATGAGGATCACCACCGCGAACCCCAGACCGATGAGCTCGGCCTGCGGGGGCTCGAACGCGGCGAAGACCTCACCGCCGAACTCGACCTCCAGCCCCGGCACCGACCGGGCCCGCTGTTCGATCCGCCGGGCCAGCGCCTGGTTGTCGGTGAAATCGGCGTCGGGCGGGAAGGTCAGCTCGATGAGGGCGAGGCGTCCCGCGTAGGGGCCGCGGGGCGCGATCCGGAGCCGGCCGCCGGGGTCGGACGGACCGGCGGCGTCGACACCGAGGCGTTCCACCTCCGTGATCAGCCGGTCGACGCGGGCCTGCACCGCACGGTCGGTGAACGGGCGGGGCGCCACCACGACGATCTGGCCCTGATCCCCGCCGGCGGTGCCGCCGAAGCCCGCTTCGAGCAGCTCGAAGCCCTCGACGCTCTCGCTGCGGAACTCGCCGAAGTCGGTGGTGTACCCGGTGCCGAGTGCGCCGGCCGCTGCCGCCAGCGCGACGATGCCGGCGACCCAGGCGGCGATCACCCGGCCTCGCCGCCGGAAGCACCAGCGTCCGAGACGCTCGAACCGGCTGGCCGGCGGACGCGACGAGAGGTCCGGCTCCGCAGGGGCGTCGAGGGTCTTGGTCACGTTCGGCCTGCCGGCTCGTGGTATGCCGCGGGGGTATGCCGTTGGGGGGGTCGGCGCCGGTCACCCTAGCGGGCGGGTGCCATGATCCCCGGATGCGAAGCGGCCGGCGGCGGTGGATCGTGATCGTGGCCACCGCTGCGCTCACCGCCGCCGGGGTGGCCGGGGCGCTGGCCTGGGCCGGCCGGGGTGGGCGTGAGGCCTCGATCGAGGAAGCCGTCCGGCGTCTCCGGTCGGGGGGCGCGACCGGAGGGCGCGGGTTCCTCCGCCCGGCGGTCGGTGTGTACGAGATGCGGGGCACCGGCACCGAGCGGCTGTCGCTGCTCGACACCACGCAACGGTGGGGGCCGCGGGTGCCCATGACGGTCCGTCACCGTCCCGACGGCTGCTGGCGCCTCCGGGTGAGCTACAACACGAACCACTGGCAGGAGTGGGACCACTGCGTGCGGCGGGCCGGTCTCCTGGAGGTGGCCGGGCGGACGTTCCAGCGGTTCGACTTCGTGGCGGCGACCGTCTCCGACCGGACCGAGTTCCGCTGCCGCCCGCCGGTGGTGACGATCCGGGTGGCCGCCGACCCGTCGGCGTCGTGGCCGGCCCGCTGCGAGGGTCATAGCCCGGCTCGGGGCACCCGGACGGTCTCGGCCGGCCGGAACCGGTTCCTCGGCCTCACCCGCGTACGGGTCGGCCACGACGCGATCCCTGCCTACCGGTACCGCCAGGTGCGCACGATCACCGGCGATCAGGAAGGACGTGAGCGCACCGAGGTGTGGTTCTCGGCCCGGGATGCGCTGCCGCTGCGGCTGGAGCGCGACCTGCGGGTCCGCTCCCCCTCACCGCTCGGGACGGTCGTCTACACCGAACGGGGCGTCTTGGCGCTGCGGCACCCCCAGCCCACCCGGTGACGGTGGCGCCGGTGCGTCCTCGGGAGCGCCGTCGCGGGCCAGGAGATCCACGACCGCCTCGGCGGCCAGCGCATGCGGCTGCACCACCACGGCACCACCCAGGTCGGCGAGCACCGACCGGTCGCGGTCGTTCGCGGCCCGGAGCACCACCCGGCCCCGGTAGCCGCGCACGTCGAGCTCGTGGAGCAACGCCCGGTTCACCGTCAGGTTCGGCACCGTGCTCACGACCCAGCCGACCGCGCCCAACGGGATGGCGTCGAGCAGGTCGAGGCTCTCGGCGTCGCCGAGCAGGACGTGGAACCCGAGTCGGCGCATCCGCGACACCGCGATCGGGTCCAGGTCCACCCCCAGGGCCGGGATCCCGCGCTCCCCCAGGCGCCGGACGACCGCTCCGCCGAGGCGACCGAGGCCCATCACCACCACCGAGGCCTCCGATCCACCGGGTTCGAGGCCGTCGCGCACCCGGCGCCGTTCGAAGTGCCGCAGGATCGGTGCGAGCCGTTCGTACAGCGGCTTGGAGTAGAGGATGAGGTAGGTGGAGCCGCTGATGGTGATGAGGCCGACGAGCGTCACCAGCCCGAGCGTGGACCGGTCGATGTGACCGAGGCTGTAGCCGAGCGACGCGAGGATGAGCGAGAACTCGCTGATCTGGGCCACGGTGAGCCCGGCGAGGAACGACACCCGGGACGGGTATCCCATCGCGCCCATGATGACGAGGACGATGAGCGGGTTGCCGAAGAGCACGAACGCGGAGAACAGGGCTGCCGCGCCGGCCTGCTCGCCCACCCGCGCGAACTCCAGCGTGGCCCCGAGGTCGAGGAAGAAGAACAGGAGCAGGAAATCCCGCAGGGTGGTCAGCCGCGCCCCGAGCGCGTCCCGGAACGGCGTCGAGGCCACCGCGACCCCGGCGAGGAACGCCCCGATCTCGGTGCTGAACCCCAGCCGGTCGGTGACCGCCGCCAACCCGACCGCCCAGGCGACGCCGACCAGGAGCAGCACCTCCGACGACCGGGCCGCCAGGGTCATGACCGGGATGAGGGCGTAGCGCACCACGACGACCACGGCGAGGAGCAGGCCGGCCCCCTTGCCGAGGGTCAGGGCGACGTCCGCCACCACCGATCCCCGCGCGTCACCGGCGAACGCGGTGAGCCCGATGAGCATCGCGATCACGGCGAGGTCCTGCACGATGAGGAAGCCCACCGCGATCCGGCCGTGCAGCTCCTCGAGTTCACGCTTGTCGGACAGGAGCTTCACGATGATGATCGTCGAGGAGAACGTGAGCGCGATGGCCACGTAGACGGCGGTGGTCACCCCGAAGCCGAGCGCCAGTCCGAGGAGGAACCCGACCAGCGAGGTGAACACGATCTGGCCGATCCCGGTCGCCAACGCCACCGGACCGGTCTCCCGGATGAGGTGCAGGTCCAGCCGCAGGCCGACGAGGAACAGGAGCACCGCGATCCCGAGGCGGGCCAACACCTCGATCTGGTCGCCGGGGCTGACCAAGCCCAGCCCGAACGGTCCCACCCCGATGCCCACCGCGATGAAGGCGACGATGACCGGTTGTCGCAGCCGGGCGGCGACGAGCGCAGCCGCGCCGGCAGCGGCCAGGATCCCCGCCATCGCGTAGAACTCGTTGCCACCGTGCACGGCCGGCCTCCCGGATGTGGGCCCGAGGCTACGGCCCCGGTCACCGGTGGGTGTGCCGGGGCCGGACGCCCGGGATGGAGGGCCGATCGACCCTGGCTCCCCGCGACCGGGACGTGCTCAGATGGCGGCCGTGCCCGTTTCCGCCCCCGTAGCCGTGCACAGCGCCGCGATGGACGCCAACGAGGCGGTCGCCTCGGTCGCCTATCGCCTCAGCGAGGTCATCGCCATCTACCCGATCACCCCGGCCTCCCCCATGGGCGAGCACGCGGACGCGTGGGCCGCCGCCGGCCGCCCGAACCTCTGGGGCACGGTCCCGACGGTGATCGAGATGCAGTCGGAGGGCGGTGCCGCCGGAGCCGTCCACGGGGCGTTGACCGGCGGTGCGCTGGCCACCACGTTCACCGCGTCGCAGGGGCTGCTGCTCATGCTGCCCGACCTGTACAAGATCGCCGGTGAGCTCACCCCGTTCTGTGTGCACGTGGCGGCACGGGCCGTCGCCACCCACGCGCTGTCGATCTTCGGCGACCACTCCGACGTGATGGCGGCCCGGCCGACCGGCCTGGCGCTCCTCGCGTCGGGATCACCCCAGGAGGCCCAGGACCTGGCCGCGATCGCCCATGCCACCACGCTGGCGGCCCGGGTGCCGTTCCTGCACTTCTTCGACGGCTTCCGTACCTCGCACGAGATCCAGCGGGTGCGGCTCCTCGACGAAGAGATGCTGCGGACGCTGGTCGATCCGGAGGCGGTGGCCGCCCATCGGTCCCGGGGCCTGTCCCCCGACCGTCCGGTGGTCCGGGGCACGGCCCACAACCCCGACACGTTCTTCCAGGCCCGGGAGGCGGTCAACCCGTTCTACGACGCGCTGTGCGACCACCTGGTCGTGGTGATGGAACGCTTCGCGCGGCTCACCGGGCGCAGCTACGCGCCGTTCGAGTTCGTGGGGCACCCCGAGGCGGAGCGGGTGATCGTGGCGATGGGGTCCGGGGCCGAGTGCGCACACGAGGTCGTCGACGCGCTCGCCGCCGCCGGCAGCCGGGTGGGCCTGGTGAAGGTGCGGCTGTTCCACCCCTTCGACGTGGGGCGCTTCTGCGCCGCGCTGCCGTCCACGGTCACGCGCGTGGCGGTGCTGGACCGCACGAAGGAGCCGGGCGCGGTGGGCGAGCCGCTCCTGCTCGAGGTGAGCGCCGCGCTGCTCGACGCGGTGCAGGCGGGGCGGCGGGCGGTGCTGCCGCACGTGGTGGGAGGCCGCTACGGCCTGTCGTCGAAGGAGTTCACCCCCCGGATGGTGGAGGCGGTCCTGGCCGAGTTGGACGAGCCGCAGCCGCGTCGGCGGTTCACCGTCGGGATCACCGACGACGTCACCCACCGATCCCTGCCGGTCGGCGAGGAACCACCCGCCGAGCCCGACGACGTGATCCGGGCCGTGTTCCACGGGCTCGGCGCCGACGGAACCGTGTCGGCGAACAAGGCCACCCTCCGGATCGTCGCCGACACGACACCCCTCGAGGTGCAGGGGCACTTCGTGTACGACTCCAAGAAGTCCGGCAGCGCGACCGTCTCGCACCTCCGGTTCAGCCCCCGGCCGATCCGGTCCACCTACGAGATCCGCCGGGCGCACGTCGTGGCGATCCACGACCCCGAGGCCCTGGAGCGCCGCGACGTGCTCGCCGCCGCCGGCCCCGGGGCCACGGTGCTCGTCAACACCCCGCACCCACCGGAGCGGTTCTGGAACACCCTGCCCCGGGAGGTGCAGGAGCAGCTGCGGGCGATCGGGGCGCGCCTGTTCGTCATCGACGCCTACGGGTTGGCCGCCGAGCACGGGCTGGGGCGGCGGATCAACACGATCATGCAGGTCTGCTTCTTCGCCGTCTGCCCCGGCCTGGAGGTGCCCGACGCAATGGCGAGGATCAAGGACGAGATCACCTCCACCTGGGGCCGGCGCGGACCGGAGGTGGTGCGCCGCAACCACGACGCGGTGGACGCCGCGCCCGACCGGCTCGTCGAGGTGCCCCTCGGGCCGGTGCGGGCCGAGCGTCGGCGGACCCCGGCGGTTCCCGCCGACGCCGGGGACTTCGTGCAACGCGTCACCCGGCTCCTGCTCGAAGGGCACGGGGACCGGCTCCCCGTCTCCGCGTTCCCGCCCGACGGCACCTGGCCCACCGGCACCGCCCGGTACGAGAAGCGGCGGATCGCCCGGGAGATCCCGGTGTGGGAGCCCGACCTGTGCATCCAGTGCAACCGCTGCTCGATGATCTGCCCCCACGCCACCATCCGTACGAAGGTGTTCGACCCGGCCGCCGTTGCCGACGCACCGCCCGAGTTCCGGCACGTCCCCGAACGGGTCACCCCCGAGCTCGCCGGTCTCGCCTACGTGGTGGCCGTGGCGCCCGACGACTGCACCGGCTGCGGGCTGTGCGTCGAGGTGTGCCCCGCCCACGACCGCACCCGGCCCCGCCGCAAGGCCATCAACATGGCCCCGGCCGCCGAGCACCGCGACCGGGAGGCGGTCGCCTGGGCAACCTTCGAGGGGATCCCCGACGTGCCCGCGGAGCGGATCCCGCGCGAGCCCCGACGGGTCCCGCTGCTGCCACCCCGGTTCGAGTTCTCCGGTGCCTGCGCCGGCTGCGGCGAGACCCCCTACCTGCGGCTGCTCACGCAGCTGTTCGGCGACCGGCTCGTGATCGCGAACGCCACCGGCTGCTCCTCCATCTACGGGGGCAACCTGCCCACATCCCCGTGGACCACCGACGCGAACGGCCGGGGACCGGCCTGGAGCAACTCCCTGTTCGAGGACAACGCGGAGTTCGGCCTCGGGATCCGGCTCGCGCTCGACGCGCTGGCCGGCCGGGCCCGTGACCTCCTCGGGGCCTGCGCCGCCCGGCTCGGGCCCGACGTGCTCCCGGCGCACCTCGTCGAGACCCTCACCGGTCCCGCCGGCACCGACCCGGCGGCGCTGCGGGTGCGGCGCGAGGCCGTGGCCGAGCTCCGCCGCCGCCTGGCCGGCACGACCGACGACCAGGCCCGCGAGCTCGCCGCGCTGGCCGAGCATCTCGTGCCGCGATCGCTCTGGGTCGTCGGCGGGGACGGTTGGGCCTACGACATCGGCTTCGGGGGCCTCGACCACGTCCTGGCCGGCCGTCACGACGTGAACATCCTCGTGCTCGACACCGAGGTGTACTCGAACACCGGGGGGCAGCAGTCGAAGGCCACCCCGATGGGCGCGGCGGCGAAGTACGCGACCGCCGGCAAGGACAGCGCCAAGAAGGACCTCGGGCTGCTCGCCATGGCCTACGGGCACGTCTACGTGGCGAGTGTCGCCCTCCAGGCCCGCAGTGCGCACACGGTCCACGCCCTCGAGGAGGCCGAGGCGTACCCGGGCCCCTCCCTGGTGATCGCCCACAGCCCCTGCATCGCCCACGGCTACGACCTCGTGCACTCCCCCGCCCAGCAGATGCGGGCGATCAAGGCCGGGGCCTGGCCCCTGTACCGTTTCGACCCCCGCCGGATCGCCGCCGGGGAGCCGCCGTTGCACGTGGACGCCGACCCGTTGTCGATCCCGATGCACGAGTACATGGAGCAGGAGGCCCGCTTCCGGATGGTCGAGCTGCGCGACCCCGACCGCTACCGGCTGCTGGTGGCCGCGGCCCAGCGGGCGGCCCGGGAACGCCATGACCTGTACGCCCAACTGGCCCGCATCCGCTTGGAGACGCACGGTCCGGAAGGTGGCGGGGAGCCCCCTGATGGTTGACTTGCGCACCCGGTGGCTGGGGCTGGAGCTGCCCGGCCCGCTGGTCGTCGGCGCGTGCCCGCTCGGCAACGACCTGGGAACCCTGGAGCGGCTGGTGGCCGCCGGGGCGGGTGCGGTGGTGCTGCCGTCCCTGTTCGAGGAGCAACTTGTGCACGAGCAGCTTGGCGCCCACCTGTTCTTGGACACCTACGTCGACACGAACGCCGAGGCCCGGTCGTTCCTGCCCGACAGCGACGTCTTCTCGCTGGGCGCCGAGCCCACCCTCGCGCAGATCCAGCGGTGCAAGGCCGCGCTGGGGGTCCCGGTGCTCGCCTCCCTCAACGGCACCACCCCGGGGGGCTGGACCCGTCTGGCCGCCGAACTCGCCGCGGCCGGTGCCGATGCGATCGAGGTGAACCTGTACGAGGTCGTGACCGACCCTGCCCGCTCCAGCCACGACGTGGAGGAACGCCAACTCGAGGTGGTCGCCTCGGTCGTGGAGGCGGTGCCGGTGCCGGTGTCGGTCAAGCTGTCCCCGTTCTACAGCTCCCTGCCCGGCTTCGTGGCCCGGCTCGCGCAGGTCGGGGCGGCAGGGGTGGTGCTCTTCAACCGCTTCTACCAACCCGACGTGGACCTCGACACGCTCGGGGTGGACCGGCATCTCGTGCTGTCCAGTCCCGCCGAACTGCCGCTACGCCTGCACGCGCTCGCGTTGTTGCACGGCCGGACACCGCTGGAGCTCGCCTGCACCGGGGGCGTGCACCAGGGCACCGACGCCGCGAAGGCCGTCCTGTGCGGGGCGACGGTGGTGCAGACCGTGTCCGCGCTCCTCGCCGACGAACCCGCCGCGGCGCTGGCCCGCCTGCTCCGGGAGCTCGTCGCCTGGCTCGACGAGCGGGGCTACGCCACCGTCGACGAGGCCCGGGGGGCCACCGCGCTGGACAACGTGGCCGACCCGGCGGCCTGGGAGCGGGTGAACTACGCCCGCATGCTGCAGGGCTGGATGCCCCGCCGGCCGTCCGGCTGACCCCGGGCGGCCGGGGTCCGGCGGGCCGGCTGCGCGGACCCCGGCGCACCCCTGGCTCATTCGAGGGTGGCGTAGTTCGTGCTGCGGTCCCCGGTGGTGGTGCCGGCCACCTCGGCCACGCAGGCGGCGAGATCGCTGAGGTAGTGGTCGATCACCGGGGCGTTCCCGGCGCTGACCGTGGCGTGCAGGCTGTCGGGCGGTTTCTGGCGGTCGTGGAACCACCCGCGCCGGGCCAGCGCGTCGCCGAGGGCGAAGACGTCGAGCGGCGGGTCGTGGTCGGGGTGCGCGCTGATCGCCACGAGGTGGGCTTCCGGTTCCCCGAGCACGGTCAGCTCCGGGATGGCCCGCACCCCGCGCACGAGGCGGCGGGCGGTGGTGATCGTCCGTTCGGTGAGGGCCAGGTAGCCCTCGAGACCGAGGTGGTGCAGGATCGCCCAGGCGCAGGCCATCGGCAACGCCGGTCGGGTGCCCTGCATGTTCGGCGACGCGTAGAAGCCGCCCAGCCAGTCGTCGAACACGAAGGTCTGCCAGCGCCGCAGCTCCTTCGTGCGGTGCAGCAGCACCGAGACGCCCTTCGGCGCGTACCCGAGCTTGTGGAGGTCGGCGGAGATGCTCGTCACGCCCTCCACCCGGAAGTCCCACGGCGGCACCGGGTGCCCGAGGCGTTCCATGAACGGCAGCACGAACCCGCCCATACACGCATCGGTGTGAAAGTTCGCTCCCACCGAGGCGGCGAGCGCGGCGAGCTCCGGGATCGGGTCGACCACCCCCTGCGGGTACTGGGGTGCCGAGCCCACCACCAGGACCGTCCGCTCCCCCACCGCGTCGGCCGCGGTGTCGAGATCGGCCCGCCAGTCCCCGTCGACGGGGATCCGTCGGACCCGGACCCCGAAGTAGTGCGCCGCCTTGTGGAACGCGGCGTGGGCGCTCACCGGCAGCACCATCTCCGGTTCGGTGATCCCCCGCTCGGCCCGGGCCCGGTCGCGGGCGGCCTTCACCGCCATGAGGATGCTCTCGGTGCCGCCCGAGGTGCAGAACCCCGCCGCGTCCGGCTTGCCGCACAGCTCGGCGGTGATCGCGACCACCTCCGACTGGATCTCCCCCAGGCTCGGGAACGCCAGGGTGTTCAGCGCGTTGTCGTGCAGGAACGCCCGCGCCACCTCCTCCAGCACCGCGTGCGCCTCGGGCCCGGGGTCGTAGACCATCCCGAACGTGCGCCCGTCCTGCCAGCGGACGTCCCCGGCCCGTTTGGCGGCCAGGGCCCCGAGGATCTCGTCGCCGGACCAGCCGCGTTCGGGGAGTCGCACGGGCCGGATGCTAGGCGCCGTCCCGGGAGCGCGCCGCGGGCTAGCGTGCCGGTGGACGAGGAGGCGGTGTGGCGATGCCCGCACAGAGGTCCGAGCACGACGAGGCCCTCATCGCCCGGGTCGACGCAGCGCGCGACGACCTGCTGGGGCTGTCGCACGCCATCCACGAGCGCCCGGAGCTCGGCTTCGAGGAGCACTTCGCGGTGGCCTGCCTGGCCGAGGCGGCCGAACGGGCCGGGTTCCGGGTGGAGGTCGGGGTCGGCGGCCTGCCCACCGCGTTCGCCGCACGCGCCGGCGACGGCCCGGGCCCGCACCTGGTGGTGTGCTGCGAGTACGACGCGCTGCCCGGCATCGGGCACGGCTGCGGGCACAACATCATCGCCGCCGCCGGTCTCGGCGCCGGGCTCGCGCTGCGGGAGGAGGCCGAACGGTTCGGGGCCCGGCTGACGGTGCTGGGCACCCCGGCCGAGGAGTTGGGGCGCGGCGGCAAGATCCGCCTGTTGGAGGCGGGGGTGTTCGCCGGGGTGGACGCCGCGCTCATGGTGCACCCGTCGGTCGCCGACGTGGGCTGGGCCCCGCACATCGCCTGCGAGCGCATCGTGGTCCGCATGCACGGGCGTGCCGCGCACGCGGCCGCGGCGCCGTGGGACGGCGTGAACGCGCTTGACGGGGTCGTGGCCGGGTACACCGGGGTGGCGATGCTGCGCCAGCACCTCCGGCCGGGGGAGAAGGTGCACGGCATCATCACCCACGGCGGCGACGCCGAGAACGTGGTGCCGGAACGGGCCGAGGCCGTGTTCCAGGTGCGGGCGCCGACCCTCGACCGTCTCGATCCGCTCGTGGCGCGGGTCATGGGCTGCTTCGACGGCGCGGCGGCCCAGACCGGTTGCCGGCTCGAGACCCGGCCGCTGGGCCGCTACGCCGAGCTGCGCTACAACGAACCCCTCGCCTCCGCCTACCGGCGGCACGGGGAGCGCCTCGGCCGCCGCTTCCTCGACCCGGCGATCATCCCGCTGTCGGTGGCGGGCAGCACCGACATGGGCAACGTGAGCCACGCCGTGCCCGCCCTGCACGCCATGATCGAGATCGCCGACCTGGACGTGCCCGGGCACTCGGAGGCGTTCCGGGAAGCCGCCGCGTCGGCCCGGGGGGACCGGGCCGTGCTCGACGGCGCCAAGGCGCTCGCCCTCACCGCCGCGGAGCTGTGGCGGGACCCGGACCTCCTCGACCGGGCCCGCACCGCCTTCGTCCACGGCCCGCACCGTCCCTGAGCAGGCCGTGCCCCCCGCAGCACCGGGTGCCGCGTCGGCGGCAGAACGCGCCGGGGACGCCCTCGAGGTCTCGATCACCGACGTCGAGGACGCGGCCCGGCGCCTCCAGGGTCGCATCGTGCGCACTCCACTGCTGCGGGTGGAGCGCCTGGAGCCGCGTCTGGGTCGGCGGGTGTGGATGAAGTGCGAGAACCTCCAGCGGGGCGGATCGTTCAAGCTTCGGGGCGCCACGAACGCCATCCGGGCGCTGCCCGCGGACCGGGCGGCACGCGGGGTGGCGGCCCACTCCTCGGGCAACCACGCGGTGGCGGTCGCGCTGGCCGCCCGGGACCGTGGCGTCCCGGCGACACTGGTGGTGCCTGAGGACGCCCCGCTTGCGAAGACGTCGCTCGTGGAGGCGGCCGGGGCGCGCCTCGTGCGCTGCGCCCCGACCCTCGCCGCCCGGGTGCAGACGCTGGCCGGGATCGTCGCCGAGACCGGCGCGGTGGAGATCCATCCCTACGACGACCCCCTCGTGATCGCCGGGGCGGGCACCGCCGCTCTCGAGATCTGCGCCGATCTGGCCGAGCCGCCCGGCTGTGTGGTCGTCCCCGTGGGAGGCGGTGGCCTGGCCTCGGGGACCGCGGTGACGCTCGCCGCCCGCTCCCCGGGCACCCGCCTCTGGGGCGCAGAGCCGGCCGCGGTCGACGACGCCACCCGTTCTCTGGCCTCCGGCCGGCTGGTCGGGCACGACGGGACGAGCATCGCCGACGGGTTGCTCACCACCCTGTCGCCCCGCACCTTCGAAATCCTCTCCCGCCACCTCGACCGGGTCGTCACCGTCGGGGAGGACGAGATCCTCGCCGCGATGCACCTGGCCGCCGAGGCCGCCGGCCTGGTGATCGAGCCCTCGGCCGCGGTGGCACTCGCCGCGGTGACGGCCGCCGGCGGCGACCTGCCCCCCGGTGACGTCGTGATCCTCCTCACCGGCCGCAACGTGGCGCACGGGCTGCTGCGCCGGGCCCTGGGCCGACGCCGGCGGGACCGGGTGTCGGAGGGGGGACTTGAACCCCCACCCCCTTGCGGGGACTAGGCCCTCAACCTAGCGCGTCTGCCTATTCCGCCACTCCGACGTGGAGTGCGGATTCTACTCGCCCTCGCCGCGAGCCTTCCGGGTGCCGGGCAGGGCAGCGCACCGCCCGGCCGGCCCGGCTCCTACCCGTACCGGAGCCCGGCCGAGTGGAACGTCCCGGTGGCGACGGCGACCCAGTCGGTGTCGGTGCCGACCTGCACCGGGGTGTTGCTGTCGGTGAACGTCCCGTTCCCCAGGGTGCCGTACAGGTTCCGGCCCCAGCACCACATCGTGCCGGTGGTGCGGTACGCGCAGCTGTGGTCGCCGCCGGTGGCCGGTGTCACCCAGTTCGTGTCGATGCCGACCTGCGTGGGGCTGTTCGTGTTGCTGTTGGTCCCGTTGCCGAGCTGCCCGTACGTGTTCAGCCCCCAGCACCACAGGGTCCGGTTGGGTGCCTGCCGGGTGGCGCAGGTGTGGGCGACCCCGGCGCTCACCGCGGCCCAGGTCGTCGCCACCCCCACCTGGACCGGGCTGTTCGTGTTGCTGTTGGTCCCGTTGCCGAGCTGCCCCTGGGTGTTGCGGCCCCAGCACCACAGCGTCCCGGTGGTGCGGGTGGCGCAGGTGTGGTGCCGCCCTCCGCTCACCGACGCCCAGTTCGTGTCCGAACCGACCTGCACCGGGCTGTTCGTGCTGGTGTTCGTCCCGTTGCCGAGCTGCCCGTAGAAGTTCCAACCCCAGCACCACAGGGTGCCGTTCGTCTTGATGGCACAGGTGTGGCTGCGCCCGGTGGCCAGTGCCACCCAGTCGGTGTCCACCCCCACCTGCACCGGGGCGTTGGTGTCGGTGTTCGTGCCGTTGCCGAGCTGGCCGTCGAGGTTCCAGCCCCAGCACCAGACGGTGCCGTCGGTCTTGCGGGCACAGGTGTGGTTCGCACCGGCGTCGACACTCACCCAGTCGGTGGCGGCACCCGCCTCCTGGACCGGAGTGGTGCTGCCGGTGTTGGTCCCGTTGCCGAGCTGGCCGTAGACGTTGTAGCCCCAGCACCACAAGGTGCCGTTCGTCTTCACCGCGCAGGTGTGGTTGGCTCCGCCGGTCACGTCCACCCACTCACCGGCGCCGCCGATCGCGGTCGGGGTGTTGCGGTCGACGAGGGTCCCGTCGCCGATCTGGCCTTCGTCGTTGCGGCCCCAGGTGTAGAGCGACGCCGCGTCGTCGGTGAGGATGGTGACGGTGCCGACGGCGCGCACGATCGTGCCCGCCGACGGGGCCGACAGGGTGACGGTCAGCGTCTCGTGCGGCTCCACCAGCGCCTCGGGCAGGATCTTCACCTTCACGAACTTGCGGACCTGGCCGGCGTTGATCGTGACCGTGCCGGTCGCCGGGGAGGCGGTGTAGTCGACGCCGCTGGTGGCACTGCCCGGCGCGACGGTGTACGTCGCGCTCACCGGGGTGCCCTGCGTTGCGCTGATCGTCACCGGGATCTCGACGGTGCGCGGGGTGCCCGCGTCGCCCTCGAC
>Ga0308410_1001357_pt1 | contig 14152 bp, 13 predicted proteins | sample HotsprOSTMatCore_FD_203467 | JGI IMG/M metagenome (GOLD analysis project Ga0308410, IMG submission 203467) | Hot spring phototrophic mat microbial communities from Octopus Spring, Yellowstone National Park, Wyoming, United States -... | ecosystem: Environmental > Aquatic > Thermal springs > Hot...
AAGGAGGGACCATCATGCCGACCGTCCGGATCCGCCCCTGGCCCGACCCCGTCATCGACACCCTGGGCCACGATCCCCGCTCCCGGTACGTCGAGACGTTCTGGCTCCCGGCGATCGGGCCGACCTGCGTCCTGCTGCTCCGCCGGGTGGCCGACTGCCTCGACGAGGCGCCCGACGGCGTCGAACTCGACGCCGGTGAGCTGTCCGCCGCGCTCGGCCTCGGCTTCCGGGAGGGCGGCGCCTCCCCGCTCGTCCGGGCGCTGGAGCGGCTCGTGCACTTCGATCTCGCGATCCGGGCCGGTGACGCCGAGGTCGCCGTGCGCCGGACGCTGCCCCCGCTCAACCTCCGGCTCCTGCGGCGCCTCCCCGCCCCGCTCCAGCACCGCCACGCCCGCTGGGCCGAACGGGCGTTGCGCGGCGCACCGGCGAGCCTCGCCCGCCAGCGGGCGCGCCGGCTGGCCCTCGAGCTCGCCGCGCTCGACGACGACCCCGACACCATCGAACGGGCCCTGGGCCGCATCGGCTTCCACCCGGCGCTGTGCCGGGAGGCGGCGACCTGGGCCCACGGGCGCCGCCCCGGCGACCCCCGATCCGTCGGGGTACCGGTCCCGTTCACCCCCGCCGGGGACCCGGCCGCCTGACCGGACCCGGACCGGACCGCCGGGCGACGGGTACCTGCCCGCCCGATCGCCCCGCGGCGGGTGCGGGGCGGCGCGTCTCCTCTCCCCCCCTCGCCGACGCGCCGCCCTGCACCCCTCCCCGTCTCGACCTCGCCGGTACCTCCCCGGGTCGACCCCGCCGGTACCCTGCCGGCCGTGGAACCTCGGTCCGGCGCCGGCGGGGACGGGCCGTCCGCGCCGCTCGGGGAGGATCCCCGCCCCCAGCTCGAGGTCGTGGCGGGATGGCTGCGGCGGGCCGAGCGGATCGTGGTCCTCACCGGTGCGGGTATCTCGACCGAGTCCGGCATCCCCGACTTCCGCGGCCCCAACGGCGTCTGGACCCGCAACCCCGAAGCGGAGAAGACCGCGACGCTGTCCCACTACCTGTCCGACCCCGAGGTGCGCCGGCGGGCCTGGCAGAACCGGCTGCGCAGCGAGGTGTGGCAGGCCAAACCGAACGCCGCGCACCGGGCGCTGGTGGACCTCGAGCGCCGGGCCCGGCTCGAGCTGCTCGTCACGCAGAACATCGACGGGCTCCACCAGGCCGCGGGCAGCTCCCCGGAACGGATCGTCGAGATCCACGGCACCGTGCACGAGGTGCGCTGCCTGCGCTGCGAGTTCCGAGGACCGATGCGCGAGACGCTCGCCCGGGTCGCCGCCGGGGAGGACGACCCACCCTGCCTGCGCTGCGGCGGCATCCTGAAGTCGGCGACGATCTCCTTCGGCGAGGCTCTGATCCCCGAGGACCTCGAACGGGCCCAGCGGGCCGCGGCACGCGCCGACTGCTTCCTGGCACTGGGCACCTCCCTGGGGGTGTACCCCGCCGCGGCGCTCCCCGAGCTCGCGGTGGCCAACGGCGCGCGGCTGGTGATCGCCAACGGGGAGCCGACCCCGTTCGACCCGATGGCCGACGCGGTGATGCGCGGCCGGCTCGGCGAGCTGCTGCCGGCACTGGTGGCCGCGCTGTGACGGGCGCCGGCCCGCACCATGCCGGCCCGGGATCCCGCGGCCGGGGCACCGAGGTTGGGAATATCCGACCGTAGCGGTAGGCTTTCGTGACCGGCGCGGCGCACCGGTCCCGGGCCGAGGGGCCGGGCCCGGGCCGGGATGGCGAGGCACGACGACGCCGGCGGCGCCGGCCGAAGCAGACCGGGGACGTGCCGGGTGCCGGCGCCCGGACGAGGGAGCGATCGATGCCGTCATACCGCGAACTACTCGCCCAGACGAAGGCCCGCATCCGTGAGATCAGCCCGGCCGAGGCCGAGGAACGCCTCGGCGCCGCGGTCTTCCTCGACGTGCGTGAGCCCGACGAGTACGACGCCGGCACCATCCCCGGCGCGTTGCACATCCCTCGCGGGCACCTGGAGGGTTGGGTGGAGGCCCGGGTGCCCGACAAGGAGGCACCGATCGTCGTGTTCTGCGCCGGTGGGAACCGGTCGGCGTTCGCGGCGGAGACGCTCACCCAGCTCGGCTACCGCGACGTCGTGTCGATGGCCGGCGGGTTCGGGCAGTGGAAGAACGACGGTCGGCCCTGGCTGACCCCGGCGACGCTCACCCCCGACCAGCGGGAGCGCTACCACCGCCACCTGCTGCTGCCCGAGGTCGGCGAGGCCGGCCAGTTGCGCCTGCTGGAGTCGAAGGTGCTGCTGCTCGGCGCCGGCGGGCTCGGTTCCCCCGCCGCCCTGTACCTCGCCGCGGCGGGGGTGGGCACGCTGGGCATCGTCGACATGGACGTGGTCGACGCGTCGAACCTGCAGCGCCAGGTGCTGCACAACCTCGACCGGGTCGGTGAACGCAAGGTCGACTCGGCCAAGAAGACCCTCACCGCCCTCAACCCCGACGTCACCGTCGTCACCCACGACGTGCGGCTCGGGGCCGACAACGTCCGCGAGATCATCGAGGGCTACGACGTGGTGGTGGACGGCACCGACAACTTCCCCACCCGCTACCTCCTCAACGACGCCTCGCTGCTCACCCGGGTGCCGGTGGTGCACGGGTCGATCTTCCGGTTCGAGGGGCAGGTCACGGTGTTCCGTCCCTACGACGGCCCCTGCTACCGGTGCCTGCTGCCCGAGCCGCCCCCGCCCGAGCTCGCCCCGTCGTGCGCCGAGGCCGGGGTGCTCGGCGTGCTGCCCGGCATCGTCGGCTCCATCCAGGCCCTCGAGGCGATCAAGCTGCTGCTCGGGCTCGGCGAGCCGCTGGTGGGGCGGCTCCTCGCCTACGACGCGCTCGAGCAGTCGTTCCGCACCTTCAAGGTGCGCCGCGACCCGCATTGCGCCGCCTGCGGCCCCGACGCAGGCCCGATCGTGCTCGCCGAGTACGACCAGCACTGCCTGCCGCACGCGGTCCTCGCCGACGGCACCACCGTCGGCCACTGACCCGCCGGGAGGGTCCTGGTCTCAGGGACCGGCGGGGTCGGCCACCCCGGCGACCCGGTCCAGCGCGAGACGGCGCGCCGAGCCCAGCGCAACGGTCGCCACGAGCGCACCCGCACCGAGGAGCACCTGTCGGGCGGGCTCCTGGGCGCCGAGCAGGGGCCAGGTGACCGTCCCGAGCGCGTCGACGGCGAACCCGGCGCCGAGCGCGGCGAGCGCGAGGCCGGCCCGCATGAGCACATGGAACGCGGTGAAGGCCAGCACCCGCTCCGTGCCGGCCAGGTGCCGTTGCACCGCGCTCATGCCGGCGGCCAGCGCGAACGACGACGCCCCACCGAAGGCGAGCGCCCCCAGGTTGGCGATCCAGACGCTGCGCGACTGGCTCATCACCCCGATCGTGACCCCCTGGGCCGCCACCGCCATACGCACCGCCCCCAGCGCCGGGGTGCGGGTGGTGCGATGCAGGATGACCAGCCCCATCCCGGCACCGACCCCGAACACCGCGATGAGCCCACCGAACTCGGCGCTCGTGGCCCCCAGCGTGTCCTGCACGAACACGATGCCGGTGGAGAACAGCACCCCGATCCCGAGCGCCGCGGCGCCCAGCACCGGCAGGACGAGACCCACGAACGGGATCCGCAACGCGGTGAGGAACCCACCGGTGGGCTCGGCGTCGGCGTCGCGCTCCCCGCTCCCGCCGACCCCCGCCGGGGGGACGGCCGCCTCCCCCAGGGCGATGCGTCGCAGCATGAGGTAGGACACCCCGAAGGTCGCCGCGTCGAGCCAGAACACCGCCGCGAACGCCCACCGGCCCCCGAGCCCCACCCAGTCGAAGACCGCGGCGACCAGCGCGTAGGCGACCGCTCCGAGGGGGATGCACCCGTAGGAGGAGCCGAGGATCACCGCGTTGGCGGTCTCGAGCTGCTCGTCACCGGCGAGGTCGGGGATCGCGGCGTCCCGGGCCGGCAGGAAGAGGATGCTCGCCACCTCGAGGGCGAAGGCGAGGACGTACACCCAGGCGACGAACGGCAGGACCGGGATGAGCGCCACGATGACGATCCGGACGAGGTCCATCGCCAGCATCGTCCGCAGCCGGCCGGCCCGGCGCGCCACCCGTCCCGCCAGCGGCCCGGCGACCATCGCCGGGGCGAGCCGGAGCACGAGCACCCCGCCCACCGCCGCGGACGAACCGGTGAGCTCGAGGACGAGCGCCATGAGCGCGACGGTGCCCATCCAGTCCCCGAGCGCGGAGACACCCTGACCCACCAGCAGGCGCCGGAAGCCGGGCCGCGCCCAGAGCGTCTTCACGTCCCAGCCGATCCCGGGTCCCGGTCGAACAGCAGGCGGTGCGTCACCACCGCGACGCTCCAGCGGACCGGGGCGGCGTTGCCCAGCACCCGCTTGGCCACGATCGGCACCAGCACCGCCAGCGCGGCGACCGTGCCCTGCCGCCCGCGCCGGCGGGTCAGGACCGGGACGAGCCCGAGGGTGGCGAGCAGGGTCACGAACCCGGTCTGACGGACGAGGCGGCCGGCGGCGAGCCCGGCGAGGATCACCACCGCGCCGGTGGGATCCTGCACCCCGACGGCGCCGATCGCCGGGGACAGGCCGCGACCTCCCGCCCCGGCGAGGAACGGCGACCAGTTGTGCCCCACCACCGCGGCTCCGCCCGCCAGTGCGGCGAGGTACGGCCGGTCGCGGCCGGCGAGGGCGGGCCCGGCCGCCCCCTTCGCCACCTCGAGCACCCCCGCCACCGCCAGCGGCCCGAACCCGGCGACCCGGTACAGCGACGTACCCGACACCGTGCCGCTCCCGACCTCCCGCAGGTCCACGGATCGGGTGAGCTTCGCCGCGATCTGGGCGAACGGCACCGACCCGGCCAGCCAGGCCACGCCGACGACCTCAAGGGATGAGCGGCGTCGCGGCATGGCTCCCTCCCCGGCTCGGCGCCAGCGGCCAAGATTACGCACCCACCTCCCGGGAGCCTCCCATGCCCGTCGCCGTGATCACCGACAGCGCCGCCGCCGTCCCGGCGGCGCTCGCCGCCGCGTTGGGCATCCACGTCGTGCCGATGCTGCTCACCGTGGAAGGGCGGGAGTGGCGTGACGGGGACCTCCCGCTCGAGGCGGTGCTCGCGGCCCGGCAGGTCACCACCTCCGGACCGACACCGGCGCAGGTCGCCGAGGCCATCGCGGCGGCCGACACCGGGGACGGGGTGGTGGTGTGCACCGTGGCCCGCACGATGAGCAGCACCTACGACGCGGCCCGGATCGCCGCCGAGCAGGCCACGGCGGAGGTGCGGGTGCTCGACACCCAGACCGCCGCGGGCGCCGAGGGGCTGGTGGTGACGCACGCGGCCCGCGCCGCACAGCGGGGCGAACCACTGGACGCCGTGATCGGCGCGGCGCGCCGGGTGATCGAGCGGGTCCGCCTCGTGGCGACCCTCGACTCCCTCGACCGGCTCGTCGCCTCCGGCCGGGTCCCACAGGTCGCGGCCTGGGCAGGGCGGCTGCTGCACGTGCATCCCCTGTTCGAGTTCCGAGCCGGTGCGGTCCGTCGACTCCGGCCGGCGTTCACCCGCGACGCGGCGCTGGAACGGGTCCTCAGCGCCTGGCGGCGCTCCCGCCCGGAGGGTCCCGGCGCCCCGGCGCTGCACGTCGCCGCCCTGCACGCGCTGGACCCGCCCGACGCCGAGCACCTGCTGGCCCGGGTGCGTGAGGAGGTCGAGCCGGCGAGCGCGTTCGTCGGGGCGTTCTCGGCGGTGATGGTCACCCACACCGGCCCGGGGCTGGTGGGTCTGGCGTGGTGGTGGGACGAGACCGCGGCGCCGCCGGGGTCAGCCGGCGGCGCGGTGGGGACCTGAAGGGGGCACGTCGGCACCGGGTGCCGCCAACGCCCCGGCCCGTTCGAGCACCCAGGCCAGCGCCTCACCGATCGCGTCGCGGGCCCGCTCGTCGAAACCGTGCCCCATGCCCGGCACGAGCATGAGGCGGGCTCGCGGGCCCGGGTCGCCGCCGGCGGCCGCTTCCAGGGCCGCGTGGAGATCCCGGGCCGCCTGCGGCGGGATGAACCGGTCGGCCTCCCCGTGCACGATCGCCACCGGGTGGCGCACCGAGCCGATGAGCTCGGCGGGCGACGGCGGCTTCGTCCAGGCCGAGGCGACCCGCACCCCGAGCCACCGCTGCGCGAGGTAACGCCCCGGAGTGGTGCGGGTGAGCAGGGTCGCGGCGAGCGCCGACGGGGTGCGCGGCAGGTCCCAGCGGGCCGGACAGCTCAGGAGGATCAGGCCGTCGGCGCTTGCGCAGCTCGTGGCGTGGCGCAACGCCGCGATCGCCCCCATGGACGCCCCGACCACCACCACCGGCCCGTCGAGGTGCTCGCGGGCGTGGCGCACTGCGGCGTCCACGTCGTGCCGTTCGAGGTCCCCGAGCGTGGAACGGCCGGTGGAGCCGCCGTGACCGCGGGTATCGACCGCCACCACGTCGAAGCCCGCCGCGGCGAGGCCCTCGGCGGTCAGCGCCACCTGCGGGGCGCGGGCGGAACCGGTGAAGCCGTGCACGAGCACCACCGCTGCGGCCCTGTCGGGGACCTGAAGGTGCCAGGCAGTGAGCCGTTGGCCGTCGACGGTCGTGAGCACGACGTCGGTGGCGACGACGCCCGGGCCACGGCGCCGCCGGGATCCGCTCACCTGTCCGTCTCCCCGTCGCCGCCGGTGGCGAGGAGGTCGTGGCGGTGCATCGTGCGCCGGAACCACGCCACCGAGGCGCCGATCGCAGCGGCCGTGAGCGCCGAGGTCGCCAGCGGCCGGGCCACGACGAACGTCCCCAGCGACTGGCTGAAGAGCAGCCACAGCGTGATCCCCACGTTGGCGAGCAGCACCGCCGCCCACAGCAGCGAAAGGCGAGCGAAGAACCGGCGCACCGCGGGGTGCCGGGTGAAGGCGTCGGGGATCGGGCAGAAATCATGGGCGAGCCGGGCGGCCAACGGGTGCCCGGCCGGCACCGACAGCAGGAACGCCCCGGCCACGAGCACCGTGCCGAGGGTCGGTTGCAGGAAGTACACGACCATCGAACCGGTGACCAGCGCGACCCCGGCCCGGGCGGTGGCGCCGATCGCCCCCAACAGGAGCAACCCGGGGACCCGTTGCCGCAGCAGCACCCGGCGGGCGATCGCGCTGTAGCTCCACGCGAGGCCCACGCCCAAGGCCCGCCACGGACCGAGCAGATGGAGGCTCACCGCGAACAGCACCACGGGGATCAACGTCCCCTCGATCACGTGCGGGGCGGCGTGACGGGCCAGGGTGGCAAGCCGGGGGATCCGGAACCGCACCACCGGTGTCACGGCCTGGGTCATGGCATCCTGCTCGCTTCAGGTCGGCGGCGCGCCGGGTGGCGCGCTCGGTGGGCGAGGGCATCACGTCCGGCGCCCGGCCTGGGTGCCCGCCGAAGTGTAGAGGCACCCGCACCCCCACCGGCCCGCCGGGGGACGCCGACCCGGATCGGGCGGCACGGTCCCGGCACCGCCGTGGGCTGCGTAGCCTTGCGCCCGTGACCGGCCCCGCCACCCCGACCCCCGGCCGTACCGGCCGCCGATCCCGCCATCGGCACGCCCGCCGCCGGGTCCTGCTCACCGTCCTGGTCAGCGCGCTGGCGAGCCCGGCCCTGCCCGCCCCACCCGCGGCCCGGGCGTCCAGGATCTGGGAGCCGATGGGGGGTCCCGTGATGGTGGGTGAACCGTCCGCCACCTCCTGGGGTCCGGGTCGGCTCGACGTGGTGGTGCGCGACCGCCAGGGCCGACTGCACCGGCGCTGGTTCGAGGCGGGGTGGAGCGGTTGGCAGGACCTCGGCGGCGGAGCGACCTCCAGCCCGGCGATCGTCGCGGGGGGCCCGGGCCGGCTCGACCTGTTCGTGCGGGGCGCCGGCGGCCGGCTGCGCCACCGGTTCAAGCCGCCCGGCGGTGCGTGGTCGCCGTGGGTCGACCTCGGCGGGCAGCTCGGCTCGGCCCCGGCGGTGGCGTCGTGGGCGCGGGGCAGGATCGACGTGTTCGCCCGCGGGGTCGACGGGCAGCTCGTCCACCGCGCCCACGACCCCGCCTGGGGTGGCTGGGGTCCGTGGGAGACGCTCGGCGGTCACCTCCTCGGCGCCCCCGCGGTGGTGGCGAGCGGCCCGGGCCGCCTCGACGTGTTCGTACGCGGCACCGACCATCAGCTGCACGCCCGCACGTACGCGAACGGCTGGTGGGGCTGGAGCCCTCTGGGTGGGGTGCTCACCGCGCCGCCGGGCGCCACGAGCACCGGGCGGGGCGTCCTCGACGTGGCCGTGCGTGGCGTCGGGGGCGGGGTGTTCGTCCGACGCTTCCTGGGCGGGGCGTGGCGGGACTGGGTGCCGATGGGTGGCAACGTCACCGCCGGGCCGGCCGTGGTGTCGTGGGGGCCCGGCCGGATCGACCTGTTCGCCCGCGGCACCGACCTGCGGCTGTGGCACACCTGGGAGGAGCGGGTGGCCTCCGGGAACGGTCCCCCGCCACCGGCCGGGTCGGGCTGGGGCCGACGGATCGTGTACTGCAACTCGTGCCAACGCGCCTGGCACGTCGAGGCCGACGGGTCGTGGTACACGTTCCTGGTCTCGGGTCGGCTGGGTGTGCCCGCCGCGGGGGTCTACCGCGTGCACCGCAAGATCCACCCGGGGTCTTCCGGGAACCTGCGCCTCCCCTGGTTCGTGGGTTTCGCCTGGGGTCGCACCACCGACATCGGGTTCCACGGCATCCCGCTGCGCCCGGACGGGACGCCCATCCAGCGCGACGACGAGCTCGGCCAGCCCCGCTCCGCCGGCTGCGTGCGGGTGAGCCAGGCCGATGCGCTGCGCACCTGGAACTTCGCCCAGGTGGGCACCACGGTGGTGGTGACGCCCTGATCAGGGGCGCCGGAACCGGGTGGCCACCTCGATGAGGGTCCGTACCCCGAACCCGGTACCCCCTTTGGGGGTCTCGCCGTCGTCGTTGCCCGCCCGGGCCGGTCCGGCGATGTCGAGGTGCGCCCAGGGCACCTCGCCCACGAACTCGGAGAGGAACAACCCGGCGGTGATCGCACCGCCGTAGGAACCGCCGATGTTCTTCAGGTCGGCGACCTCGGAGTCGAGCTGGCGGCGGTAGTCGGCCGGCAGCGGCAGCGGCCACACCCGCTCCCCGGCCCGGTCCGCCGCGGCGCGCACCTGGTCGCGCCAGCCGTCGTGATTGCCCATGAGGCCCGCGACCTTCTCCCCCAACGCCACCATGCACGCACCGGTGAGGGTGGCGACGTCGACGATCGCGTCGGCTCCGTCCTCCACGGCGAGGCTCAGCGCGTCGGCGAGGATGAGGCGACCCTCGGCGTCGGTGTTGAGCACCTCGACGGTCTTGCCGTTGCGGATGCGCAGCACGTCACCGGGCCGGATCGCGGTGCCGCTCGGCATGTTCTCCACCAGCGGTGCGTAGGCCACCACCCGGTGGCGGACACCGAGCCCGGCGAGCACCGACATCGTCGCCAGCACCGCCGCGGCGCCCGACATGTCGGTCTTCATCGTCTCCATCCCCGAGGCGGTCTTCAGGGAGAGCCCGCCCGAGTCGAACACCACCCCCTTGCCCACCAGCGCCAGGGTGTACCGGGCGCCGGGGGGGTCGTAGGTGACCTTCACGAACCGTGGGGCCTGCTGGGAGCCCTGCCCGACCCCGAGCACCCCACCGAGACGGGCGGCACGGATGGCGGCCGGGTCCATCACCTCCACCCGTACGCCGCGGCCCCGGAGCCGTGCGCGCGCCAGACGGGCGAGGTCGGCGGGCGACTTGTCCTGCGCCGGGGTGTTCACCAGGTCGCGCGCCCAGGCCACGGCATCGGCGACGAGCGCACCCCGTTCGAGCGCCGCCTGGACCCGCGCGCCCCCGCGGCCGAGCACCACCACCCGTTCCAGGTGGGACGGTTCGGGGTGGCTCTTGTGGGCGAGGTACCGGTAGCCGCCGAGGACGAAGCCCTCGGCGAGCGCCTGCGCCCCGGCGGCACGGTCGGCGCCGGGTCCCAGGGCGTCGAGGAGGGTGGTCCCCACCGTCGCCGCCTTCGAGGCCCGGCGCGCCGCCGCGGCGGCAGCCCGGCGGATCCGCCCGGCGTCCGGCTCGGCGGCCGGCCCAACCCCCACGAGCAGCGCCGCCGGCGCCGCGGCCCGCCCTCCGGTGGGGACGAGCAGCGTCTCGTCGGCCTTGCCGGTGAACCCGGCCCGCGGCATGAACGGCTCGAGGTCCCCCAGCGCGGCCCGGACCGGTTCGGGGAGCGACGACGCCGGCGACGGCTCCTCCGGGACCCCCAGCACGAGGAGATCGACCTCGGCCCGGGTGGGCGGCAGGTTGGCGAGGCTGAACGTGATCGGCACGGTGGCTCCTTCAGCGGTCCGGGGTCGGCGACGGGCATCGGCTGCGGGGGGAACGATCGGTCCCGACGGCGGCGTCAGGCCGGCGATCGCACCCGACGGCACCCGGGGTCGCGATCATCGCGCCCGCGCCGCCCGGGGCGCGCCTTCCTGCCACCGGGCCAGCGTCCAACACAGGTCGGCCAGGCGGTTCAGATACGGCACCACCCGGCTGGTGGTCTCCAGCCAACCCTCCCGGGTCGCGGTGACGCAGGCCCGCTCGGCGCGCCGCACCACCGTACGGGCGACGTCCAGCGCCGCCGCCAGTCGGGTCTCCCCGGGCAGCACGAACTCCCGGGGCGGTTCGAAACGGGCGCTCACCTCGTCGATGACGGCCTCGAGGCGGGTGACCATCGCCGAGGTGACCCGGGTGGTCCCGTCGGTGAGGCGGTGCCGGTTCGCCGGCGCGGTGGCGAGCTCGGCACCCACGACGAACAGCTCACGCTGCAGGGTCACGAGGAGCTCGAAGAGCTCACTGCCCGGCTGCGCCTCTGCCCGGGCCACCCCGAGCGCGGCGACCGCTTCGTCGGTCACCCCGTAAGCGGCCGGACCGGGCGCGTCCTTGGCGACCCGCCCGCCGTGCAGGAGCGCGGTGGTGCCGTCGTCACCCGTACGGGTGTAGACCTTCATTCGGGTCGAGTCTACGGGAGGGGGACCGTCAGCTCCCGACCCTCACCCCGCCTCAACGCAACCAGACACGGACGCACGCGGCGAGGTAGCCGACCGGATAGCCGAGTCGGCGCGGCTTCTTGCTCTCACCGTGGGACCGGGAACGGATGTGCACCGGCACCTCCCGCATCCGCAGGCCGGCCCGGGCTGCCTCCAGGAGGATCTCGGGGGCGGAGAACCGGTCCTCGGTGAGACGCAACTGCGCCAGCGACGCGGCCCGCACGGCACGGAACCCGTTGGTGCAGTCGGTGATGCCGCGGGCCCCGAGCAGGTTCACCACCTTGGTGAAGAGCCGGATCCCGGCGTCGCGTGCGCCACCCGCGTCGTCGTAGGAGCCCAGGAACCGGGACCCCTGCACGTAGTCGGCCTCACCGGCGGTGATCGGGGCCACGAGCCGTTCCATCTCGTCGGGTCGGTGCTGGCCGTCGGCGTCCATCGTCATCACGATCTCGGCACCGCGACGCAACGCCAGCGCGAAGCCGGTCCGCAACGCATCGCCCTGCCCCCGGTTCACCGGATGCGTCGCCACGAGGTGTCCCGCCCGGCGCACCACCGCTTCGGTGAGGTCGGTGCCGCCGTCCACCACCACGATGGGCTCCACCCGGTGCCCGCACAGTTCGGCGGGCAGCTCCTTGAGCACCCCGCCGATCGCCTCCTCCTCGTTGTAGGCGGGGATCACCACGGCGACCACCGGCTCCTCGTGAGGGTCGGCGAGACGGTCGGCGAGTTCCCGCAACGCGACGCCTCGCACGAGGTCACCGAAGCGCCCCTCGAGGGAGCGGAGCCGGCGGCGCTGCTCCCAGACCACGACGCCGAGCACCACCACCCCGGCCAGCAGCACCGCGGTGAGGGTGCGGTCCACACCGAACAGGTCGCGGACCGGACCCAGGAGGCCGGGCCACCCGGACATCACGGCCAGTGCCGCCCCGCCGGCCACGGTGGCGACCAGTTCACCCCGGCTGGCCCGACCCCGGGCGCGGGCGACCAGGGTCCAGGCGATCACCGCGAGGCCGGCGGCCACGCCGATCGCCCGCACCGCTCAGGCCCCCTGCCCGGCGAACCAGTCCCGGGTGCGGGCGAGCCCGGTGTCCAGCGGCGTCACGGCCCGTACCCCCAGTTCGGTGCACACGCGACCGGGGTCGGCGTAGGAGCGGGTCACCTCACCCGGCCGGGCCGGGCGGTGCTCGATCCGTACCTCCCGGTCGGTGAACAGACGACGGATCGCGGCGGCGAGCGCGGCGATCGTCGTCTCGGTGCCGGTGCCCAACTGGTACAGCGATCCGCCCGGGGCGCGCACCGCCGCGATGACGATCGCGTCGCACAGGTCGTCCACGTAGAGGAAGTCGCGGGTCTGGGAGCCGTCGCCGTAGATCACCAACGGCTCCGACGCCATGGCGTTGCGCATGAAGGTCGCCACCACGCTGCCCTTGTGATAGCTCCACGGCCCGTACACGTTCGTGAACCGCAACGCGGTGGTGCGCAACCCGTAGGACCCCCAGAACGCATGGCACAGCCCCTCACCGGCGAGCTTCGAGGCCCCGTACGGTGAGAGTGGGCGGGGCACCGTGTCTTCCCGTCCGGGCGGCGGCGCCGAGCCGAGCGGTGCGGCCGACGAGGCGAACACGAAGGCGCGCGCACCCGCGTCGCGGGCGGCGAGCAGGGTGTGCAGGGTGCCGGTGACGTTGATCTCGAGGTCCGTGCGCGGATCCTCGACCGACATCGTCACCCCGGTCTGCGCGGCGAGGTGTACGACGGTGTCGCAGTCCCGAGCCGCGTCACGCAACGCGTCGAGGTCGCGCACGTCCCCCACCACGATCTCGTCGAACCCGGCCGCCTCCCCGTCCTCGATCCTGCCGCTGCTGCCGTTGTCGAACGCACGCAGGTGGGCGGCGGCGGCCCGCAGGCGCCGGGCGAGGTTCACCCCGATGAAGCCGCAGCCACCGGTCACCAGCACCGACCGGAGGATCCCGCCGTCGTCCACGCCGCAGGGAATCTAGGCGCGCCCGACGGCCGCGCCCCGCTGCGGTGCGTCGAGGCGGACGAAGGGAGGCAACGTGGCGACCCGGTCGCGCCGTTCGGTGACGATGGCCGGGTCGGCGGCGGTGCGCGCCACGTACCAGGGCAGGATCACGTTGCCCCAACTGCGGTCACCGGCGACGACTGCGGCGCGCCCCGGATCCCCCAGCGGCCGCGCACGCAGCCCGGCCGGCTCCCCCGCCGACGGCAGGAGCCAGGTGACGCGCCGGCTGCCGGTCGGCACCGCCCGTTCCCGCGCCGCCACCGAGGCCCGGGTGGGCAGGTACCGCACCGGGCGCGACACCCCCTTCCAGGCGAGGTAGCGGGGGATGAGCGGCCGCCAGCGGCCGGGGACCGGGCCCACGACGACGACGTCACCGGCCGGTGCCGCGGCCACCTCCCGGGCGAATGCCCGGTACGGGGTTCGTTCACTGCGGTACACACCGGCGACGGCCCGCAGCGAGAGGAGCACCACTCCGGTGGTGATCGCGGCCACCCCCAGGCGGGCGAGCAGGCGGGCGCGGCGGCGGTGCAGGTGGGCGAGACGGGCACCGGTCTCCTCCAGCCCCACCGCCGCGGCCAGCAGCAACGGCGGCAGCAGGAACCCCACCCTGCGCATCGCGAAGTACGTGCCCATCGCCCGGGCGAGCGGTACCAGCACCAGCCCGGTGGCGACGGCGAGGGCGACCGCACCCCGGGCCACCGTGCCCGGTCGACCCCGGCCGGCGAGCACCCCGACCGCGATGGCCACGGCGAGGGTGGCGACGAGGGGGGTGAGCCGGGCCGCGTTGCCGAGCAGCCACTCACCGGTGCGTCGGGCGAGGTCGAGGTCGACGCGCACGTCGAAGAGCCCCGGCTCGTTGAGCGCCAAGCGCCGCCCAGACCGGCGGTCGGCCCACCAACGCCCCGCCCCGTACAGGTACCAGGGGGACGCCACCGCGATCGCGACGGCGAGCCCGGCGCAGGGCTGCCGCCACCAGCCCCGGGGCCGGCGAGCCCG
>Ga0308410_1001359_pt1 | contig 14149 bp, 10 predicted proteins | sample HotsprOSTMatCore_FD_203467 | JGI IMG/M metagenome (GOLD analysis project Ga0308410, IMG submission 203467) | Hot spring phototrophic mat microbial communities from Octopus Spring, Yellowstone National Park, Wyoming, United States -... | ecosystem: Environmental > Aquatic > Thermal springs > Hot...
GTCGTCGTTTTGGGTGTGTTTGTGGGGGGGGGGCGCCCCGGGGGGGGGGGCGCCCGCGCCCCCCCCCCCCGCACCGCCCATACCAAGGAAACAATGCGCCGGTTTTATGCCTGCGCTTTCTGCATGGCGCGCCACAGCATTTCTGAGCGGATCGGGATCTCGGTCACGCGCACGCCAGTAGCATCGCGGATGGCGTTGGCAATGGCTGCTGCGCCCGCAGTGATCGGCGGCTCACCGACGCCGCGTGCGCCGAAGGGACCGTGTGGCGCAGGGTTTTCGATCAGCACCGCTTCGATATCTGGAACCTGATCGAACGCCGGCAGATTGTAATCCATGAAACTGGCGGTCAGCAACTGACCGTACTCATCGTACACCATCGCCTCGTACAATCCCCAACCGATGCCCTGCACCGAACCTCCGTGGATCTGACCGGCGACCATCGTCGGGTTAAGGGCGAACCCGACATCCTGGATGGCGACGTACTGCTTCAGCGTCACCTGTCCCGTTTCGGGATCGACATGCACCTTCGCCAGATGCGCGACAAAACCGGGCGCATTTTCGGAAATGGCGGCGCTCCCTTCCGCAACGATTGGTCCTGGTCCGCCTGCCTTGCTCTCGGCGATGGCTGCCAGTTCAGCAATCGAGATCGCCTTGTCGGGGAAGCCCTTGACGCTCACCATGCCGTTGCGGAGTTCAAGGTCGGCAGCGCTGGCTTCGAAGTGGTCTGCAGCCACGTGGAACAGTTTTTCGCGCACCGCGCGTGTCGCGTTCGCAACCGCCCCCGCCACGCTGTAGGTCGTCTGACTGCCGCCAGAAGGACCGGCGAATGGACCACTGCGCGTGTCGCCCTGAATGAGTTCCACCTGTTCGGGCGGAATGTCGAGGATCTCGGCGGCCACCAGCACAAGCGACGAATTGACGCCGGAAATGTCGACTGACCCGACATGCACGCGCACGGTGCCGTCCGTATCCACGCGGCAGACGGAGGCGGCGGGTGACATTCCGCAGGGCCATCCGCCGATGGCGATACCGATCCCCTCATTCGGTCCGACCTGTCGATCCTTCCAGGCGGGATGATCGCGCAGTCGTTCCAGCACCAGTTTCAGTCCCATGTGGGGCCAGGGATCGTTATTGCCCATCGGATCGCCGGTCTCGATAGCGTTGTGCAGCCGAAATGCGAGCGGATCACGTCCAAGCGCACGCGCGATATCGTCGATAGTCGATTCGATCGCAAACGTGGCGGTAGGCGCGCCTGGTGCGCGGTAGGCGCCAGCCTGCGGTTTGTGCGTCAACACTTCATAGCAGTCGATACGCAGGTTGGGGCATTTGTAATAGCCGCCGAGCAGAATACTGACGATCCCGCCCAGGGTGAAGGGAAAAACGCCGTTATCCATCAATACCCGCGCCTGGATCGCCGTGAGCGCGCCATCGGCGCGCGCGCCCACCTTCAGTTCGACAATCGCGGCTGGCGAGGGCGTCGTCGAAAGAAAATCCTCGGTACGGGTCAGCACCAGGCGCACCGGACGTTTGACCGTTACCGCAACAGCAGCGACGAGCGGGTCGATAATGCCATACTTGGCGCCAAAACCGCCGCCAATCGTCATCGGCACGACGCGCACCTTGTGCTTTGGAAGCGACAGGAGACGCGCCACCTCGTCACGCACGCTGAACTGACCCTGCGTACCGGTGTACACGGTGACGCTGCCACGGTACGGATCAGGTTCGGCGACCGATGCGTGCGGCTCCAGATAGCCCTGATGCACCATTGGTGTGCGGTACACCCGTTCGATGACGACATCGGCTTCAGCGAAGCCGCGCTCGACATCGCCACGTGCAAAGTGCACTTCATCGTGGATGTTCGAGGGCGCTCCCGTCGTTTCCTGTTCACCTTTATCGACTGCGGCATGGGCTGCGGTCAGGTCAGCGCCTTCTTTGGGCAGTCCTTCGGGCCAGATGACCGGCGCATCGGGCATAGCGGCTTTCCGCACATCCACGATTGGCGGCAGCGGATCATACTCGACCACGACAAGGTCGGCAGCATCACGCGCCGCCGCCTCGGTTTCACCGACGACCACCACCACAGGTTGCCCGCGCCAGAGCACGCGATCCTTCGCGAGAACCGCGCTGTGGCGCGAATTGACGGCGCGGTCGCGCGTTGGCAGGTCATCGGCGGTCAGCACGGCGACGACGCCGGGCGCTGCCTGCGCTGCGCTCGTATCCATCGAAACAATCCGTGCGTGCGCATACGGACTCAACACCAGACGGGCGTGCAGCATGCCGGGAAGCGCCAGATCTCCCGCGTACTTCGCGCTGCCGGTGATCTTTTCCAACCCTTCGACCAGGCGATGCCCTTTGCCGAGGTAGCGAAACGTTGATCCGTTGTGAGACACAGGTTTCCTCACTTCTCACTCTTCTTCAAAGATAGCACGAACGCGAAACATTCCATCTTGCTGTTCAGGCGCGTTTGCTAGCGCCTGTTCGCGCGGCAGCGACGGGCGCACCGCATCCTCGCGCATCACGTTGATCAGATCAGCGACCTGCGCGGTCGGTGGAACGGCGCTGACATCGATCTGCTGCAACATTTGAAAATGGTCGAGAATATTCGACAATTGATCGCGCATTTTCTCCAGTTCGGCGGGCGAGAGGCGCAGACGCGCCAGGTGTGCGACGTGTTCGACATCTTCCAGAGTAAGCGACATCGTGTAATCCTCCTACTGTGATGATCTACGGCGTTGCTGTTGGTGTTGGCGTTGCTATTGGTGTTGTGGTTTCTCCTGGTGTTGGCGTCGGTCCAGGTGCGCCCGGCGTCGCCGTTGCGGTTGGTTGAGTCTCGTTCTCAGTCGTTGATGTGGGAGACGGCGCCGGTGTGACAGTTGGCGACAGCCGGAGTGTCACAAAGACACGCGGCACTGGCGGCGCCAGAGTCACGCCTTCAGGAAGTGTGAAGGTTGGTTCGAGTTCATACGTTCCTGGTCCCAACCCGCGGACATTCACAACGCCAAGTAACTGCGCTGTGGATAGTGCTTCGAGTTGCGCGGATGTCCCTGCCACGGTGACAGAAACAACATTTGGGCTGAGCGATGCCAGCATCCCATCACCCATGCCGATGACCTGCACCAATGCCGGTACGGTCGCCTGAAACGGACGGTTGATCGGGGTAATCCTGACCGTCACGATTGCCTCTGTTGGCTCGCCGAAGCGTAATTGCGTGCCCTGCGGCGCGATAAGCGAAACCGAGCGTGTGAAGGTTTGCGACGCGCTGGTGACGTCCACATTGGCGGTTAGAACATTCTCCGCATCATCAAGTGGTCCTGAGCTGCCGGTCAGCGTGACGACCAAGGGCGACACCTCGATCCCGGCCATCACATAACCGCTGGCAGGGAAGCCGGTGATCGACGGCACAACCGGTACGCGCTTGAGCCCGACGCTGGGAATGATTGGCACCAGCACATCGGCGGTTGCAGGCTCGACAGTCACGCCAGCGATCGATTGTCCATTGGCATCGATCGGTTCCAGTGTTCGCGGAGAATTATAATTTGCTGTCAGGCGGTCGATATCGACGCGCGCGCGCACCGCAGCCACGCGTATCACCCTCCCCTGCGGTCCGCGCACCGTCACGGCAGTCAACGGTTGCCCGCGTGACGTCACCTGCGGTGCGCGCGCCTCGAAGCCAAACGGGACGGCGCCGGTCGTCTCGACCGTCAGCGCGACCGTCTGCGTGATTTCCTGATCCAGCCGAATGACCAGATATTCGGGTTCAACCGTCGTGCGCAGGCGGAGTGAGCGGGTTGTGACCACATTGACCGGCACATTGTGCTCACCTGGTCCACGTTCGGTCAGATCAACAAAGGGACGAAGATCGCTGATGCGCACTTTGTCCAGTGTTTCATCGTCTGTGAGAACGGTCAGATCAACTTCGGGACGTTGCGCGCGCGGCAGACCTTCCTTATCGATGACAATCAGCCCTGGCGCCAGACCTTCGATGTCTACCGGGATATTCTCATACGCAATAGACCGATCAGGATTCTGCGTATACGAGACAAACACCCACAGCGTGAAAGCCAGGATGAGAGCCAAAAAAAAACGCAGGGCTGAGGTGTTCAGGAAATCCACGACGACGACCTTTCGCACAGTTCAGTTCTTTGGCTCTTCGTCGAGCTGCACCTTGAGCAAACCCGCCAGCATGCTCCGCAGACGCGTCTCATTCAGGTAGCTGACCATACGCCCGTCGTGCACCAGCGAAATCGCCCCGGTTTCCTCAGAAACCACCACCGCAATGGCATCGGACTGTTCGGAGATGCCTTTGGCGGCGCGATGGCGCGTGCCGAGGCGCCGTGGTCCGACGATATCTTCGCTGAGCGGAAGCACGACGTTCGCAGCCAGAATGCGATTGCCGCGCACAATGACCGCCATATCGTGCAGTGGCGCATTCGGGTAGAAAATATTCAGCAAGAGCGGCACTGCCAGGCGTGCATCGAGGATGACGCCGCGATCAGCGTACTCCTGCAATCCGGTTTCACGCTCGATGACCATCAATGCGCCGATGCCTTGTTGCGACAATTGTTGCGCCGCACGAGAAATGCCAGTCACGGTTTCGATCAATTCTGATCGGTTGGCGCGCGAGAAGGGGCGTCCCAGCAGATCGTTGGTGCGCCCCAGGCTCTCCAGAGCGCGGCGCAGTTCGGGTTGAAACAGAACCGGGATGGCCACAATCAACGCTGGTTGAATGGCATTTTCAAGCAGCCAGCGCAACGTTTCGAGCGGCAGCACCGAACTGAGCACGATCGAGATGACCAGCATGATGCCGAACCCGCGCAGCAACTGAACGGCGCGGGTGCCTCGAATGACGCCAAGCAGCCAATAAAAAAGCAGTGCAACAATCGCAATGTCGAGCAGCGCGCGTGGGTCAACGAAGGGATTGAGACGGTCGGCGAGGCGATTGATCCATTCCAGGATGCTACGAATGTCGGGCATATCGTTCCATCGGTGCACAGCATGCGGGGGATAGTTTGCGCTCACGCATATTTTACCGCTATCCCGATGATATGGGATGACATTATGATGATATGAACCGCCGCAGGCGCACGACGCTGTCCCTGCAACAATCTCATCATAGTCGCTGTGCGCCGCCTGTCATCGTTTCCCGGTTTGTTGTTGTTCGAGCATCCGTTTTGCGGCAGCTTGCAACGCCTCGACACGCTCGATCTCAACGCCTGGCGCCTTTGCCAGGCGGTTGTAGATCCGGATCGCTTGTTCATACTCCTGGCGTCGCATGAGTGCGTCGCCAAGCTGAAAGAGATTATCGGTGTCGTTCTGATCGAGCCCATAGATCTGATGCATCTCTGCGATGGCGTTATCCAGATCACGGCGCTGGATCAAGATGCGGATGATCTGCTTCTTTTGTGCAACGGCTTCGGGTATCATGCCAGCCAGAGTGTACATAAACGACAGCCACTGGCGCGCTTCGATATCGTTGGGTGCAATATGCACGATTTTGTCGTAGAGCGTACGCGCCTCTGCCTGCCTGCCAAGCGTCCAGTGCACCTCAGCCGCCTGCTGGAGATTAGCGATAGCGTCCTTGATCTGCCCTTCCCTGCGTTGCAGTTCAGCGACGCGCACCAGTGCATCGACGCCTTTATCCAGGTGGCCGCGTCGGATATACATTTTTGCCAGGCGATGACTGATCGGAATGTTGTTGGGCGCCAGACGCAGCGCATCTTCAAGCGCCTCGATTGCCCGATCAAGCGCCTGACGTTGCTCATAGTGGGTCGCCAGTTCATCAAGTTGCGCCAGCGCTTCGTTCAGGCGGCCCTGCCGGAAATAGATATCGGACAGTTTGGTGTAGATGGCGCGGTCGTAGGGCAGGAACTGTTTAGCTTCCTGAAGGGCGCGTTCGGCGCCGGCCAGATCGCCGACCGCCGCATACGCTTCTGCCATACGACGCACGATGTCACCCTGGGAGAGCGGGGTCGAAAACGGATAACGAGCGCCATCGGGCGGTGACGGTGCGGGAGGTCGTTCCAGGGCGTGCTGCAACTGGCTCAAGGCATCGTTTGCCTGCCCCAGCGCAATGTAGCTATCCGCCAGCGCCTGATGGACGAGATGGGGCGTCAGGATGGGGTCGCTCCCGACATTCTTCAACAGTTCGAGCGCCTGCTCGAATTCCAGCAACGCTGATGGGTGCTGCTCTGCGTGTTGCTGAACGATGCCCAGAATGTAGTGCAGGATCGGCAGATCGGCAACCAGAAATATGGCGCGATACTCGGACTGCACTGCATTCTGGCGTTGTGGATACTGTTTGAGTTGCTCGAGCAGTGTTGCCAGCGATTGCCAGACAGCGACTGGTTGATCGCCCATAATGGCCAGCGCCATGTTGATGCGCGCGACATTGACCGGATTCTGCTGGTCGAGTTCAAGGGCGCGCCGGAAGGCGACAAGCGCCGCCTCGCTGCGATCGAGTTTCAGCAGCGTGTGACCGTACTGCGCGTGAAGTTCTGCATTGGCCGGTGACCATTGCAGCGCGCGGCGATACTCTTCGAGCGCTTTGGTCGTTTGACCCATGCGGAAGTAGGCGCCGGCAACAACGGACAGTTGTTGCGCTGCTTCTTCATTGCGCCCTTCGGCGCGTAGCAACTCAGCCAGCCGCGAACGCGCCAGGATCGTATCGGGCGACAGTTCGATCAGTCGATAGTAGACGTCGATGGCGCGCTGTGGTTCACCTCGCGCCACATAGGTGTCGATCAGCAGTTGATATTTGATCTGCGCTTCGTCTTTGCGACCATCGCGCTCGTAAATTTCCCCCAATCGCAAATGGATCGGGAGATATTCGGGGTTCAGCCTGATGACCTCCATACAGGCGTCATTGGCTGCCAGCATCAATCCCTGCTCGATATACTTTTCGCTCGCCACCACATACCGTTCGCACATCTCGTCCAGTCCAGTCGTGTCGAGCGGCGTGATCGGTGCAGCAGGAGCGTGTTCAGGAGGCGGCAGCGTTTCGAGGACCACCAGTGGATCGACCGGCTCGATGGCGACTGCTGGCGCTGCTTCGAACTGCTTCCCTGATGCTTGTGGCTCAGGTGAGCGCAGAAAATCGGTAATGGGTCGGATCTTGCCCCATGTTTCAGGCATCGGGCTATCGGGGGGCGTTTCGGGTTCAGGAGCGGGTGGCGGAGAGGTCAGCGCGCCGGTGCCAAGTGTGCGGAGTTTGGCGAACATATTGCGCTCGGTCAGGTCCTTGGCTTTCTGGCGAAACTCATCGGCGCGCTCGCGCCCCCAGCGTTTGCCCTGGAGGAAGTTCGCCAGCGTTGAGTAGAGCGTTGCCGCGCGTGCAATGTCGTTGAGCTGGATGTAGATCTGCGCGGCGCTCTCATACATCTGGATCATATCGTCGGCTTCGGCGCGTCCGATCGACTCGAGGGGCAGCAAACGAATGGTATGCTCATACTCCTGCGCTGCTTCTGGCAGTTGATCCAGCGCCTGGTACGATTGACCAAGCATATAGTGCGCTGAGAGGGCGTATTCCGGGTCGCCGGCGGCGCCCTGCAGCAGTTCCACGGCGCGCTGATAATCGCCGCGTTCCTGATAGAGCAGCCCCAGGCTATAAAAAACATCACTGCGGTCGGTTCCCAGTTTGAGCGCCCGTTCATACTGCTCAATGGCGCCGTCGATATCCCCCGCCTCCTGCCGTTCGTGCGCCAGCGCCACAATACGGTCGATAGCGATATGCGCGCCGCGCAAGCCGCCCGTGCCGATAATCGGCAATGGAGTCGCCTCGGCGGCGGTCGTTGTCGCCTCGATTGCCGACTGGACGGTGTTTGCCAGGGCATCGTGGAGTGCAGCGATCAATTCTTTGGCTTCACGGTTCTCAGGGGAATAGCGCAGCGCTGTTTCCACCAGATCCGCCGCCTGTTCGAGTTGCCCGCGCGCCTGGCGGCGTCGCGCCAGTTCGAGGTAGTGCGTCGCCGCCTCGGTTGCAGCGCCATGATCAGCGAGCAACTGCGCCAGACGCATTCGCTGGTCGTCAGCGTCGGGCTGGAGACGTAACGCCTCGCGCAGAGCATCGATTGCGCGCGCAACCAGTTTGCGGTTCATCTGCAGATCGACGAGTTGCACATAGGCGTCGGTCGCCGCCTTCATATCGCCGATACGCTCGTGGGTGCGCGCCAGATACTCCAGATAGAATGGATTGCTGGCATCGATACGGCGCAGTTCATCGAAAATCTGAAGCGCCTGCGCATACTTTGCGGTGTTGAAGAGCGCCACAGCGACAGCCGAGCGCGCGTCGAGGTCCTGAGGGAACTCCTGCAGCGCGCGGACTGCCTGCTTCAACGCTTCATCCCAATTCATCAGCCGCGCTGCCTCGCGGCTTTGCTCCATAGCACGATCAAACAATGCGCGGTTGCCTGGCATGGATGACCCCTGATGCGGCACACTGGCGTGGATGCTCCATCACAGGAGCTTTCATTCTTCACTTGCGCGACGAGTCGCGCAAGAATCAAAGGTATGATAGCACAAAACGGCGATGCCGGGGAATAGCCCCGTAGCGCCACATGCAATCTACTTCAGGCGACGCTGCGCGCTGGCAATCGGGTAGCGTTGGGCGATTGGCAGCCTGCGATAGTCGGCAGCGTCGATGATGATATGTTCTTCGCACAGCGCACGGTCGGACATACGCGAGAAAATGCGCGGATCGATCTCCTCCGGTTTACGATTGCTGGTGATGACCGTCGGCAGCGCAAAATTGTACCGGTGGTTGATAATCTGAAAGAGTTTTTCACGCGCCCATGGGGTCGTATTTTCCGTGCCAAGATCGTCGAGAATGAGCACATCCGCCTCGCGGATATCCTCGAACCGCTGATCGTACTCGATCTCGCTCGACGGACCGAACGTTGAGCGCAGGTGGTCGAGCAAGTCGGGCACGACGGCAAAGAGGACACGGTAGTGGTTCTGGATCAACTGATTGGCGATGGCAGCCGCCAGGTGGGTTTTGCCGCACCCGTAATTGCCGAACAGAATGAGCCAGCCGCGCGGCTGGCGGGCATATTCGAGTGCGCGCAAATAGGCGCGCCGCACGCCAGGGACGTTCGGGTTGAATGTCTCGAAGGTTTTATCGAGGAATGCCGCCAGATTGCTGATCTCCAGCAGACGCGCCGCTTCGCGCTGCTCCTGCTCTGCCATTTTGCAGACGCATGGAAAGAGTTTCGCAAAGTCGGGATGCCCAAACGGAACCGCCTTCTTGTAAAACCCGGCGCCGCCGCAGTGGGGGCATCCTTCGCTATTGGAGATCGGAGGTGTCGCTGCCGCGGCGGAAGAGGTCGCCGTAGGCGCCGCTGGTATATTTTTCGACGTCGATAGGTCGGTCGGCTCGATCCTGCGCATCGTTTCGTCCATTGGTCGCCCACCTCTCGAGTATTTTCTTGACGTAGCGCCACGAACGGGCGTTGGCGCGCACCGCTTCTCGCATCGCATCCTCGATCCAGTGCGCCGGGTAGCGCTCCTCCGCCTCCCGCAGGTCGTCGAGCAGCATCGGCGTCACCAGACCGATGTTCTGCTCGTACAGGGCGATGAGCGACGGGCGATCCTCGGGGAGTGGCGGGTTGGGCGTGAGCGCAACACCCGCCTGCCCGACCTGTTCGACCCAGGCGCGGTTGGCGGCGGTATTCACGACGTACCAGTTCACGCTGCGCGCACCGTCGGGCAGAGCGATGTGGAGGAGCGTCGTGCGTCGAACGGCAGCGGCGAGTCCTTCAGCGAGCAATTCTTCGGGCGGGCGCAGCCGCGTGATAGTGCGCAATCCTCGTCGTAGCGTCCGATCCGTCGCCAGTTCGTCCCAACTGATCCGCCGCGGCGCCGGTCCGCGCTGGCGGCTCAAGCGATAGAAGACGTGCAGCGTGACTTTGAGTTCGCTGGGAAGCGTGATCTGCGGCAGCACTTCGGTGAAGAACTCCACCGGCAGTCCTACCAGTGCATCTGTTGTGAAGCCGGTGAATGCCATCCGCTACTCTGCTCCTGGGTCAACAAAGCGCATCAGAACCCGGTGATCGTCCGATAAAAATCAGCATGTCATCCCGTCGGACCGGGGATATGACATGCATGTTCTACGTTATTATACACCACTGACGGAGAGTCCTCATACCTTTGCATCTTTGTGCGCCCTGCTTTGAAAGGTATCGACCTCAATACCCCTCTGGCGTGCGGTAGGTCAGATCCATGAAGCGCGTCGTCGATGGATCGAAACGCATCGGCACCATGCCGACCGGACCATTGCGATGTTTGGCGATATGAATCTCGGCGATGCCTTTTTTATCAGTATTCGGGTCATACAATTCCTCACGATAGATGAACATCACGATATCGGCGTCCTGCTCGATGGATCCCGACTCGCGCAGGTCGCTCAGCACCGGCACATGGTTGGTCCGCCCTTCGACGGCGCGTGACAGTTGCGACAGCGCGATGACCGGCACATTAAGTTCGCGCGCCAGCGCCTTCAAACCGCGCGAAATCTCGCTGACCTCCTGCACGCGATTATCGATGCGACGCCCCTGCATCAATTGCAGATAGTCGATGATAATCAGGTCCGCCCCTGCGCGTGCCTGAAGACGACGCGCGCGGCTGCGCACATCCATAATGCTCAGCCCTGCGGTGTCTTCGATGTAGATAGGCGCGGCAGCCAGGCGCCCCATAGCACTGATGACGCGCTCCATCTCTTCCTCGCGTAATTGCCCCAGGCGCAGGCGGTGCGTGTCGATGGTCGTTTCCATCGAGAGCAGACGCTGCACCAGTTGCTCGCGGCTCATTTCCAGGCTGAAGATGCCGACCGTTCCCTGGTAGTTCATAGCGATGTTGTAGGCGATGCTCATCACCAGGCTGGTTTTGCCGACACCCGGTCGCGCTGCGAGAATGATCAGGTCGCTGCGTTGCAACCCGCCAGTCAGTTGATCAAGATCGCGGAATCCGGTCGGCAACCCGACCACTTCGCCGCGATGCTCCTGGAGGTAGTTGATCTGTTCGTAGTACGCATCGATCACCTGCCCGATATGGACGAAATCCTGGTTGGTGCGACGTTGCGAGACCTCGAACAGCGTTTGTTCGGCACGATCAAGCGTTTCCTCGATATCCCGCTGTTCCTCGTACCCCAGCGCGGCGATCTTGCCACCCGCAGCGATCAGGCGGCGAAGCAGGGCGGTGCGCTCGACGATTCGCGCATAATACTCGACGTGGTACGAGGTCGGAACGCTATCGACCAGTTCGGAGAGATAGAGCACGCCGCCAACGGCTTCGATCTGGTTGCGACGGCGCAGTTCCTCGGCGACAGTGCGAGTGTCGGGGGGGATGCGGGCGTTATAGCACGCCAGCATCGCCTCGTAAATCTGCGCGTGCCGCTGAAGGTAAAAATAGTCTGCCTGTAACCAGGGCGCAATTGCGATAATAGCATCCCGGTTGAGCAAGATCGAGCCGAGCGTGGCTTTCTCGGCATCGATGCTATGCGGCAGATCGGGCAGTGCAGTCATATCATCCCCGATGTCGAATGCAGCCTCGAAACGTATGCGACCCTCGCCTGAGTTCGGCAATTCACACGAGGGTCAGGCACAGGTTATACTCCGGTTCTCGACATGTTATCCCATGTCTATCCACATACGCCCTGAGAAGCGATAATGTGCCAGGGCGCAATGCCGTGGCACATTATCCATAATGGATGTGCTATGGACTGTCGCAGGCGGTCAGACGGTCTCTGGATCGGGGGGAAGTTGAATTGCTCCTTCCTCGCCCTCGACCACGACGTTGACAACCGCCTCGGCGCCTGCCATCAGGCGAATGGTCACCGGGTAGATGCCAATGCGCTTGATCGGCTCCTCCAGTTGCACCTTGCGGCGGTCGAACTCCTCACCGAGCACATCGCTGATCTTCTGCGCAATGTCGCTGCTGGTGATCGAACCGTACAACCGGTCGAGTTCGCCGACGCGCGCGGTGAAGCGCAACGTCTGCCCGTGCAGCCGGGCAGCAATGGATTGCGCGTCGCGGCGCGTCGCTTCTTCGCGCCGGCGCTGCGCAGCCAGGCGTTCCTCAGCCTGTTTGATCTGACCGCGGGTCGCCAGGACTGCCAGACCGCGTGGAATGAGATAATTGCGGCCATACCCGCCGGTTACCTCATGGACTTCGCCAGCAGCGCCGAGATTGGCAACGTCTTGCGTCAATACAACTTTGATTTTGCTCCCCACAGTAACGCTCCTGCAAACATAGTCTGCCAGATAAGAATAAGGAAGCGCCGCTGCCGGCATGGGCATCGGGCGCGTATCAGTTGAACGGCGATTATCTTATCACAGGATCGCCAGGATCGTCAATGGGAGGCATACCTATGAATAATCGCCGCAAGATCGCGCAACCCGTCAACAACGGCGATCGGTTGAGGGATGTCGGGCGGCAGCGTCGCCCCATAGCGGTTGACCCAGATGGCTGGCATGCCCGCCTGCGCCGCGCCGCGCAAGTCGTTCTCAGGCGAATCGCCCACGAACAGCGCTTCGTCAGGTGGGACTGCCAGGGCGTTCAGCGCGATGTGAAAGATCTGCGGGTCCGGTTTTGCGACCCCGACTTCCTCGGAGACAATGATGGCGTGCATATACGCTGCGAGGTCGAACCGTTCGATCTTGGGACGTTGTGACCACGATGGTCCGTTGGTGACGAGAGCGAGACGGTAGCGTGCGCCGAGGGCAGTCAGCAGCGCAGGCGCATCTGGATCGAGGGCGAGGGTATCGAACCAGATGTCGCGATAACGGGCAAAGGCGTCATCGATGAGGCGCTGATCAGCAATGCCTTGTTCACGCAGGAAGTCGGGCAATTGGTTGATCCAGATCTTTGCCTTAAGCGCGAGGTGCGCCAGCGTTTCGAGATCGCAGGGCGTTGCGCGCGCGACGTCTGCCAGGGCAATGCGCAGGCACGCGATCCAGTGCGCCTTGAGATCGTACAGCGTGTCATCCAGATCGAAAAGAATGGCGCGTAGCATAAATGCTCCACTCCTCGTTGAACGTTCAACGTTGTCGCCAGAAGTAGGCGCCGTCAGCGTATTCAACCTGTTCGACTCGTCCCTGCGCCGCCAGATACTCAAGGTGCGCCAGCGTTTCCGCCATAGCAAAGCGCATCTGGTGCGACGTTAATTCCTGGAGCGGAAAGACCGCCGTGCATACCTCGTATGCGGTCGCTCCTGCGCCGACTGCGCGTTCCATGGCTGTCAGGCGTTCCGCATGATGGATGCGCAGTTCCTCGAGGCGTTCGTGGAAGCGCGTAATCGGCGGTCCATGTCCCGGCAGCGCCAGCGCCACATCGAGTTCCGCCAGGCGGTCGAGCGATGCGAGAAACTGCGCCAGCGGATTGCCACGTGTCCACCCCCACAAGCCGACATTGGGCGTAATCTTGATCAATACCGCATCACCGCAGAGCAGCAGGCGTTCTTCGGCGCAGTAGAACACCAGATGATCGTCGCTATGTCCGGGTGTCGCAATCGGCACAAACACGCGATTGCCAATCGTCAACGGTTCGCCTGCTGGCAGATGTGTGACCGTCACCGGCGTCGGATGGGTCATCAACCGCAGGTTTGCAATATCTTCCGCCACAGTTGTCATCAGGTCGTGCGGCATACCGTGCGCGCCGAAGAATGTCGCAGCCGTCTCGTGGGCGCGTGAGTCGGTGTGCCACTGTGCGTAGGCGAATGCCGCTTCGCCTGCTGAGAGGGCCACAGGCGCCCCCGACAGGTCCTGGAGCCAGCCTGCCATGCCATAGTGATCGGGATGTGCATGTGTCAGAATAATGCGCCTGATCGTCGTCGAATCGACGCCATACCGGATGAACGCTTCACGCCAGGCCATCTGTCCCGGCGGATAATTGAGACCGGCGTCGATAATCGTCCATCCGCTGCCATCGCGTATCAGGTAGGTGTTCACAATGCGCAACGGGAACGGCAGTGGCAATTGAACCTGATGGATATTTTCCATGGTATCATGCCTTTCGTACAATAGCATTAAGGATGGCGCGTGATCGACATCGACATTGAAGAACTGTGTATTTGGGCACGCGAATGCGGAGACATTGCACTGCGTATGTTCAACCGCGCCAAAACACAGCGCAAACCCGACAACAGCCCGGTCACCGAGGC
>Ga0308410_1001362_pt1 | contig 14138 bp, 6 predicted proteins | sample HotsprOSTMatCore_FD_203467 | JGI IMG/M metagenome (GOLD analysis project Ga0308410, IMG submission 203467) | Hot spring phototrophic mat microbial communities from Octopus Spring, Yellowstone National Park, Wyoming, United States -... | ecosystem: Environmental > Aquatic > Thermal springs > Hot...
CTCAAAAGTGTGCCGAGTTTCTTGCGACCCCATGTGATCAACCGTTCCTGTTGGTTGCATCCTTCATTAACCCTCATGACATCTGTTTCATGGCGATTGATGCCTTTGCCAAAGCCACCGGCCGAGCCCCCCCCTATCCACAAGCTATTACCGAACGCAAATACCTGGCAGAAGCGATGAAAATTCCGGGGAATATGAGCGAAGATGAGTTCTTTGCCAAACTTTGCCCCCCACTCCCCCCGAACTTCGAAATTCCAGCAGAGGAACCCGACGCCATTGCCCTGGTTTACGCACGAGCCGGAACATTTCGCGGTTGGGCCCGCCAGTTCTGGACAGAGCGGGATTGGCGGCTACACCGCTGGGCTTACTGTCGGTTAACAGAAAAAGTAGATGCAGAGGTTGGATTGGTGCTGCAAGCTTTACGGCCCCATGGACTGGACAAAAAAACGGTGGTCATCCTTACAAGTGATCATGGGGATTTGGACGGCGCGCACCGTCTGGAACATAAATCCGTCCTCTACGGAGAAGCCGTTCGAGTGCCATTTGTGGTTTGCTGGCCTGGCGTCACCAAACCCGGCCTGGTTGATAGAGACCACCTAATTTCTGTGGGCCTAGATTTGATCCCAACCCTCTGCGACTTTGGCGGCGTCGAAAAGCCCGCGGATCTCCCGGGGCTAAGCGTAAGGCCCCTTGCAGAAGGCCGGGTCCCGGCTTCGTGGCGAGAATTTCTCGTCGTAGAGAGTCAAGCCGGCAGGATGCTCCGTACCCATCGCTATAAATACACGGTCTATGAGGTAGGAACACGGAGAGAACAGCTCGTCGATCTCCGCGAGGATCCAGGAGAGATGATCAACCTTGCCGGAAAACCGCAATATAACCGGATAATTCAGGAGCATCGCCGTCTACTGCAGGAATGGGTTACATCTGTTGGAGACAAAATTGGAGAATCGTTTATCATTCCCCCGGAGTGAAGCGTGACTGTCGAAACCAAGGGAGAAAGTAACCACCAGAAAAAACTCACTCTGGAGGGCAGGCGTTTGTGCGGCTTTCCGAAACCTAGGCTACTTTGTCGATTAGTATTCATCAATGCACTTCTGCGGAGACAACGTGGCCAAATTCGTGGGTGATGCATCGAGTCCACTCGCCCGGATAGGCGTTTCCGAGGAAACCCGCCGCATTCCGTCCGTGTGTCGGACCGATAACCCTGAAAAGACCGTTTCGGCTCTCAAAGGACCGACGATTTTCCCTTGCAAGTAACCGCCCCAATTTTCCGGGTCCCCTCCATAATTCCAGGGGCAAATTGCCAAAACGGACTGGGGAAAATTTGCAGGGCGTTTCTCACCTCCTAAGGCACTTTTATACAGGCGATCCAGGTCGCTTCACCATGTAACCAGTCGACGGAAACCCCTCCTTCCAAACAGCATGGGTCCTAACCCGGCGGGAGGTTGAAGTTAAGGGGCTGCGGAGCAAGATCCATCTTGCAGAGATCGGCCAGAAAACATGAAAAAGGCGAATCTCGAGGAGACACCGTTTTTCAAGCCTATTTCAGGCGTTGGCTCCGAACGAGGCCCACCGCATATAGACACAAAGTTCGGCCGAACCTTGTCGTCCACCTCTGGTTTTAGAGATTATAATCTTCAGTTTTCGATATTATAATTTTTCTGCTATTCCTCCAACGCTGCTACACTGCACTCGACGAGCTGGAGGGGAAGACACACCGCAGAAAGGTGACAAAATGGGTACCGGGCTCGGGTGTCCCGGCAGTCCGCCCTTTCTGGCGGCAATAATGCCACGGCATCCAATATTCACGGTGGAGCAAAAGCAATAGGCCCTTTTTGCCCGGCCGTTTGACAGTAAGAAACACCTAAGGGGGGGAGCCCATGGGAAAACATTGTTAGTGCGTCATCACATCAAGCATTGTTAGTGCGTCATCACCTGCAGAATTCGGTTGCACGGATGTGCCGTTTTTTCGTGCACAGGCCGTCTCCACCCTGGTAGGAGAATTAATTCACGGGCAATCCTACATTTTCGCTCGGGACCAGGCACTAGATGCTCAAAGTAAGTTCCCGAGGCACGACTAACCTGGCAAATCCATCCCCAGTTCGTCTCCGATGAATGCATCGATATCGGGGATGACCGATTCCATCGGGGATTTAAGATCCTACATTGAATTCGTTCAAGTTTCGGTGCGAACACAAGTTCGATAAAAGAAACTAAAGAGGGGAAAATCGCGTGAGTGACAGTCGGGCAAAGATTCAACCTCGCGTTCTCAAAGGTTTTCGTGACTACCTTCCGCCGGCCATGATGATCCGGGAAAAAATCATGGAAATAGCCCGGCGGGTATACCGCAGCTACGGATTCTCGCCGATCGACACCCCCGCGTTGGAATACTTAGAAATCTTGCTGGGAAAGGGAGGGGAGGAAACCGACCGTCAACTCTACAAGTTCCAAGATCATGGGGGCCGATGGGTAGCTCTTCGTTTTGATCTAACCGTCCCCTTCGCTCGTTTTGCAGCAGAGCACATCCACCAGTTGGGGGTTCCCTTAAAAAGATATCAAATCGGCACAGTCTGGAGAGGAGAGAATCCTCAGCGAGGTCGCTACCGGGAATTCGTGCAGTGCGATTTCGACATCATCGGCACCAGATCGCTAGCGGCGGACATTGAAACCGCTTTGGTCATCAATGACCTGTTGGGAGCCATTGGCTTTCAAGAGTTTACCATCCGCATCAACAACCGAATGGTTCTCAGTGGTATTTTGGAGCGGTTAGGACTAGAGGAAAAAGCCGTGCCTATACTTCGGGCCTTAGACAAGCTCCCAAAAGTTGGTCCTCCGCAAGTGCTCAAAGAAATCGAAGAAAGCGGAGTTGCACCAGAAAGGGCCAAAAGCTTTCTCGAGCAGGTAATATCGGCAGGCTCTCAAGAGGATAACCATAAGCTGCTCGAAGCTCTCGAGGTAGCGGTAGGCCCAAGCCACACTGGCCGAGAAGGAGTCACCAACTTGCGAGAGGTTTTGGCGGGCGTCGAGGCAGCAGGGATTCCCAGGAGCTGCGTGAAGCTGGATCCTTCCATCGCTCGGGGCCTGGACTATTACACAGGCACGGTGTACGAGACGTTCCTTTCAGCTGCCCCGGAGATAGGAAGCGTATGCTCAGGTGGCCGATATGATAACTTGGCAGCTCTTTACACAGATCAGGAACTCCCGGGGGTGGGGGCATCCCTGGGCCTTGATCGCCTTTTGGCAGCTATGGAAAAGTTGGAAATGGTTACGTCGGCTGTCACTCCGGCTAATGTGTTTGTCGCCTACTTTGACCAGGAGCGATTCCACGATTATTTGCGAATCTGCTCCAAACTGCGGGCCTTTGGGCTGAGTGTAGATTTCTATCCGGAGCCGAAGAAGCTCGGTCATCAACTGAAATATGCCGACCGCCGTGGTTTCCCGGTTGCAGTCATTGTGGGAAGCGAAGAATTCCATCGCGGGGTCGCCAAAGTGAAAGATCTCAAAAATGGCGTTGAGACAACCGTCCCTCTCGACCCCGACTGCCGGGAACTGGGAAGGGCAATTCACACCATCCTGAGTGGACAAACAGGAATAACTGCGGATTAGCTTCGCAACAACGGACAGCATCTGCACCGTTGCCGGGCGGACCGCTTCTTTCGTGATGCACCATTGCCTCGGCGGCCGAAGAAATGTGCGTGTTTTTGACCCGGATGTGCAGGCCGACATCCTTGCTCTCGGAAACCGCTCGACAACTAATCTTCGCAAATCGAAGAGCTAGCAAAACCCGCAGCTTTTGGCCGATTTGGGACTTCTGTTTTCACGAAGTTGGATAGTTCCCGAAACTGCACTGCTCCTGGGTCGAGGTTGCCGGTGAGAATAAGCTCATTATGAAGAAAATTCGCAAGGGGTGTTAGCCCACTTAAGCCTTGGCCCCTTGCCCCAGAAAGTCAGCAGCTAGAAGCTGCAAGAGATCGGACAAAAGAATTTTCGCAAGGCACAGTTGCCTGAACCTGCTCCACAGCAAAAACAACGCTTTGGAGACATCGGGGACACCCTCTTTTTATCAACCGACTGCGGAGCGGACGGTCGACCAGTGGATTTTCCATCGGCTTGAAGGCCAGGAGGAGTTCTTTAAATGAAAAAACTAGCCTCCGTTGCGAACCAAGGAAGATTTGGCCCCCGGAGCTTGCCAAAGCTATCTGTGGTCCGGGGAATGGCTTTCCGTCTTTTGGCACCCGCAGCTCTTGCCTATTTTTTGGGTGCCGCAGCGGGCAATGCCGGCCAAATCACCGGTCATCAGGGTGAAAGAATCCGGCCTAACGTTTTGTTCATTATCACGGATGATCAGCGTTGGGATTGTATGAGTTGTGCGGGCCACCCCATCCTCAAAACACCTCATCTCGATCGTCTCGCCCAGGAGGGAGCCAGGTTTACTAACGCGTTTGTGACCACATCACTCTGTTCGCCCAGCCGGGCTTCATTTTTGTCCGGCTTATATGCCCATCGCCACGGGGTTTTGGATAACTTCACCGAGTTCCCGGCGGACCTCCCGACCTTTCCCCGCCGTTTAAAAGAACTTGGATACCAGACCGTATACATCGGAAAATGGCATATGGGTGAGGAAAACGATAACCCGCGACCAGGTTTCGATTACTGGGTCAGTCATCGCGGACAAGGCATCTATCACGATAACGAGTTTAACATTAACGGTAACCGACGAGTAATACCCGGCTATTACACCCGCGTGGTCACCCAGCTGGCCATAGAATGGCTCCAGCAGGCAAAGCCGCCCTTCCTTCTTTGCTTAGGGCATAAAGCACCGCACACACCATTTACCCCCGAAGAGAAATACCGCCACATCTACGACCACATTCCTATCTATTATCCTTGGAGTGCTTTTTTCCTCGAAGGAAAACCAGGTTGGGTCCACGAGCGGCTTCCCACTTGGCACGGAATTTATGGAGCTCTATTTGGATTCCGGGGGAAGTTCCCGGATACCTCCGCGGCGGGAGTTGTAGATTTTGCTCGATTTGTGCGGTCTTACTTAGCTACCTTGTTATCGGTCGATGACAGTGTGGGTGAAATCTACACAGCTCTCCACCGAGCAGGGCATTTAGACAATACCGTTTTCATATTTACGAGTGATAATGGGATGCTTCTTGGGGAACATGGGATGACAGATAAGCGGACCATGCACGAACCCAGTATTCGAATTCCATTACTAATTCGCTTTCCGCCTGTAGTTAAGCCCGGCACGCTCGTGGAAGAAATGGTGCTCAACATCGATGTCGCGCCCACGATCCTAGAACTGTGCGGTCTTCCCCCGCTTGAGGGAATCCATGGGCGATCCTTTGTCCCCTTGCTTCGGGGTGAATCGGTCGCGTGGCGTGATGCGTGGTACTACGAGTATAACTATGAACGTCAATTCCCCTATACTCCGAACGTACGAGGAATTCGCACCAAGAAATGGAAGTTTATCCGCTACCCGCACGGGGATGGAGGTCCCGACAGGCACAAAGCTGAACTTTATGACCTGGAAAACGATCCGGAAGAACTCCATAATCTCATAGATGACCCCCGATATGGGAAAGTAGTGGCCGAGTTGCAAGCTCGCCTTGTGCAACTGCAAAAAGAGACCGGGGCAATCCCCGATCGGATGCCGATTGACGAGGGCATCAAACCCGATCTACCGGAAGAAAGGATCCGCTAATTTCCACCCCCTGGAAACTGCAGGGGAAATTCGGTTGGCTCGCCGGAGGTTTCTTTCGCCTAATCTCTTTCGCAGTTGAAGTTCGAAAGTAAGAGAATCACAACGGTGGCTCGTTCATCATTCCAACGAAGTCTCATACCTTGGGAGAGGAATTCCTCTCTAAGGGGAGCAGCGAGTAATATTCCGCCTAAGGAAGAGGACGAATGTTCACATAGGAGTTGGACCTAGTTTGGTGCCCAAGACCTAGATTGTTAACTAGAGCCCTCTCAAAGAAAACAAGGATCTCAAAGAAAATAAGGACATTTGTTCGGCAGGGCCCCTGGCCCTCAAAAAGCTACCCCCGAGTTCCCCCAGGAAGTGGGGCAAAGAAGAACACCGACAAAAACGCAGGACCAATCATCGACCGCTAGAGCCGCCTGAATCTAAACATCCACTGGTGGCGGAAGAGGACAAAACATAACTCGAACTTGTCTCGGCCCGTAGCCGATCCTGCAGGCTAGCGAGGTTTCCGCAAATTCCCGGCCATTACCGCTTGATGCCGGTCGGGATAACACGGAATTAAGCCGTCCAACCCGCTGATCGCCAGAACCCTTCGGTTGAACTCGTTGAGCCCATAAACCCGAAGAAGTCCCCCTCGCTGGCACACCCGCCTGTTCACCTCCAAAACATGCCCGAGAAGCCGCGAACCAACAACGTGGACTTCCCGAAGATCCAAAAACACGCGAGAAGCAAAATGCTGTTCTACCGCCTGGAGAATTTCTCGAGATAAATCGTCAGGCGGATCGATCCTGTCCCCGGACTTCACCCGGATGAAAACCGAATCAGGTCCTCGCTCCACTTTGATCGTCCAGCCCGTGGCCACGTCGATCATGGGCTCACTCTCTATGCTAACCCCACCGCGTCTCACCCCAGGCAAACTTCCGGCCTCACAAGGACGCCAAAACCCCCGGTATTTTACGCAACACGCCGGAAACGGCAAGCCAGGGTAAAGCGTTTTTTTACCAGATTTCGGATTTTCTAAACGACTTTAACTCACCTACAAATTGGCACGGACATTGCTGCCAGCCACTCCCCCCAGATTTTCGTCCAGTAAGGCCGGCCCACGGTGCCTCCCGAGGAGACATAAGGCCTTCGCCAGCTTGTGAACTTATCGCACAACCTCTTCCCCAGATCCGTTTCTTGCCCCTGCCGGCGTTATCTGCCACCTTTTTTTCGCCATCAGAGTTACCATAGTTGAAGAGGGCCAAATTCCCGAGCCGGAGCTCTTACGGCCGAAGGGTCCTCCTGGGCAGATGGTATCCCCAACGGGCCAGATGTTTCCCCTGCGGGCAAAATCTTATCCACATTTTCGGGCGGCAAAACCTCACAAACACCACGAGCCCAAACCCTGGAACAATTCCGACATCAGCTTCGACGTACGCAAACCTCGGGTTGCCAAGCAGATTCTTACCCTTCCCGCAGATTTTTCGGCATTGTCGCGGATTCCTCGGCGTTCCCCAGGCAACCAGACGTCCCCAGTCCTCTGACTCTTGGGGGGACCAACACTCAATGACTCTCGGAGGACCAACACTCAAAAATATTCTCCAGAAAGCCCATGGCCTTTAGTTGACTGATACCACCCCGAACAACACCCCTTCTCTTCTCATTTCTCTCATATGCCCCACATGAAAAGGCCGTCCGAGCTTCTACCCCTTGCCGGCAACCATCCCCAGGAAGCGGGGGAGCCAAAGGCCAGGGCACCCACCGAAAACATTTTCTTGCCCCTGGATCTCTGAAGAATTCCATCTGAACTTCCACAAACTCTGGAAGAAACCCCCTATCCCCAGGGCCGCAGGGTTAGGGAGATTTGGCCCAGTTTTCGGAAAAATCTCCCCCAGCCAAAAGAACTCGTTTGGTCCGGGGTTCGGGGAGCTGTCGCCGGACTGAGAAAGGACCCGAGCCCCCAGCCGAAATGCCGGATCTCGAGTCGGCCCCACCGAATTTGCCAGACTCCCCGGGGAAGCCCCCTTTTCCCGCGGCAAATTTCCGGACACCATAAAAGAGATCGCAATGGAGGCCCCAAACACCGTTTTCGTGAGAGGGAGAGGCAATCGTCTCCGGCCAGAGCGGGAGAGAGTCCTCCTTTTAGGGAAGGTTCCGGGTAGTCGCTTCGGGTACTCGCCCAAATATCCCTTTACGAGGGTTTTAGTTTCCGTGAACCTTGGAATGGCAGGGGTATGACACGAAATCAGCTTCTTCACCTTGCAGACCTTCATCTCGGGGCACAACCGCCGGAATTGCTTCGCGAGACTTTTCCCCACCTTGCAGAACGGTTGGCCAACGCCCGAAACCGCTTTTGGGACCGTTTGGCAAAGTGGTTGGAAACTCCCGAATGTCCGGTGGGCTTAGTCCTCGTGGCGGGAGATTTGTTCGATCATCACTCTCCTCCGCCCGACGTGACGGAACCGGTCGTGCATGCCCTGGCAAGGATCTGTGCCAGAGGCATCCCTGTGGTCACCGTCCCAGGTAATCATGACGAGTACAGTTACCCGAAAGTCATCTATCGTCAAAGGCAGTGGCCCGGCAGGTTGGTGCCCCATTGGGCCGTGGAGGAGGTCCTCCATCTCCCCCCGGGGCAACTATTCTCAAGGCCGCTGAGGATCTTTTCGGCATGCTTTCGGGTGGGTCATAATTCCCCAGGTCAACTCGTGGAACTACCCCACGCCCCGCAAGATAGTTTTAATGTTCTCCTTCTTCATGGCACAGTGGCTGACCCCGGACTGCTATCCCCAGAATTAGTAGAAAGTGAGCGGTGTTTTCGAATATCGCTGGCAGAGGCAGCCAGACAGGGATACCACTATATCGCCCTAGGACACATTCACCGGTTTAGACAATGGACCCTACCGGGAGCTGTGGCCGTTTATCCGGGACCTCCGCTCGGCCCCTCGCCTAATGACCCCGGGAGCGGACAACTGGTCCTAGTGGGCGAAGCCGACCCCGAATCTCCGGAAAATTCAGTTCCCCGGGCTACGGTCTCCCCAATAGCGCCGGTGGAAATCCTCGATTGTCGATGGTCGGTGCTAAAATTCGAAATCACCCCGTTGGATAAACCGGAAGATCTCGTAGCCCGAATTCGCCCAAGGGTGCCGGAGGGAAACGAAATCATTTTGTCCGCTATCGTGGCGGGTCAGAGTGCCTCTCAGAGCTTTCTAGCCGACGCCCAGAATCTGCTAATCCAAGAACGATTACCAGTTCTTTTATTGGGAGAGAAAGTTCACCCAATTCCTTCGGTGGACATCGGGCTCCTAGCCCGAGAGCAAAGTTTGCTTGGCGAGTGGGTACGGCAATGGCAGGAATGGCAACAAAAAGAAAACCCGGACCCCCAATTCGCCCAATTGGTGTTGTGGGAAGCACTCACGAGCTTCCGCTATCAAGAAGGATAGCGTGGTCCTTCCGAAAACCGATCTGTCAGAACCGATATCGGCAAGACCATCCCTCACGGACTCGATTCGCGGTTTTTCAGCAAAAGTAACCATAGTCAAGAGGAAGAAGCCCGAAAGCCATTTGAGTTTCTATCTTGATGGCATGATCACCATGGGGTTCTAACCTTCAAAAACCCGCGATTTGGAATCCGAGGTCCAAGTGGGAGAGGTCTTCCCAAGAGGGAATTTCCACCGCCAACGACCAACACCGGTAGCCCTTGGAGCAAGCCCAGGCATGATCCAGATTGCAATCACCGAAATTGAGCTGGAAAACTGTGGTCCTTGGCGAGGTCGCCATCGCTTTAGGATACCGGAAAGAGGTCTTGCTGTATTTGTCTCTCCTAATGAAACGGGCAAGTCCACCCTTTTGCGGCTAATCACGGCGACTCTTTGGGATTATCAGCCGCCGCATGCTCACTGGTTTGCGGAGCGCGAATGTCCATTTTGGGCCTCCGTGACGTTCCATCGGCATGAGCTTACCCCGGAAAATAATCTCTCAATCCGCAAGATCCGGGTGACGCGGGACTTCCGGCAGGGGATGGTTTCAGCGGCTGAAGATGTGGGAAACGGTCTCTGGAAAGACCTCCTGAAAAGGCGACATCGCCAGCGGGGGCGGACTCCGGATCAAAAACATTGGGAGGAACATCTGCTGCCGAATCTTTTTGCCCCCATCACTGCGGAAACATTTTCCCACATCGCTGTCATCGCCCAACCCTGGAACTATCAGATCCCACGCGATTTAATCCAGCGACTCATTGTGGGAGCTGGCCAGGCGACTGCCGCAGAAGTCTACGAAACGCTGTTGACGCGATATCGCTCCGTAAGTCGTTACAGTCGGCAGGTCGGGCTCCATACTCACGATGCCAAAAACCCAGGAAAGTTGGATCAACTCCGTACCGAGGCACAAGATCTCCAGAAGAAGATCGACCGTTGCAGGACACTGCTGGAGCGGCTGGAGGTGCTTCGCGAAAAGCGAAAAGCCTTAGAGGAAGATCTCACTAAAAGCAGGAAGGAATTTGAGGAAAAGGAGCAACAGCTGCTTCAAATTCAAGAATTCCGCCGGCTATTGCGGGAGTTAGCCGGTGCCGAAGAAACCGCGATCCGCTTAGAGCGCGCTTTGGGGCGCGCAAGGGAACGAAATGGCCGTTTGCAAGAGGCTGCCGATCAACTTAAAAGCTGTCCCGAAACATTGCAGCAGGCCACCTTAGACGACCTTGAAAATTTGCGGAAACGTTTGGAGCTTTGGCACCGACAGCGACAAGCACTCCTGCCGGAATCAGTGTTGACTGAGGAACGTCAAAAATTGGAAATGGAGTTTGCCGATGTAAAGGATTTCCCCCCGGATACAGCCGACCGCATCGACACCTTTCTGAACCATAACCGGAAAGTCGAGCAACTACGCCGGCAACTGGATGAAGTCCAGGCTGAGATGCTCCAACATGCCCCGCGAATCGATACTCGCAGACGGTTGCTTGCGGCCGCCGGCACCAGCATCGGGACTGCACTGGCCACCATAGTAGTTCTTGCACTCATCCTAGTGGGGCTGGGGGCGATGAGGTCCACTTCGTTAGCTTTAGTTGGAGGACTTCTAGTGGGTTTGGCCGGGGTAGCTGTGGGGGCAATAAGCGGCTGGTGTGTGTGGCAGTTTTATCGACCCATTTTTAAGCCCCCAGAATACGAACTGGTACTCCAGAGATTAAAGCAGACAGAAAGCGCGCTGGAAGAGGCAAAAACTTATTTAGAGCACAGCCGGAAAACCCTTCCCTTTAGCGCGGAAGCAGATGCCGCGGAACTGGGCCGACGCCGAGAAAAGGTGAAAATTTACCACGCTCGGCTAGCCGATTGGCAACGAAGGGTCGATGAGCAAAGTTCGCTCCGCAAGGCCTTGGCCAAGGAAAAGTTGCCTGCCGCACTTTTAACCGTGATCGAGCAAGCTGGGGAAGACATCGAGTTGGCCGATCGCCGCCTTGGCGAGATCATCGCTTTGCATCAACGAATTCGAGAATGGCGGACGGAACTTCGATCGACACTGCAAAACTTCGACTGCCAAGCTCTGGAAGCGTTAGAACGTCGCACGGCCGAAGCTATCGATACTCGGCAGAATCTTCGCAGACAGTTAGATCAAATGACCAGAGATTCGGCCTTCTTGGAATCGCTTCGGCAAGCCCGTCCGGAAGAAATCGACGCCAAATCCGGGGAATTAACCCTCCGGCGAAACGAGGCCGAGGCAAAACTCCGGAGTCTACAGGATCAGGCTGAAAAGCTTGACAAGGAGATCGTTCAGGAAGAAGCGGGGGCGGGCGAGCTTGCTGAGTTCAATCTGGCCCAGGCTGAGACACAACTAGCCCACCTCAAGGCCGAGATCGCCCGCCTTGAGCAGCAGGGAGAAGCCATCTGTCAGGCATATTCCTTGTTGCAGAAAGCAGAAAATTGCTTCTCTCAATGGCACCGAAAGGCCATTGAGGATCACTTGAACCGCCTGATGCTCTCCTGGACTGGGGATGAAAAGAGAATATTCACAGTAGCCCAGGACTTTGGTCTCTCTTTGGAGTTAAAAGCTGAGGAGCTTTTGGCGGCAGAAGGCACCAGTAACGCTCCAACTACATTCGATCTATCGGTCCTCAGTCAGGGGGCCTGGGACCAACTCGCCCTAGCTATCCGCCTTGCAGTCCTAGATCAAGTTGCCTCCGTCCGCTTGCCGTTGTTGTTGGACGATGTTTTCCTGACCTGGGACCAAACACGCCGCGAGCGGTTCCACAAAGGTCTCTCCACACTTCTCGCAGACCGGCAGGTGATTCTCGTGACTCATGACGAGGACTTCCTGCGGTGGGGAGCCCCCATCATACACGAAGCCTGGCAAGAGTGATTTCCGGTCAGAATTAACCTTCGTCAAATTCAACGGCAATCACCGCCCAGGGTGCCCCGGGGACATGGCAACTTTTGGCGGCCTAGCGGCTCGGCCGTCCAACCAGATTTCGTCGGTAACTGAGAATTCATTGACCAATAGGCACCCAAATGCACAAACATACAAAGATATCCTGCGAGCCCACACTGGCTCCTCAGGGCCTCAAAAAACGGTCTGGAGACTGCCCCTCTCGCTCTGTTCTCAGCGAGAACTTCTAACTGTCAGCCGAAGCCCAGAGACAAACCCGCGGCCTCGACCCTACCGGTGCTTCAGCTTCCTTCGTTACCCCAGCCGGGGAAAATGTCCTCGAGAATCAGCGACCGCCGCAGCCGGGACATCCCCCTCCACTGGGGTAATTTGGGTTTTCAATTGTGAACCCTCTACCCATGGGACCTTCGTAGAAGTCCACCACAGTCCCGTCCAGGTGGAGGGCATACTTCTTTTTTGTAACCAAGGTCACGCCATGTTGCTCAAACTTCACATCCACCGCGGGATCAAACTCGCTGTCCAACCCTAGGCTGTACTGCAGCCCACTGCAGCCGCCTCCAGCAATCGACATCCGAACGTAGGTGCTCTCCTGATCCAAATTCTGAGATTCAAAAATTCTCAGAATTTCCTGAGCCGCATTTTCGGTGAGTGTGATAGGCATCTCTTTGCTCCAAATTCTTCCCAAAAAAAGATGTTTCAGACTTCGAAACTCCCGTTGACAGTCCCAACGTAACAACTCCTACCAAAAGCACACACCCCCGCCGGCCCCTAGCTTACCCGTCACCCTATTCGCAGCCCCTGGCACGGCACCCCAATGCCGCCTCCCCAGGGCCACTGAGAGGCCCACTCCCCATCCGCGACAAACCGTCGATTTATCTAGTTTTTTGCCAAAAATAGCGGCACTTCAACAAATTAAGGGAAATCTGTTGGAAACTTGAGTCCTCGGGAACCTCTGAGCAAACAAAGCTGTAGACAAAATTAGCGAGAAACTCTATGGGCAAACCGAACGTTATTCCGATCTAGCCAGTCCCCTCAACTCCCACACACTTGCCTCTATCATGCCCTCCCCAAGTGCTTCCCACACTAAACCTCCCCCAGAGGCTTCAGGGTCACTCGCCTAACCTACAAAATCCCGAATCATTAGCAAATAGACTAAGGACCGCTTGAATCCGTGCAGAGTCGTTACCTGACCGATTCACCCCACACAACCGTAAATTCCGCGGACCTACCGATTTCTCCGAGGCGGTGTTTCCGAGCCTTCCGGAGCCGTCGATCTCAAGTCTATTACCTCAAAAGGGAAAGCCCTCAGAAAAATTCTACGTTTCCGCCTCCTTTTATGCCAAAAATTTCCGACACAATTTAGATCCTGTTTACCAAGAGCTACTAGAGATGTATCATTTACTCCATATTCGAGGGGGTTGGGCCCCTGAAACTCCGGTGCGAAGCCCCGGCAGCCCCAGCTTTGCATGCCAACGTGATAATCCAAAAGACTTATATTGATCCCCACGCAAGAATATTCTCGGCGATCTGGCAAAATGCCATATCCGGCGAACTGGCAAAATACTGAGCCGGCTAGGGGCAAACATTCTAGAAGCGGCTACTGCCACCAGACAAAGCCCCGGGGATTCCTGACCGGAAACCTTTTTGGGGTGAAAATTAACCCCTCCGACCAGACCTCCCCGCAGCCGTGGATGTGGTAGGTCCGCCAATTTGCCTGAGCTTCTTTATGTTACTTCGGCGGCACCGAGTTCTGGAAAAAGCCGACCTTGTAACGGGATCTTGGACTTTATCTTTCCTCTTAGCAAATTATCTTTCGGGTTAGCAACTGCCCGCCCTTTGAGTGGGGTCCATAATTCTCTTACGGGAGGAAAACGAGGCGGAAACGTTCACCGGACAACAGTCACCTATTTTCGCTTAAAGGCCCGACGGGAACCGTTGGGGCCCGGAAAGTTCAAAATGCAGAGATAGGAAAGGCCATTCCGGGGATCGGCTTTAACCTTGCGGGGTCTTGCCATGGCAGGCATGGGGAAAATTCCTTCGTGACACACACGTTCTTAAATCCGAGATATAAACC
>Ga0308410_1001365_pt1 | contig 14124 bp, 12 predicted proteins | sample HotsprOSTMatCore_FD_203467 | JGI IMG/M metagenome (GOLD analysis project Ga0308410, IMG submission 203467) | Hot spring phototrophic mat microbial communities from Octopus Spring, Yellowstone National Park, Wyoming, United States -... | ecosystem: Environmental > Aquatic > Thermal springs > Hot...
ATCGCCTTTCTCGTTCTTCTCGGGATCAGTGCATTCATCCTTTCGCTTGGGGTTGGCATACGCCTGGAGCGCGGCGGCGACATGTTGCCAGTTCCGCTGCCGTATCCGCTGCTCTATGAGCGCGTTCCCGGTTTTGGCGCGTTGCGCGTCCCGGCACGCTGGGCAATGCTGACCCACCTGGCGCTGGCGTTGCTTGCCGGCATTGCGCTGGTTCGCATCAGAGGATGGCTTCTGGCGACGCTCAACAGGCGTCTGGCGCTGATGATCCCGGCATTGATTGGAACCATCGCACTTTTCGAGCACGCTTCCTTTCCGCTGCCATTGGCGACTATTCCCGCAACACCGCCGGTCTATTCATGGCTCGGCGACCAGCGCGACATTCACGCCATTCTGGAGTTGCCGGTCGGTTCCACGCCACGCGGCGCCGAACTCGAACGCATCACCTTCCGTCAGTTTCACCAGATGCGCCACTGGAAACCGCTTGCAACCGGATACAGCGGCATTATTCCGTTTGGCACGACCGATCTGCTGCGGCGGGTGCAACGCCTGCCCGACGATGACACCCTACGTTATCTGGCGCTGGTCGGGATCGATACGCTGGTCATTCATCGCAACGAGTACGATCCTGAGAAACTGACGCGTCTTCTGGCGTGGGCGGAAACGACCCCCCTGCTCCAACGCCGCGTCGAAATCGGCGATGCGCTGGTCTACACCATCACATCGCAGGCAGCCGCACCGTCACCAGAGATGGCGGGCGCATCGGTGTTCGTGTCAGCCGACGAGCGCGCGCCGGGAATGCTGGCGCTGGGGTTGATCCGACGCTGGGAAGCGGAAGGGTCCACTCTGTACGGTTCCGGACGCACGCGCTACTACCCTGCGATGCGTTCCCCACGACCCGGTCAGGTTTTCGACTACGGGTTGTTAGCCGAAGATGAAGATCCAAACGTCGCTGGATTCGATGCCAGAGGGGTGCGCTGGCGCTCGAACGGTCTGGCGTTGTATGCCCGCGATCCGCACCTGATCGCTGCGCTCGATCTGGCGCAACCGATCGCCGGGCAGTTCCACCCGGCATATCCTTCGACCCTGACAGTCACCATTGAGGCGGATCGCATTCGCGTCGCTGATACGCTCATTCCGTTAAAGACAATGTTGACCGGGGTGCATATCGAACTGGACATTGCCAGTCTCTCGGCGCAGGACCTCGTCATCGGCGACGCAACCCACGTCATTTCGCCTGGCGCTGTCACTGTCGCTGCGCCGGTTATGCTCAACCGGTCTGTATCCATCATCGGAACGCCAGGCGCCACAGCCATTCAGCGCATTCGCATCCTGTCAGCCCCGCGCGCGCCCGCGCCGCCGCCGGAAGGAGCGCTGGCATTGAGCGCCGACAGTCGCTTCGACGGATCACAATTACTGGTCACGTTACGCATCGGCGGCGCGGGCGCGCTGACCGTCGATGTGCGCGGCGCTGCTGCACGCGACGACAAACCGGTTCACCTGCTCGAAGGGATGCTGCCAATCCCGTCGGGTAGCGGTGAATTGACGTTCAGCGTCGATCTGTTATCCCCGAACGAACCCTGGGTGACGCATCGCGGAGAGGCGGTGGATGGGCGCTACATCGTCTATGTGAAGTCAGCCGCGCGCCCTGGCATGCCCGGAGTGCCGATTGCGACCTTCTCCATCCGCAACGGCGCCATCAGCGATCCCCGACCGGCGCCGCTGCCGCTGCGGGAGGTGCGGTGAGTCAGGGGTCAGAGGGTAAGGGTTGCCTGTAACCTTCTCCCACCTTCAACGCTCAACGTTCAACCTTCAACCCTCGGTTCGCCTGTTTTCATGCAAGGCTTCCTGATGATGTAAAACGGGGGCGTTCTCGCAGCCAGGTCGTTATTTGTCAAGTCGCGGATCGCATCAGGAAGCCATTCGTCAGAACAATGAGCGAACGGTGGGTTCAACGTTCAACCTTCAACCTTCCCACCTTCAACCTTCAACCTTCAACCTTCAACCTTCAACCTTCAACCTTCAACCTTCAACCTTCAACCTTCAACCTTCAACCTTCCCACCTTCAACCCTCCACCTTCAACGCACCGGCACATCTTCCTCCATCAGGCGCCCTTCGACGATGCGGAACAGGCGATCCGCCAGACCGACCACTTCAGGACTGTGGGTTACCATCAGCAAATTCTTGCCGGCACGGCGGGTGAGCGTATCAAGGAGATCAAGCACCTGCTGGCTGGTTTCGCTATCGAGGTTGCCGGTTGGCTCGTCCGCCAGCACCAGCGCCGGGTCGTGCACCAGGGCGCGCGCAATTGCCACACGTTGCTGTTCTCCGCCGGAAAGACGATCAGGATAGGCATTGCGCCGATCAGCAAGCCCAACCTGCGCGAGCAGATCGAGGGCGGCGACGCGGTCACGCGCCGTCACCCGTCCATTCAACTCAAGCGGCAGGAGCAGGTTTTCCAGCACCGTCAGCGTTGGCGTCAGGTTGTAAAACTGGAAGATGAATCCTATTGAACGACGGCGGAACAACGTCCGTTCACGCTCCGACAGGCGGGTCAGCGATTGCCCGGCTACGATAATCTCACCGGAGGTCGGCGTATCGATGCCGCTGATCAGGTTCAGGAGCGTGCTTTTGCCCGAACCGCTCTTGCCGACGAGCACCACGAACTCGCCACGCGCAAACGAAGCATTGACGTCGCGCAGCACGACGCGCTCGCGTCCGGCTTCCTCGTAACTCTTCGAGACGCGATCAAGAATGATCAGTGATTCAGCATGCGTAGATGAGGGAACTGACATGGCAGGCAGTGGACGTTGTTGCATCGAATGACACATTCTATCGTATGTCGATACGCCCCGCCTTAATCTGCGGATGTTTCAGAACGATAACGCAAAGGGAGCGCACTACGCGCTCCCCTGGCATTCATCGATTGAAGCGAAAGCGTTGTTAGTTGTATTCGATAGCGCCTTGAGCTACGCCGAAAGCAACGAGGATGGCCCCAAAGATCGCACCGATGATGACGCTAATGATGATCTGGACAATAAACGCCACCACCAGCGTAATGATTGCCTTATTCTGATCGAGGTTCATGCTCGAACGCGCGCCCAGATAGCCCAGGTAGATCTGGTAAATGCCCAGCGCAAAGGTCGCCGGCAACGCCAGACAACCGAGAAGAGGAATAGCGCTCACCGCACCCGTAACTGCCTGAATCGGCGCAACGAACAGCGACATGGTGTAGAACACTTCGTCCTGCGTGCCGGTGCCGCCCTGCTGTTTCCCGATGAAATAGACCAGAAAGACGAAAATGTAGAAACCAATCACCGGGAGAATAAAGCCCAACGCCGCGCCAATCAGCGCCGCAACGATGCCATTCAGCAACCCGAAAACCAGCGATACTGCGGCGCTGATCGCCGCCGCGATCATAATGTAGATCGTCGCCTCGCGCTGGCCGCCATGCCGCTCGAATCGCTCGAATGTTTCGACACTCGGCTTCGTCAGCACCTGGATGCTCTGGTTGAGCATTTCGTTGATCGAGACCCCTTGAACCATCATCGTCGGTTCCTCCTCATGCTGCAAGATTGAACGATAGACCGACACCATGGAACGAACGTGCGAACCATCGCTTTTCACAGATGCTGTGAGCGCTACGGCGCACTGCACACCGATAAAGCGTTTCCCTGATACTTATACGCCTCTCTCCAGGAAAGGTTTCGGGTGGGCAACTACGCATCGTTGCGAAGCATGCTCTGCCTTGAGCGGAGACCAGGCAGATAGCGCTGTAGTCCGCTATCGAGTATATCACACGATGACCGTTGTGCAACTGTCAGATTCCGATTTCCGCTAGAATCTCATGAGCGCTTACGTCGCCGCCGCGCAATCTGGCGACCTGTTCAGCCGCAGCGTGCGCTTCTGCATACCGACGGATGCGCAGGCATGCGCCTGCCAGCATTGTCCAGGCACGTTCATCGCGCGGATCGATTGCCAGCACCCGACGACAATGGTCGATAGCATCGCCGTTCGCCCCACGCCCAAGCGCCAGGGCTGCTAATCCACGCCAGGCATGCGCCAGCGATGGGTTCTGCTGCACGGCAAGCGATAGTTCGATCTCCGCCTGTCGTGCGTCTCCTGCATCGCGCGCCAGCAACCCGCGGCAGAGGGCGCGTTGTGCGTCGCCGTCGGAAAGTGGCGCACCGAGGCGAATGGCTGTCTCGATGGCAGCGAGCGCCTGACGCAGCGCATGACCGCCAAGGTCGAGCGGATCGGCGGATGAGAGAATCGCGCGGGCGTACAGGAGGTGCGCCTCTGCCGACTGCGGCAGCGCCTCACGCGCTCGACGCAGCGGATCGAGCGCTTCACGCGGCAACCCGGCAACAAGCAAGCCACGACCCTGCTGGAGCAACGCCTCGGACTCCTCTGGCGATAGCGCTGCGCCAGCCATCGTATCACCTTCGGCGCGCACCTCTTCGATCAATGCACGCAACCCTTCGAGATGTCCATGGTCGAACCGACCCTGGCGCAACGCCTGCCAGATGGCGTCGTAACGACTGCGGAGTCGTTCACTGCGCAGCATACGTCGAGCGATCTCCAGTTTCTCCAACTGCGCGTCGCGCTCTGCGGGAGACCATCCAGGGCGGAGGAGCGTCTGCTGTTGAAGGGCGTAGGACGCGGCATCGACCTCTTCCGGCGTCGGCGGTCGTGATTCGTGCAGCATCTCTGCGGTATCAATCGCCGAAGACGACGAACGAAGCGCGCGCGGCGATGGCGCCATCAGGTGCATCGGCGAGAGTCCCAGCAGGGCATAAAAATCAACCGGCTCCGCAGCAGGCGGTCCGGCGGCAGGCGGCGCAGCAGGCGGCGTCGGTTCCGCCGGACGCGGCGAACCGCAGTACAGGCAGTGCAACTCATCCAACTGAAGCGGAGCGCCGCACGATACGCAACGCACGACTCCTTTCTGAATGCCAGCGGCGGCGGATGTGCGCAGGTCGTCGTAGATCGCCCGAAGCGACGGGTCGGTCAGGATGCGTCCGGCAATCTGAAGCAGTTCGAACTTGCGCTGCGGTTCTGGCGCCAGCGCCGACGGATCATCGGGAAAGAGCGCCCGCAAGCGACGATATTGACGCGCAATTGCGATTGCTTCGGCCCGCTGATCGATGCCCAGCAGACGGTAGAAATCGAGACCGCGCGCCACAGCGGCGGCAATCTGCGGTGCGCCCAGATCAAGACCACGGAAAAAGCCCCGCGCCAGCGATCCACACGAGGAGCAAATCCCATCATGACCCAGCGGCGCACTGCACGAGGGACACGTCTGATCAAGCAGCATTGTTATGCCTGAAAGCGCAGGAGCATGCGCCCCAGCGTAATCTGATCACCGTCAGATAGCGCGCGCGGTTGATATGGAAGCGCCCTTTGCCCGTTCACCAGCGTGCCATTCACGCTATCGAGGTCTTCGATCATCACCTGACCTCCCTGCACAAAGAGACGCGCATGCCGTCGTCCAACCCCCTGGTCGAGTGCGCCATGCGGGTTGAGATCGACATCAGGATAGAATTTGCTGACCGGATCGCTGCGCCCGATGATCGCCTGGGTTGCGGCAGGCAACGACAGAACGGCGCCGGTTCCCACAACGATCAGAGCGGAAGACGTCAGCGACGTGCGCCCACCAACCGCCGGTTTGACGGGCGGAACCGCTGGCGCCTGATAGGACGGCGGCGCTGGAACCGGCGCGGGCGCAGGCGCCGTCGGCGGCGTTGGAACCGGCGCGGGCGCAGGCGCCGTCGGCGGCGTTGGAACCGGCGGCGCCGTAACCGGCGCAGGCGGAGGATAAACCGGTTGCGGCGGCGCGGCGCTCTGCGGCGGGGGAGAGACCGGAGCAACCGGTCGCGCTGGCGCACTCAACGGTGCGCCGCAGTTGTCGCAGAACGCTTCTCCGGGAATCGCAGCCTGACCACACTGCGGGCAGACCGTGGGACCCATGGCGGGAATGGCGGCTGTGGGAGCGACGGTTGGCGGCGCTGCCTGCGCAGGAACCGGTATCAACATCGCACCACATTGATCGCAATAACGCGCACCTGTGGGATTATCGACGCCACATTGGGGACAGAACGGCATAACCACACTCCTCTGAGGGTTGCAACCCGTCTGTTTACGGTAAGTATACCATTGTTGCAGTGATTGCACAGCACCATTGATGCTACGCCACGATTCGGGCGAATGTTTCATTTCATAGGAATGGCGCGGCGAAAGACCAGGCAGGGAGGCGCAGGATCAGACCTCCATATGCAGGGCGCAGGCGTCCGCCACGGGAACATCGCGTAACTGTGAGTAATCTTCGCGTGTGTATACTGAGGGTGTATTCGGACGGACCGTACCATACCAGGACGTACCAGCGTACAGGCTGATACAAAAAGGAGATGTTCCATGGCAAACAATGACTGGCTCACCCAGACCCAGGAACTGCTGCAGACCTGGACGAAGGCGCAGCAATCGCTGTGGGAAAACTGGCGGTCGCTGATGCCGACGATGAGCGCACAGCCCGCCAGTGAGGAATGGAAGCAGGCGGTATCGGCGTGGAAAGACATTATGCAGCGTTCGCTCAATGCCCAGGTTGACTTCGTCAAGTTCTGGTCGGAGAGCATGACCACTATGCCGCTGATGGGCAAGCAGATGGAGGAGATGTCGTCGCTGATCGTCGAAACCACGCAGCGCTGGACGCATGTACAGAGCGAAATCTGGAGCAACTGGCTGGACGCGGTTGCGAAGGCTGACGCCGCTGCTATGACCCAGAACTGGGACGAGGGTACGCGCAAAGCGTTCGACGCCTGGCGCGAGACGGTCAACAGCGCAATCGAAGCGCAGCGCAAAATGATGGAAAGCTGGATGCCCAGCACTGGTGACAAGAAGGAGTAATTCCTTCAGGACAGCGTCTCCTCACTCCCACTGCTGCGGCAGCGTCTCCGTGCATGCCGACACAGGCAGTGGACAGCAGATGCAATGCCGCAGCAACGCTCTTCTAACCCTGGCGTCGTGGCGTGAGGGACGGGAAAGTGTGTGCGCTTCGCACCCTTATAGACGTGCAATCGCAAACATTCGCACATCCATAAGGGTGCGCTCCTGCAATCTACAGCCCCAACCGCCGTGCTGCGTGCAACACCGCCGTTACCGTCATACCATCGCGGATGTCGCTGCGCAGCACCATGTCCAGCACACGCTCGAATGGCATGGCTTCGATTTCAAGAAACTCTGTATCATCTGGCGGCAGGCTCGATGGCATCAAATCGAAGCCAAGAAACAGATGCGCAGTCTCTTCGACCACGCTTTTGGAGGTGTAGTAACTGCTGATCCACTCGAAGCGTCCGGCGCGGTAGCCGATCTCCTCCTGGAGTTCGCGCTGTGCGGCTTCTTCGAGGGTCTCACCTTCGTACATGCCGCCAGTTGGCATTTCCCAGCGATGTCCTTCACCATAAATGTAGCGGTGCTGCCGGATCATCACGACCCGTCCATCGTCCAAAAATGGCAGGACGCCGACACACTGACCGATGCCAGGCGTTACAACGCCATAGATCGTTGTGCGACCATCGGGCAATTCGGCGATGTCTTCGCGCAGGCGCATCCATTTGTTGCGGTAGATTTCGCGGCTTGCGCGGGTGCGCCAGGGGTGAGGCGACATACGTGCTCCTTCTCATTGTTTGCGAACATGGTATAATGCCGTCCACATTTTTGAGAGACGATGTTCGAGCAAAGGCATCCTATGAACCGGGTGTGTATTGGCATTACGTGTGGAACCTTCTACGACCGTGACTGGTGCCCGCCGTCGATCGGGCACCGTAAAACGTATATCGACGCCGTGGCTGCGGCTGGCGGCGCGCCGTTCCTGATCCCGTCCATCGATAATGAGGCGGCGTTGCGTGCGCTCTACGAACGGATCGACGGCGTGTTGTTGGCAGGTGGCGGCGACATTGAGCCGCGACACTACGGCGAGGCGCCGCTTCCTGCATTAGGTGTCGTCGATGCGCTGCGCGACCGCACTGAACTCCCACTGGTGCGCTGGGCGGTCGCCGATGGAAAACCGGTGCTCGGCATCTGCCGCGGCGCGCAGATGGTCAACGTCGCGCTCGGCGGGACGCTCTACCAGGATATTCCCTCGCAGATCGAGACATCACTCGATCATTCCGACTCATACGCCCGCCAGGATTGGACGTACCTCGCGCATACGCTGCGCCTGTCGCCCGAGTCGCGTTTGCGCCAGATTCTCGGCAGTGATGAATTGCCGATCAACTCGCTGCACCATCAGTCGATCAAAACCGTCGCGCCAGGGCTGATTGCCGTTGGCTGGGCGCCGGATGGCGTGATCGAAGCCATCGAGGGCGCAAATGGTCACTTCCTGATCGGCGTGCAGTGCCATCCCGAAGCATTGCAGAGCGAGACCGATCCACGCTGGCAGACACTGTTCCGCCGCTTCATCGAGGCGTGTGTGCGCTTCAAAGATCGCATCGCAGAATAATCTGACGATCGCCGGTGCGCCGGAAGCCAAACCGCTCATAGAGACGGCGAGCGCTGCGGTTGTATGCCTGTGTGTTCAGGGTGATCGTCTCGGCGCCGATTGCAGTGGCATAGGCGACAACCTCATACAGCAAACGCGCGCCGATGCCCTGCTGCTGTCGATCCGGCAGAACGGCGATGCGTACCAGATGCATCAACTGCCCGCCACGGTGCATTGTCACGAATGCGTACCCAACAACGCCAACATCATCCTCGACAACCAGGAAGCGGGGCGCTTCGCGCAGCGCCACCCCGATCTGAACGTCGTCCTTGCGCCATTCGGCGCTGAAGCATTGCGTATCCACCGCCAGGATCGCCGGTATGTCGCCCATGGTTGCTGTGCGTACCCGAACCGTCGGATTGCCGTGCGTCGGAACGTTCATGCGCGTTTTCTGGTACACGATCACATCCGTATCGTGGACATAACCGGCGCGACGCAACGACACTGCCAGCCATGCGTCAGCAGATTCATGGCAGGCGACGTAGACCCGCGCGCCGCCTCTGGCGCGCAATGTAGCATGGAATGGCGGCAGCAACGTATCGAGCGCGTGCGCCGTTGATAGCCCGCCACTCAACGCCAGCACCCGCACCCATGTCGTTGAATCGTGCATCCAATCGGCAATCATCACGCCACACGGTCTGCCGCTGGCGAAGAGGAGCAACGCAGGCGCGCCGGCGAGCAATCCGGACACTTCATCGATGCCGACGCTCATGAACCAGGGATCAGCATCATCAAGCAGACGCAGCACGGTCTGCAGATCGTCGAGCGACGCCAGGCGCGTGGTCAGCAATTCGGAAGGCGAAGATTGTCGCAGCACTGCCATCTCCCGGTGCAATCAGACACGCTGGTACGCTATACGTCCATCGATGACCGTCATCTCCACCTGAATATCTTTGATCTCTTCCTCCGGGCAGGTAAAATAATCACGGTCGAGCACAACCATATCTGCCAGGAAACCGGGCGACAGGCGCCCTTTGATCGGCTCTTCGCGGGTCAGCCAGGCGCCGGCGGCGGTGCAGGCGTACAGGGCCTCTTCGCGGGTGACCGCCTCCTGCGGCGCAATTGGCGTTCCTTTCCAGGTCTTGCGCGTCACCAGACTGTAGAGGCTGATCATCGGGTTGTAATGCACCGTGCTGGGAATGTCGCTGGTGGCGATCACCGGAATACCACGGTCGAGGTAGGTTCGCATCGGTTTGTACTGATGCGCCAGACGCTCGCCAACGTCGCGGAAGAGGTCATCCCCCTCGTAATAGATGAAGGTCGGCTGAATAACAGCGGCGATCTGATACGTTGCCATGTGTTGGAGGCTTTCTTCGGTGGCAAAGTAAGCGTGGATCAGATTGTGCCGGTGATCCTTGCGCTGCGAAGCTTCGATCACCTCAGCAAAGGCGCGCGCCGCCTCGTGATGCGCCCGATCGCCAATCGCGTGGATGCCGATGTCCCATCCCAGGGCGTGCCCGCGGGCAAAGAACTCGCGCAGGTCTTCCGGGTCGAGACGGTTGTAGTCGTGGACCCGGTCTTCGCCGACGAACGGTTGAAACATCCAGGCGGTGCGGCTGGTTGTGCCGCCGTCGATCGCCATTTTCAGCGCGCCAAGGCTGAGCCAGTGATCACCCAATCCACTGTACACCCCCAGTTCAGCGGCGCGCGCGTCGAGTTGTTCAGCGGTTTCGTCTTCGCGGAAGCCGTGCCACGATGGCATAAGATTGACGCGCACCAGCAACCTTCCCGCGCGCCGGGCATCCAGGTATGCGCGCATTTCCCAGGGGCGCAACCCCGGATCGAGAATGCTGGTGATGCCGACAGCCAGATACGCGCGACCGGCGGCTTCCAGCGCGTCAACCGCCTGTTCGGGCGTCGGGTCGGCGATCAGGCGGCGGCAGAAGAGCTTGGCGGAGGCGCGCAGAACGCCGCTCGGCGAATCGTCGTCGAACCGTTCGATCCTGCCGCCCTGCGGATCGGGCGTTGATGTATGCACACCTGCCAGTTCGAGCGCCCGGCTGTTCACGACATCCATGTTGAAGAAACGTTTCAACAGCACCGGATGATCGGTCGTTGCTGCATCGAGATCAAGGCGGCTGGGCAGACGTCCCTCGGCAAAGAGCGACTCATTCCAACCTTCGCCAATGATCCATGCGCCGGGCGGTGTTTTGACCGCCGCTTCGCGCACCAGTGCGACCATTTCGGCAATCGAGGTGCAGTGCTCGAGTTGCAGACGGGTAAACTTGATCCCCAGTTCGAGCATATGGTTATGGGCGTCGTTGAAGCCGGGAACCACCGTGCGCCCGCCAAGATCGATCTGCTCAGTGTGCGGACCAGCGAGCGCCCGCACATCGGCGTCATCGCCAATCGCAACGACCCGTCCATCCTTACAGGCGACTGCGGAGCAACGGGGCAGGTCATGGTCGAACGTCGTCACGGCGCCATTGAACAGGATCAGGTCGGGCGCGAGATCGCGCGCGCGCAGGGTGGGCATCGTCGTCCTCCAGATTGCCGCAGGTGCGACACGGTTCACAATCCCCTATGATGCGAGACAGGCGCGGAGTATTATAGCATACGCCCTTTCCGTAGAGAGTGATGTGTTATAATGACCGCACACGTGTGCGGAGGCGCCTATGAGCGACGAACGGGTCGTCACCCCCAGGGCAGGCGAAGAGGAGCAGCAGATCGAGAAGAGTCTGCGTCCTCGCCGTCTTGCCGAGTTCATCGGTCAGGAGAAGGTCGTCGAGCAATTGCATATTGCGATCGCCGCCGCAAAGGGGCGTGGCGAACCGCTCGATCATACACTGCTCTATGGACCTCCTGGTTTGGGGAAGACGAGTCTGGCAGGCGTGCTCGCCAATGAGATGGGGGTCAACATCAAGCTAACGTCGGGTCCCGCCATCGAGCGCGCTGGCGACCTTGCCGCGCTGCTGACCAACCTTCAGAAGGACGACATTCTCTTCATCGACGAGATTCATCGCCTGAATCGGGCAATCGAAGAAGTGCTCTACCCGGCGATGGAAGATTTCGCGCTCGACATTATGGTTGGGAAGGGACCGGGGGCGCGCAGTCTGCGCCTGAAACTGCCCCGTTTCACCGTCGTGGGAGCGACGACGCGCCTGGCGCTGCTGACCTCGCCGCTGCGTGACCGCTTCGGATCGGTGCATCGTCTCGAGTTTTATTCGGTCGATGCGCTCTACGAGATTGTGATGCGTTCGGCGCGCATTCTGGGAGTGGCATGTACGCCGGAAGGCGCGCGCGAAATTGCAGCGCGGGCGCGCGGCACGCCGCGCATCGTCAACCGTCTGCTCCGCCGCGTGCGCGATTATGCACAGGTGATCGGCGATGGCGTCATCACGCTGGATGTGGCGCGTGACGCGCTGGCGAAACTGGAAGTCGATCACCTGGGTCTCGACGAGAACGACCGGCGGTTGTTGCGCGCCATTATCGAACTGTTCGGCGGGGGACCGGTCGGGCTTTCGACGCTGGCTGCCTCGCTCGCCGAAGAAGTCGATGCGATCGAGGACGTGTACGAGCCATTCCTGCTCCAACTGGGATTTCTGCAACGCACGCCGCGCGGTCGAATTGCCACGCGGCGCGCCTATGAACACTTAGGCGTCCCCTATATCGAGCGCACCGTCGATAACGGCGCCGAACAGGGACGCCTGTGGACGTGACTGTTTACTGTTTTTTACTGATGACCCCCGCGAAGAGCGGCAGATACTCGCCATACCCTTCTTCTTCCAGTTTCTCGACCGGAATGAAGCGCAGCGCCGCTGAGTTCATACAGTAGCGCAGACCAGTGGGCGCAGGACCATCGTCGAACATATGCCCCAGGTGCGAGTCGCCATGTGTTGAACGCACCTCGGTGCGCACCATCCAGAGTTTGCGGTCCTCACGGGTGACGATATTGCCCGGCTCAAGCGGCTTCGTGAAACTGGGCCAGCCGGTGCCCGAATCGTACTTGTCGAGCGAACTGAACAACGGTTCGCCCGAAACGACATCCACGTAGATGCCATGCGCCTTGTTGTTCCAGTAAGCGTTCTGGAACGGCGGCTCGGTGCCTTCGTGCTGGGTGACTTCATACTGCTCAGGCGTCAACCGCCGACGCAACTCTTCATCCGATGGTTTTGTGTATTGCTTCACAAACGCCTCCACTGTGCGATTATCAAATGTTTCCTTGTCAGTGTACCATGAAGCGGTCGCTCGTTGCCAGGAAATTGACAGACTTGATCCTGACGCTTGCAGACATGCAGTCCTTCTGGTAAACTGCTTCGACTTGCTCAATGGGGTGGGCGAGAGGCATGGAGCGCACTGAATACGAGGTGATGGCGGCAGTCGAGAGCCGCCACTGGTGGTACGGCGGCATGCGCGCGATTGCAGCGGCGCTGCTCGATGAGGTCTATGCCGGGCGACGCGATCTGCGCGTTCTCGACGCTGGCTGCGGCACTGGCGGGAATGTCGTTTTTTTGCGGCGGTACGGTTCGGTCGCTGCGGTCGATCTGGCGCCGGAAGCAGCGCTCTTCGGGGCTGAACGGCTGCGCGGCGCGCTGGCGCAGGCGACGGTGCTGGCGTTGCCGTTTGTTGATGAATGTTTCGATCTGGTGACATCGTTCGAGGTGCTGTACCATCGGGGTGTTCCTGATGAAGCGTCTGCGCTGCGTGAGACGTGGCGCGTGCTCCGCCCTGGCGGTCGGGTGTTGCTGCGGCTCCCCGCCTTCGAGTGGTTGCGTGGCAGGCACGATTGCGCCGTTCACGGACGGCGGCGCTATACGGCTGGCGAGGTGCGGGAGTTGCTGCAACGGGAGGGGTTTGAAGTCGAGCGCATGTCGTATGTCAACACGCTCCTGTTGCCGTTGCCGCTGACTCAGCGGTTCCTTGAGCGCGTGGCGCCAGCCATTGATCGTAACGGCTCGGATCTTCAGTTGCCGCCAGCGATCCTGAACGAAGCGCTGCGCTGGCCGCTTGCCGCCGAAGCTGCCTGGATCGCGCGCGGCGGCTCGTTCCCGGTGGGTCTCTCGGTGATCTGCCGGGCGCGGAGGGTGTGAGAACCAAGAACCGAGAACCAAGAACCGAGAACCGAGAACCGAGAACCGAGAACTGAGAACCAAGAACCGAGAACTGAGAACCGAGAACTGAGAACCGAGAACTGAGAACCAAGAACCGAGAACCGAGAACCGAGAACCAAGAACCAAGAACCAAGAACCGAGAACCAAGAACCAAGAACCGAGAACTGAGAACCGAGAACTGAGAACCGAGAACTGAGAACCGAGAACTGAGAACCGAGAACTGAGAACCGAGAACCAAGAACCAAGAACCAAGAACCGAGAACTGAGAACCAAGAACCAAGAACCAAGAACCAAGAACCGAGAACTGAGAACCGAGAACCGAGAACCAAGAACCAGGAACCAGAAGCCGGGAATGCGACAGGGGTTAGGGTCGCTTTTGTGCATCCAGACTATTGCCTGGTTTTTCTATTATATGTCTGTCGCCTATCGCCTGTCGCCTGTCGCCTATCGCCTGTCGCCTATCGCCTATCGCCTATCGCCTATCGCCTATCGCCTGTCGCCTATCGCCTATCGCCTGTCGCCTGTCGCCTATCGCCTGT
>Ga0308410_1001370_pt1 | contig 14088 bp, 10 predicted proteins | sample HotsprOSTMatCore_FD_203467 | JGI IMG/M metagenome (GOLD analysis project Ga0308410, IMG submission 203467) | Hot spring phototrophic mat microbial communities from Octopus Spring, Yellowstone National Park, Wyoming, United States -... | ecosystem: Environmental > Aquatic > Thermal springs > Hot...
ACGGTCTATGACAAACTGCGCTACGATTTAATGTACCTGTACCATATGTCTCTGTGGCTTGATTTGAAGATTCTTCTCCTGACCGTTTGGACGATATTGAAGCGTCGGGAGGGGTGTTAAATGAGCGCGGTGCATAACATCTTTACTGTAGATGTGGAGGACTGGTTTCAGGTGGCAAACTTGGAACCCTACGTCAGCCGAGACAGCTGGGATCGGTACGAGTGGAGGTTGCCAAGAAACCTTGAGCGTATCCTCTCGCTTTTGCAGTTCTACAATGTTAGGGCAAGGTTTTTTGTGCTTGGTTGGTGTGCAGAAAAGGATCCTGACATCGTAAGACGCATATATGATGGGGGTCATGAAATCGGAAGTCACGGTTATTGGCATCGCCTTGTATATGAGATGACCCCGGCAGAGTTTGAGAGGGATCTCCAAATGTCCATTGAAGCCATTCAGCGGGCTGTGCCAACGGTTGCGGTGCGAAGTTACCGTGCACCTTCCTTCTCCATCACTGAGCGGTCGTTATGGGCTTTTGAAATACTCCGGCGCAATGGTATCGAGTTCGATTCAAGCGTATTCCCAATCCGCCACCACCGATACGGTATCCCTAGTGCTCCACGTTTCGCCTATCCAGTTGAGACTGCGTACGGGACAATATGGGAGATACCTATTTCCACCTTGCGGGTTTTTGGACGCAACCTGCCTTTCTCAGGGGGCGGCTATTTCCGGTTGCTACCGTTTTGGTTTGTTCGTTATGGTTTTCGACAGATAAACCGCGAAGGGCAGCCTGTGGTATTTTATATTCACCCATGGGAGATCGATAATGACCAACCGAAAATAGCAAGTGGTTTTCCAAAGCGGTTGCGTTGTTACGGGGGCATCGAGCGGTTGGACGCGAAGCTAGACAAGCTACTGCGCAGTGTACACTTTGACCAGCCAATTATACAGTCGGCTTGCACGTTAAGGTGATGCCGATGTGGGGATTCATTAGTCTGTTTTGCCTCATACTTATTTTGTACACATACATAGTCTACCCAAGTTTTGTCATCGGACTATCGCGCTGGAGGAACAGTCGCAAGAGGATAAGCCAAGAAGCATGGGGAGACGAACCTATGTTGCCCTATGTGAGCTTCATCGTCGCCGTCTACAATGAGGAGAAAAGTATTGAAGCGAAGGTTCAGAATTGCCTTCAAATTGAATATCCCGGTAACCTTATAGAGTTTATCTTTGTATCCGATGGCTCGACCGATGGCACCAATGAGATACTTGAGAAGTATCTATGTAGGGGTATTCGTGTACTCTATCTACCTAAGAGGGCGGGCAAAACGGCAGCGCAGGAAGCGGCGGTCGAGCACGCGAAGGGAGAAGTTCTTGTTTTCTCTGATGCGAGTACACTGGTCGAGCCAAGGTCAGTCTTAGCTCTTGTCAGGAGATTACAGGATAGGTCAGTAGGATTGGTTGCCGGTGAAGATGAATGGAGAAACACAGTTCATCACAGCGCCGTAGAAGGGCAAAGTCTGTACGTACGGTATGAAATGGCTATTCGAAAAGCAGAGAGCGAAATAGGCACAGCGACGGCGAGTAGCGGTTGTTTCTATGCTGTCAGACGTACACTGCGCCCAAGCCTAGATGCGTCGCTTATCGACGACTTTGCTACGCCTTTAGCGGTTATTGAAAAGGGTTTTAGAGTGGTTACTGAGCCAAATGCGAAGTGTTATGTGCCAATGACAGCTTCGGAGCATCGCGAGTTCGGTCGGAAGGTGCGCATCGTAGCGGGTGGCGTTTATGCCATGTGGCGGTACCGCAAGCTCCTTAACCCACTTCGTAGTGGTGTAGTAGCTTGGCAACTATGGAGCCATAAAGTTCTGCGATGGGCGGTTCCTTTTCTTGCGCTGGTGATGTTCGTATCAAGTTTTCTCTGGGCGGTAGGAAGCAAGATAGGCAGGGCCTTCGTGGTAATGGAGTTCCTTTTTCTTTTCGCGGCCCTGCTGGGGTGGATGGCGCGAGGTCATTCTCCCGTTGTGAAGCTACTCAGGATACCCTTCTTTTTGGTGATGAGCAATTATGCGGTGTTTGCAGGAGTTGTGCACTGTCTGCTGCACGGTAGTCCGGCAACTTGGGAGCCGTCGAGGAGGTAGCATGTCAGGGGTATTATGGACATTTTGTTATCACGATGTGGAGGAATTCACATCATCGGATATGCTGGGCAGTCATTATGTGAAGATTTCCCAGATAGAGGAAGACCTTCAAGTGGCTTCTGATGCGGGGTTGGAAGTGGTGACTCGGTGTGGAGACTATCTCTCGCTTTGTGCCGGGGGGAATGAACTGGATAGAGACAAGGTTTTGCTTACGTTTGACGATGGCTACAGTAGTCAGGTTGAGACCCTGTGCAAACTCGGTAGGGAAAAGGGTGTAGGTGCAGTAGTCTTCGTAGTCGTTGGCAGTGTCGGCAAAAGAGGTTACGCCAGTTGGTCGGCATTACGTGATCTTGCCAATGAAGGTTACGGCGTTCAAAGTCATGGATATTCGCACAGTGTGCTTACGTCCTTAGACTGGGGTTCGTTAAAGGAGGAAATGAAGCGGTCACGTGAGGAACTTCAAGAACGGCTTGGGCAGGTTGTTTGGGGATTAGCGTTGCCGCAGGGTTTTTATAACACCCGTGTGTTGCTTGCAGCGAGTGAGGAAGGTTATAGAATATGCTTCACATCACGATATGGCACTGGCATTCGTTACCACACGCCTTCAAGCACTATTCTGGTTCCACGAATTGTTGCGCGCGATAACAGGATTCAAAAAGCCATAATCCGCCTCCGGAAACCGGGGGCTTTCAGACACTGGTATGAGATAAAAGGCGGATGCCATGATTCGCTAAAGAATCTTGTGGGATATCGAGTGGCATCGGTCTTGTGGAGGTTGTCACATCCGGAGTAAGTTACGACGATGAAAGGACACTCGGGTTTGTTGAACACGGCGCGACCCGCGGCCTCGGTTGTTCCACCTGCCCAGTGGGACAAGTGGGTAAAGGAGTCTGACGAGTATACAGCATACCATCTCTCTGCTTGGGGGGAAGTGGTCAGGGAGGTTTTTGGTCATCCTTACTATCTGCTGGCGGTGTGCAGTAGGGAAAAACCTCTGTTTTGTCCTTTTATCCACGTTCGTTCTCGTTTGTTTGGGGATCGCTTGGTGTCGGTGGCGTTTGCGAATTACGGAGGTCCTGTCGGTCATCGTAGTCCTGAAAACGTTGCGGAAATGATGGGGCAAATACGCGAGCTAATGAGGCATCTGAATGCACCTGTTGCCGAAATCCGTCACACAAGCAGGATGGACGGGGCGCTCCCAGTACGCACACATAAAGTAACTTACCATCTTAGTTTGAGAAAGGACGAGGGGCAAATGTGGGAAGGCTTTCCCAAGAAGATTCGCAACTGGGTTCGGAAGGGGGAGAAGAATGGTTTTGTGGTACGCTCAGGGGGATTGGAGTTGGTTAGAGATTTTTATATCGCTTACTCGCGCAACATGCGCGACCTGGGTTCTCCCGTATATCCGATGAGCCTGTTCGCTGCAGTGATGGAGAAACTACCCGGCTCACGAGCATACGTAGTCTATGCCGGTGGCGCTGTAGCAGGAGGAGCAATCACGGTGGGATTTCAGGAACGCCTGCATATTCCTTGGGCGTCTGTTATTAAGCCTTTCAAACCTTTGGGAGCGAACTTTCTGTTGCACTGGGTTATTATTCGAGATGCTATCCGCAGGGGCTACAAGGTTTTAGATTTTGGGCAATCGAGCGTAGGGGCTAGTACCACGCATTTTAAGGAGCAGTGGGGTGCCAACCCCATACCGTTATACTGGGAGTACGTACTATCCGAGGGAGCTTGTGTGCCACGTACGGACCACGGCGACCCTCGCTATGCAATGTTTGTCTCGCTCTGGAAGCGATTGCCAGTGCGAATTGCAAACTGGTTGGGGCCTAAAATAGTACGGGGGATACCGTGATGGTTGCTAGTTTAATACCTCCGTCGGCGTGTCCAGTGCGTCTTGCTGACATACGGGAGGCATGGCGTTCTGGGAAAGAAAGCGCGGACTCAATAGAACGATTTTGCTCTGTGCTCGCAAGCAGGACAGGTAAACCGCACGCATTTGCGTTCAATCAAGCTCGTACTGCTCTGGCCATACTGTTGCAGGAGTTACATCGGCTGCGGTCAGAGCGGTTCGAAGTTATTGTTCCTGCTTACACGTGCTATACCGTAGCAGCAGCGGTTGCACGTGCCGGGCTAGTAATGGTGCCTGTGGACATAGAACCGTCTGATTTATGTTTTAAGCTCCAGGCACTGCAGGATAGCATTAACGAGCGAACTTTAGCCATTATTGTGGTGCATCCGTTCGGACAACCTTGTAGTATAGGTGCAGTGAAGGGAGTGATTAGCAATCGGCATATTTTCATCGTAGAAGATTGCGCACAGGCCTGGGATACTCGCTATAGAGGACATTTCCTCGGTGGAGAAGGAGATGCCAGCATTTTTAGCTTTGGACGGGGTAAGCATCTAAATCTTGGAGGAGGAGGAATATGTTGCGTGGGTGAAGGCGAGATCGCTTATCGCTTGGAGCAAAGAATGCGAGAACTGCCTGCCCCTTCACAACGTGAACATGTAAGGCGGCTTTTGAAATTGGTGTTTACAATAATAGGTCAACATCCGTATATCTATGCCTATGCCTTGAGAGTGCCATTTCTAGGAATTGGTGAGACCTATTTTGACGACGACTTCGCGATGATACAGTGGAGTGGATGGCAGGCGCAACTTGGCTTACGCTTGTTGCGCGATTGGGAATCAATGGCGAGCCGGCGTCGCCGCAATGCGGATTTCTGGCGCGAGTGGTTACAGCGCGATTCCGTCTTGGGTGTAATACCACAGGTGGAAGAGCCTATGAATGTCGTTTACTTGCGGATGCCAGTGTTGTCTCGGGACAGACAACGTGCCATGAGATGGTTTAGAAAGCGGGGGATTCATGCCCAGAAAATGTATCCTACGGTACTGGCGGATATCGATTCGCCTCACCTGAAGGTGAAAGTATACTCTACTCTAGATGGAGCTCGTCGTGTCACAGAGAGCTTGTATACTCTCCCAGTGCATCCGTTATTTGATGCCAAGCGGTGGGCCGCAAGATGCAGCAGAAGAAGATGCAGCAAGGAGGAGATGTTAGGTGCAAACACCATCCCATAGCGGCGTGGCAATCCGGATATCGCAGCCGACCGGACTTTGGGGCGTTGTGCTGTTCGCCTCGATCACGCTGGGTATTGCTGCGTTGTTTATGCCATTGATATATGTCGTTGCGCTCTTGGTAGGTTTAGTTATAATCGCACTCGTTTTCTGGCAGCCTGCAGTCGGCGGGGGGATTTATATCTGCTTAGTCTACTCACGATTGTTGGAATATCTACCCCAGCTTCAGGATTACCGAATCCTGATGCTTTTGAGTGGCTTGCTTGGTGCTTCTTTGTTTGTGCACAATCTCTTATCTGGGGACCGCTGGTGGTTTGGAGGAGTACAGCTGAAAATCTTGTTCATCGCTTTGGCTGTCTGTGCGTCCATTCCTTTGTCTATTTGGAAATCAAACTCCGTGAACGCGTCCATCGATTTTCTAAAGATTATCACCTCAGTGTTGTTGATTGCGAATAGTATCAAGTCCGAACGTCAGCTTCTATGGTTCACCCGTCTACTGGTCTTAAGTTTTATGTGGTTGTCTTGGACTGTTGTATGGAACTACTTCGCTGGTAATGTGGGCTATGAAGGGGGCGGAGAGGTCATCCGGGCACACGGAGCCGGTTCTACGCTTGGTGACTCCAACGAGGTTATGTCTTACGTACTCATGCTTGCCCCTTTAGCACTTTTAGGCGTTCGATTTGAGCCTGTAATCCTTCTGAAGGTAGTATACGGACTTTCCATACCCGCCAGCTTGGCAGCTCTGGTTTTCAGTGGGTCGCGGGGTGGATTCTTGGGTTTCCTTTGGCTTTTGTTCATTTTTCTCATCCGCAGCAAACACAAGGTGGTTTATGTGATTGTGGGTTGTTTAGTGTTTGTGACAGTGTGGTTTTCTGCGCCGTCTACCTGGAGGGACCGCATGTTGTCGATCAAGGATTACAAGCAAGATGAGTCCGCGGTGATACGCACCCAGCTCTGGCAAGCCGCGCGAGGTATGGTGAAGCATAATCCGGTCACAGGTATTGGGGTCGGAAATTTTTCGGAGTTTGCCCAGAACTATGGCGCAGGGGTGGGCATGGTTGCTCATAATACTTACTACCTCTTCGCGGGAGAACTTGGGCTTTTAGGGCTGACAGCGTATGTTCTTTATCTGTTACATATCTGGCGCACGGGCAAGCGATGGGCGGTAAGTGCCGAACAAAATATCGTTCGGCAATGGTTAGGTGAAGGGCTATGGTTGGGCTACCTTGTGTTTCTCGTACCCAGTTACTTTGTGGCGCTCAGTTACTACACCCACACCTACGTGCCGGCTGCCGTTTTAGCAGCTGGAGAGCGCTTCTATCGGGCTAAGAGAGAGCTTACCGGGGATATACACCGGGTGAGGACGTATTAGCGAATGCTACGGACGCTGGTCAAAGATTCTGCCGTCTACGCGGTTGGCACTATCGCCAGTCGACTGGTCGGGTTCATCATGATACCCGTATATACGCGGGTGCTAACGCCTGCGGATTACGGTATCATTGAGACTATCGTGCGGCTGGTGGATATTATTGGCTTATTGTTGTCTGTGGGGTTGGCAGAGGCGTTGCTGCGGCACTATTATCTCGCGAAGACGGATGAAGAGCGCAACCGACTTATCGGGACGGTCTTGAACCTGAATTTGCTTGTGGTAATTGGTGGCATTCTGGTGTTCTATCCGCTTTCTCCATGGATGACACGCCTAGCGTTCGGACATGACCGGTACACGCATTACGTTGCTGTGTCGCTCGCCGCAATGATGATAGGCAGTCTGATAGAGTTACCGCTAACCCTGTGGCGGGCGGAAGGCAAAGCATGGAGGTTCACTGCGATCTCTCTACTCAAGCTCCTTACCCAGCTTGGTACGAACATCGTTCTGGTTGTGTGGTTACGATGGGCAGTGTGGGGAGTCGTCATGAGCAGTTTCCTGAACGCGGCGCTGTGGTCGGCAGTGCTGGGTGTGCTGGTTCGTCTGAGGTATGGCAGCTATTTTGACAAGCGGTGGTTGAGGCCGGTGTTGCGCTATGGGTTGCCATTGGTGCCAGCGAGCCTTTCTTTGTTTATACTCAATTTCGGTGACCGCTTTTTTTTAACACGATATGCAAGCACTTCGGAACTTGGGTTATACTCGCTGGCATACCGCTTTGCCATGCTGGTCAGTACGTTCTACGGTGTTGTATCGCTTGCATGGGGGCCTTGGGCTTTCCGTGTTGGAGAGATGGATGACGGGGGATTGCATATACGTAGAGCAACAGCACTCGTTTTGTTGACCTTTGCAGCAATCAGCAGCGGCATTGCCCTGATGAGTTTGCCTGCCGTTCGCCTGATGTCGGCGCCGTCTTTCTGGGAAGCCGCGGATTATGTGCCTGCGTTAGCGTTCGGTTACTGGCTTTTCGTTGCTCAGGCACCTCTCAGCGTGGGTATACGCCTGGCAAGGCGCACCGAATACCTGACCATGACGAATGGATTTTCCGCAGCGACATGTCTAGCGCTCAGCTTCCTGCTCATACCGCGTTATGGTGTGTGGGGAGCGGTATGGACAACCGTGATATCATTCGCGGTGCTGGCGACTGTGATCTTTGCCGTCGCTCAAAGTGTTTACCCTATAAGGCATGATTGGGCAGCAGTAGCTATCGCTGTATTGATCGCCGCTGTGCCAATGATGTCTAACATGGTGACCCTCGAGGCTTTCTGGAGTGATTTGATAATGCGGGTGAGTTTAATCGTGTTTTGTATCGGGCTCGTGGGGGGCTACGCTGCCCGGATGCGCACTGCGCAAACGAATCCCTCGTTAGTCGCGCAAAACGGCTTGTTGCCGAAAGAGCACCGCCACTTCGGCAACCTGCGGGAACGGTTAGATTGTGATTGGAGGAACGAAACCTAGCAATGCGCATCCTGATGGTCACATATCACTTCCCGCCAGATGGAGCTATTGGCGCGGTACGTCCCTATCAATTCGCGCGATTACTCCCACAATACGGTATTGAGCCGTGGATACTGACAGTCCGTCCGGAGTATGCATCTTTCCCCGACCCAACTTACCAATTGGATGGAGTACCCGAACATCGAGTTGTTCGTACCGAGGTACTCCCATCTCGGCGTGACAAGTATCTCCGCATGACCTACTGGCTCCGCAGGCTCCTCAAAGGGGCGCGTAGGAAATCAACGCTGGTAATAGGAGAGGCTGGCACTACGGGAGGAGTAGTTTCGCCATCGCCCTCACTCTGGCAATGTTTTGTGGAATGGTTAAGCTTTCCAGACTGGTATGCTGGATGGTACCATCCTGCCGTGTGTGCAGCCAATAAGTTGTTGAAACAAATCTCTTTTGCAGCGGTCTGGTCAACCTCTTTTCCGCGTACGGCGCAGATTATCGGTTATGAGATTTCTAAGCGGTATGGATTGCCATGGATTGCTGATTGGCGCGACCCGTGGCTACATTACATCGAGGGCTGGGGTGACCCGTCCTGTCCTTATATTAGGCGACGGTATGAACAAATGCTTGTCAGGCACTTAGAGCAGGTTAGTCTGGTCACGATGAATTCCGAGAAGCTTTGCGAGTTCTGGCAGGCGCGGATGCCTGAATATGCTGCCAAATTTTGCCCCCTCCCTAACGGCATACCCGAGGAATTGTGGTCGCAGAGTATCCCGCTTGTCAAGACGGAACGCTTTGTGATTTCTTACTTAGGCTCGATATACCAGCGCCTGTCGCCGTCCGTTGTATTTCGGGGGCTGAAGCTGTGGATGGAGAATAAACCCGAGGTACGAAACCATGTTGAGTTGCGATTTTACGGAGACATGTCGCGAGACAATGTTCTACTCCAGGCTGAGAATGATGGTGTGGCGGATATTGTTCGGGTCGAGAATCGGGTAAACAGAGGCGAAATTGTGGAACTAATAAAAAGGAGTACATGCCTGTTACTCCTCGCACAGGGTCTTATTCTGAAGATTCCCGGCAAAACCTACGAGTATTTAATCAGCAATAAGCCGATAATTGCAGTGGCTGAGCCCGATAGCGCGACCGGTATGCTACTACGAGGAATGCCAGGGTGTTACGTGGTCGCCAACCCCGAAGATGTAGCAAAGGCAGTAAATGAAGTTTGGCAGGCCTATCGGGCTCACGGCATGTTGGATACACCAAGGCGCAAATATCTGGATGCCTATCGTTACAGCAATCTAGCCAGAGACTTAAGCAATCTCCTGCGCCAGCTTCTAAGCGGGAAGGATGGTGGGGTATGAGGAATCGGGAAACGGGTTTATTATCTGCTCATGTACTTCAGTGCTGGGGCGCCATTTGCAGTGCCCTGGCGGTATTTCTCGCGTTGTTTGTGCTGGCGGCGGAGGCTCAGCCGCCGCTGCGGAAATACCCATTCGCGCAGGTGGGGCTGGTTTTGCCCAATTACTGGGAGGCTCCAACGGACCCGGCCACGGTGAACTATTTCATGAGCAGGCATGGCTCTGCTACGGCGAACACGGTGAAGCGATGGGAGACGGAGCACGCAGACCTGTTCGCAGGCGGCGACTATGGACTCGAGTTCCACCAGAACAACACAGTTCTGACCTATGCTCATTTCCACGCATTCTTCTTCTACGACAATGATGCACCAATAAGAAACGCCGCCTTGCGCAGAGACACAGAATACGGGGGAATCAACAGGAACACACGGTTCCCGAAGGTTGGGACGGGTCTGCAACGCAGCGGGTGTTGGAAAAACTGCTTTCTCTTCTAGAGGCATAATCTCGCTGCTAAGCTGGCTCAGCAGCACACGCGGGAAGTGAAGAGGGTATATCAGACCGTCATCCGTCGGCAAAGTAGCGAAAAACATGGAATGACGAGATGGAGGAAAAGTAGGCAGGATGTCCGCACAACCAAAGTATAGACCAGATGTGTTGGCGTCTAATACCGCCAGACGACAGCTTTTCATCCGCTGGAGCAAGCGGAATCTCGTTGGCGTTTACGTTCGCGGGCTAAACGACTCCTATGGGTTTCGCTTTGCGGAGCATCTGGCTGCCTCACAACCGGTTGCTCAGCGATCCGTCTCTGGCGGCGCGTATGCGCGAAGCCAACTGGCAGTATTACCAGCAAGAGATAGAGCCGGCGCGTCACGTGTGGAACTGTCTGGAGCGGGCGTTTGCTCATGCAGACGAGCCCAGCTAGTCCCGGGAGGTAGTATCCATGAAGCGTTTTCTCCACATCGGATTGGCTATACTGGCGTGCGTGTCTGCAGTGTGGGCGCAGAACCTTCCACCGCGCAGGTATCCATCGATTCGGTTGGGTGTGGTACTGCCTGGCAGCTATAGTGCCCCAACTGATCAATGGGCCATCGAGCTGCTCACATCCCTTTACGGAGCCGCTGGCGCTGCAGAGGTTTCGAGGTTCGAGGCGGAACACTTCGATTTCTCGTTCGGCTCGGGGATTATGGCTAACTATCGGGACAGAGTGCCAACGATCGATTATGTATATTTCCAGCACCTTTACACCAGTCCAGCCAGTGGCGACCTGCGCAAGTTTGTGGAGGAAGTTAAAGGCTGGAACTGGGAGGATATGTTTTTGCATTTCAAGCAGGACACATACATCGACGCGAAGGAGGTTACTACTTCAGAAACCATTTGGGTTGGTAAGCCCACGATAACTCTTTATCAAACCAGCAGCAACAGCTGGATGAGCCCCTGGTCAGCAAGTGTGGATGCGCTCGCCTACAGTAACAGTGGAGGCGGCTTGGTGATTGCAGCTGCGGAACCGGTCGCCGAGATAAACATCGTTTCTTTAAGCCGTGACGGCGATCCGGGAACAAACGGTCAAATTGTGATTGAATACACCAATGCACGAAGACGGAGCGACGACGGTGTTGCCGGTTGGGGCACGGCAGTTATCACGTATGATGGCACAAACGGATTGCGACAACCAGGTGTCATCCGCTTTGCTCCACCAGCAGATTGGAAATGGGTAATCTGTACCAATAGTTCCTATGCTTATAAAGGTAGAGTGTTCTTGATTCGATTGCGTACGCCTGGATATACAGTTTTTCCGCAAATTCAGTCGTTTCGTCTACGTCAGGTTATCACTGTGGAGACAACCGGTTACCGAACGGGGTCAGTGATATCCGCAACTGCCAATTCCGTCACGATTGATAACCGGTCCTACGGTCGACCAACAAATTACTACAGGGACATGCAAATCGAGATTATAGCTGGGCGAGGTGCGGGACAAGTTCGGATGATTACTGGTTCGAGTTATGGCGGGAATCCCCGACTGGACATCGCGCCAAATTGGAATGTTGTACCTGATAATACCTCTGTTTACCGGATTACAGGTCCGACCGTTAAGGTACCGGGTTGGGACCCGGCAAACGATAGGAACGGGGATGGGTATGTGGACGATGTTGAATTCGGCAACCTTGTTAATCCTTTGGCAACGGCACGCTTCAAATGGGAATCCAGAGCTACCAAGGGAACCGAGCAGTGGTCGCCAAGTTCCGCGGCGTGCTTTGCTAACCTGTGGAATCCGCAATATGGGCAGGCGTTACGGGAGTATCATATACCGCGTTGGGCTGCTTCAGGAATAAGAGGTTATTATAATGATGATGCTCTCAACTTAATGGAATACCCGTTTTTGCCTGTTGTAGAGGGTGGGTACATTTGGGAATACCCGGGCGGGCGAGCCGGTGTTGATAGCAACGTGGTTACGGCTTACCGGGATGCCTATATCAGCCTGCATCAGTCATTCCGTAATGCCGGCGTTGAATGGGTAGCAGGGAACATATCACCGGAGAACCTGTGGATGAGCTCTTATAGAGCACCATTCACGCAGGCGTTTAACTTCTTCCTCCATGAGGATATGGTGTGGGATACGCTTGGTTATCTGGACAACTACGGTATCATGCGTAGAGGTTGGGGTGTAGCTGGGTATGTGAAGCATGGTATACACTGTCTGGTGATGGGTCAGAAGAATCGAAATGGTGGGGTGATAGATGACTGGGGAAACACCCAGGGTGCCTGGGAATACGCAACCATGGCGCAGTTAGCCCAATACTATCTGCTAAATATTCCCGACAGTACCCTTTTCAATTTCTGGAGTAAGTCTATGACTTACGGTAGTGGACTGACTTCAACGACATCGCTGCCATTCCTTTTTTGGAGGGGGGGCGTGCCTGTTAATATGGCTTATCCACCCTTTGATGTGGTAAGGGTGGATATCGGTGTGCCCACTAATAGAATACCAGGCGGGTATCAGCCGATGCACTACGTGCAGGTTGGCAGTTATACGGTGGTAGGCGACACAACACAAACCACTTTGACCAACGTTCCTGGCACCCCGAACGGCACTTTAGAGGTTATACCCACTTATGTTTTTTATCTGTGGCGTTCTGTGAGCAACGTGGTTGGCAACATCCCGGAGGAGGCAGTGCTTGCGCGGGAGTATACGAAGGGCCTCGTACTTTACCGTGCGAGGGCCTTTACACCAACGAGTAGCGCTGGGCGCGTATCTTACATGGCACCGGAGAACGCGATGACCGTTCAGCTTCCAGGCCTTTATCGTCGGGTGAACTACGATGGGACTCTCGGCCCGCCTGTAACGGAAATCAGCATCAGGGGATTCGAAGGTATTGTGTTGGTAAAGGCATCTGAGAGTAGTCAGCCCGACGTACAGCTGACGATAAGTGTGGACAGGGAGAATCCGAAGCCGTTGGATGTGGTAACGGTGACCATCACCGCGACGAACGCGGGCAACGCGGATGCGAGGAATGTGCGGATTACGCATGATATCCCGCAGGGCGCGACATATGTGCGGGGAAGCCTGAAACTGAATGGGAATGCGTTGCCCGACCCGACGGATGCCACCAAGATCGATGTGACGGTGACGTTGATTCCGGTTGGGGGACAGGCGGTAGTGGTGTTTCAGATGGTGATACGGTGACGGAGAGATGAATATCGCGCACGTGGTGGCAGGATTAGGGCTGGGTGGTGCGGAGACATTAGTCCTCAATTTGAGCCGGTGGCAGCAGCAGGTGGGGCATCGGGTAGTGGTGGTGAATATCCACCACGATACGACTCTGGAACCCGTCTTTGCCGCACAAGGTGTTCATGTGGCGCACCCGCATTTGACGCCGGTTGTCTCCTGGTGGGTTCCGCTCTCATTGACACGGTGCCTGATGGAGAACCGCGTTGAGATCGTTCATGCACATAACGCCGCCTGGCGCAAAAGCATTGTGGCTGCGAGGTACGCCGATATTCCCTGTATATGGACACTTCACGGATACCATACCGACTGGCTCCGACAGCAACGGCGGTGGATCCGCAGCGCCGTTCGAGACACCCGTTTTCTGGTCGGTGTAGAGCAAGGGGTGACCGACTTAATCCGCAGCGAGGTGAAGACATCAGGGATAGATCAAGCAGTATGTATACCCAACGGCGTCCCCGACGGCTCCCTTGCTCCCCTGGCGGAAGATGTGGCGGCGAAGCTGCCTGCCAGGGGCAGGGTAATCGGCATGGCGACGCGGATGGCACCCCCTAAGGACCATTTCACGCTGTTGCGGGCTTTCCATATCGTACAGAAAGAATTGCCTGATGTCAGTTTGTTACTGGTCGGCGACGGCGTGCTCAGGGCTGAGATTGAGACTCTATCGAATCACCTCGGTATCGCCGAGAAAGTGACCTTTACAGGATACCGTAGCGACGTGGCGTCGGTCATCAAACTGATGGACGTCTTTGTGCATAGTTCGCTGAGCGAAAGCATATCCGTAGCCATACTGGAGGCGATGTCCGTACAGCGTCCCATTGTGGCGACGGCGGTAGGGGGCACGCCGGGTTTGCTGGCGAACGGCGAGTGCGGGTTGCTGGTGCCGCCGGGGGATGTGGAGGCAATGGCGCAGGCCATTCT
>Ga0308410_1001371_pt1 | contig 14080 bp, 12 predicted proteins | sample HotsprOSTMatCore_FD_203467 | JGI IMG/M metagenome (GOLD analysis project Ga0308410, IMG submission 203467) | Hot spring phototrophic mat microbial communities from Octopus Spring, Yellowstone National Park, Wyoming, United States -... | ecosystem: Environmental > Aquatic > Thermal springs > Hot...
AGTTAGTTATTGAGTCATTTTCGGAGAAGGATGATATAAGGGAGTTGAGTTATGAGATGAAAGAGGGTTTTAGGTCAATTGGTAAGGATATGGAGTTAATTTCTGATAAGTTATCTGAGCTTAGGGAGGGAACGGAGAAGGAGATATCAGAGATTAGGAGTGATATAAGGCTACTGATAGAGATGATGAACAAGAGGTTTGAGGAGCAGAGGGAGTATACAGACAAGAGATTTCAAGAGCAAAAGGAATACACAGATAAGAGGTTTGAGGAGTTATTGCACTATTCGGACAAGCGATTTGAGGATATGAATAGGAGGCTTGAGGAAATTATACATTACTCTGATAAAAGGTTTGAGGATATGAATAAGAGATTTGATGACATGAATAAGAGGTTTGAGGATATGAATAAGAAGTTTAATCTTCTTACGTGGCTTATAGGGGTGGGGTTTACGGTTTTGACTGTTTTGATTACAATTTTTAGGTTTGTTCATTAATGCTAAATTTTGTAATTTCATAATTTTTTTCACTATCATTATTCGATATGTTGAGGGTACACGCTTTTATTGAAGGTAGGGTGCAGGGTGTTGGGTTTAGGTATTTTGCTTATAGAGAGGCAAAGAGGCTTGGTATAGTTGGGTGGGTTAGGAATACTTATGATGGCAGGGTTGAGGTTGTTGCTTGTGGTCCAGAGGAAAAAATGAAAGTTTTTCTTGAGTCACTTAGTAGAGGTCCATCTTTGGCTTTTGTTGAGAATGTCAGGATAGTAGAGAAATCAGAAGTCAGCTTTTGTGATTTCAGAGAATTTACAATAGAATACTAATTATTATTGAGGCGGGCTATGCCCGCCTGTAGAATAATTAATTACCTTGTTCCATAATTTCTATTATTCCCTCTTTGAGCTCATAAATGTTTATGCCTAGTAGAGCCGATACATAGAAAAATTTAGGTTTTGGCTTTATGAGTTTTGCCAACTCTTTTTCTAGTTCCTCTTTGTTGATTTCTTCTTCACTAGATAGTAGATCAATCTTGTTGAATACAACTATTCTTATTCTTTTTAGTAGTTCTTTGTTGTATTTCTTGAGTTCTTTGAGAAGTATTTTAGCTTGGTTTATTGGGTTGTTCACTATTTCCAGAACGAGAATTAAGAATTTGGTTCTCTCTATGTGTTTTAAGAATTCTAACCCTAGTCCTGCTCCTTTGCTAGCGTTTTCAATTATCCCGGGTATGTCTGCTATGATTATTCTTTTGTCTTTATATCCTATCACTCCTAGGACGGGTTCTTTGGTTGTGAATGGGTAATCAGCTATCTTTGGTGTTGCTCTTGTGAGTTTGCTTATTATTGAAGACTTACCTACATTTGGGAATCCTACGAGTCCTACATCAGCAATTATTCTAAGGTCTAGGATTAGTTCCTTTACTTCTCCGGGCTCACCTTTTGTTGCATATGTTGGGGCTTGGTTTGTTGGGCTTCTAAAGTGCCAGTTGCCTAGTCCTCCCTTACCTCCCCTTGCAACAACAAACCTATCAACTTGAGCTGTATCACATATTACTTTGTTTGTTTCAGCATCAATCACTATTGTTCCTTTTGGAACTTCTATTATTACATCTTTTCCGTCTGCTCCGTGCATCTTCTTGCCTTTGCCATCTTCTCCGTTTTGAGCTTTGAACACTTGTCCATCGGTTATATGTGAAAGAGTTGAAAGATGAGGATTTACAACTATTATACAGTCTCCACCTTTACCACCATCGCCACCATCAGGTCCCCCTTTGGGAACATACTTCTCTCTTCTAAATGATACACACCCATTACCACCTTTACCAGCTATTACCTCTATCCTTACTATGTCCTTGAACATCTTATATATTATTCTAATTGAATTTGTGTGCTAAATAGCACCTTGTGCTTATAGCACTTTGTGCTTAAGCACTTCTTATTAACATTGTAGTGAAGAGAGATGAAATTTTTCTACAATCAAAGCAGTTGCTAAAAAAATTATGTAATGAGTGTTATAAAGCACATGCTGTGAAGCACTTTTTTATTGACATCTTTCAGTTTTTTATAAAAAATAGAGATAGGGGGAGTTATGAAGAGGGAGTTATTGAGTTTAGTAATTTTATCTATTTTAACTTTGGTAAGTTGTAATCCTGCCGTTGTTCAGCCTGTTAGGGTGGTTGAGAAGAATAAAACTGAATTGAACATTGGTAGTACTCTGTCGGCAGTGAGAGTAGCTGATATTTATAATGGTTATCACAATTCTCTTGTTATTTACCCGGATATTATGTTGAGGTATGGGGTTGAGAATGGAGTTGATGTTGGTTTGAGGATTTGGCAGATTTTTGGTGTGATAATGGATGTTAAGTGGCAATTCTTGGGCGATAGAACTTCTACGTTTGCATCTTCAGTTGATTTTGAATTGGGGTGGTCTTGGAGCCTGTTTCCTTATTACTTACCAGATGGGGGATACCTTACAGGTATACCTATAGTTTCCGGAATTGCTGTAGGTGGAGATGTGATGATTTCAGACTTTTTATCTGTTTACCTTTCTTCTAAGTTAAGGTTTACTTTCATGGCTAATTACGATAAGTACTATCCAGAGCCGGTAATTATGGATTCGGGGTATTTATATTCTTCAAGAAGTTATGAGCCACTCATGGGCTTGGTATCTATTAATTCATTGGGTCTTGTTGTGCTTCCAAAGAATAATTTTAGTGTAGTTGCTGAATTTTCACTCGGTATAAGCCTACTAAATAATCTTACACCTGTCGCTTTTAGTGTTGTGCCAAGAATAAAATTTTAGGAGGAATTTATGATGAAAAAATTTGTTTTTCTGGTATTTTTGGCTTTGGTCGTATTTGTTTCATCTTGTGGTATTAGTACACCTGTTGATTCTGTGAACAACTTTTGGTCTTGGTTTATACCTGGCACATTAGAGATAAAGACAAATACGGTCACTGTTTATTACTACGAGCCGTCATCTAGCTTTTCTTTGGTTAGTGATGGAATAATATCTCTTTCAAATCTTTTCGTTGGTTTTCGTTATTATGTGATGATTGATGTTTTGGTTAAGAAAACACAAATACAGTATGTAGGAAATGAGTATTACCCATACTATGGTAGTAATTTGGCTTTGAAGGTTTTTCTCAGGGATGTCGGGGGAAATGAGTATATTGTAGGCAAATATGGTTACTTTGATTATGGGTATGGTGGTTATAGCTTGACGAAGGAGGGTAATGGTGAGGTATTACAGAGTTATAAGCTTCTTGGTAATGGAACAAACACTACATTTCGGGTTTCCTTAACGATAACAAATGTACCTCTTGGTGCTCTTGATTTTTGTATATACATGGAGTATACAGGGTTAAAGGATGGTCGAATAAAGAAGCTTAGTAATACACTGGTAAGTAATACATTTGTTAGATTGCCGCAAAGTTATTATATTGAAACTATACCGCTTTCTAATAGCCTTTCAAGTTTTCCAGATACCTTTGTTTACCTGTATAGGTGGGATGGTATGTCGCTTGAGACTATAGCCACTGATGACGATAGTGGGTATTCTAATAAAATGTCAATGCTTTATAAACCTCTAGCTTTTGGTAATTACTATGTTAAAGTTTTGTCTAAAAATTCTTCATCAAACAACTTTGCCATTTACTACGGTGGTAGCAGAATATTTAGTAATGATTATGTTTCCGTTACAGAGCTTTCTAATTACTCTTTGAGTAATTCTATTCAATTACTTGAAGGAGTGCCTACTAATTCATGGATAGATGCTTACACTGAAAGGTGGTATAAAATAGTAGTGTCAAATTACTGATTCAGAGAATTCTAATTTGGGGGCACTTATGAGGTTTGTTAGAAATATGATTTTTTTGTTGTTGATTTTTTTAGTAGGTTGTACACCGGCTATTGTTCAGCCTGTTAGGGTTGTTGAGAAAGGAAAGTTAGAAATTGGTTTAGGTGGTACTTTGTCGGTTGTTAGGGTGAAAACTCCTTATACTGAGTCAGGTTATAATAGTTCCATCGCTGTTTATCCTGATTTGTCTGCACGATATGGGTTTGAGAATGGTTTTGATTTTGGAATTAGACCTTGGGGGTTTCCGGGTGGAATAATAGATGTAAGGTGGCAGTTTTTGGGTGATAGGGATTCTACCTTTGTTTCTTCGTTAGACTTTGAATTAGGGTACGGGCTAATGCCGGGTGTTTTGTTGCTAAACGGATATATAAAAGGAGTAAGTGTTGTTTCTTCCGTAGGTATTGGTGGTGATATGATGGTTTGTGATTTCCTTTCAGTTTACCTTTCTTCTAAATTTAGGTTTTCTTTTTGGCCAATTTATGATTATACTCCTGTGCCGGTAGCTTATCAACAAGGTAATGGTTCAATTTATTCTACTATCACCATGGGTGATGGGTATAATAGTTATTTAGACAGCGTTTTATCTAATCGGTTGACTGGCTTACTAATCATCGGTTCTTTAGGTGCTGTGATCCTACCTAAATATAACTTTAGTTTGGTTGTTGAGGTTTCAATCGGTAAAAGTTTGAAGAGTGATGTAGTGCCGTTGGGATTTAGCATAGTGCCAAGGATAAAGTTTTAGGGGGATTGTATGAAAAGGGGTTTAATTGGTTTGTTCGTACTTCTGTCAGTTGCTTTTTTGTTTTCTTCGTGTATGGTGATGGACCAAAATTCTTTTGTTTGGTACGCACCCGATATTTTTGATTATACCGTAGTCACAAATATTTATGATGATTACTATTACGAGGTTGATACGAATTTTTCTTTGCTTAGTGATGGTATTATAACGATTACAAATCTTTTTGCTGATTTTAAATATTACCTTGTAGTGAATGCGAAAGTTAAGAAAACAAAGGTAACTAATTTTTATACTACTTACCATAAAGTGAAAGGTAAGGAGGTTCTCACTTCTCCACTTGATTACTGGTATTACCGGCACGGTATTTCAATTGATGTTTACATTTCAAATGATAGCGGAAGTAGAAATTGGGTAGGGTGGAAATACTTTGATATTAGAGAAGAGACGAATGTCTCTTTTTATATTCCGTTTACTATAACTAATACTATGGCAGGTAAGGCTTATATTGTTGTTTATGCTCGTTATGTTGGGCTTGTGAATGAAGGGTATGTAAGTGAGTTTGGAAAATATTTCCAAAAAGAAACATTCGTTAGATTGGCGCGGAGTTATTATGTAGAGACAATACCTCTTTCTAACAATCTTTCAAATTTTCCTGATACTGCAATCTATCTTTATAGGAATAATGGAATGGAAATTGAAAGTTTTGGTGGGGATGACGATAGTGGGTATTCAAATGTTATGGCAAAGTTGTATAAGCCTATGGCTCCGGGTGTGTACTACGCTAAAGTCATAAGTAAAACTACTAATTCAAATACTTTCGCAATTTACTATGGTTACAACAAGGTGGATGTGAATGATTATGTTTCTGTTTCTGAATCTTCTAATTATTCTCTTGATAGTGCTTTAGAGCTAACTGAAGAAGTGCCTACTAATTCATGGATAGATGCTTACACTGAAAGGTGGTATAAAATAGTAGTGTCAAATTACTAGTCCTATTGTGGTGCTAGGATACTTTTTTGACAAAACCTTTTAAGAGTAAAGAGATGCAATAGCATCTCTTCGAATGGTTAGGGTAGGGTGCTTAATAGCACAGGTACTTAATAGCACATCCTTATTTTAAATTGAGAAACAGGCATTAGCCTGTTAGTTTTTCAATACAATCTTCATATTAATGAAAAAGAGGCTTAACCTCTTTTAAAATGAAAAAATGAAAATAAAAGACTTCTATAAATACACAATAGGCAACTATAACTTAGGTTTTTTTGTGCCTAACTTGAATGACGACCTTTCTGATGAATTTCAGTTGATAAACTTGTCGATGACGAAGCTTATCAAGCCTGAAAGAATTTCTGATAAAGTTGAGGTGTTTAGGTTTAAGCAGGTTCACGGTGTTGATGTTGCTATAATTAAAGATGGTAAAATTACTTTGAGAGATGAGGAAAGTGAATTTTCGTATTCACTTAGTGGTGAGCTTGAGGGGGATGCTTTCATTTTGTTTGACAAGGGGAGTAGGGTAGGTATAAGGACAGCTGATTGTGCTCCTCTTATGTTCTTTTCTCCTTATGCTTTAGGTGGAATGCATTGTGGTTGGCGAGGACTTAAAGGTGGAATTATAACAAAGACAATTGAAATTCTAAAAAGTAACTTAGGTTTAGGTTCGTTGAAAGACTTTGTATTTTTCATTATGCCGTGTATTCATGTTTGTTGTTACGAGGTAGGTAAGGAGTTTTTGGAGTGGGCTAAGGATTCTTGTTATGTTAAAGGTGATAAAGTCTTTTTTGATATTCCGAAGTTTATAAACGATGAACTTACAAAGCTAGGTATGAGCGAGGATAATATATTCTACTCGCCTTTGTGTACTTCTTGTTCTTCTCCTAATTTGCCATCGTATAGAGCAACAAAGACAGAAGAGAGAATGATTTCGTTTGTTTGGAGTGACTAGCTATTGTTTCTGTCTCTTTTGTATTTCTCCATTTCTACTTCTCTGAGTTTGTTTCTTAGTCTTATGTAGCTTGTCAGTAGTGAGAGAATGAGGAAAAGGATTAGTATCCCTATGGCTATCAATAGTATTCTTCCAAGCATGTTTGAATTTTAAAATAAATTTATGAATTATTGAAATTCCTGTTAAGTTGGTGAAAAAATCTTGTGCTTTAAGCACGATGTGCTATGAATTATTTATGAATTTGGGTTTTTGAATTTTATTTTGCTTGGTGGTGGATTATATAATTTTTTAGTAGTTTTGGAGAGGTGCCAGAGCGGACGATTGGGGCAGACTCGAAATCTGCTGTTCCTCCTTGCGGGGAACCGTGGGTTCAAATCCCACCCTCTCCGAATGAAGGTAAAAGTAGGTATCGTAGGCGCAAGTGGTTATACAGGTGCTGAACTCATAAGGATATTGCTTAGGCATAGGTTTGTTGAGTTGGTTTTCCTTTCATCAAGAACATTAGTTGGTCAGCCTGTTACTAAGGTTTTTCCGGAGTTTCCGCAGCTTAAGATGAATTTCGTTAGTACCGAAGAGATTTCACAGATTGTAACATCTAACGATGTTGATGTTGTTTTTTTAGCTTTGCCGCATGATGCGGCAGTAGAATATGCTAAAATTTTCTATTCAAAATCAATAAAGGTTATAGACTTAAGTGCAGCATATAGGTTTAGGGATAAGAAAATATTTGAAGAAGTGTATAAGATACATCACCCTTATGATGATGTTATAAAAGAATCTGTTTGGGGGCTAACTGAACTCTTTAGAGATGAGATAAAGAAATCAAAAGTTATTGGTAATCCGGGATGCTATCCAACAAGTATATCTCTAGGTCTTGCACCACTAAAGGAGATAAAGGATAAAATTGATTTGAATGACATCGTTATTGATTCTAAATCTGGGATATCCGGCAAGGGTAAGAAGGTTTCAGAAGATTCGCTTTTCGTTGAGCATAACGAGAATTTTTACGCTTATGGTTTGCCTTATCACAGGCATACGCCTGAGATAGAGCAGTTTATAAAGCTTAACTTTGGTATTGAAACTAAAGTTACTTTTGTGCCTCATGTTGTGCCGATGGATAGAGGTATATTTTCAGCTATATACCTTAAGGCTGAAGGGGTAAATGAGAAAAAAGTTTTTGATATATACAGGTCTTGGTATGACAAAGAGTTGTTCGTACATGTTGTTGATGAAATTCCTCAAACGAAGTGGGTTAGCAATACGAATAACTGTATGATTTCGGTAAGGTATATTGAGAGAACAGGGAGACTTATAATATTCTCAGTGATAGACAATTTAGTTAAAGGTGCTTCGGGTCAGGCTGTACAGAATATGAATGTTATGTTTGGCATAGATGAAAGAGAAGGGCTAGCTTATTAATTCTTACTAACTAGTAATGTTTTTAGGTATTCATATCCTTCTGGCTTTATTCCCATGACTTTGTAAATTTTTAGAGGTTCGCTTTTACCTTTTACCCTTATGGGTTCTTGTTCTTCTACCTCTATCAAGTCGTATACTAGTTTGTATGTGTTTTCGCTTATTATACAATGCTTTCCGGGAGCTGCACCGCATAATCTAGCTGCTGTGTTTACAGCGTCACCTATAACGGTGTAACTTAATCTGTCTTTAGACCCCATATTCCCTGCAACAACATATCCTGAATTTATACCTATACCCGGTGTGAGTAGAGGTTTACCTTGCTCTTGCCATATTCTGTGTAGTTCTTCAATCCTTTTTATCATGTCGTAGGCAGTTATTACTGCTAAGAACGCGTCTCCTCTTTCTGAAAACGATATAGGTGCTCCGTAAACTACCATTATTTCGTCTCCAACGAACTTATCAACGACACCTTTGTATTTTTTGACTATCTCAACCATCTCTGTCATGTATTCGTTTAGTATTGAAATTAGAGTTCTTGGGTCCATCTTTTCACTCATTGATGTAAAGCCCCTTATATCTGAAAATAGCATAGTTACAAATCTTAATTCTCCTCCTAAGTTTATTCCTTTCTCAAGGAGTTCCTTTGCTATCTCTTCTGATACAACTTTGTTCATTATGTCTCTCATTTTTTCCTTCTCTGCTATTTCGGCAGCCATTTTATTAAAATTCTGAGCAATGAAGCCTATTTCATCCTCTGATTTGAAATCTGCTCTTACCTGTAGGTTACCTTTGGATAGCTCGTCCATTGCTTTTGTTATTAACCTTGCTCCTCTTGATATTCTTACAGATAGAAGTATTGTAAAAAATATTCCTATCAGTATTGATAGGAGTGCCCCCGTTTGGATTTGCCTCTCTATTGATGCGATTGTTCTCTCTATACTCTCTGTTGACATGCCTATGTATAAGTCACCAATGTATTTGTTTATGTCATCTTTTATCAGTATTGGGTAGGAAAACAAAATTCTTTTTACCGAACTACCTTTCATTGACTCTGTGTAATACTGAATAAAACCAGTTGTGCCAAAACTACTTTTTAGGAATTGTTCTATCATTACATTAATAAGCTCAAGGTCTTCTTTTGAGATTTTATTTTTTATGCTTTCTATGAATTTTCTTAACTCGTTTAGTTTAGGTGATACGGTTTCATAAGTTAAGTAGTTGTAACCCATTACACTAAGTAAGGAATTGACTTTGTTTCTAATTTCATCGCCAAAGCTAGTACCGTTGTATTTTCTTTGGATGTTCTTTATGCTCCAGTATAGTAAAGAGTATTTTTCTTTTGTTGTGTAGATGTTATCAATTAGGTTTGCTTCGGCTTTTTCAATTATCTTTAAGGTTTCTTTTTCTTCTGTGCCTAGGTTATTTTTTATCAATTTTATCAGGTCTTTTTTAGGTATTTTATACTCTAGTGTTGTTATTCTTCCACCGAAGAGTGAAATGATACTTTCTTCGAGGTTTTCAAAAATGTTTTTGTTCCTTACATTTAGATTTGATACTAAAGTTAGGTAAGCTTTTAGGAGTTTTTCGTTGTCAACTGTATCTTTTGGTAAAGAGAAGTCAGACATGAATGAGATGTCTTTTCGTGAGTGTACGAGTACTTTTTTGCTTATGTCGACGGCCGAAGCCCATATTATATCTTCCGTTTTTGGTATGTCACCAAATGTTTCTATTAGGTTTAGGTATTCTTCTTTTAGTTGTAGCTCGGAGAATATTTCGCTCATGAATTCTCTTGATTTGAATAGCTTTTCGGATGATTTCGGGTCTTTTGCTATTCTTTCTGCTATTATTGATGATAGTATTGCTGAAAGAGATGATGATATGCTTTTTGATATTGATATACCTCTTATTTTCATTTCCTGCTCAAACCCTCTTGATATGGATGCTATCGTTGATGTGTAAACTATAACGATTAAGAGTGCTATTATTGAAAGAACAAAAAGGAATATTTTTTTACCCAGGCTAAACTTTATCTTTATGGTCTGTTTACTTTCCTTCATAATTCTACCTTCTCTAATAATATATTTCATCTTATGTGTAGAATTCAAAAATTTCTAATTCTGTTAAAAAATCTTGTGCTTAAAGCACTTGAAAAGATGCTATAAGTACCCTTAGGCACACGGTGCTTTAACTACTCTAATAGGACAAACTATTTTTGGCAAAATCTCTTAACAGTGCAGAGATACATTTCATCTCTCGGATAAAAATTGCTTAATAGAACTCTATTACTAATTCGGAGAGTTAAGAAAGGTGAAACCTCTCTAAAAAAATAATAAGTGTGTGGTGCTTAATAGGTGCTTAATAGCACACTTTTAATTAAGTGCTTAATAGCACTTTGTGCTTATTAGCACCTTGTGCTTGTAGCACCTTCTTATTTACATATTCTGAAGAGTTAAGAGAGATGAAGCCTCTCTATAATAACGTGCTTTAAGCACAAATAGAGTTGGTGCTGAATAGAACTTTTATAAAATTACAAAGGTGTTGGAAGGCGGAGCCTTCCAACGATGAAAAGGGCGGGTGGGGTGCTTCATAGCACGTTGTGCTTCATAGCACATTGTGCTAAATAGCACTTTGTGCTACATAGCACATTTTTATTAAATATTCTTAACTAGAGTGAAGAGATGCAATAGCATCTCTTCAGATAACTAGGGTGGGAGGGTGGGACTACTAAAATTGATGTGCTAATCCTTAAATAAAGAAGCAGTTTAATTTAAAACAGGCATAGCCTGTCAGATTCAACTTACTTGACTTTACCTGAAAATTTTTGTTATATTCTTATATAACTGGTTAGTTAACTGGAGGGGGTGGGGTATGAAAAGATTTCTAATCTATTTGACTCTAACTACTTTTGTGCCATTAGGTTTGGTAGGCTTATCGTATGCGATTAGTGGTGATGAAGTTTTGAATAGAGTTGAAGCTTCTTTGACAAAGCAAAAAGACCAAGAAAGCATTGTAGAAGTTATTCTCTACAAAGATGGTAAAGTAAAGGAAAAAAGAGAAATGAAAATTTGGGAAAAAAGCAAAGAAAAGAGACTTGTTAAATTCATCTCTCCTGAGAGTGTCAAAGGTATAGGTGTCCTGTCTCTGCCAGATGACAAAATGTATGTTTACTTACCAGCATACCAAAAAGTTAGAGCGATACAGGGTAGCGCAAAGAACCAAAATTTTCAAGGCACAGACTTCTCATACAGAGAGATAGGAGAATTTAATTACTCATCAAGTTTTGATGTCAAAATCACTTCAGAAAATGACAAAGAGTATGTTTTGGAACTAACAAAGAAGCCTTCTTCGGATTGGAGCTATGAAAAAATAATCATGACAGTAGATAAAAAAGAGTTCTTACCAAAGAAACTTGAAATGTACGAAAAAGGCAAGCTCAAAAAAGTACTAGATGTAATTGAGACAAAAAAGGTAGGAGATTATAATGTCCTCTACCGCATAAAGATGAGCACTGTTGCAAACAATACAGCTACGGAGATAATAACTAAAGACACAAAGTTTGACCAAAACCTTGATGCAAAAGGTGTATTCACTGAAAGGTTTTTAAGCAAGTAGGTGATGAACTATGAAAAAGGTTATACCTTCTCTTATTGTTTTGATTCTAATTACTACTCTTTCGTTCGCTTCTGTTGATGTTGGAATTGACTTGTCAATATTCCCTGCTATTTCAACATACGATGGCAGTTTGAAGTATAACTTCATTAAAACAAAATTTTTTTTCACATCATCACTTAGTGATGATGCTAGTATAATTTCTTCTCTAATCGCAAGGTACAATGGTAACTTCAATGGAATTACGAATATCAATAACCTTTTCAATGTTAATTCCATCAACCCTATTGAAATTTATGTTGATGAAGCATACATCAAGGTTCAAAAATTTATTTTTGACAATGTTGATTTGGCACTAGGTAAGCAAAGAATAAGTTGGGGCAAGGCTGACAAAATAAATCCTACGGATGTACTAAACCCTCTAGATATGTTTGATGTGCTTGATTTTTCTTCTAAATTTGCTTCCTTAGCTCTAAACACGAAAGTTTACTTTAACCTCCTAGATGAATCGTATTTTCAGCTCGTCCTCGAACCTGTTTCAGGAGTAGCTGAACTTAACTCTTATGTAAACAAATTCATAGAGGATACCATAAAGGAGAATATTCTAGAATCCCTTAGCTTCTTACCTAATGTAAGCTACAGTGCCGTTCCTGTGAATAGAGTGATTACCCCAGACAACAACATTACAAACGGGCTAGTTGGTGTCAAATTCGCTAGCAAATTCTTTGGATTTGACACATCGCTAAGTTTCGCAATGAGAAAAAATGACATTCCTTACATTTCATCAGTGTACATATCAAACGATGTAAATGTAACCTTAGAGGTTGTATCAATCATTCCTTTAGTTGTTCAAACAAACACCAACAGTGCTAATGTGAATTATGTTGATTACTCTTTGTCTTACTATGGTGAGAGGATGGTAGGCTTTGATGTATCAAAGGATTTCGGATTTGTACTAGCTTGGCTAGAGGTAGGTGTATTTATACCTGATGAGGTTTCAATAAATAATAAAGCAGTATCAAAGATAATATCAGTGGTTAATTCACCTTTAGGTACAAATACAAACATCATATACCAAGTTTCAAATTATTCAGAATTTTACCTAAAGGATGCCTACACAAAGTATGTTTTTGGATTTGATAAAACATTTGATAATGGACTATACATGAACTTTCAGTTTGCTCATGGGCTTGGCTTTGAGAGAGGATTCAAGAATGAACATTTGCAGGATTATGTTATCCTGAATCTTGAGAAAAAATTCTTTGATGACAGGCTTAAGGTAAGGACTTATGGTATAGTCAACATTGACAAACCTTTTGATAGGATTACATCTAGTAACCCTTGGGATGAACTTGTAAACAATTCAGGTATTCTTGGAGCACTTGAAGTTTCCTATTCACCTGTGATAGGCGCTAATCTTGGCATTAGGATAATAGGTATTGATGGGAATGGTAGCTCAACGTTATCTAGGTTTAAAGATTTTGATGTAGTTGGTGTATTCTTCAATATGGAAATATAGTTTTTATATTTAATGGGAGAGTGTTCCAAGTGCTAAATAGCACTTGTGCTAAATAGAACATTTTGCTTCATAGCACTCTCTTATTAATTGGAGAAAATGTAGAGAGGTGAAACCTATCTATATCAAATAGGGTGTGTGCTTCATAGCACATTGTGCTTAATAGCACTTTGTGCTAAAAGCACTTCTCTATTAGGGTTAAGGGAGGCGATAGCCTCCCTTAGAATCTTAAAGGTGGGAGGGTGGAGTGCTTCATAGCACATTGTGCTTCATAGCACACTTTTAATTAAGTGCTGAAAGTTAGCATAATTCTTGACAGATACCAAAATAATTAATTATATTGATTAATATGGCAAAGGCATTGCTCGAAGACATACTAGAAGAGGAATTATCAAGAGCTTTCGAGGTCAAAGACAGGGAAGCACTCAAAAGGTATGTGAGAGTAGTAGTTGAATCATTCTCAGAGAAAAGCGACGTAAAGGAATTAGGGTATGAGACAAAAGAAGGCTTCAAGTTAATCAGCAAGGACCTGTTAATTATTTCTGATAGGCTAATGGAACTTAAGAAAGATATATCAGAAGTTAGAGAAGAAACCAAAAAAGAAATATCGGAAATTAAAGAAGAAACGAAAAAAGAAATATCGGAGGTTAGAGAAGATATAAGGCTACTGATAGAGATGATGAACAAGAGATTTGAGGAGCAGAGAGAATACACTGATAAGAAGTTTGAAGATCTACTACACTACTCAGATAAACGGTTTGAAGACATGAATAAAAAATTTGAGGAACAGAGAGAATACACTGATAAGAGATTTGAAGAGCTACTACATTACTCAGATAAACGGTTTGAAGACATGAATAAAAAATTTGAGGAACAGAGAGAATACACTGATAAGAGGTTTGAAGAGCTACTACACTACTCAGACAAACGGTTTGAAGATATTAACAAACGGTTTGAGGATATTAACAAAAGGTTTGAGGATGTAAATAAACGATTTGAGG
>Ga0308410_1001374_pt1 | contig 14062 bp, 15 predicted proteins | sample HotsprOSTMatCore_FD_203467 | JGI IMG/M metagenome (GOLD analysis project Ga0308410, IMG submission 203467) | Hot spring phototrophic mat microbial communities from Octopus Spring, Yellowstone National Park, Wyoming, United States -... | ecosystem: Environmental > Aquatic > Thermal springs > Hot...
TCCGGCGTCAGGTCGGGGGGCGGCGGCGGTTGGCGGTAATCGATCCGCAGATCGTAGCGCGCATTGCGATACACCTGGTGCAGCAGTTGGGTGAGCGGCAGCGGCGTATCCGGGTCGGGGCGGCGCAACGGCACAGGGACGGTGGGGAGCGACTTTTCCAGCGTACACATCCAGATGGCGATTTCGGGCCAGCGTTCGGCGCGACTGAGGAAGACGAAGTAGGGCGTGGGAGGGAGCGGGTCGGGGCGCGCCAGGCGCGGACGCCGACCGCCGCGCAGCAGGTCGATTTCGAGCAGATGGACGCCGCTGCGAAACAGGTCCTGCCGCTTCTGCTCGTAGGCGTCGGCGCCGTCGGGAGTAGGGCGCTTGTTGGCGGGGGAGAGGAGTTCGATGGCGGTGACGAGGGTCTCATCGGCGACGGCGCGGAGTTCGACGCGGGCGTAGCGAGTGGGAACCTCGAGGAGCGCCGGCGCCGGATCGGGCAAATTGAGCAATGCCTCGTCGCCGGTCAATTGCTGCTTGTAGCGTGGCGTCCGCACAGCAACTGCGCGCTCCTGCGGCAATGCTGCGAGCAATCTGTCGGTGATCGCGCGCGTGTTGGCGTTGACGCCGCCCGATCCGATCAGGTTGTTGGTTGAATTGTGCCACTCGCCCCACGCGCCGATGAAGCCGGCTTCCATAAATGCGATGACATCGGCATTGCGCCGGATCACCGGCGTCAGTTGATCGATATGCTGCACCACCCGGTCGAGTGGCGCGTCCGGTTCACCGATGCCAAAGTTGTAGGCGAAGCGCAGGACGATTTTGACACCCGCCTCGCGTGCAGTGGCAAAATCGTTCTGCAGATCATCAATGACCGATTGCGGGAGCGGTTGGTTGCGGTACGGTTCGAGCAAATAATACGTCCGCACCATCGATATTCCCTGGTTTCGCGCGCGAATGAGGTCGTTGCTTCACAGTGGAAGGCGTTCGCCATTCCGCCAGATGGGGGCGCGCTGGATATAGAAGCCGCGCTCCGGGTTCGGAAAGTTTTCGGCACTCGCTCGATAGGTGATTGTCTGCTGCCTGATCGCTGCCGCGCGATGCTCTGAACACGTGGATACAGCGAGCAACAGACCGGTGACAATGAGAAAACCCATCCTCCACCGTGTAGACCTTCCGGATCGCGAGAGGAAATACGCCATTGTCTTCTCCGTATTGGATAGCATCGCACAGACCTGAGATCATCAGGATCGCCGAGCACGTTATAGTACCGTGCGTTCACTGAGACAAGGTTATAAAATGACAATCCAATCACAGAGAAGCTACTGCGCTTCACGCAATGCTCCGCTGCTCAACGGTGCAACCTCAATCGGAATATCGGTCTCGCGGAGGAGCCTGGTCACAATGTCGCCGGTGAACCAGTGGCGCCAGGTGCGTGGGCGCGGTGTGCCGACAATGATCCGTTGCACGCCGTGCTCGTGCGCGTAGCGGAGAATGGTATCAACAATGCGGTGACTATCGATAACAGTGACATGCGCTCCCAGATCGCGCGCCAGGCGCAGGTTGTGTTCCAGTCGCTGCGCCGCGCGCGCCGGGCGTCGTGTGGCGGCCCCGGGAGGCTCGACGTGCAGCGCCAGGAGTTCGGCGCCGAGTTCGACTCCGACACGTGCCGCATAGCGGATGACCGCCTGCGATTGCTCTTCCTCGCTGATGCACACCAGAATGCGCACGGGCGCAGAGCGCTGTTCGATCACGGGTTGCTCGCAATCGATCAAAAGGCAAACTGTACCGTCTGATGGCGTCGCTGCCACCATTTGAAGATTTCGTCGACCAGCAGCATGATGACCGGGAAGGAGATCAGCAGGAGCCAGAGTTCGGGCGGCGGCGGCGCAAAGTTGAAAAGTTGCGCCAGCGGCTCGATATAGACCAGCGCCAGCATCAGAACTACCGACAGCAGCGCGCCGATCACCAGCGCCCGGTTGGTGAAGAGACCAATGTGAAAGACCGAACTCCGGCGCGTCCGGCTGGCGAACGCCACGCCGACCTGCGCCATCACAATCGCCATGTAGGTCAGAGTCGTCGCCTGTGCGTAGAGGTCGCCGCTGGAGTCCATCGGCATACCCGGACGCCACCCGGCGCTCCAGTATGCCGCGAAAAACGCCAGCAGCGCCAGCACTCCTTCCAGCAAGCCCAGCATGGCGAAGGTGCGCAATAGCGTCTCGCGGTCGAGCAGCGGCGCCATGCGCGGACGCGGCGGTTGTTCCAGAATACCCGGTTCGGGCGGCTCGGTGCTCAATGCCACTGACGGCAACAGTTCGGTGCCAACATCGATTGCCAGCACTTGCAGCACCGTGAGTGGCAAGGGGATGCCAGCAACGACGCTGACGACGATCACGGCGGCTTCGGCGACATTGTGCGCGAACACATAAGCGGCGAGTTTCTGGATGTTGGCAAAGATCGCGCGCCCTTCCTCGATCGCCAGAATCAGACCGCCCGGATGTTGCGCGTTGAGCACAATATCGGCGGCGGCAAGCGCGACCGCCGTTCCCGATGCGCTGACCACCACCCCGATCTCCGCCAGCCGCAGCGCAGGCGCATCGTTGATGCTGTCCCCCAGGAAAGCGACCACCTCGCCGCGCTGCTGCAACGCTTCGACGATACGGCGCTTGTGCGCCGCATCCATTTGAGCAAACACGACATCTTCCAGAGGCGCGAGCAGCAATCCAAGGTTGGCGCTGCTCATCTCATCGAGGTCAGCGCCGGTGACGATCTGGACATGCGGTGTATCGATCAGCCCCACACGGCGCGCTGACGCTTCGGCAGCCAATCCATACGCGCCGGTGACGACGATGACACGAATACCCGCTGTGCGGCATCCGTCGATCAGGTGAACGACTTCCGGTTGCGGCGGCTCCTGGAGCGTGGCGAATCCGAGGAATGTCAGGTCGTGTTCGATATCGCGCGTGCGCCACATCATACCTTCCTGCGGCTCTTCGACCGCGCGTGTGGCAAAGGCGACGACACGCTGACCAATTCGAGCGTAATCGTCGATGATCCGTTCAATCTCTCGGCGGGTCGCTTCATCCAATACTGCAACAGCACCCTGGCGCTGAATAGAGGTGCAGAGGGCGAGAACGACACGACCCGCGCCGCGCACATACGCTGCCAGGTCACGCTTCCCATCGCGTTCGAGCGCCACCACCACGCTGCCCAATTGGCGGCGCGGTTCGTAAGGGAAGCTCTGCAACCGCACAACGTGATTGCCAATCGATGCTTCACTGATCCCGCCACGCGCCGCAGTCGCCAGCAATGCTCCTTCCAGCGGATCACCGACCACATACCAGTCGGGATGGTCGGCGTCGGGCGGCATCAGGCGCGAGTTGTTGCAGAGAACGGCAGCGCGCAGCACCGTTGCCAGATCGGGGTCCGACGCGGCGCGCACCAACGCGCGCTCGTGCAGAAACGCGCCTTCGGGACGGTAGTCGCTGCCGGTGGTCACATAAATACGCCCTCCAGCCCAGAGAGCGTTGACAGTGAGGGTATTGCTGGTCAGCGTCTCGACGCGATCAATACACAACACCGTCGCCGAACTCAGGCTTTCGACCCCCGCCAGTCGGCGCACCAGCACACCATAGCGCGCCAGCCGCCGCCGCGCCAGCGCCAGCGCCAGGGTGACCGTCGGCAGCAATCCTTCTGGCACAAAGGCGACGATCATGCCGATAGCGAAAATGATGCCGGCCTGAATCGAGAATTGCTGTCCCAGAACGGTCAGCAGGAACGCGCCAATACCGGCGACGATCGCCACGCGGGTGATGGTGGCGGCGAGAGAGTTCAACGCCCGTCCCAGCGGACTCGGCTCGGCGCGGAGTGCTGCGGTGCTTTCGGCAATCGTGCCCAGAAGGGTCTGCATACCGGTGTGGACGGCGACCAGGCTGCCCTGTCCCTCGAACACCACCGTGCCCGCCAGCAGAATGTTGGGGCGTTCCGCCAGCGCCAGCGTCGGGTCGGACATCGCCCCGGCCACTTTGGTGACCGGCGCGGCGTTGCCGGTGAGCGCCGTCTGCTTGACGCGCAACCCTTCACTGGAGAGCAGGTAACCGTCCGCAACGACGACTGTGCCCGGTTTCAGGGGCAGAATATCTCCGGGAACGACCTCCGTCGTCGGTATCTGCCGCACCTGCCCGGTGCGGCGCACATAGGCGGCGGCGGGCAACAACTGGCGCAGCGCGGCGATGGCGCGTTCGGCAAGATACTCCTGCCAGGCGGTGAAGATGCCGTTGAGGAGAGCGACGACCAGGATGATCCAGCCGATGATCGGCGTATCGCTAAGAAACGCCAGCAGACCGGCGATCAACAGGATCAGCGAAATCCAGTTGGCGAAGGATGCAATCAGGCGGCGCAGCGTGGAGACCGGCAGCGTGTCGGCAATCGCGTTGGGACCGTAGCGTTCACGGCGTTTACGCGCCTCCGCTTCATCGAGGCCGTGAGGTGCAGTCTGCAGCGCGGCGCAGACCTCGAGCGGCGACATTGCCGCAAGCTGATCGAGCGAGTGGTCCGACACGACGCTCCTCGCAAACAGATTACCGGTCTGCGTATCGACCCGAGATGCTGAGTTTCTCGCCGGATTCTGCACGCCGGCGAAGCGTCGCCAGCACCGCTTCGACTTTCTCTGGCGTGGTCAGGTCGTGGTAATATTCCAGGTTCGCCTGCAATACCGGCGCGTGATCGCAATCCGCCAGGCATTTGACCCGCTGTAACGTGAACATGCCATCGGGCGTCGTCTGATCGACGGCGATCCCCAGTTTTGTTTGCAGCGTGGCGATCAGGTCCTCGGCGCCACAAAATGCGCACGGCACATCATCGCACACCTGCAAAACCCATGCGCCCACCGGCTGCTCATAGAGCAGAGAGTAAAAACCGGCGACCTCAAACACATCGGTTGGCGGCATATCGAGCAGGTCTGCCACTTCGCGCATGGCTGCATCCGTCAGATAGCCATACTCGTCCTGCGCTATGAAGAGCAACGGCAGGACAGCACTGCGCTTGTGAGGGTAGCGCGCCACGATCGCCTCGATCTCGGCGCCGTATTTTTCGATCAAGGACATACAGGATTCTCGTCGTTTCAGGGTTTAGCGATCAACTTCTCCAAGCACCGGGTCGAGCGACGCAATCAGCGCCACCAGGTCGGCGACCAGATGCCCGCGAGCCATGTGCGGCAGCGATTGCAGGTTGACGAATGAGGGCGCGCGAAAGTGGACCCGATATGGTTTGGCGCTACCATCGCTGACAATGTAGGTTGCCAGTTCGCCGCGCGGCGACTCGACCGCCGCCAGCGCGTCGCCACGCGGCGGCTTGAACCCCTCGGTCCACAACTTGAAATGGTGGATGAGCGCTTCCATACTATGGATGATTTCGCTCTTCGGCGGCGGCGCAATCTTGCGATCCAGGGTCATGTAAGGTCCGGGGCCGATGTCGCGCAACCGCTGCAATGCCTGACGGCAGATCGAGACGCTTTCGCGCATTTCCGCCATGCGCACCAGATAACGGTCGTAAATATCGCCGTGGGTGGCGGTCGGGATGGCGAAGGAGTAGGTCTCATAGCCGCAGTAGGGCATGGTTTTGCGCAGGTCCCACGCCACCCCTGCCGCGCGCAGACCGGGACCGGTCAACCCCAGCGCGATGGCCGCTTCGCTATCGATGGCGCCGATGCCCTGGGTGCGCTCGATCCAGAGTGGATTGTCGGTCAGCAGGGCTTCGTACTCATCGACCCGTCCCGGCATGATCTCCAGAAACGCCTCGACCGCAGCGTCGAACCCGGCGGGCAGGTCATACGCCAGCCCGCCGACGCGGAAATAGCTGGTCATCATGCGCGCGCCCGAGACCAGTTCAAAAATGTCGAGGATCTGTTCGCGTTCGCGGAAGCCATAGAGGAACACACTCATCGCCGCCAGGTCGAGCGCATGAGTGCCGAGCCACACCAGATGACTGGCGATGCGTTGCAGTTCGACCAGCAGCACGCGCGCGACGGTTGCGCGCTCTGGAATCTCGCAACCGAGCAGTTTCTCGACCGCCAGCACATAACTCAGATTATTGGAGAGCGGCGCCAGATAGTCGGTGCGATCAGTGAGCACCACCGCTTTCTGGTACGTTTTGCTCTCCATCGTTTTTTCGATGCCGGTATGGAGGTACCCGATGTCGGGCGCAACATCAACGACGGTCTCGCCATCGAGTTCAACGACCAGTCGCAGCACGCCATGGGTGCTGGGGTGATGCGGACCCATGTTCAACACCATGGTCTCTTTCACCCCTTCGAGCGCCGGACGGGTGATCTGACTGGGCGCCGGGATGCTCAGATCGCGCGCGCGGGTTTCTGCAACGGTCATCTCTGCCTACTCCTTCGCAAACGGCTTGTGCGCGTAGATGCGATCCTGGTTGAAGGTGAACGCCACTTCTTCTGCGCCGAGCGGCACATCCTTCCGCAGCGGATACCCTTCCCAATCTTCCGGCATCAGAATGCGGTCGAGGCAGGGATGCCCGATAAAGATGATGCCGAACATATCGAATACTTCACGCTCATGGTAATTGGCGCCGGGCCAGAGTCCGGTCAGCGACGGAACCGACGGATGACGCTCGCTGACCCCGACTTTCAAGCAGATCCGGTGGCGATTGGCGAACGACAACAGATGATAGACAACCTCAAAGCGCGGTTCACGCCCAAGATAATCGACGCCGCACAGGTTTTCAAGGAAATTGTAGCGCAATTCCGGATCGTCGCGCAGAAAACGCGCCACGTCAACGATCCGTTCCGGACGGACACACACGCTCAGATCGCCGCGAAACTCCGACGAACCGGCAATGGCGTCAGGCAGCGTCGCCTGTAATCGCGCCAGGACCGTTGCATTATCGAGCGTCATACTCATGCTCCTGGCATAAAAAGCGGGTTGCGGCGCGCGCATACCCGCAGTATACCGCACTCTGGTGGCACGTATGCTTACGACAGGTGAACCGGTTCGCGCAGCGTGCCATCGAGGCGCATATGCCGCACCTTTTCGTGCAGATGGATGATGCCGTCAATCAGCGCCTCGGGGCGTGGCGGGCACCCGGCGACATACACATCGACCGGCACAATTTCATCGACCCCCTGGACAATGGCGTAGTTGTTGAACACACCGCCGCATGCTGCACAATCGCCCATGGCAATGACCCATTTCGGATCCGCCATCTGGTCGTACAGGCGGCGCACAACCGGCGCCATTTTCCGCGACACGCGCCCCGCGACGATCATCAGGTCCGCCTGACGCGGCGACGCGCGGTTGATCTCCATACCAAAACGCGACAGGTCATAGTTCGCGCCCTGCGCGCCCATCATTTCGATTGCGCAGCATGCCAGCCCGAACAACAGGGGCCACATCGCGTTTGAACGGCTCCAGTTCACCACCTGCTCGAGCGAGGCGGTGACGATCCCCATATTGCCTGCCTTCTGCTCTATTCCCATCGTAATGCTCCTCGCCGCCACTCATACACCAATCCGATCACCAGGACCACAAAAAACACCCCCATCGCCGCCAATCCCGGAACGCCGAGTTGCCGGTAGACCAGCGCATAGGGAAACAAAAAGATGATCTCAATATCGAAAAGAATGAACAGCATCGCCACCAGATTGAACTTAATCGGAAAACGACGCTGCGCCGGACCGATCGGCTCCATGCCCGACTCGTAGGGCATCAACTTACGCCGGCTGGGGCGCTGCGGTCCAAGGTAGCGTGAGAGAACGATCACGAAAACGGCGATGAACATCGCCACCAGGAACAGCGTGAGAATGGGCAGATAGTCGATCAGCATCAACGGCTCCTTGCTCCGTGGGAGCAAAGAATGGCGACGTCACTCGCGCAGTGGCGCGCGGATGCATGGCATTATACCCTCTTCCAGGCTTGTGTCAAGATGCACAAAGTTTAACATGCGCCGTTCGTGCGCGATCAATGCGCGTTTTCGTTCGATTCCCCAGCGATACCCGCCCAATGCGCCATTGCTTCGCACAACACGGTGACACGGCACAATCAGCGCGACCGGATTGCTGGCGCATGCGCGCGCCACAGCGCGCGTCGCGCGCGGGCGCCCGATCCGCTGCGCTACCTGTTGATAGGTCTGTGTTGCGCCGCAGGGAATGTCGCGCAGCGCATCCCAGACCTGCCGCTGAAACGGCGTCGCCGCCACATCAAGCGGCAGATCGAGATCCGTCCGCTCCCCGTGCAGGTAGTCGAGCAGGGGGGCCATCCAGCCTTTGGGCAACCACTTAACCTGCTCGACGGTTGCATCCCCGAACATGCGCGTCAGATCCTCGATCAACGCTGTCGGGTCACCACCAGACGACACGGCACAGATGCCGCGTTCGGTCGCCGCCGCCAGCACGTACCCGAACGGACAGGGCGCAATCACATATCGGATGAGACGTTGACGCTTGTGCATATCAGAGCCTCAATCGTGAGCGAAACGCCAGTGCAGCGCCGATTGCCACCGTCACTACCATCAACACCCACACAATACTGTCCGATCCGCCGGTGCGCGGCAGCGTCGCCGGAACAGGAACCGTTGGCGTGACCACCGCCCCTGCCGCTTCAGGAGTCACCGTAGCAGTAATTGCCTCGACGGTCGGCGTCGCGGTTGGGGTTGCCGGAATGGGGGTGTCGCGCGGTTGCGGTTCCTCACGGGGAACTGGGGTAGGTGTTGGGACGGAAGTCGGCGTCGCTTCCGCCGGTCCGGGAATGATACGAATCGGAACCTCCGCCTGACGGGGCGCCTGCACTTCATCATCGAACTCGTCGCGCACTCCCACTGCATCGGCGCGATTGATGAATGCCGCTTCGACCGAACGCAGCGCAGTAAAAACGGTTGTGACGGTAATGACTTCACCGGGGCGCAGCCGCGTCAGCCCAAGCCCGGGCAACACATCGTCCCATTCCAGAACGCCTTCTGTGATCGTCGATGTTGAGGTCAACGTTGGCGTTGGCACTGCGCTTGCGAATTGCAGGTAGGTCATATCGAACGTATCGCGCAGCGGAATGCGCGTCAGATCGGCGGCGCCATCGTTGCTGATCGTAATCGTAAACGTCAGCGGCAATCCGCTGGCGACGACGGTGCCCGTCAGGACTTCTTTGCGCACAATGACCTGCCCGCCGATCGCATCGCCGCTGCTGCGTCGCCCATCACCGGCGTATTCCTGCCCGCCAAACCCCACCGCCGCACCGATGCGCGCCCGATTGACCGTCGCCACGCGCGGCGCAATGGCGCGAAAGACGGTGATGATCTCAATCGATTGTCCTGGATTGAGCGGACCAAAGACCGTATCGGTCGTCAGATCGCTCCAGGTGATCAGTCCGCTACCGGTCGCCGGCGTCACGATATTGGTCGATGAGAGCGGATCGGTGCGTTCGAGTTGCAGAATGCTCGACTCGTACTCATCGATCAACGGCAGCGTTGTGATCGAGATCGTGCCGGTGTTGGTGATGCGAATCGTAAACGTCAATTCCTGCCCGACCTGAATGACATCGGATCCCTGGAGACGCTTCGAAATCTCCATGCTCAGTGTGCCAATCTGTGCAGGTGGCGCCGCCGACAGATTGCGCGGCGCAGCCAGGTAACAGATCGCCACTGTTGCGATCGCGACGATGACTGCGGCAATGAACGGGCGCCATCCGGTCAGTGGCGTATCTGCTGATTCCATAGGCATCTCCTGTTCAGTCGATAGAGCGTGAGTTGCAACGTCCTATTCTCGCGGTCGAATCTGCCCGCCGCGCCCTTTCCCGGTGGCGGGAGGATTGGAGGGTGCGGTCATTGTGGCGCGTTCACGCTCCTGTTGCGCTTCGCGCCGCGCTTCGGCATCGGCAATCAACGTCACCGTGGCGCGAAATCCCCACACTGCCAGCAATGCTGGCGTGATCAGAAGCAGCAAGAGCAGCGGCGGCCACATAGCGAGGAAGACGATAATACTCATCAATGCTTGAGTGACAATGGTAAACAGGGGTCTGCCAAACGCCAGAACGAATGCATTGCGAAATGCCAGGCGCACACTCTGGCGCTCTTGCAGCAGCGCCAGCGGACCAAGGTAGATCAACAGACTGACCCACGCAACCAGCAAATAGGCGAACAGCAGCATCAGATAAGCGCCAGCCGTCGCTTCCATCTGCGCATAAAAGGCGATATTGACCAGGAGGATCAGCAACCCGGCGAGCCATGCGCCGTACACCTGCCACCCGAAACGGTAGTATCGCCGCACGCCCGCCACGAAGTCGCCCCGCGATACAGTGCGCCCTTCGTGAATCCGTTGCGCGATGACGGTCAACCCTGTGCTTGCCATGCCCATCGGTAGCGTGGTCAACATGAGCAATGCCGCTGCGCCGAACGGCGCGCCGCCGACTGCAAATCCGCCTGCCAGCAGCGGTAACGGAAGCACGACCAGCAACCAGACCGTGCTGATCAACGTGAGCGGCAGCAGGTCTTCGAAGGTGTCACGCGCCGATTGCCAGAAGACTCGGAATGGGTTCATGCGCCATCTAACTGCGTGAACGTTACGCGTTTATTGTATCAGGCTTTTGCAAGAGGTGCGCGGTTATCAGACATAATGGGTGCAGGCATGATGGGTCAGCAACCACAGCGTCGCATCGGTCGCGCTGCGCTCTGCCACCCATCTCGACCAACCGGCGGCGTCCGCGCGGACGTGAACGCCCGCGCTGAGGGCCCGAAGCCCCGCTGACGCGGGGCTGGCGCAGAGCATCCGCCCGCGCCAGCGAGGGCGCGGCAGCGCCCTTCGTTCGCACAGCCCGACGGTTCAGCGTCGGGCGGGGCGACGAGGCTGCCTGACAACTCATGCTCGCACCCAGACATCATTGCACACCGACGGACAGACAGCGGTCTGATGGCGTTCTCTCGATTGCGCCCTCCGTGCCGCCTCGCCTGGCGTCCCGTCCCCTTCCTGCTTCATGCCTTCAACGTCCCGTCCCTTCCAGAATCTCGTCGAGACGACGTGCTGCGTGCAGTGTCCGCCATGGCGGTGGCGGCGGCTCGAGCCAGACGGCGAACGCGCGGTCCGAAATGGTGCGTCGCGCCTGGATGCTGCACCGCTCATGCAGGAGTGTCTGCCAGTCGCGCAGCGCTTCGATGCGTCCGGCGATCATCGCGGACTTGCGTGTGATAGCCGCGTATGCCAGCGCCATCGCGTCATACGCCAGAATATGCGACAGGCATGAGCGCAACACGCCAACCGGGAAACAGCGTATGATGGCACGCAACCGGTTGCGCCCCAGCAGCCGCTGCTTCACCGGCGACCCCTGCCCGCCGGTGGCGGAATAGATGTGACGCGCCCTGGCGCCCGGAACGACGAAACACTCCCACCCCCGCAACTGTGCGCGCCACGCCAGATCGACGTCTTCGAGATAGTTGAAGAAATCCGGCGCCATCAACCCAATATCATCGAGCATCGCGCGTCGGTAGAGCGCCAGCCCGCCGCTTGCGCCCATGACCGGTTGCGGCGGCGGCGGAAGCGCATGCACAGCGCATCCAGTCCAGCGATCGAGCGCCACCCCGTCGCGGCGGGCAGTGATGCCGGCGGAAGCGACCAGGTCCGGGCGATGGTCGAACGTCAGCACTCCGGCGGCAGCGCCGAGATGCGGATTCTGCTCCATCGTTTCGACCAGCGCCGGTACGCAGCCTGGTTCAACGAAGGCATCGTTGTTCAGCAGCAGAAGAAGATCGCCGCGCGCCGCGCGTATCCCAACGTTGACGCCGCCGGCAAACCCCAGGTTCGACGGCAGCGCAATGGTGCGCACCGTGCGCCAGGCACGCACCAGCCAATCCACAGTGCCATCGGTCGAACCGTTATCGACAATGATTATTTCGGCATCGGGTTGAAGTTGCGCGGAGACCGCGCGCAGGCAGGCGTCCAGGAAACGTTTGCCGTTCCAGGTTACGATGATGACAGAGAGCATCATAGAGGCGCGGTGCAACAAAACCGATCACTCCGACGTACAAGGGGTAGAAGAGAACGCAAACAACGAAGGAGCGAAACCATGAACTTTGTGCATGATAACCGCCGTTCAGCAGCGATTGGGCTTGGTTTGATCGTCCTGGGTTTCATCTGGTGGCTGAACCTGTGGTGGCTGTTGCTTCCAGGGGCGCTGATTGCTGGCGGCGTGGCGGCATACATTCAGCGGCGCGCGACGCGCACATCCGAAGCCGTGCAGGCTGGTCTGTGGGGCATCGGGTTGGGGTCGCTCCTGCTGATCAACTTTTTGTTCCCCGGTGTGCTGTTCCTGGCGGGCATCAGCATCCTGGCGCGCGGACGCGAAACGGAGATCGACGCACAGGTGCGGCGTTTTGTCGGTGGGCTGCGCCGTCCGCGTCCAGGCGCTCCCTCGCCCGAAACGACCAGTGTACCGATAGCCGTGCATCCCGGCACTGTGCCGCACACGCCGGTGGAGCGCCCGGCAACCGGTGAAACGACGCGCCTGCGCGAGTGACAAGACACCAAAACCATCAACGACCCCGGCATTTCGCCAGGGTCGTTGATCGTTCATGGCGCGTCGGATGCCGCAGTCAACGCCTGCACCCAGGCGCGCCAGTTGAGTTGCGGCGTTGGCGCAGGCAGCGCGACCGGAGTTGGCGTTGCATCACTCGCCGGTCGGTCCTCGAATGTCGGCAGCACGACCGTATCCCCTTCAGCAGCCAGCCCCAGTTGTTCACGCGCAATCTGTTCAGTGTAAGCCGGTGACTCGGCGTACTCCACCTGATCGAGAAGTGCGCGGTTCGTCGCCTCGATCCGCGCATTTTCAGCAATCAGCGCCGCGCGCCGCTGTTCGAGTTGCGCACCGGTCATGATCTGCCCGACGAAACTTGCCATCATCCAGAGCGACAACACCACCAGAACCAGGGTGAGTGCATGCACCCCGATGCGACTGGGGCGCACATACTCACGAAACGTATGATTGCGAGAAGAAGAGGAACGCCGTACAGGGGGCATTGCGCTGACTCCACTATGCCAACCAACCGCAACCACGTATGCACCGGTGACGGCAAAGCCTGATTCCGACGGCAACGCCCGTCTTGGTGGCCTAGTCGCGGCGGTCGGGGCGCGGCGCTTCGAGGAGTAGCGGCTCATCAATGTTCGTGGTCATCGAACTCTGACCGCGGAACAAACCGCCCGGCTCGATATGCAGCGCAGAGGTGATAATATCGCCCCAAACCTTGCCCGTCGGCGAGATTTCGAGTTGCTCGATGGCGGTGATTTCACCCTTCACCGCGCCGGACACGTGAACATTCTGCGCCTTGATCGTTGCAATCACCTGCCCGGTCTCACCGATGATCAGATTCCCCAGAATCTCGATATCACCCTCGACTCTGCCATCGATCCGGATGTTGCCATCCGATTTGAGAGTGCCAACGAAGCTGGTGTTGGCGCCAATCACTGTCTCTGGCTTGCCATTGAGTGCGGGTGTAGAAATTGCCTGAGACTGCTTTCTGTTGCCGAACATCGCTCCTCCCCTAATGGCGGCGCTGCTTGCTCGATTGGGTCGGGTGCGGCGCATCGCACGACCGACTGCCACGACCGCCAGAATGATCGCCAGAACGGCGATTGCGGCAATTATATAAGACGTTTGACCTTCGATCAACTTTTTGCCGAAGCAGGGCGCCCCGCTCCCTCCTGTCCCACTGGATCATCCGGATCGTCCCATCCCAGCGTGCGCAGATACGCACGATCCGCCTCAGTCAGCGCCGCGCGCGCCAGCAGGTCGGGCCGGCGTTCCAGGGTGCGCCGCAACCGTTCTCGCCGCCGCCACTGCGCCACCTCGCCATGATGACCGGAAACCAGCACCGGCGGCACCGCCCGCTCTTCCCACACGGCTGGACGGGTATACTGCGGATATTCCAGCAATCCATCGCTGAACGACTCTTCGGCGGCTGATTCGGCATCGATCACTCCAGGAACCAGGCGCGCCACCGCATCGATCACGACCATCGCCGCCAGTTCGCCGCCGGTTAACACATAATCGCCAATCGACAACTCACGGTCGATCAGCGCTTCGCGCAC
>Ga0308410_1001375_pt1 | contig 14061 bp, 15 predicted proteins | sample HotsprOSTMatCore_FD_203467 | JGI IMG/M metagenome (GOLD analysis project Ga0308410, IMG submission 203467) | Hot spring phototrophic mat microbial communities from Octopus Spring, Yellowstone National Park, Wyoming, United States -... | ecosystem: Environmental > Aquatic > Thermal springs > Hot...
GATCATGACCAGTCCTGCCGAGCACAAAGTGCTGACCAACGGACGCGAAGCCTTCTGGGATGGCAAAACGGTCGTCATCTATAATCCCAAAGCAGGCGATAAAGGCACCTGTTTCAGACCAACCGCCGGCAAGAGTTATTTCGACAATCTCGTTTAGCAGGAAAGGATAGAGCATGCAGACTCTGGCTGCACATTCCGACGGTCTGGATATCAGATTGTCGTTAGAAGAGTTGGTGGCGATCAACAACGCGTTGAACGAAGTGACCAATGCGCTCGATATTGAGGAGTTCGAGACCAGGATGGGGGTTTCGCACGAATTTGCGCTTGATCTGTTGCGGCAAATCCATGCGGCAATCGGCTTGATCCCCCAGGACGAGTAAATAACGGAGCGTCGAAGCGCGAATCCGGCAGTCTATCGCAGACGCCCGCAGTGATGCTGCGATGCGCCGTATTCATCGTGACCATAGGCAAAAGGAGAACGTTGCGCGCTATGGGGCGCCGAAGGTTGCACGAACGCCGCGCCGGGCAGGGACGCGCAGCGGTGCGCCATGGAAGGGGGCGCCAGCGGCAAGGATGAAGGTGGGAAGGTCAACGTTGCACGTTGCTCCCACGTTCAACGTTCAACCTTCAACGCCCGGTACACAGCCCCCCACTCTTCGAGCGTCACGGTTTCGGCGCGGCGGGCAGGGTCGATGCCGGCGGCGGCAAGCGCTTCCATAACCTTCTGTTTGTCGGTTTTCATTCCCATAGCGGACATCCCGCCCGGCAGCGCGTTCCCCAACTGTTTGCGCGGATGGAGGAACCCGGCTTTGATCAGGCGCAGCAGCGTCTCCGGCTGATCGGGCGCGACCGCCGGTTGTGGACGAACCCGTAGACGCAGCACGGTCGACTCGACCTCCGGCGCGGGGAAGAAACTGGATGCCGGAATGCGCGCAACAACCTCGGGTTCGGCATAGATCTGCACAGCATGGCTCAGAACACTCAGATCGCCGGGGCGTGCGCAGATGCGATCGGCGACTTCACGCTGCACCAGGACGACCATCAGGTTCGGGCGCAGCCGGTCACTGAGAAAGTGGCGCAACGCCGCCGACGTAATGGCGTAGGGGAGATTCGCAACCACCTTGTACGGTCGTGCGCCGGATGCCGCTTCGGGGTCGCGTTCTGCGAGAACGTCTTCCGGCGGCAGGCGCAGCACGTCGCCCTGGATGATCGCAAGGTTGGGGAAGGTGCGGAATTCGGTGCGCAGCCGCTCCGCCAGGCGGCGGTCGAGTTCGACGGCGATCACTGCGCGAACGCGCTGCGCCAGTTCCCACGTCAGCACACCCAAACCGGGACCGACTTCGATCACCGTATCGTCGGCGGTCAACCCGGCGGCATTGACGATCTTCGCCAGCGCGACGCCGTCGATCAGAAAATTTTGCCCCATGCCGCGGGAAGGGCGCAGGTCCAGAGTGCGCAATACAGCGCGCACACGGGCGGGGGAGAGATAAGGGTTCGCGGAAGTCATTGGAGTGGCACAATCACCTTCCACGTCGTGCCCTTGCCCGGCGTGGAGGTTACTTCGGCGATGCCGCCCATGAGCGATGCGCGTTCCTCAATGTTCAGCAAGCCAAACGAACCGCGCTGATCGTAGCTGGCGCGCACCTTCTCGACATCAAAACCACGCCCGTCGTCTTCAATAATCGTTTCGAGCGTCGTTGGCGTCTGGCGCAGACGCACCCAGATATATTGCGCCTTTGCGTGTTTCAGGGCGTTATTGACCGCTTCCTGAATGATATTGAACAGCGTGCCCTCAACTTTCGTATCGAGTTGCGCATCGATCTTGTCGGCTTCGAGGATGATCTTGGTTGGATTGTCGCGGAAACGCTCGAAGTACTGTTGCAGCGTCACGTCAAGTCCTTGCGTTTCGAGCGCCAGCGGACGCAGTTCGAACAGCATGGTGCGCACCTCGTGGGTGGTGCGTTTGGCGAGTTGCCCCAGTTTGTCGAGTTCAGGCAACACGCGCGCCGGGTCGCGGTCGAGCAGGCGTTTGATGAACTCGACATTCATGGTGATCGCCGCCAGCGCCTGCGCCGGTCCATCGTGCAGATCGCGCGCCAGTTGATGGCGCACTTCTTCTTCCTTCGAGAGGAGTTTGGTGCGTTCCTGTTGCAGGTCGTAGATCAGTTGCGCATTCTGGAGCGCCACCAGCGCATAGGACGCCAGCGCAGCAAGTTTTTCGACGTCTTCTCTTCCGAATGCGCGTTTGTGTTCGCTGGCAAAGACCATGACCCCATAGATGTTCAATCCGAAGCGCAGCGGCAGCAGGCAGGCGGTGTGGCATCGGTGCAGCGACGTGAACTCCATCATTTCAGGATCGTTGTAGAAATCGTCCAGCACCACCGGATTCGATTCGCGTAGCGCTTGACCGAGTGCGCCGTTCGTAACGCTCACGGTGCGTTCCTGGTCGGCGGGGTCCAACCCGCGCGACGCGGCGACGAACAGTTGATTGGGTTGACCGGTGGAGAGGAGCACCATGCCGCAGGTATAGAGCGCCAGTTTCTGGCTTTCGGTGAGCGCCGATTCGAGCACATTCTGATAATCGTTGGTCGTCGCCAGCGTGTACGCCGCCTCATACAGCGCGCGCGTCTGATCACGGTAGGCGTTCGCCTCACGCAACGCCTGAGCAGCCTTTTCCTCTGCCAGCGCCACGCTCAGCCGGTTGCTGGCGCTCCAGCGTTCCGCCAATCCGCCGGTGATCCAGGGAATGAATACGAGCGCCAGCGCGCGCAGCGCCAGCCCGACGTACCCGAGCGGATCGGTCGGAATGGAACCGTTGCCCGGACCAATGCGCGCCACCAGGTAGACGCCGACATACGCGAATGCGGTGATCAAACCGGTCAGCAGACTTGCTGATGAGTTCAGGCGGAATGCTGCACTGACGAGCGGCAGCAGAAAGAGCGGGTACAGAATCTCGCGCGGATCGGGGTTGAACAGTGTCAGCAGCAGCAGCGTCAGGAGATCGACCGCAAAACTGAACCGCAAGAGCGTCGCAACCTGCGGAATGAACACCAGGAGCGTCGTCAGCGTCGTGAAGATCACATACCCCCACATGACAACGATCATGGGGCTTTGAGCAGCGGCAGGGGACCAGAGCGACTCGCCGGAGATAAGTTGAACGATCCCGATGAGTAATAGAGTCACGCCCCAGCGTGACAGATTGTAGAAGCGGTCGCCGCCGAGCATCTGGCGTTGCAGAGAAATCTTCGATGAAAGCGGGATGTGCTCTGCTGCATCCATGACGTGCTACCTGAGAGAGTGTCGTATGATATGCGATCGTACCTGAGTGGCGGTCGATAGGGGGATGCGACTTTGCCACAAGACGCATCCCCCGACCATACTTACAACTGCCTGAGCGTTGCGATCGACGAACTGACTGCTTCGGCGCTCTTCTTCACCAGCGCCATTTCCTCATCGTTCAACGGCAGTTCCAGCACCCGTTCGACACCGCCTGCGCCAAGCACGCACGGCACGCCAAAGTAGATGTCGTTCAAGCCATACTCCCCTTCGAGATAGCAGGCGCATGGCAAGACACGCTTCTTATCGCGCAGGATCGCCTCGACCATCTGCACGGTTGCGGCGCTTGGCGCATAGTAGGCGCTGCCGGTTTTGAGCAGATTGACGATTTCGCCGCCGCCTTTGCGCGTACGTTCGATGATGGCGTCGAGCCGCTCCTTGCTGATGAACTCAGTCACCGGAATACCGCTGATCGTGGTGAAACGCGGCAACGGCACCATCTCGTCGCCGTGACCGCCCATCAGCATTGCCTGGATGTCTTCGACCGACACTCCGGCTTCCATCGCAATGAACGCCCGGTAGCGCGCCGTATCGAGCACCCCCGCCTGTCCCACGACGCGGTTCTTTGGGAAACCGCTCACCTGCTTCGCCAGGTATGTCATAGTGTCGAGCGGATTGTTCACCATAATGATCACGGCGTCGGGCGAGAGCGACGCTGCTTTCGAGATGCAGTCGCGCGTGATGTCGGCATTGACGCGGATCAGGTCCTCGCGGCTCATCCCTGGTTTGCGCGGCGCGCCTGATGTGACAACGATGATAGCAGAGTTGGCGGTCGCGGCATAGTCATTCGTGCCGGTAATCTTCACGTCGAACCCTTCGACGGGTCCGGCTTGCAACAGGTCAAGCCCTTTCCCCTGCGGCACGCCCTCAATGATATCGACAAGCACCACGTCACCCAGTTCTTTGGACGCGATCCAGTGCGCGGCTGTCGAACCAACGAACCCTGCGCCGATGATCGAGATTTTCGGTCTCATGGCTCCTCCTCTTCGAAGGGTTACACCCTCTGCGAAACCGTAGCGATCTCAGACATGTACACCAACCGGTTTCAGACAACCATCGTCAGACGGTTGAGATCTCACCTGCGTATCATACCCGCTTCGGAGCGGCTTGGGCGAAAAGGACGACAACTACAACGAGAACGTCGCCGGACTTCAACAATGGTTGCGCCCTGTAAACCGAATGTGACAGGCCGCCGTCACGTGCGCCTGATCGCGCCGCTGATGCGCTGGCGCAGCCGGGCAAGCGCCGCTTCCAGGTCGGCGGGCAGCGGCGATGTGAACTCGACCCACTCACCATTCGATGGCAGCGCAAACCCCAGGCGATGCGCATGGAGAAATTGACGCGTCAGCCCAAAGGTTGAGCGGGGACGTTTCGGACCGTACAGCGGATCGGCGAGCACCGGTCGGTTACGCGACGCGAAATGCACCCGAATCTGATGGGTGCGTCCCGTTTCCAGGCGCGCCTCGATCAGCGTATACTCCCCCAGTTCTTCCAGGGTGCGCCAGTGGGTGCGCGCCGGTCTCCCGCCAGCAACCACCGCCATGCGCACCCGATCGGTTGGATGGCGCGCGATGGGGGCATCAATCACGCCTTCGGGTTCGTTCATTTGGCCCTCGACAACCGCGAGATAGATTTTCAACATCCGGCGCGCCTGCTGTTGGGCCTGCAACGAACGCAACGCATGGTCATTGCGCGCCGCCACCAGCAACCCCGATGTATCGCGATCCAGGCGGTGAACAATGCCGGGGCGCAGGTCACCGCTGATCGCCATTCCGGGGTAGCGCGCAATCAGCGCATTCACCAGCGTGCCGCGGTCGTGACCGGGCGCAGGATGCACCACCATGCCCGCTGGCTTATCGATCACAACAACATCATCGTCTTCATACACAATCTGGAGCGGGAGCGTTTCGGCAACCAGGCCGACGGGTTGCGGCTCAGGCAGGTGCACCGTGACGATGTCGCCGGTGCGCACCGGTGAGCTGGGACGCGCCTGCCGGTCGTTGAGGAGCACGCGGGCGTTTTCGATGAGGTGGCGAGCATACGTGCGCGAGAGATCAGGCGCTTTGCTGGCGACATACCGATCCAGGCGATCACCCTCATCGGCAGCCTCAACCAGCAGTCGCAGCGGTTCAGCACTCACAGCAACCTCGCTCGAACCAGAGTCGATCATCCTGCACTGTGTTATGCCTTGCATGCGCGGCTGCGCCACCATGCGCCTCCTATGAACCGGGTCTGCGCGGATCCCTGTTGAGGAGATCGCTCACAAGCGCATCATCGGAGGCTGCACGGAGTCGATCCTCATCGCCGACCAGCAGCAGGAAGAGCGCCAGCACGGTGACACCAATCGTAATCGCGCTATCGGCGACATTGAAGATGCCCGGAAACCAGTGTACATGAACGAAATCGATAACATAGCCGAAGCGCACCCGATCAATGATATTCCCAATCGCACCGCCGACGATCAGACCGAGGCATGCCTGGGAGAGGGGATGTGGTCCGGGCAGATGATAGCGGTAGAAATACATTGCGCCCAGGCTGATGATGATCGACGTCACCGTGAAAAAGTGCGAGAAGCCGAGATCGAACATCCCGAACGCAATACCGGTGTTGTGGATCAGCGTCAAACTCAGCCAGTCGCCGATCAGGGGTCGGGTTGTTCCTTCGACCATGCCCAGTGTATTGAGCACCCATGCTTTGGTGATCTGATCGAACGCCAGGATTGTTGCGGCAATTACAGCAGGGCGCAACCAGTACCGCCGCAGTTCGTGCCAGAGTGTGTTGTGTGAGTCGGTCAATGCAATCTATCGCTTTCTGGGAGCCGAAAACCGAGAACCGAGAACTGAGAACTGAGAACCAGGAACCGAGAACTGAGAACTGAGAACCAGGAACCGAGAACCGGGAGTCAGGGGTTAAGGATTAGGGATCAGGGGTTAGGGGTTTGATCGCTTGTCTTAACCTTTTGCCTTCCCATGGGCAACCTTTCCACCTTTCCACCTCTACCATGCAACGCGCAATGCGTTCCAAACATTCAACGTGCAACCCCCACCCCCCTTTCAGGGCGCGCCTTCAACGTGCAACATTCAACTTCAACATTCAACGTCCAACGTGCCACGTGCCACGACCTTCCCACCTGCAACCTTCAACCCTCCCGCCTCGTGCCTCTCGCCCCTCGCCTCTTGCCTCATCCCCTCCCGCCTCGTCTCCTCTCGCCCCTCGCCTCTTGCCTCATCCCTCTCGCCTCTTGCCTCATCCCTCTCGCCTCTTGCCTCATCCCTCTCGCCTCTTGCCTCATCCCTCTCGCCTCTTGCCTCATCCCTCTCGCCTCTTGCCTCATCCCTCTCGCCTCTTGCCTCACACCTCGAACAGACAGCCCCTCGTGGGATCGCACAGAACCGCAAGGGGCTGTTTGCAAGCGCCACGTCGCATAGCGCACCGAAACGCTACCAGCGCCGGGCGCGCTCACGCGCCATCTGGCAACGCACACACAACGTCGCATATGGAAGCGCCTCCAGACGCTCGATCGGGATAGGTGCGCCGCAATCGGCGCAGATCCCATACGTCCCCTCGTCGAGGCGGCGCAGCGCAGCGTTGACCTGCTCCAGCAGATCGCGCGCATTGCTGCGCAGCGCGAGGTCACGTTCGCGCACGAGCGTTTCCATCATTTCTTCTGCGACCACATTCCCAATTCCGGCGCTCTCCTCACGACTGGCGCGTTCACGCTCCAACGCAGCGATCTCGGCGAGCAACGCATCGCGCTCCGCTTCGAGTCGCTCTCGTTGTGCTGCGAAGATCGTCGTCGATGGCATCTTCGCCGCTCCTTTCTCGCCAACAACAAGACAGGCTCGGCAGTCCCTTCTACCGCACCTGCTCCCAGCGTACCCCCACACGTCGATAACGTGTGTCCCTATTATAGTACCGTTATTATACCATGTCGTGGCATCACACACGGTTACGCTGTGTCCACCGAGCGATAACCGCCTATCCCGCCCGGAGTGAACGTCTCTCCCAGGCTGTGCAGCAGCGTCGCCACAATGAGCAACTCATCACGCACCACCTCGCGCAGCGCCTCCGAACTCCGCTGCCCCCACAGATCGCTCAGATCGGTCACATTCGTGCCAACAATCTGGACATACACCGGCGACGGTTTATCGTCGACGCGGTAGCCGCGGCGTATTTCGACCGCAATATAATCCGCCGGCGGGGGAAGGTCCGGCGCCACCCGACGCAGCGCTGCGCGCACTGCACCATTGAATGCACGTATCAATTCGGCGTCGTTACGATCAAATGATCGAATATCGACAGTGTAGGTCCATGCCAGTTCGAGTGGACCGGGAGTGATGTCGCGCCCTTCCGAGTACAACTGGTGCGCTGCCGTCCAGACCAGGTTGAGTTCGACCCATGGCGGCGACCATCCTTCGCCGATTGGTTCGGGATGTTCAGGGAACAGTTCAGCGCGGTAGGTGCGATCAAGCGTCTCCGGTTGAATGCTCTCGATCACAGCATGCTCATGCAAACCGGCGATCAACCAGGCTTCTTCCAGGCTCGCCGCAAGTTCTTCATAACTGATCAACGCCGTCCCCCGTGGTGTCAGGTCTCTTATCTGCTATTGTACCGCCAGGCGTTCCATACGACAAGCGGCGCCGATGGACGGGGTGCAGTCATGCATTGACAAGAAGTTGAGCGCTCCGCGTGCGCATGCACCAGCGTGCGGGCGCGGCAGCGCCCGTCGTTCGCCCAGCCCGCCGGTTCAGCGTCGGGCGGGGCGGCGCGGCTGGTTCTGCCGCATGCGCATGCACCCAGGGCGCGCCACGCCCGCGCGGACGTGAACGCCCGCGCTGAGCGCACGAAGCCCCGCTGGCGCGGGGCTGGCGCGCAGCATCCGCACGCGCCAGCGCGGGCGCTGCCGCGCCCGTCGTTCGCCCAGCCCGATGCTTATGCAGATGAAGCATATCAACCGGTATGCGCCTCTTGCCGTCGGGCTGCAGCCCTCGGCGATGCGCTGCGAAGCCCGCCTGCACGGGCTCTACCGGACTGAATGCTTGAACTGCGTGAGCGTCGGGCAGAGCGGCGGACGGCTGCCTGAGCGCATCCGCACGCACCAGCGAGGGCGCGGCAGCGCCCTTCGTACTTTCAGCCCGACGCTTGAGCGTCGGGCGGGGCGGCGGACGGCTGCCTGACAACTCATGCTCGTACCCATGGACGCGCGTTGTGGGCTTTTGCGCCTTTTCAAACAATCCGTTGGCGTGTTACAATTATTGATACAAAACAGTTATTTGGCACTGATGCGATGCAGAGGGGAGAAAGCGCATGAGCACGGAACAGAACAAGCGCCGCAGGCGGGCAACGTATGTCTGGAAGCCAGAGATGATCCGCGCGTTGCGAGAACATATGGACCTGACCCAACGCGAGTTGGCTGATCTGCTGGAAGTGCGGCAGCAGACGATCAGCGAGTGGGAAACCGGTCTGCACACGCCTCATCGCTCAACCCAGAAAACACTGAGCATGGTCGCTGAACGTGCAGGTTTCTCATATCTGCCGCAAACCACCGAAACATCCGCTGAGGACGATGGCGCACAGCACAACGGTGAAGAGACCACGGAGCGCGTTGATCCCGATCCCGAAGACACCAGCAACGCTTGACATTTACACGATACCGTGTTAGAATAATTCCAACAAGAAGGGCGCAACCAGAGCGCCCTTCTCTTTTTACCGGTTTTACACGAAAACGTGTGAGGTTGTCATGCCGCGTCGTCTTTCTCTGCCATGCGACCGTCTCCGTGCCATGTATGAGGCGGGGGTCACCACGATTATGCTGGCGCGCCTGTATCACTGCAATCCGGCCACCATTGCGCGCTATCTGCGGCGCTGCGGCGTGACGCTTCGCACAGGGCGTTTTACTGCCAGACCATTCGACGAAGCGCTCTTCCGTCGCTTATACCTCGATGAACGGCTGCCGCTCACCCGGATCGCCGCCGCCCTGAACGTCTCGGTCAGCACTGTCGGGAACTGGCGGCGGCGGCTTGGCATTCCGCCACGCAGGCAACGAATGTGACGGCGCCTCAGAAGGCTGACGCAGGAGCGAGAGGAACATCCGAGGTGGCGTGATCGATCTCGCTCCTGCGCCGGCAATGCACGCAGCGTCGCTGTCAGTGGAGCAGCGCCTGCCGCTGGCTGATAGCCTCACGCTGGCGACTGCGCGTGAGTATGACGCCACCCTCTGGACCTGGGGCGAACGGCGCGGGGCTCGAAGGTGTCGCCGCCGACGCTGACGCCACCCTCTGGACCTGGGGCGAACACTTTGAGGATTGGAGAAGGTGCAGCGCTTTCCGAAGCATAGCGGAAGTGCGCAAGGTTGACAGAAGCGGACGCGAAGACGTTAGCATAGTGAATCGTGTGGGCGCTTTTACACTGTTCGTCTGCCTGCGCCAGGCTTTCTTCGGCATCGAGAAACGCAAGAACGATATGATCGGGAAAGCGCGCCTGGTCGAGTGTTGGAAACGCATTTCGGAACACATAGGCGTGGTGCACATGATCTGGCAATCCAGTCACGCACACTGTGGCGCCTGCAGGAATATCAGCCAGGGCGGCGTCCATCCAGGCGATGGCGCGTTCCATCTCTTGCCCCGCCTGGCGCCACCAGAAGGCGCGGTACGAGGCGACTCCCGCGTGCGTTCCGATCAGCAGAATCAGCGCCGCAATACACCACGACCGCTGCCGGTCAGCCGCGTGCCAGACCGCGCCATATCCGGCGGCAAGCATCCAGGCGATCCCGATTGATGCCATGAACGTCGTGCGTCCGGTGGCAGTCAGGATGACCGGGTACAACGCAATGACGCTCCACGCTGCGGCAAACGACAGGACGTGCGCCAGACGCCGGGGAATGCGCCCGCGACACGTCCAGACCAGCCATCCCAGAATGCCCAGCGCGCACGCCACAAGCGTCATCGTGACCAGCGGCAGCGCCGGTTGCTGCCGCCAGAGCGGAAGCGACGTCAGGTACCCATAGTTGTCCGGCAGAGCGAAGAGACCGACTGCCAGGTAATACCCGAGGTTGACGACAATTCTTACGGGATCGATGTCAATCGGGTAGGGTGAACCCGTCCACAAGCGAAAGGCGACGAACACGCCCTGGATCGCCAGCAACGGCGCGACCGGTGCAAGGCGGCGGAGGCGTTCGCGCCACGAGTCCCCGCCTGTGTCGAGCATATCGTAGACCGCAAGCGCGACCGGTAGGAAAATGGCGGTTTCTTTCGCGCCGATGGCAAGCACATAGCATACGACGGTCAGCGCATAATATCTGCCCGGCGACGCGGAGGAGCGGAACGCCAGGTAACTCTGCAGACCGAGAAGAACGAACAACCCCGCCAGCAGTTCGTTCGACGCAGAGACCCACAGCACTGGCTCGGCGTGCGCCCCGTGAACCCCAAAGAGGACGGCAGCCAGCGCGCCGATGGCGATCCGCTGCGTCAATGTGCCGATAATGTCTGCGACCAGTATCGCCACTGCGACGTAGAGCACAAAGGCGACAAAGTGATACCCAATCGCATCGAAGCCGAAGAGTCGGGCGCAGGCGCCGATGAAAAGGTCAAACACCGGACGATACCAGCCACCGTGCCTGGCAGTGAGCAACCGTGGCACATCCTGGACCGACAGATGCAGGTTGCGCTGGATCACTGCCCAATCATCAGCCAGAGGAGCATTGGTGAACCCCGGAAGATAGACGGAGGATGCAACAAGGGAGGCCAATGCAAGGATGAGAAAGCGATGGATCATCGGTGCGGCTACATTCTGCGCGCCAGAACGTTCAGGACGCCGAGGAACGCCACCGCTGCCACAATGTGGAAAATAATCAGGACGAGGTAATCAGTTCCACTTCCCCCCATAGGCATCGCCGACGGGTTGGCGGCGCCCGCCAGGTTCGGAATGAGCGATACAAAGAATGCGATTACGCCGATGATGTTGTAGGTCTTGAGCGGGTTAGCGGCGACGCGGTTGACAATTGCAAACACGCCGACGCCGATCAGCGTAAAGAGCAGGGTGAAGGCGATGATCGGTCCGAGCGTGAACGGCATGAAATCGGGCGACAGCGGCACAAGAGCGCCAAGAATGAGGCGAACGACGACATTTGCCGCGACCGCCGCCAGTACTCCTGCACCGCCGGCTCTGAGCAGCGTCGCATTCGAGAGACGTGTCTGCGCGATAGTGGACATGTTACAGGCTCCCTGGCATCACGATACACGAACAGAGTGCGAACGTGTGATTGCTCACCCGGTCATTATATCAGACGCCGGGCAAGGCACGACTTCTGACCCCAATCCCCCTACAATCTCACACAAAGGCGCAAAGACGCCAAGGGGGAAGGAGGTTCAGTTCCAGGTCCAGGTTCCAGGTTCCAGGTTCTCAGTTCTCAGTTCTCAGTTCTCGGTTCCAGGTTCCAGGTTCCAGGTTCTCAGTTCTCAGTTCTCGGTCCTGGGTTCTCGGTTCCAGGTTCCAGGTTCTCAGTTCTTGGTTCCTGGTTCTCAGTTCTCGGTTCCTGGTTCTTAGTTCTTGGTTCTCAGTTCCTGGTTCTTAGTTCTTGGTTCTCAGTTCCTGGTTCTTAGTTCTTGGTTCTCAGTTCTCGGTTCTCATCCCTACCGATTCGCGTCCAGGCAGGTCTGAATCTTGCGGTCTGCGACAGCAAATGCGCCCTCGACCGACACCACCCCGCGCACTGCGGCGTCGAGTGCGTCGTCGATGGCGGATGCCACCGGTCCGTTGTAGATGCTGCCGCATGCTGTCGGATAGCGTGGCGGCGCGATGCCCGCCTCGCGCCCGACAATGAACGCGCGCATGTTTGCAGGTGGCGCGGGCAGTTGCATCATCGTCGGATCGTTACTCAACGACAGGAGCACCGGGGCGCCCAGGTATGCCGCAGCGATTGCGCGCTGCGTTTCCGGGGTCATCATAAGTTTCACAAAATCCCACGCCAGTTGTGGGTCGCGCGAAGCGCGCGTGACGGCGAAGCCATACGTCCCGATGCCGGTGAACCGTCCTGCCGGATGCGCCGGTACAATCTGCACATCCCAGGCGAAGCGGTCACCGATCTGATCCCGGTACTGCTGCGCAACGCCGGCGAACGAAAAGAACGCGGCGCACTTCTGCTCCACGAAGCAGTCGCGGCTGCCGGAGACCGGTTGCGCTGCGATTTTGTGCTCGAGCCAGAGATCGACGTATCCCTGGAGTCCTTCGAGTGAACGCGGCGCGCTCAATGTCGATTGTGCGCCATCGGCGCTGAGCGCGTCGCCCCCGGCGCCGCGCACCCACGGCAGCCAGTAGACCCACCAGGCGTAGCCGTTCAGGCTGGCGTTCGTGAGACTCAGGCAGTCGACCCCCGGCGCACCTTCCTGGAGGCGTTTGCACGCCGCGATCAGGTCGTCCCACGTCCAGTTGTCGCGCGGTAGCGGCGCTCCGGATTGTTCCCACAGAGACCGGTTGTAATACATCTGGATGGTCTCGAGCGACACCGGGATCATGAACAGACCAGGACGGTTGCGGGACCGTCCGAGTTCCAACGCCATCGGATGGACATCCGCCAGATTGACGCTTCCGTCGCCTCTGGCGAATTCTTCCAGATCGATGATCAGATCGGCTTCGACCAGCGACTCAGTCAGCATATCGATCAGCCAGATTACGTCTGGAATGTTGCCCGCGGCTGCGCTGCCCTGCAGTTCGCTGTAGTCGCCGCCACCGTAGATTAATTCGATCTGCACCTCGGGGTGACGGCGGCGAAACTCCCGGCTGACGATCTCGATCACACCCTCGATAGCAGGGTCGCGCACGGTATACACACGCAGCACGCGCGGCTCCGGCGTCGGGGTCGGCGTTGGCGGCGCAAACCAGCCACATGCGGCAAGCAATGGAGACAGCAACAGCAGACAGAGCGCAGAGCGCAATGAGAGGCGGTGTTTCATACGATCCTCCTTCTCCTGATGCACTTGATCTGATTGCTTCGATCGGCTATTGTACCAGCAGAGAACGACGCGCAACAGGAAAGGCGGGAAAGAAATGACAACTGCCGCGCACCGGATCGAAGAACTCATCCTGCAAACCGATGCCAGCGGCGCGCCGGTGCGCCTGGAATATGTGCGTGGTCGCACCCGTTGGGAAGCCTCGCCTTCCAGCCGACACCAGAAGATGCTGCAACGGATCGAGCGTTCTGTGCGTCCGTCGTTTGATGGTGAGACCGGTTGCTCCTGTTTCACGCTTGTCGATGTGCTCATCCGTTTTCCCGATCCCGATGGCTCATTCAAGCGACCCGATCTCTCCATCTTTTGCACGGAGCCGCCGGACAGTGACGAAGCTTTGGAGGTTCTTCCGGTTGCAGTGGTTGAGATTCTCAGCCCTGGATACGAGGACAAAGACCTGGGACCGGATGGAGCGCCGTTCTATCTGGCGCACGGCATTGTTGATGTTGTCGTGGTCGATCCGCGCACCGGCGTCGTGTTCCATTTTCAGCGCGACCGCTCGCCGGTGACGCTTCAGGCGCCCGTAATGTTGGATCTGACCTGTGGGTGTAGCCTCGATATTCCCTGACCCCGATCATACCTTCCCCCTTCGTGTCTTTCATGGTATGATGACGCAAAGCGGCATGAAACGCACACACTTCCAGGAGGACGGTCATGGACGATCACATCAACGAGGATCTCCCATGCTATGGGTTGTATATCGACGGCGGCTGGGTGGATG
>Ga0308410_1001377_pt1 | contig 14051 bp, 12 predicted proteins | sample HotsprOSTMatCore_FD_203467 | JGI IMG/M metagenome (GOLD analysis project Ga0308410, IMG submission 203467) | Hot spring phototrophic mat microbial communities from Octopus Spring, Yellowstone National Park, Wyoming, United States -... | ecosystem: Environmental > Aquatic > Thermal springs > Hot...
GCTCCTCCCGCGACGCGTGGCCCGAGACGTGCACCCCGGCACCCTCCCCGTGCACGACCTCGGCACCGGCCCGGTAGAGGGCGTCGATGACCCGGGCCACGCTGTGCTCGTTCCCGGGGATCGCGTGCGCCGAGATGACGACCACGTCTTCGTCGCTCACCTTCACGTGCCGGTGCTCGTGCGCGGCCATGAGCGACAGCGCGCTCATCGGCTCCCCCTGTGAGCCGGTGCAGATGATGCACACCTCCCCGGGGGCGTACCGGACCGTGTCCTCCACCGCCACCACGCGGTCGGCCGGGATGCGCACCTCCCCCATCTCCCGGGCCAAGGTCACGTTGTTGACCATGGAGCGCCCGACGAACGCCACCATCCGGTCGCAGGCGACGGCGGCCTCCGCGACCTGACGGATCCGGTGCAGGTGGGAGGCGAAGGACGCCACGATGAACCGCCGATCCGGGCGGCTCCGCATGAGATCGCGCATCGCCCCGCCGACCAGCGTCTCCGACGGCGTGAACCCCGGGCGGGTGGCGTTCGTGGAATCGGAGAGCATGAGCAACACACCGTCGTCACGGCGGGCGATCTCACCGATGAGCGCGAGGTCGGTGCGGCGGCCGTCCACCGGGGTGAGGTCGAGCTTGAAGTCCCCGGTGTGCAGGATCGTGCCCTGCGGGGTCTCGTACGCCGCGGCGAACGCATGCGGCACCGAGTGGGTGACCGGGATGAACTCGACGGTGACCGGACCGATCCGGCGTCGCTCGCCGTCGGTGACCGGACGCAGGTCGGTGCGGTCCAGGAGGCCGGCCTCGGCGATCCGGTGCCGGGCCAGGCCGAGCGACAGCGGGGACCCGTAGATCGGCACCGACACGTCGCGCAGGAGAAAGGGCAGACCCCCGGCGTGGTCCTCGTGCGCGTGGGTGAGCACCACCGCCTCCACCCGGTCGGCCCGTTCCCGCAGCCAGGTCAGGTCGGGCAGCACCAGGTCGACGCCGGGCATGTCGTGGTCGGGGAACATGATCCCGCAGTCCACGACGAGGATGCGACCCTCGACCTCGAGGCAGAAGCAGTTGCGGCCGATCTCCCCCAGCCCGCCGAGGAACGCGATCCGCACCGGCGCCGCCATCACCGGGAGGCTACCCGAGCCCGTCCCCCTCCCCGGCCGGGGTCCCGGCCGTACGGCACCGGGGACCCCGCATCGGGAGGATCAGGCGGTCTGTGCCGCGCGGTCCTTTTCGACCTCGTCGAGGGAGCTGTACTCGCTGCCGGTGTCGACCCAGTCCTCGAACCCGATCACCCCGAGTTCGGTGAAGCGCTGCCGGAGCCATCCGTCGGCGGCGTCGAGGAGGCCGAGCTTCTTGCAGTTCGGGACGATCTTCGAGAACAGCATCGCCTGGAACATCTTGCGGCCCTCGTCCTGGACGACGAGCTTGAGCGCTTCGCGCACGTCGACGCCCATGCGCTCCCACACCTCCTGCTGGAGGAACCGGTCGCGCATGCGCACCGCCGCCTCGAAGGCGAACTCCTGACGTTCCCGGATCTCGGCGGTGCTCAGCTCCTGGTAGAACTCCTGCAGGCTCAGCACCCCGAAGGCCACGTGGCGGGCCTCGTCGGCCATCACGTACCGCAGCAGCTTCTTGAGCAGCGGTTCGGTGGTCATCTGGTGCATGAACCCGAAGGCGGCCAGCGCCAGCCCTTCCACCATGATCTGCATGCCCAGGTAGGTCATGTCCCAGCGGCTGTCGGCGATGATGTCGTCGAGCAGCATGCGCAGGTGCGCGTTGATCGGATAGTGGCCCGACAGCTTCTCGTCGAGGTACCGGGCGAACACCTCGACGTGGCGGGCCTCGTCCATCACCTGGGTGGCCGCGTAGTACTTCGCGTCGATCCAGGGCACCGTCTCGACGATCTGGGCGGTGCAGATCAGGGCGCCCTGCTCGCCGTGCATGAACTGCGACAGGGTCCAGTTCTGGCTCTCGATGCCGAGCTGGATCCACTCGTCCTCGGTCCAGCTCTCGAACGGCGTGCCGGTGAGGTCGAAGGCGGGCAGCATCTGGTTCTGGCTGATGTTGTTGAGCACGACCTGGGCCTGGTCCACCTCGATCGACCAGTCGAGGTCGGTGGTGCCGTTCCACTGGGAGGTCTTCGCCTTCTCGTAGAGCTTCACCAGCGCCGGGCGCGACCGCTCGTAGTCCCAGGTGAACAGGGCGTCGGCATGGGCCCGGACGGTGTGGACGATCTCGTCGACGTCACTGTTGGTGATCGCGAGGATCGCCTCGAGGTCGTCGACCTCGTCCCGGCCGAGGATCTCGAAGTTCGTGGTCATGGCGTACCCCCTCAGGTGGTGGTCGGTGTACGGGCGTCGGGCGCGGGTGACGCCGCGAGCCGGGCGACGCCGGGCAGCACGAAGGCACTGATGAGGCGACGGGCGTCGTCGGGATCGGTGAGGTCGAGCGGGACGGCGTCGTAGGGCGTGAGATAGGCGAGCAGCACACGGGTGCACCACTCCGCCACCCGGCCGGCATGCTGCGGACCGACGAACCGGGCGAACGTCGGGGCGAGCGCGTCGGCGCAGCGGGCGAGGAAGCGGTCCCCGCCCTCGAAGGCGATGAAGGAGAGCACGGCCTCCGGCTCGTGGGCGAGGACGAAGCGGAGCGCCTCGTGCCCCAGGAGGGCGCGCGCCGCGGTGACCGCCATCGCCACGAGCGCCTCGGTGAGATCCTGGGCGGCGGACGCGGCCGCCATGACCTCCCGGCCGATGCGGGTCGCCTCGGCACGTACCAGCCGGGTGAGCAGCTCCTCCTTCCCGCCCACGTACCGGTACACGGTGGCCCGGGAGCAGCCGGCCTCGCGGGCGATGTCGTCGAGGGTGGTCTTGGCCACCCCGTACCGGGCGATGCAGGCGAGCGCCCCGGCGAGGATGCGGGCCTCGGTGCCGCTCGCGGACGCCGCCTCCCCGGTGGCGAGCTCCCCGCCGGGGGGGACCAACCCCCACCACGGCGGCGTCACGGCGGCGCCGGGTGGGCGTTCCGCTTCGAGCACCTGACGGACCGTCACAACCTGAGACGATAAGGCGGGGATCGTCTCATCGTCAACGTGTCGCAGGTCACATCCTCGGCGGCCCTGCGGCCCACCCCGGCTCGCCGCCGGGCGCCTCGGCCGGCAGGATCCCACCGAGCAGCTCGTGCTCCACGAGGGACCGGACGGCGGCGGGGTCGTCGAGCTCACCCCAGCGGCCCGGCGAGGTGATGAGGGAGAGCAGCATCCGGGCCAGGTAGTCGGCGGCGAGGCTCGGGTCCACCCCGGGATGCAGCCGCCCGGCCTGCTGTTCCCGGTCGAGGAACGGGCGAAGGTAGCCGGTGATGTACCGCAACGGCCGGTGCTGCTCGGTGGTGAGCAACGGCAGGAGCCGCTCCGGTTCGGTGACGAGCACCTTCTGGAGCACCGCGTGTTCCCGCACCGCCCGGCGGGCGAAGCGCAGGCCGGTCTCCAGCAGCGTGGCGAAGTCGGGGGCGCCGCTCACCGCCGCCGCGAGGTCGCGGAAGAAGCGATCCATCTCCCACACGACGGTTCGGCGCAACAGGTCCTCGCGCCCCCCGGGGAACGCCCGGTACACGCTCGCCCGTGAGACCCCGGCGGCCTTGGCCACGTCCTCGATCGTCGTCTTGGCCAGGCCGAAGCGGGCGACGCAGACGTAGGCCGCCTCCAGGATCCGCTGGGTCCGCGCGAACCCGGGCCTCGCCCCCTCGTCGGTCACGCCGGCCTCAGCGCACCAGGAGCGGTTCGATCCCGATCGTGAGCCCGGGACGGCGCGGCACGGCGCGGATGGCGAGGAGCACGCCGGGCATGAACGACCGTCGGTCGTAGGAGTCGTGACGGATCGTGAGCGTCTGCCCCTCGGCCCCCAGGATCACCTCCTGGTGTGCGACCGGGCCGCGCAGGCGCAGCGCATGGATCCGAATCCCCGCGACGAGCGCACCCCGGGCACCCTCGGCGGCGACGGTGCGGGTCGGATCGGGCGCCCACTCCCCCGACGCCTCGGCCATGCGACGGGCGGTGAGCAGCGCGGTGCCGGACGGCGCATCGACCTTGGCGTCGTGGTGGATCTCGACGATCTCCGCGGTGTCGAACCACGGGGCGGCCTCGGCCGCGAAGCGCATCATGAGCACCGCCCCGATGGCGAAGTTGGGCGCCACGAGCAGGTTCGAGCGGGTGAACCGTTCCCCGAGCTCCGCGATCTCGGTGTCACCGAGCCCGGTGGTGCCCACCACCGCGTGCACGCCGGTCTCGGCGCACCAGGCGAGGTTCTCCCGCGCCGCCTCCCGCTGGGTGAAGTCGACCGCCACCTCGGCACCGGCCGCCGCCAGTGCGTCGGGTCCCGACGCGATCCGCAGGTCGGTCCCGGCCACCACCTCCCCGGCATGGGCCGGGTCCACCGCGGCGACAAGCTGAAGGTCACCGGCGGCCCGCACCGCCTCGCAGACCGCCGTCCCCATGCGGCCCCCCGCCCCGAACACCCCGACCCGGATCACGCCGGCACCATACCGTCGCGCCGGCCCGGCACCGGGCCGAGGATCAGTCGAGGTCGTCGTCGCCGAGGGGCCCGACCACCGCCAGGGCCCGTTCGGGGGTGCGGAGCACCCGGCCGATCACCCGGGCGACGTCGGGGGCGCCGACCGCCGCCACCGCCGCGTCGAGCTCGTCGAGGCTCGGCACTTCCCCGAGCGTGAGCTCGGCGCGCCCGATGCGGTGCATCCGGCTGCTGGAGGACTCGAGCGCCAGGGCGGTGGCGCCCCGAAGGTGACCCTTGGCCGCGTCGAGCTCGTCGGGGCCGAGACCGGCCGCGGCGATCTCCGCGAGCTCGCCGCGGATGACGCGCAGCGTCTCCGCCGCCCGGTCGGGCGCGGTCCCCGCGTACACGGCGAGCTCGCCGGTGTGCCGGTAGGCCGCCCGGTACGAGTACACGGCGTAGGCAAGGCCGCGCCGTTCCCGCACCTCCTGGAACAGCCGGGAGGACATCCCCCCGCCGATCGCCTGGTTCAGGACCGCGAGCGCGTACCGGTCGGGATCGTCGCGAGGGATGGCCCGCATCGCCAGGACCATGTGGGCCTGCTCGGTCGGGCGCCGCTGGAGGGCCCGGGTCCGGGGCGGCCCCAGCGGTGCGTCCTCGTGCTCCGACGGGTCACCCGGCCGGTCGGGCAGCCGGTCGGCGACGAGCCGCACCACCGTGTCGTGGTCGAGGTTGCCCGCCGCGGCCACGACCACGTTGGCCGGTCGGTAGTGCCGTTCGTGGTACTCGACGAGGTCGTCGCGGCGCATCGCCCGGATCGTCTCACCGGTCCCGAGCACCGACCGGCCGAGCCGGTGCCCGGCGAAGAGCGCCGCGTCGGCGAGCTCGTGCACGACATCGTCGGGATCGTCGTCGCGCATCCGGATCTCCTCGAGGATGACCTGCCGCTCGGCCTCGAGCTCGTCGGGGCGGAACGCCGGCGACCACATCACGTCGGAGAGCACGTCGACGGCCTCGGCGAGGTGATGGTCGGGCATGCGCACGTGATACGCCGTGTACTCCTGGGTGGTGAACGCGTTCATGTCGCCACCGACCTCCTCGACCGCCCGGGCGATGTCGGCCGCGCTGCGACGCGGCGTGCCCTTGAACAGCAGGTGCTCGAGGAAGTGGCTCGCACCGAGCAGCGGGTCGGGCTCGTCGACCGCACCGGCCGCGACCCAGAAGCCGACGGCCACCGAGCGGAGGTGTGGCATCGCCTCGGTCACCACCCGCAGCCCGCCCGGGAGCGTGCTGCGACGGATCTCGGCCCCTCCGGTGCTCACCCGGAGACCATCGGCACCGACACCCGCCTCCTGGAGGCGGGACGCGCCCGAGCGGATCCGGGCCCCCGGTGCCCTCAACGCCGCTGGCGCCGGCGGGCGGCGGGAGCGCCGGCCGGTGCCGGGCCGAGATCGCCGAACTCCTCGGCGGCACGGGTGTCCCAGTACTCGCTGAAGGAGGCATGCTCGGGCTGGGTCCCCGACGTCCCGGGCTCGGCGGCACGGGCGGGCTCGGCCGCGGCGGGGGGCGCCTCACCCTCGCCGGGGGCCTCCTCGTCGGCGAAGGACAGCGACAGCTTCCCCGCCTGGTCGATGTCGTCGACCCGCACCCGGACCTCCTGGCCGAGCGTGAGCACGTCCTCGACCCGTTCCACCCGCCGGCCCCGACCGAGCTTGGAGATGTGGAGCAACCCGTCCCGGCCCGGGAGGATGTTCACGAAGGCACCGAACTTCGTGATGTTCACGACCTTGCCGGTGTAGAGCTCGCCGAGCTCGGCGGTCGGCGGCTCGAGGATCAGCATGATCCGCCGCTTCGCCTCCTCCACCGCGGCGCCGTCCTTGGCCCCGATGCTCACGGTGCCCACGACCCCGTCGTCGGTGACCGAGATGTCGGCACCGGTCTCCTGCTGGATCGTGTTGATGATCTTGCCCTTGGGGCCGATGACCTCACCGATCTTGTCGATGGGGATCTCGAAGCTCACGATCTTCGGTGCCGTGGGCCGGACCTCGGGCCGGGGCGCCGGGATCGTCGCCTCGATGACGTCGAGGATCCGAAGGCGCGCCTCCCGGGCCTGGTGCAGCGCCGCGGCGAGCACGTCGGCGGGGATGCCGTCGATCTTCGTGTCGAGTTGCAGGGCGGTGATGAACTCGCGGGTGCCGGCCACCTTGAAGTCCATGTCGCCGAAGGCGTCCTCGGCGCCGAGGATGTCGGTGAGGGTGGTGAAGCGGCCCTCGGCGTGGACGAGCCCCATGGCGATGCCGGCCACCGGTGCGCGCAACGGCACACCGGCGTCCATGAGCGAGAGGGTCGAACCGCACACCGACGCCATGGAGGTGGAGCCGTTCGAGGCGAGGACGTCGCTCACCACCCGGATGGTGTACGGCCAGTCCTCAGCGGGCGGCACGACCGGGATGAGCGCCCGTTCGGCGAGGACCCCGTGCCCGATCTCACGACGCTTGGGGGACCCCACCCGACCCGTCTCCCCGGTGGAGAAAGGCGGGAAGTTGTAGTGATGCATGTACCGTTTCGACTCGTCGACACCGATCGTGTCGAGCATCTGCTCCATCCGGGGCATCCCCAGCGTCGTCACCGACAGCACCTGGGTCTCCCCGCGCTCGAACAGGCCGGTGCCGTGCGCGGTGGGCACGATCCCCACCTCGGCCGCCAGCGGACGCAGCTCGGTCGGTGAGCGCCCGTCGATGCGGACGCCCTCCTGCACGATGCGCGACCGCACCACCTCCTTCTGCAGGGCGCGGAACGCCTTGCGCACCTCGGAGGACCGGCCGGCGTACGGCCCCGGCGCCTCGTCGCTGCCGACGAGGGTGGCCAGGAGTGCAGCCTCGATCTCGGCGAGCCGGTCGTTGCGCTCGGCCTTGTGGGGGATGGTCATGGCCTCCCGCACCGACGACCGGGCCTCTCCGGCCACCACCTCGAACACCTCGGGCGTGTAGTCCACCCGGACCTCGTAGGGAATCGGCGCGATCGGGCCCCGGGTCTCCTCCAGCGCCCGGCGCAGCGCGAGCTGGAGGTCGATCGACGCCTCGATCCACGGCTTGGCGGCCTCGAGACCCTCGGCGACGACGTCCTCGGTGACCAGCGGCGCCCCACGCTGGAAGAGGTCCCAGGCGGCCTCGGTCCCGCCCGCCTCGACCATCATGATCGCGACGTCCCCGGCGTCGGTCCGCCGACCGGCGACGACGAGCTCGAAGGTCGAGGCGTCACCCTCCTGGTAGGTGGGATGGGCGACCCACTCGCCGTCGACGTGGGCCATCCGCACCGCGCCGATCGGCCCGTGGAAGGGGATCCCCGACACCATGAGCGCGGCGGAGGCACCGTTGATCGACGCGATGTCGTGCGGGTTCTCCTGGTCGGCGCCGATGATCGTGGAGATGATCTGCACCTCGTTGCGGAACCCCTCCGGGAACGCGGGCCGCAGCGGGCGGTCGGTGAGCCGGCAGGTGAGGATGGCCTGCTCGGAGGGACGTCCCTCCCGGCGGAAGAACGAGCCGGGGATCTTCCCCGCCGCGTACATCCGCTCCTCCACGTCGACGGTGAGGGGGAAGAAGTCGATCCCCTCCCGGGGTTCGCTCGTGCACACGGTGGTGAGCACCGTGGTGCCGCCCACCTGCACGAGCACCGCGCCGTCGGCGAGCGGCGCGAGCCGCCCGGTCTCCAGGGTCATGGTGAGCCCGGACCCGTTGATGGGGCCGCTCACGCGAATGGCGTCCGCCACGGAACGCGCTCCTCTCTGTCGGGGCGGCGCCGGCGGTTCCCAGTGGTCGGTGCTCCGGCCTGCGCCCGAGCACCGGCAACTGACAACCCCCGGTGTCGCCGCATGTGCTGGTGACGCCCCCCCGGTCGCCGGACCGGGTGGCGGATCCGTCACCGACGCAGCCCGAGCTTGGCGATCAGCGCGCGGTACCGCTCCACGTCGTTGCGCTGGAGGTAGTTCAGCAACCGGCGGCGCCGGCCCACCAGCATCAGCAACCCACGCCGACTGTGATGGTCCTTCCGGTGCACCTTCAGGTGCTCCGTGAGGTGGTTGATGCGCTGGGTGAGCAGCGCGATCTGCACCTCGGGGGACCCGGTGTCGGTGTCGTGGAGCCGGTGTTCTTCGATGACGGAAGCGGTGTCGAGCATGCCCAAGCGAAGGTCGTCGGTCAACGGATGCGCACAGGGTAGCAGTCGCGCCCCCTCCGGGCGGGTGGGTCGCCGGCCGGCCCGCCGCGCCCCTCAGACCGGCGGTGCGGCACCCACGAGCCGCCGGGTCTCGGCCACATCCCGCCGCATCCGGTCCACCAGCTCCCCGGCGTCGGCGAACCGTTGCTGGTCACGCACCCGGGCGGTGAAGCGCAGCGCGAGGGACCGGCCGTAGAGGTCGCCGTCGAAGTCGAGCAGGTGCGCCTCCACGAGCCGCGGGGCCTCGGCCGAATAGAAGGTGGGCCGGGTGCCGATGGAGATCGCCGCGGGGTGGACGGCGTCGCCGGCGCCGTGCGCGGTGCCGGCGTAGATGCCGTCGGCGGGGATGCACAGGCCTTCGGGCACGGCGAGGTTCGCGGTGGGGAACCCGAGCTGCCGCCCCCGGCCGTCGCCCCGCACCACCGTGCCCCGCAGCTCGTGGGGACGGTCGAGGAGCCGGGCCGCGCCGGCCACGTCCCCGGCCGCCAGCAACTCCCGCACCCGGGTGGAGGAGACCGGGGTGTGGGTGGGATCCCCGTCGAGCGCGACGAGACCCAGGCCGAGCACCTCGAAGCCGAGGTCCGCACCCATCCGCTCCAGCAGCGCGACGTTGCCGCCCCGACGGTACCCGAAGTGGAAGTCGGCACCGACGACCACGAGCCGGGCCCGCAACCGGTCGACGAGCACCTCGTGCACGAACGCGGTGGCCGTCTCCCGGCTCCGGGCCTCGTCGAAGGTGAGCACCTCCACCCGGTCCACCAGCCCGGTCCCCTCCAGCAGCTCCACCTTCTGTTCCAGGGTGGTGAGCAGGCACGGTGCCGACGCCGGCCGCACCACCTGGGCCGGGTGGCGGTCGAAGGTGACCACCACCGCGAGCAGGCCCCGGGCGTCGGCCAGCTCACGGACGAGTTGCAGCAGCGCCCGGTGCCCGCTGTGGACACCGTCGAACGCACCGATCGTGACGACGCTGGGCCTCACCGGCACCTTCACGCGGCCGCCGGGCCGGCCACCACCACGACGGGCCGCAGCTCGTCGCCGCGCCGCTCGTACACCGCGAGGAGTTCGCCGTCGGGCCCGTGGACGGCCAGTGTGCCGTGCCCGTCCCCGTGTCCGTCCCCGTGCCCGTCCCGGGCCGGTTCCGGCCGGCCGGTCGCCTCACCCGGGCCGGACGGCGGGATCGGGAGCGGGGCACCGTGCACGACCCGTCGGGCCAGTGCGGCCGGGACCACCAGCACCGGCAGCTCGGCGGTCGCCGCCGCCATCGGCAACAACATCCCGGCGGGATCGGCCTCGATCGCGTCCAACGCATGGGCCTGGGCGAGCGTGAACGGACCTACCCGTTCGCGGCGCAAGGCGCCGAGGTGCGCCACCCCGCCCAGCGCGGCCCCGAGATCCACGGCCAGGGAGCGGATGTAGGTGCCGGACCCGCAGGTCACGCGCAGCACCGCGACGGGACCCGGGGCGCCGCCCTCGGCCCCGGCACCCTCCCCGTCCCGCAGGTCGAGCACCTCGATGCGGTCGATGCGGACCCGCCGGGCCTGCCGCTCCACCTCCAGACCGGCCCGGGCCAACTCGTGGAGCCGGCGCCCCCCGACCTGGACCGCCGAGACCATCGGCGGTACCTGCAGCACCTCGCCGGTGAACCGGCCCACCACCGCCTCGAGCTCGGCCCGCTCGACGGGGGTGGGCACGCACGCGGTCACCCGGCCGGTCGCGTCCGCGGTGTCCGTCGCCACCCCGAAGTGCACCTCGGCGAGGTAGACCTTGGTCCCGGCCTGCACGAACCGCAGCAGGCGCGTGGCGCGCCCGAGCCCACAGACGAGCACCCCGGTTGCCGGGGGGTCCAGCGTGCCGGCGTGCCCGATCCGCCGCTGGTGGTAGATGCGGCGCAGGCGGGCCACCACGTCATGCGAGGTCGGCCCGGCCGGTTTGTCGACGATCACGCATCCGTCCACGCCGGACGCACGCTACCGGCTGCTACAAGGCCGCCCGCACCCGTGCCACGGTGCTGCCCAGGTCGGTGTGGGAGGTGAACCCCGCCGCGAACCGGTGCCCCCCGCCGCCGTTCGCCGCGGCGATGCGTTGCACGTCGGTGGCTCCCACCGACCGCAGGCTGACCTTGAACGCCCCGTCGGGCTCCTCCCGTACGACGCAGGCGACGTCCGCCTCGCTCGTGCGCCGCACCACGTCGATGAGGCCCTCCACCTCCTCCAGGCTGACCCCGTGCCGGGCGAGCATCTCCTGGGTGACCGCCGTCCACACGAAGGACTGCTCCCGCACGAGCTCGGCCCGCTGCAGTGCCTCGGCGAGGAGCTGCAGGTAGGCGAAGCGGTGCTCCTCGAACAGGGCGCGGCTCAATCGGGCGACGGGCACGTCGAAGGCCACGAGCTCCGCGGCGAGGTCGAACACCGCCGGGGTGGTCGACGGGTACTGGAACCGTCCCGTGTCGCACACGAGACCGACGTACAGGCAGGTGGCCACGTCATCGGTGAGCTCCAACCCCAACTCGGCGATGAGCCGCCGGGCGAGCACCGCGCTCGCCGCCGCGTCGGGGTCGACGACGTTGATGGTGCCGTAGCGGTCGTTGGAGACGTGATGGTCGACCACGATGAGCTCCCCGGCGCGCCGGGCGGCCTCGGCGAGCTCACCGAGACGGGACAGGGAACCGCAGTCGAAGGTGACCATCACCTCGGGGGCGCCGGGAAAACGTTCCGGCGGGACCAGCACCTCGAGGCCGGGCAGGTGCCGGTAGTGCGGTGCGACGACGAACGGCGACGGGAACGACACCACGGTCGGCCGCCCGGCGGCGGCGAGCGCGTGATGCAACGCGAGGGTGGAACCGAGGGCGTCGCCGTCGGGGTTGACGTGGCAGGCCAGCGCCACGGTGCCGGCGTTGCGGATCGCCTCCGCCGCGCCCTTCAGCGCCGCGGCCACGGCGGGCACCTCCACGGCCGTCGACGGCCCCCCGGGGCCTGCGACATCCCCCGACACCTCAGCACCCCTCCTGCTCGGTCGTCCCGTCCCCGCCGTGGTGCGGCCCCGGGACCCCTCCCGCTTCCGAAGCGCGGATGATCCGCAGGGCCGCTTCGACCCGCCGTCCGGCCTCGACGGCGGGATCGAGCCGGAAGTCGAGGCGGGGGATCCGCTTCATGCGCACCTGCTCCCCGATCCGGTGCCTCAGGCGGGGGGCGGCGGCGCGCAGCGCGGCACGGGTCCGCTCCTCCTGTTCGGCCCCGCCGAGCACCGAATAGTAGACCCGGGCCAGCGCGAAGTCGGGGCTGAGGTCCACGCCGGTGACGGTCACGAACCCGAGCCGGGGATCGGCGAGCTGCTCGATCGCGTCCGCGAGCACCTCCCGGAGGGTCTCGGCGACCCGGGTGACGCGGGGGACGGGTCGGCCTCCGGCGGTCACGGCTCGTCCAGGTAGGTGGTGTGCGCCTCGATGACCTCGACGTCGGGTGCCGCGGCGACCTGGGCCCCGACGTGCTCGAGCACCTCGCGCAGGTGGCGGTGGCTGCCCGACACGACCGCCACCCCGATCGTCGCCCGTTGCCAGGCATCGAGGTGGTCCACTTCGGCGACCGACACCCGGAACCGGTGCCGTAGCACCTCCACGAGCGGGCGCAGCACGGCCCGTTTCGCCTTGAGGGAGCGGCTGTGGGGCACCCGCAGCTCGAAGCGGACCGCGGCGACGTGCATGCCGGCATTGTCGCGCCCGGGGGACGCGGCGACGGGGTCGCTCAGGTGCGGGCGACCTCCCGCTCCTCGTAGGTCTCGATGACGTCACCGGGCTGGAGGTCCTGGTAGTTCTCCAGGCCGACCCCGCACTCGAAGCCTTCACGGACCTCGCGCACGTCCTCCTTGAAGCGGCGCAGCGAGGCGATGGCACCTTTCCAGATGACGGCCCCGTCGCGCAGGAACCGGACCTTCGAGCCCCGGGTGATGACCCCGCTGCGGACGTAGCAGCCGGCCACTTTCCCGACCCGGGGCACGCTGAAGACCTCCCGGACCTCCGCCTCGCCGGTGACCACCTCCTCGAAGGTCGGCTTGAGCATGCCGATGAGGGCGGCGTTGACGTCGTCGAGCACCTGGTAGATCACCTCGTAGAGCCGCAGCTCCACCCCCTGGGCCTCGGCGAGCTCCCGCGCCTTGCGGTCCGGCCGCACGTTGAACCCGATGACGGTGGCGTTGGCCACCGCGGCGAGGTTGATGTCCGATTCGGTGATCCCGCCGACCCCCCGGTGCACGAACGAGAGCCGGACCTCGTCGTGCTCCTGGTCGAGCTTGCGCAAGGCGTCGGTGAGCGCCTCGAGGGAACCCTGGACATCGGCCTTCAACACGAGGTTGAGGGTGGCGACCTCCCCCCGTTGCACCATGGCGAAGATCTCCTCGAGCCGGGCCCCGCCGGCGAGGGTCATCGGGTGGGCGAGGGTGGCCTTGCGGCGGCGGCGGGCCCGGGCCTCGGCGACGGTACGGGCCACCTTCTCGTTGGGCGCCACCCGCAGCTCGTCACCGGCCAACGGCACGTCGCTCAGCCCCACGACCTCCACCGGTACCGACGGGCCGGCCTCGGTGACGGACCGGCCGTGGTCGTCGAAGAGGGCCCGGACCCGACCCCATCCGCTGCCCGCCACGACGGGTTCGCCGACCCGGAGCGTGCCCCGGGTGACCAGCACGGTCGCCACCGGGCCCCGGCCCGCCTCCAGGTGCGCCTCCAGCACGAAGGCCCGCGCCGGCGCCTTCGGGTTGGCCTGCAGTTCGTCGGCCAGTTCGGCGTCGGCGACGAGCAGGATCGCCTCGAGCAGCTCGTCGATGCCGACGCCTTCGGTGGCCGCGACCTCCGTGACCAGCGTGTCGCCACCCCAGTCCTCGGGTACGAGCCCCTGCTCGACGAGCTGCTGGCGCACCCGGTCCGGCGCCGCGTCCTCACGGTCGATCTTCGTGATCGCCACGACGATGGGGACGTCCGCGGCACGGGCATGGTTGATCGCCTCCACCGTCTGGGGCATCACCCCGTCGTCGGCCGCGACCACGAGCACCGCAATGTCGGTGGCCTGCGCCCCGCGGGCCCGCATGGCGGTGAACGCCTCGTGCCCCGGGGTGTCGATGAAGGTGATGGGCCGCCCGCTCGGCGCGCTCACCTGGTACGCACCGATGTGCTGGGTGATCCCACCGGCCTCGCCGGCCACCACGTTCGTGTGACGGATCGCGTCGAGCAGCGTGGTCTTGCCGTGGTCCACGTGACCCATCACGGTCACGACCGGCGGGCGGGGCTCGAGCAGCGCCTCCTCGTCCTCGGCGTCACCGCCCAGGAGCGTCTGCAGCTCCA
>Ga0308410_1001383_pt1 | contig 14030 bp, 8 predicted proteins | sample HotsprOSTMatCore_FD_203467 | JGI IMG/M metagenome (GOLD analysis project Ga0308410, IMG submission 203467) | Hot spring phototrophic mat microbial communities from Octopus Spring, Yellowstone National Park, Wyoming, United States -... | ecosystem: Environmental > Aquatic > Thermal springs > Hot...
GATCGCGGGGGCGAAAGAGGCTGGCATCCTGTCGCAGGTGGCTAAGGAAGCCGAGGCCTACTACAGCAGCTTGCTTAACGGGCTGGGCATCGCCGAGGTGAAAATCGTCATCTCTGACCACGCCGCCGCCGGGACGCAGCCCTGACCGGCTATGAGGACCTCGCCATCGGCGCGGTGCGCGGTCAGGAGACGGTCGTCGGCGCGCCTGACTTCCAGGCTCTTCCACCGGGCGAGGGTCCGGGGAAACCGGGTTTCCCCAGGCCCCTCCTGAGAGGACGACCCTATGGCCCGTCTCGAAGAACTCGCGCCCGGCGCGTCCCTGCGGGGCATCCTGCCTGATGGCCTGGTGACCGTGGTCGCCGCGCAGTGGCACGGCCGCGATGCGCTGGAGTTGACCTACAAGGACGCCGCCGGGCGCCCCGGCGCGCGCCTGCTCTACCGCGACGATGAGCCGGCCCTGGAGCTGGTCAGTGTGGGCCGCGCCTGGGCCTTCGACGGCGACGGCGAGCAACTGCGCCTGGTCGCCGAGGCCCACCGCATCCGCCTGGCCCACCTCTTCGACCCGCTGCTGGCGGTGCATACCTCCCTCGTCGAGCCCCTGCCCCACCAGATCACCGCCGTCTACGAGACCATGCTCCCGCGCCAGCCGCTGCGCTTCCTGCTCGCCGATGACCCCGGCGCCGGCAAGACGATTATGGCCGGCCTGCTGATCAAGGAACTGATCGCCCGCGGCGATGTCCAGCGCTGCCTGATCGTCTGCCCCGGCTCCCTGGTTGAGCAATGGCAGACTGAGCTGGATACGCGCTTCCACCTGCCGTTTGAGATTTTGGATTTTAGATTGCCGATTTTGGATGTTCAGCGATCAATCCACAATCCACAATCTACAATCCCAAATCTTTGCGTCGCCCGCCTGGACAAGCTTTCGCGCGACGAGGCCGCGCAGGCGCTGCTGCAGCAGACCGAGTGGGACCTGGTGATCTTCGACGAGGCCCACAAGCTCGCGGCCTCGTTCTTCGCCGGCGAGATCCGCTACACGCGCCGCTATCGCCTCGCGCAGCTCCTTGGCGCAACAACCCGTCACCTGCTGTTGCTCACGGCCACCCCCCACAACGGCAAGGAGGAAGACTTCCAGCTCTTCCTCGCCCTCCTTGACGCCGATCGCTTCGAGGGCCGCTTCCGCGAGGGCGTCCACACTGCCGACGTGTCCGACCTTATGCGCCGGCTCACCAAAGAGCAACTGCTCACGTTCGAGGGCGCGCCGCTCTTCCCCGAGCGCATCGCCACTACCGTGCCCTACAAGCTCTCCGCCGAGGAGCGCGACCTCTACGAGCAGGTGTCGAGCTATGTGCGCCAGGAGTTCAACCGCGCCGACAACCTGGAAGGCGGACGCAAGGGCACGGTCGGCTTCGCCCTCACCAGCCTCCAGCGGCGCCTCGCCTCCTCGCCCGAAGCAATTTTCCAGTCGCTCCGCCGGCGCCGCGAACGCCTGGAAGATCGGCTCGCCGACGCGCGCCGGCTGCGCCAGGGTCCAGAGGCCCGCCTGGATCTGCCAGGTGGCCTGCCCAGACTGAGCGACGACGACCTCGACGACCTCGACGATGCGCCTGACGCCGAGCAGGAGGCGCTTGAGGAGCAACTGGTCGACCAGGCGACCGCCGCGCGTACGGTGCGCGAGCTGGAGGCCGAGATCGCGACCCTGCGCGGGCTGGAGAGCCTTGCGGCGCAGGTGCGCCGGAGCGGGCGCGATAAGAAGTGGGAAGAGCTCGCGTCGATTTTGGATTTTGGATTGCGCGATTTTGGGTTGCAATCCACAATCCAAAACCCAAAATCTAAAATCCAAAAGCTGGTCATCTTCACCGAGCATCGCGATACGCTGAACTACCTGGCGCGGCGCATCAGCACCCTGCTCGGCCGGGTTGAGGCCGTCACGGTGATCCACGGCGGAATGGACCGCCGCGCCCGCCAGCAGGCCGAGCAGGCGTTCATGTTCGACCCCGAGGTGGCCGTCCTGATCGCCACCGACGCCGCCGGCGAAGGCATCAACCTGCAACGCGCCCATTTGATGGTCAACTACGACCTCCCCTGGAACCCCAACCGTCTGGAGCAGCGGTTTGGGCGCATCCATCGCATCGGGCAAACCGAGGTCTGCCACCTGTGGAACCTCGTCGCTCACGAGACCCGCGAGGGCGAGGTCTACACGCGCCTGCTCCTCAAGCTGGAGGTCGAGCGCAAGGCGCTCGGCGGGCAGGTGTTCGACGTGCTGGGCCGGCTGACGTTCCAGAACCGCTCGCTGCGGGAGTTGCTGGTGGAGGCGGTGCGTTACGGCGACCAGCCGGAGGTGCGCTCGAGACTCTCGCGGGCAGTTGATGTGGCGTTGGACCGCGAGCGGCTGCGGCAACTGCTGGAGGAGCAGGCCCTGGCCCACGATACGATGGACGTCTCGCGGGTGCGGGCGATCCGCGAGGAGCTGGAGCGGGCCGAGGCCCGCCGTCTCCAGCCCCACTTCATCGGCGCTTTCTTCCTCGAGGCGTTCAAGCGGCTCGGCGGCGGCGTCCACGAACGTGAGCGCGGTCGCTATGAGCTGACCCGTGTTCCCGGTGAGCTGCGGCAACCTGATCGTGGCGGCCGTGGCGCGGTGCTACCCCGCTACGAGCGCGTGACCTTCGAGAAGGCGCTGCGCACCGTTCCCGGCAAGCCGGAGGCGGCCTTCCTCGCCCCCGGCCACCCGCTGCTCGACGCGGTCCTCGATGCAGTCATTGCCCGCTATGGTGAGCTGTTCCGGCGCGGGGCCATCCTGATCGACCCGGCCGACCTGGGCGAGACGCCACGCCTGCTGCTGACGATCGAGCACAGCATCGAGGACGCCCGCCCCACCCGCGATGGTGGCCGGCGGGTCGTCTCGCGCCGGCTCCAGTTTGTCGAGATCGACGCCGGTGGCGCGGTGCGCCCCGCCGGCTACGCGCCCTACCTTGACTATCGGGGGGCGACCGGGTCCGAGCGAGCGTTGTTAGAAGATAGGATTGAGAACATAGGAAGTAGGGGGGAGGAGTGCAAAGATAGTCAATTCACCTCCTCTTCCCTCGTTGCGCTCTCATCGTTCCTCTCTTCTACCTCCGCCTTCGAAGAGCAGGCGCGGAGCTACGCCATCGCCCACCTGGTGCCTGAACACCTCACCGAGCTGAAGCGCCGCCGGGAAGAGCTCGTCACGAAGACGATGGGGGCGGTGCAGGAACGGCTGACCAAGGAGATCATCTACTGGAACAGCCAGGCGGCGAAGTTCCGTGAGCAGGAGCGCGCCGGTAAGACCCCGCGTATGAACGCCACAGTAGCCGAGCGCCGCGCCGACGAGCTCCAGGAGCGCCTGCGCCGGCGGATGGAGGAACTGGCCGAGGAGCGCCACCTCACCGCCCAGGCCCCGGCGGTGATCGGCGGCGCGCTCGTTGTCCCCGTCGGCCTGCTCGCCCGGCTGCTCGGCGAGGCCCCCGCCACGCCCGACGGGAGCACGCCCGAGGAGCGCCAGCGGATCGAACTGGCGGCGCTGGCCGCCGTGCTCCAGGCCGAACGGGCGCTTGGCTTCGAGCCGCGCGACGTGAGCGCCGAGAAGGTCGGCTACGACATCGAGTCGCGTATCCCCGGCACGGGCCGGCTGCGTTTTATCGAGGTGAAGGGGCGCGCCGAGGGCGCCACGACGGTGACGGTGACCCGCAACGAAATTCTCGTAGCCCTGAACAAGCCGGAAGAGTATGTGCTCGCCCTTGTCGCCGTGCCGCCGCACGGTGGTAGCATGCCTGTGGTACGGTATGTCCGCCGGCCCTTCACGCGCGAGCCGGAGGAGTTCGCCGAGAGCGTGACGTACCGCTGGGAAGAGCTGTGGGCGCGGGGGGAGATGCCGCGATGATGGATTTTGGATTTTGGATTTTGGATTTTAGGTTTTGGATTGGCGATCCAATTTGGCGCGCAGGGTTTTGAGAGAGGCGACGGTCATGGCTGTGATGGCGTTAGCTTCGGATAGTAGCGGCTGGAGCGGATCGCGTGATACGAGGCCAGTGTCGACCAGCATCTCAAGCCAGTACAAGGTCTCGTCGGCCTCCTCCTCGACGATCGATAGCTTTGCGATCATCGCCGCAGTTGACTGGGCGCGGCACGCAGCACGGTAATTCGCGCCCACCGAGGTGGCGCATCGCAAGAGTTGTCCACCAAGAACTTTCGCGGTAGCCCCTTGTGGTAAGGTTTCAACCAATTTGATCACGTCAAGTCCGAGCTGGCGCGTTCGCGCCTTAAACTGCTCCTCGTTCATCGACCTGCTCCTTCCGTGCGCATCAGATCTCTCAATATCTACCGCCCCCGAGGTGCAATGGATACCCCCACTCCCAACAATCCAAAATCCAAAACCTCCAATCGAAAATTGATTGAGGTGGCCCTGCCGCTCGACGATATCAACGCCGCCTCGGCTCGCGAGAAGTCGATCCGCCACGGCCACCCCTCGACCCTGCACCTCTGGTGGGCGCGCCGCCCCCTCGCCGCCTGCCGCGCCGTGCTCTTCGCCTCGCTCATTGATGACCCCGACCAGGAAGGCGTGCCCGCCGAGCTGCTGAAGGAAATTGACGCCCTGCCCGCCCCCGAGCTGCCCGACTGGCGCGAACTGCCCCTCGCCGAGCAGCGCCGCCAGCGCCTCTTCCGCTTCATCAAGCTGCTGGTGCAGTGGGAGAGCAGCAACGATGAGCGCGTGCTCGCCACCGCCCGCCGCCTCATCCACGCCGCCACCGGCGGCAATCCGCCCCCGGTCTATGATCCTTTTGCCGGGGGTGGCTCGATCCCGCTGGAGGCCCAGCGCCTCGGCCTGGAGGCCCACGCCAGCGACCTCAACCCCGTCGCGGTGCTGATCAACAAGGCGCTGATCGAGATCCCGCCGAAGTTCGCGGGGATGCCCCCGGTGAATCCAGAAAGTAGGAAGAAGGAGATAGGAAATAGCGGAGGAGCCGATGCACTTCAAGGAGCTCATCGTGTGGCAGAAGGCGATGGAGACGGCTCGGGAAGTCTATCGCCTGGTTCCGCGCCTGCCTCGCGAGGAGACCTACGGGATGCGCTCTCAAATCACACGGGCAGCGGTGTCGATCCCAGCCAATATCGCAGAGGGTTGGGCGCGCGAGTCGGAGCGGGAGAAGGCGCAGTTTCTCGCTATAGCCCAGGGCTCCCTGGCGGAGTTGGAGACCCTGCTCATCCTGTGCCAGGATCTGAACTGGTTTCCGGAACACGAGACCCGCATCCTACGCGACGTGATGAGCGAAGTGGGCCGCATGCTCACCACTATGCGCCGCAAGAGGAGAGCGGAGTAGGAAATAGCAAAGAGCAAATAGAAGATAGCAAGGCACTGTCCCAGACCCCTATTTCCTATCTCCTACCTCCTACTTCCTACAAAGGCGCGCAAGGCCTGGCCGCCGACGTGCGCTACTACGGCAAGTGGATGCGCGACGAGGCCGAACAACGAATAGGCCACCTTTACCCGAAGGTGCAGGTGGTTCAGGAGGCCGATGGCTCCTACCGCCACGCCACCCCTGCCGAAATCCAAAACCCAAAATCCAAAATCCAAAACCTGACCGTGATCGCCTGGCTCTGGGCGCGCACGGTGACCTGCCCCAACCCGGCCTGCGGCGCTACTATGCCTTTGGTGCGCTCCTTCGTCCTGAGCGCGAAGAAGGGCAAGGAAACGTGGGTCGATTTTAGGTTGCCGAGTTTGGATTTTGGCTTGCTCGATGAGCGCCCCAGAGTTCGCTTCGAGGTGAAATCCAAAACCCAAAATCCCCAATCCAAAATCCCCGAGGGCACCGTCGGCCGCAAGGGCGCCCGTTGCGTCTGCTGCGGCGCCCCCGTGAGCCTCGACCACGTTCGCGCCGAGGGCCGCGCCGGCCGCATGGGCGCGCAGATGCTGGCGATTGTGGCCGAGGGCGCGCGGGGCCGCATCTACCTGCCGCCGAGCGAGGCGCACGAGCGCGTGGCGGCGAGCGCAGAGCCAGCGTGGGCGCCCGAAGCTGAACTGGTCTACAACCCTCGCTACCTGACGCCGCCGAACTACGGCTTCGACACCTTTGCCAAACTGTTCACCCCCCGCCAGCTCGTCGCCCTCACCACCTTCAGCGACCTGGTGGGCGAGGCCCGCGAGCGGGTGCGCCGGGATGCCGAGGCAGCCGATGTGGGGCGGGCGGGCGAGTATGCCGATGCGGTGGCGACGTATCTGGCGTTTGCGATTGACCGTCTAGCAATGACTGTTAATAGTCTTGTGCGATGGAATCCTGTTGGGGAAAAGGCCCAGCATGCCTTTGGCAGACAAACCTTGTCGATGATTTGGGACTTTGCAGATCCTAATCTTTTTGGTTCTGCTACAGGCAGCTTATCGGCAGCCATTGATCTCGCGGCTGATCCGTTAAGTTTTCTCGGCATCGGTTTAGTAGGTACTGTCATCCAAAGAGACGCGGCGAGTTTCGTTGCCAATAACGTTGTTGTTAGTACAGATCCACCATACTACGACAACGTGCCCTACGCTGATCTAAGTGACTTCTTTTACGTATGGCTCCGGGCTGCTTTGAAGCGCGTTTACCCCGAACTCATGGGTACACTTCTCGTTCCGAAGGCAGCCGAACTGGTGGCGGAGCCCTTCCGCCACGGCGGGCGCGAGGCGGCGCAGATCTTCTTTGAGGAGGGACTATTTAAGGTTTTCGATCGCATCAGGTCGGCGCAACGCACAGATTATCCGCTCGCCGTCTACTACGCCTTCAAGCAGGCCGAAAGCGACAGCGACGACGACAACGACGCCACAGCGAACAATCCAAAATCCAAAACCCACAATCCACAATCGTCAACCGGCTGGGAGACGATGCTGGAGGGCCTGATCCAGTCCGGCTTCGCCATCAACGGCACCTGGCCAGTTCGAACTGAAATGCCGACGCGTATGAGGTCGCTAGATAGCAACGCCCTCGCCACCTCGATCGTCCTCGTCTGCCGCCCGCGGCCCGAGGACGCGCGCAGCGCCACGCGGCTGGAGTTCATCAGGGCGCTGCGGCGCGAGCTGCCCGGCGCGCTCCGTGCTCTCCAGCGGGCCAACATCGCGCCGGTGGACCTGGCGCAGGCGGCCATCGGCCCCGGCATGGCGATCTACTCGCGCTACAAGGCGGTGCTGGAGGCCGACGGCGCGCCGATGCGCGTGCGCGCGGCGCTGCAGTTGATCAACGCCGCGCTGGACGAGGTGCTGGCCGAGCAGGAGGGCGAGTACGACGCCGACACCCGCTGGGCCATCGCCTGGTTCGAGCAGAACGCGTTCGAGGAAGGTCCGTACGGCGTCGCCGAGACGCTCAGCAAGGCCAAGAACACCTCGGTGGCGGGCATGGTCGAGGCCGGCGTGGTCGTCGCCCGCGGCGGCAAGGTGCGCCTGATCAGCCGCGACGAACTGCCCGCCAACTGGAACCCGGCCACGGACAGCCGCGTGACCGCCTGGGAGGCGACGCAGCACCTGGCGCGCGCCCTCGATAAGGGCGGCGAGCGCGGGGCCGCGGCGATCCTCGCCGCCCTTCCCGGCGCCATCGCCGACCAGGCCCGCGACCTGGCCTACCGGCTCTACACCACCTGCGAGCGCAAGAAGTGGGCGCAGGAGGCCCTGGCCTACAACTCCCTCGTCATCGCCTGGCCCGAGATCGCGCGGCTGGCCGTGGAGCTTGGGGAGGGCGGGCCGGTGCAGCTTGGATTTTAGGTTTTTGATTGTGGATTGCCGAGGCGGGGACCCGGCAGCCAGCAGCCGGAGATTCGAAACGCAAGGGTTGGGCCTACGCCGGCCGGTTGATGCGAACAACCTGGCCGGCGAGATCGGCGAGGCCGGTGAGGGCCGCGTGAATTCGGGCGGCCTGCCCGGCGAAGTCCAGGTCGAGGGTGCAAAGGATGCGCCCCGCGTGGGAGGGTGAGGCCCGATGGAGCTTGAGGAAGTGCTTGCGGTTGATCGTCAGCAGCGCCCGCCCCTGGTCGGTGGCGAAGCGAAGGACCACCTCGTCAGGAAGGGCCTGCCCGGCGTTCCCGGCGTCCTGGCTTGTCAGCACGTCATACCATTTTGGCTTGCCGATTTTGGATTGTGGATTGCCGCGCATGGCGTTCCAGTGCGCTCTGACGGTAACACCTATGCGGGTTGCTCAATTCCAATTGGTATCATAGCCTATGGCGCGCAGCGCCTCGACGACGGGCAGGGGGAAGTTCTCGTTGGCGTAGAGCGGGATCACCGTCTACGCCGCCTCGTTCTCGGCGATCTGGGCCTCGATCTCGGCTCGATGGGCTCGCGCGTAGGCCCAGGCGTTGACCAGGTCCTCGGCGCGCAAGGTCGGGTAGGCCCGCAGCAGATCCGCATCGGTTGCGCCCAACTGCCGCATCCTGGCCAGCGCCCACACAGGGATGCGCGTGCGGACGATCACTGCCTCGCCGCCGAGAACCGCGGGGTCGCTCGCGATGCCCGGGAACGCGCCCAGATCGCGGGCTATCCACTGCAGCAGCGTGGCCTTTTCGGCCGGGCTCATGCGCGTCAGCAGCGCCTCGGCCTCGCGTAGGGTTGCAGAGTCAGTCATGCGTCGCGCCCCCGTCCTGTGAAGAGTTTAGGTTCGGGAGGTAAGATTTTGGATTGGCGAGCAGAGTCGCCGGCTCGTTCATTCAATAAGCGATCGCCCTATTTTAGCGCGAGCAGCATCGGAACATCGACAACTCACAATCCTCATTATCAATCCAAAACCCAACACCCGCAATCCACAATCGGAGACCGCTATGGCCATCTCAAATCACGAGCGCGTCGGCAAGGCCCTGGAGTTGCTCAACGCCGGCCTGAAGCCGTTCTTCGCGCGCGAGTTGCAGAGCGCCTACGGCGACGGCTGGGAGGAGACCGTGCGCGGCACCCTCAGCGAACGCCAGGGCGGGCGCGCCGCCAACTGGGACACGACGGCCATGATCGGGATTATGATCAGCCAGTGGGACCAGGTCTTCCGCAAGCAGCTCGGCGGCAGCGACCGCACCCTGCTCCACGAGTGCCGCGACATCCGCAACCGCTGGGCTCATCAGCACGCCTTCACCCTGGACGACACCTACCGCGCCTTCGACAGCATCCAGCGCCTGCTGCTCTCCGTAGGGGCGCCCGAGCAGGCCGCCGAGATCGACCGCCAGAAGCAGGAGGTGCTCAGAATCCGCTTCGAGGAGCAGGTCAAGCGCGAGCAGCGCAAGGTGACGACCGCGCCCCTCAATGCGACCCCCGCCGTCGGCCTCAAGCCCTGGCGCGACATCGTCACCCCCCACCCCGACGTCGCCAGCGGGCGCTACCAGCAAGCCGAGTTCGCCGCCGATCTGGGCCAGGTCCATCGCGGCGAGGGCAGCCTCGAGTATCGCGACCCGCGCCAGTTCTTCCAGCGCACCTACCTCACCGAGGGCCTGCGGCTGCTGCTTACGGGGGCGCTGCGCCGCCTCACCGGCCACGCCGGCGACCCGGTGATCGAGCTGCAGACCAACTTCGGCGGCGGCAAGACCCACTCGATGCTGGCCCTCTACCACCTCTGCGGCGACATCCCGCCCGCCGAACTGGCCGGCATGGACGTGGTGCTGCGCGACCTCAACATCACGCGCCTGCCGCCGGTGCGGCGGGCGGTGCTGGTGGGCACGGCCCTCTCGCCGGCGAAGCGCTACCCCAAAGGCGACGGCACGGTGGTGAGCACCCTCTGGGGCGAACTGGCCCACCAGTTGCTCGGCAAGCAGGGCTATGCGCTGGTGGCCGAGGCCGACCAGGCGGGGGTGAATCCCGGCTCCGACGCCCTGCGGCAACTCTTCGACCTGGCCGCGCCCTGCCTGGTGCTGATCGACGAGTGGATCGCCTTCGTGCGGCAGCTCTACGGGGTGAACGGGCTGCCGGCGGGCAGCTTCGACGCCAACCTGACCTTCGCCCAGTCGCTCACCGAGGCAGCCCGGGCCGTGCCCCACACCCTCGTCGTCGCCTCGCTGCCCGCCTCCGACATCGAGATCGGCGGCGAGGGCGGCAAGGAGGCCCTGAACCGGCTGCGCAACACCTTCGCGCGCCTCGAGTCCTCGTGGCGGCCGGCGAGTGCGGAGGAGGGCTACGAGATCGTGCGCCGGCGGCTGTTCCAGCCCATCGGCGACCCGAGCCTCTTCCCGCAGCGCGACGCGGTGGTGCGGGCCTACATGGACCTCTACCGCGCCAACCCCGGCGAGTTCCCCTCCGAAGTGCGCGAGGCCGACTACGAGCGACGGCTGCTCTCGGCCTACCCCATCCACCCCGAGCTGTTCGACCGGCTCTTCAACGACTGGGGAACCCTCGACAAGTTCCAGCGCACGCGCGGCGTGCTGCGCCTCATGGCCGCGGTGATCCACACCCTCTGGGAGCGCCAGGATCGTTCGCTGCTGATCATGCCGGCCTCAGTGCCGGTGGACGACGGCACCGTGAACTTCGAGCTGACGCGCTACCTGGACGACCCCTGGGTGCCGGTGATCGAAAAGGACGTGGACGGCCCCAACTCGCTGCCCCTGCGCATCGACCGGGAGAACCCCAACCTGGGGCGCTACTCGGCGACGCGGCGGGTGGCGCGCACGCTCTACCTGGGTTCAGCCCCGACGCTGCGGGCAGCGAACAAGGGCCTGGAGGACCGCTCGATCAAGCTGGGCTGTGTGCAGCCCGGCGAAACCGTGAGCACCTTCGGCGACGCGCTGCGGCGCCTGGTGGGCGGGGCGACGCACCTCTATGAGAACGGGCAGCGCTACTGGTTTTCAACCCAGCCGAGCGTGAACCGGCTGGCCCAGGACCGCGCCGAGCAGCAGCGTGAGGACGTGATCGAGCAGGAGTTGCTGCGGCGGCTGCGCGAGGAGATCAAGCAGCGCGACGATTTTGCCGGTGTCCACCTGGCCCCGGCCTCGAGCGCCGACGTGAGCGACGAGCGGGAGGTGCGGCTCGTCGTACTGGGACCGTTAACGCCCCACGCACCGCCGAGCAAGCAGGCCCGCTCCGAGGCTCGCGAGGTTGCCAGAACCATCCTCGAGACGCGTGGCTCAGCCCCCCGACGCTACAAGAACACCCTGGCATTTCTGGCGCCCGACGCGCAGCGGCTGGAGGAGCTGGTGCAGGCGACGCGGCAGTACCTGGCCTGGAAGTCGATCGAGGACGAAGCTGAGACGCTCAACCTCGACGCCTTCCAGAAGCGCCAGGCCGAGACGCGCCGCAAGGCGGCCGACGACACGGTCAAGGGGCGCATCCCCGAGACCTACGTCTGGCTGCTCGTCCCATCGCAGCCGAAGGACGCCGACGAGCGACCGGTCCTCAATGCGCCGATCGAGTGGGAAGAACTGCGGCTCCAGGGGTCAGACCCGATCGTCGTGCGGGCAAGCAAGCGCATGCGCAACGACGGCTTCCTGATCACCCAGTATGGCGGCATCCCGTTGCGGCTGGAGCTTGACCGCATTCCACTCTGGCGGGGTGACCACGTGGGCCTCAAGCAACTTGCCGACTACTTCGCCGAGTACCTGTACCTGCCGCGGCTCAGGGACAGCGCGGTGCTGCTCGGCGCAGTGGCGCAGGGCCTTGGGATGCTGATGCTGGAGGAAAGCTTCGCCTACGCCGAGCGCTTCGATGCGAGCACGGGACGCTACCAGGGACTGGTCCACGGCCAGGCGCGCACGGTCTCCCTGGACGAGCACGGGGTGCTTATCAAGCCCGCGGCGGCGCTGCGGCAACTAGCAGCCGACGAGGAGGCGCGGCGGAAGCAAGAGGCCGAGGAAGCCGCCCGGCAGGCCGCCGCCTACCCCGAGGCGACGCTGAGGATGGAGTCGTGCGCGGAAGAGCGGCTCGGCGCCAGCGGCTACTCGACCGCAATCCAATCGCCAATCCAAAACCCACAACCCAACATCCAAAATCGGCGCCTCCGGCGCTACCACGGGGCGGCGAGGCTGAATACATTGAAGGTACCCACCGAGGCGGGCAAGATCGCCGAGGAGATCCTGACCCACCTGGCCGGGCTGCCCGGGGCGAAGGTGCGGGTGACACTGGAGATCGAGGCCGAGATCCCCGAGGGTGCGCCCGACCACGTCGTCCGCACCGTCACCGAGAACAGCCGCGTGCTGAAACTGGAGAGCTACGGCTTCGAGGAGGAGTGAGCGATGCCGACGAAAGGCTACGACGCCTTCTTCCCGCCGGCCGGCGCCCGCGGCCGGATGCACTGCCGGGTCTGCGGCACCGCGTGCCAGGTGAGCCGCGGCCGGATCGGCCCCACCGGCTTCGCCGAAGCAATGCTCGGCGCGGAGCAGCCCCACGATTCGTCTGCCCTCACGCGGACCTGCCCTGGCACAACGAGGCCCTCGCGCTGCTGCGCGAGACCGAGGCCGAGCCGGACCGGATGCTGCGCGCCTTCCTGGATGCGCGGCGCAAGCAGTGGGTGCGGCAGCATCTGGGCGGCGGGCGGGGGATGTAGGCCCATTTGCGCGCGGGGTCGTCCGGCCCACTTGTCGAGTGCATCGGCGCGTGCTACGATACGCGCAGGAGCACGCAGGCGAACATCCAACCAGGGGAACTTCGCCTGCGCCCGCGCAAGGGAAACCGCCCACACCGGGCAGATAGACTGCGTGGGCGCCGGGCGCGCACGGGGCGGTTAGACTGCGGAGATGCAGGCCATTTCGGAGTTAGCCACCTTCCTTGAAAATACTATGCGTGTTTGCCTCATGCCATTACGAATTGAAGTCAGAAATCCGTCGGCAAATTTGCATCACTTCCAACAAAGGCTAAAGGAAGTGTCGCAACGGCAGCCCGATATTGTTTGTTTGCCTGAATGCGCTTTCACAGGCTATCTTTACAACGAACAGGATTTTCAAAAGTTTGCAGAGCCGATTCCAGGGCAAACTACTTCGGCAGTTTCCTCATTGGCGAGAGAAAGTCACTGCTATATTTGTTTTGGTATGTTAGAGAAAGCGCCTGAAGGCGTTTATAGTTCTGCCGTCCTGATTGACAAAGCAGGTGAGATTGTTTTCGTTCACAGAAAAATCTGCGAACAGCCACCCTTCATAAATGGCAGTGAAGTAAAAGCGATTGATACTGAATTAGGACGCTTGTCAGTTCTTCTATGTGGCGATTTATTTGAAGATGAAGTAAAAGCCAAACTTGACAGTCGGTTGGATGTCTTGATACTTCCGCTGGCAAGAAGTTTTGACGGAAAATCGCCTGATTTGGAAAGATGGCTGAGAGAAGAACGGCAAGCCTATGCAGATGAGGTCAAGAAGGTCGGAGTCACTGGAATAATTGTCAATTTGCTGGAAAACTCATCAGAACCAGAAGCATCGTTTGGCGGAGCAATGATAGTAAATGCAAATGGCAAAATTCTGGCAGAATCAACTCACGGAACGGATGATGTGTTGATATACGACTTGGTTTTGGATAGCAATGACGGTGGCTAACACCGTTTGCAGCGGACAGCGGCTTCGCCGCTTGCGGGTATGCGCCGCGAGCCAGCGAAGGTTTTGGCAGGTGAAGGTGTCTTGCCTGCCCCGCCGCTGCCGCTAAAACCAACCGTTAGGCGCTTGCGCCGAAGAATTGTTTGACGAAGATTATCAAATCGAGGTGTTTATGGAATACATCATTGTCCCTCTCAGTGTGCTCTTAGGTCTGCTCGGCTTCAGCCTGATCGCTAAATGGTACGTAGTTCCAGCGCTAGATTCCCGTCCGCGCGATGTGGCTCTACTCCCACTGATCTTGTTACACGTCTTTCGTTATCTCGGCGCATGGTTCTTAATTTCTGGCGTGGTTTCCAGCGGACTTCCTCCAGCCTTCGCCATTCCCGCTGCTTATGGCGACCTCATCACGGTCATCCTCGCACTTTTCGGAGCGTTAGCATTGCGATCAAAATGTATCCTCTCCAAAATCGCTGTAGTCAGCTGGCAGGCTGAGCAGCGAGGAGCGAGCGTTCGGCAATCCGCTCAGCAAGCGAGGGGGTGGTCTCGGGGCTGACGAGCCGGTCGTGCAGATAGTG
>Ga0308410_1001384_pt1 | contig 14026 bp, 10 predicted proteins | sample HotsprOSTMatCore_FD_203467 | JGI IMG/M metagenome (GOLD analysis project Ga0308410, IMG submission 203467) | Hot spring phototrophic mat microbial communities from Octopus Spring, Yellowstone National Park, Wyoming, United States -... | ecosystem: Environmental > Aquatic > Thermal springs > Hot...
CCTCGTTGTCGCAAGGCCGGGTCTCGCCGTCCACCCCGTGGGCGATGCCGATGAACTCCACCTTCGCGCCGAGGTCGGGCCGCTCTACGAAGAGGTGTTGCGCCAGCGCGCGCACCCATTTGCGGACGTAGCTCTGATACTTGGTGCTATGGTAGATGGGTACCTTGCAAGGGAGGTCCAGCCGCTTCTGGCCTTGCCGCTCCCCTTTGGGCGGCGAGATCACCACGGTGTAATTGTTGACGTTGGCGCTGCCACCCGGGTGCGGCTGTATGGCCCAAACGGGCATGGCATCGTCGGCGCAGATGATCCCCTCTTCGTTTTGCCAGCGGGTCGCCGTAGTGAGAAAGGAGAGGCCCACCTTGCGTCCGTTGATGGCCTTGGTGCTGATGAAGTAATCCACATCGCCGAAGGTATAGACGTTCTCGGCCGGGTTCATGTGTTTCCACTTGAAATAGCCCATGTCGCCGACCACGCCGTATTTAGGGTCGCTCAGGTCTATATCGGGCCGGGTGTTGATGGCGTAGAAGCCCGGACGCCGACCTGAACCGACGTAGTCTGGGCCAGAGGGCCCTTGGGGAGCCGAGGAGGAAGGGTCGCCAGGGAGGGAGGGGTTGGCGAGGGTGACCGCGGCCCCGGTGAGCAAGGCCAGGAGCAGCGCGATCAGAAGAACAGGAAAGTACCGATGCCTCATCGTGCCGTGAAACTCCTTTTCAAAATGTGTGACAGGGGCCCCATCTACTAAATGATACCAACCCAACCTGAAAAGATCATGAAAGAAGAGCCCTCAACAGATGAAAATTCCGCAATTTTAATGAGGGCCGCAAGAAAAAAGCGATAGGGATAGCGTTCACATGCTACCATAAGAGCAGGGCTTTGGCAAATCCGTCGCGCGGTCAGACGGTTGCGTTGGGTGTGGCGGAAAAACACGGTCGGCCCCTGCGCGGCGAGTTGTCTTTTGCTGCGGCGCAGTGTATAATAGCGGCCAACTTGTGCGCAAGAGAACGGGTAGCATGTTGAAGACTCACTTGTGCGGTGAATTGCGTCTCCAGCATGTCGGTCAGAGGGTCACGTTGGCCGGTTGGGTGCACCGACGGCGCGACCACGGCGCGCTCATCTTCCTGGATGTGCGGGACCGGGAGGGGATCGTACAGGTGGTATGCGATGCCGAGCGCGCGCCTGCCGCCCACGCCAGCGCAAGCGAGGTGCGCCCCGAGTACGTAGTGCAGGTGCAAGGGGTCGTGGAGGCGCGGCCGGCAGGCTTGGTGAACCCCGCCTTGCCTACGGGGGACATAGAGGTCCACGCCTCACAGATTCAGGTGCTCAACCCCGCGCGCACGCCGCCCTTCTATCCCAGCGAGGCGACGGAAGTGGACGAAACGCTGCGTTTGCGCTACCGTTACCTGGACCTGCGGCGGCCGCGCATGCAACGCAACCTCCTCCTGCGGCACCGCATGAACCAGGTGATCCGCAACTACCTGAGCGAGCGGGGCTTCCTGGAGGTAGAAACCCCCATCCTGCTCAAAAGCACGCCGGAGGGCGCGCGCGACTACATCGTGCCCAGCCGCGTCCACCCCGGCAAGTTCTACGCGCTGCCTCAATCGCCTCAACAACTGAAACAACTCCTCATGGTCGCGGGCTACGAGCGGTATTTCCAGATCGCCCGTTGCTTTCGCGATGAGGACCTGCGGGCAGACCGCCAGCCGGAGTTCACGCAACTGGACCTGGAGATGTCCTTCGTGGAGCGAGAGGACATCCTGCAACTCATTGAGGGGCTCTTCATCACCTTGGCGCGCGGCCTGACCAACAAGCGCATCCAGGCTATTCCTTTCCCTCGGTTGACTTATGAAGAGGCGATGGCGCGCTACGGAAGCGATAAGCCGGACCTGCGCTTTGACCTGCCGCTGGTGGATTGCTCCGACCTGGCGAGGGAAAGTGGGGTACCGTTCTTCACCGCCGCGTTAGCGGCGGGCGGCCAGGTGAAGGCCTTGCGCGCGCCCGGCTGCGCAGGTTACAGCCGCAAGCAGATGGACGAGGTGGCCGCGCTGGCGCAGCGTCAGGGGGCGAAGGGAATGGCCTGGCTGGCCTGGGGAAGCGAGGGGCTGCGCGGCTCGCTGGCCAAGGCGCTGGCGCCGGGGCTGGCCGATGCCTTGCGGGCCCGTATCGGCGCTGAGGACGGCGATCTCCTCCTCTTCGTAGCCGACCAACCCACGGTAGTAGCCGCCAGCCTGAGCGCGCTGCGGACGGAGTTCGCGCGCCGTCTCAACCTGATAGATGAGAACCTCCTCGCCTTCTGCTGGGTGCTGGACTTCCCTCTCCTGGAATGGGACGCGGAGGAGGGACGCTGGTCAGCCGTGCACCATCCCTTCACGGCGGCGGTAGAGGAGGATTGGCCGCTCCTGGAGACGGACCCCGGCCGCGTGCGGGCGCAGGCTTACGACATCGTATGCAACGGCTACGAGGTCGGCGGCGGCAGCATCCGCATCCACCGGCGCGAACGCCAGGCGGCCATGTTCCAGAGGCTCGGCATCACGCCGGAGGAGGCGCAAGCCCAGTTCGGCCACCTTTTGGAGGCCTTTGAATACGGCGCGCCGCCTCATGGCGGGATCGCGCTGGGCCTTGATCGCATCGCCATGATCTTCGCCGACGAGCGGAGCATTCGCGAGGTCATCGCCTTCCCCAAAACCGCGGCCGCGGTGGACCTCCTCTTCCAGGCGCCCTCCGAGGTCTCGCCTCGGCAATTGCAGGAGTTGCACCTGCGCATCGCTCAAGATGAATGAAAGCCCCTCGCATCCTGAGGCCCGAGTTCAGCGGCGGGATGGGAAAAGGCGCTGGCCCAAGAGGAACAGCCCCAGCAAGATCAGCAGCACCGGCCAGTATCGCCCCAGCGTGATCGGCCCTCCCAGAAACGAGCCGAAGATCAGGAACATCACCAGGCTGGCCACGACCGCGCGCAGGCCCTCGCGCACCGCCGCGCCGCGCTCCCCTTCGCCCAGCAGGCCCGCGAGCATGGTCCCTACGCCAACGAAGCCGGGGAGCAACGTCCAGGCGTAGGCCCAACTTGCCCAATCGCCGGTAGCGTTCTGGTAATAAAGCAGGGCGCCAATGCCGCCGATGAGGCAAGCCGGCGTCGCCAAGCCGGGGGCTCTACCCAGCAGGCCGATGAGCAACAAGGCAACACCGGCGCCGACGACCAGCAACGGCCAAGCATCGGCCCAGTTCAACCACTCGGCCAGGCCCGGCACCAGTTGCAAGGCCAGGAAAAGGACCCCAAGCAGGATGAGCAAAAACCCTACAGCCAGCGTGGACCTCTGTTGGCGATCCATAACCTTCTCCTGTCTGTGAACGCGCGCAGATCGCGCGGCCGAAAATCGGTTGGCTCTGCCCGTCACCCAGGCTCAGAAACCAAGGCGGAGAGGATCTCCCCCCAATGGTTAAAGCGCAAGAGATGACCTTCCTCGGGCAGGAAGTGGGCCCGGCAACGGGGGATCGCGGAAGCCATGTACTGCCCCATGCTGAGAGGGGTAGTCTGGTCCTTCCCGCCATGCCACAGGTGAACCGGCACCGCGATGTCCTCCAGGCGAAAGCCCCAGGGCCGCATGAAAACGACGATGTCCCAAGCGTGGCCGCGCAGGCCGGCGCGGTAGGCTTCGGCGTAGTTCTCTATGAACAGCGCCCTGATGTCCGCTCGAGCGAGGATGGCCCGATCAGACGCCGGCGCGCGGGCGGCGCGCCGGTCCAAAAAGCGCCCCGCGTTGCGGCGCACCGCGCGGGCGGTTTGCCAGGCTTCCCACCTCGCGACCTGATGCACGAGCCAGGGGACCTTCAGGACCAGGGCGATGTTGATGCGCCGGAGCCGGGACATGCCGGCGACAGCCGCCGGCGCATTTAAAGGGGCGCCGCCGCTGACGATGGCCGCCGCGGTCAAGCGGTGAGGGATCTTGAAGGCGCAGGCCGCAGCGTAAGGCCCTCCGCCTGAAACGCCCACCACCGCGAAGCGGGCGAGACCCAGCGCGTCGGCTAACGCCAGCACGTCATCAGGCCAATCCAGCAGGGTGCGGCCGGGCTGAAAGTCCGAGAGGCCGTAGCCCGGCCGCTCCGGGGCGATGAGGCGGATGCCAAGGGAGGTGGCAAGGGAGGGATCGGTATGCCACGAAAGCCGCGAGCCGGGTATGCCGTGAAAAAAGAACACCGCTTTGCCTGCCGGGTCGCCGTATTCGGCGTACCCCAGCGACCTCCCGTCGCGCAGACGGATGCGTTGATCCCTGGCAAAAGGTGAGGCGACGGCAACCATGCACTCCTCCTGCCAGACCTAGGCTCCCTCACAGTTGGGCATCGGCGGATGAAGACGGGGCCGGCTCCGAGGGGCCCCCTTTTGTCCCCGGCTTCTCCCCCTCCGCAGGCGCGCCGGCCGCGGCAGGTCCAACGGTCGGAAGATCCGTTACGGCGACGGCAGGCGCGGGCTCCGGCTCAACGGCAGGCTTGGGTGCCTTCTTGCCCGGGGTAGGGATGGTCACGGTGACCGTCCCCACGGCGCGCAGTTGGCCTAAGAGGAGACCCAGGCCGATGGCCACGAGCAGAAGCGGCCACAAGCGGCCGATGAGATCGGCGTTAGCGCTCCTCTCGGCGGTCAAGACGACGGCCCCGAAGAGGATGAGCGCCAGGGCAGGGATCGCCGCCCAGCCAAGGGGGCGTTGCGCATTGCGCAACAAGTAGAGGATGCCGAAGATCAACCCTAGGCCGATGAACAGCAGGCCACCTTGCTGGTAATCGTTCAAGCGAGTCGTTTGATTGACGGCGGCTATGACGCCGATGACCCATAGCATCCCTCCGGGCATCACAGCCCACCAATGAGCCCTATCCAGGGCGAAAAGGAGCCAGAAGCCCAGGCCGATGCTCCCCAAAAAGACCGTCGCCAGCCAGGCCTGAGGCACCAGCCCGCGCTCTCCGAGAAGGACGGTGGCCGCCAGGCCCAGCAGGGTGAAGGCAGGGATGACCAACCACCACTGGCGGCGGCTGGTCGCGAAGCGGACGAGGAAGGCGAGGCCGGCCACGGCGAAGACAGCGCCCGCTATCCAGGCGAGCCAAGGGCCAAAGAGGCCAAAGTTGTGGAGAAGGAAGACGACGCCCCCTACCAAGAGAAAGGCGCCCCACCCAAGGGCCTCGGATGGTCCGCGTACGTTGCGCATGAGGCACCCCCTTGTTTTGATGTCTAAAGCACGGCCAGCACCTGCCCCATCTGGCCGGCCTCATAACCGCCCAAAGCCTCCACCTGAGCCGAGAAGTCCACGCTGCGGATGACCTCCAGGAGCGGACGGAGAAGGTCGCTTTCGTAATGCTCCTGTGGGATGACCAGGTCGTAGCGCTCGCGAAACAGGGGCACGAAATCCAGACCCAAAGCGCGCGCCGCGGCCAGGATGCCCAGCCCGCAGTCGGCCGCGCCGCTGGCAACCGCGGCGGCGACGGCCAGGTGAGTGAACTCCTGGCGCTCATACCCCCGGATGCGCGCGGCATCCAGCCCGCGCCGCCTCAATTCGTAGTCCAGAAGGACGCGCGTCCCCGCGCCCCGCTGGCGGTTGACGAAATGCACGTCGTCGCGCAGCAGGTCTTCCAGAGAGGTGATGCCCTTGGGATTGCCCGGCGGCACCATGAGCCCTTGTTGTCGCCAGACGAACCCCAAGAGGACGATGGCCCGCCCCGGCAGCAGGCGACGGATGTAGCCGACGTTGTAATCGCCTGTCTCCTCATCCAGCAGGTGCGAGCCGGCCAGGTGCGCTTCGTTCCGCTGCAAAGCCATCAAGCCACCTAGGCTGCCCACGTTGGCCGAAGAAAGCCGCGGCCCGCCCCGCACGCGCGCCAGGTGGCTGGCCAGAAGGTCTAGCGTCAGATCGTGGCTGCCGATGGCGACGATGGTACGCTCTATCTCCTCCGGCGCACGCAACAGTTCCACCGTGACCGACGCGCCCGCCGGAAAGCCCTCGGAAAAGCGCGGGACACGCACGATCCCGTCCGCACGCACGAGGGAGGTGATGACCCCCGCGCCGCGACCGAGGGGCGTCGCCACCACGCGCTCGCCCACGCGGCCCAGGCTGACCCGCAGGAACTCCTCCTCGCCCATGGGGGAGACGACCTTGCGCGTCAGCGTCGCCTGCATCGTCGGGCGACGCGGCTCGCGCAAACCGAGCCAAGCATAGACCAGCGGCTTGACGATCAGTTCGGAGGTGAGGGCCGCGGAGACAGGGTAACCTGGAAGGCCGACGACCGGCTTCCCCCCGACCAGGCCGAGGACGACCGGATGGCCCGGGCGGATGGCGATGCCGTGCACCAAGAGTCGGCCTAACTCCGCCACGACCTCAGCCGTGTAATCCTCTGAGCCGGCGGAGGAGCCGGCATTGACGATGACCAGGTCGTGATCGGCCAGGGCTTTCTCCACCGCGCCGCGGAGCAGGCCGCGGTCGTCGGGGAGCGGCGGAAGGCGCGTCGGCTGCGCCCCCCAGGAGGTAACCTGCGCGGCCAGCACGATGGAGTTGTACTCAATGATGTCGCCAGGGCGCAGGTCAGACCCCGGTGCCACCAACTCCGTCCCCGTCGGCTGGATGGCCACGCGCGGGCGTCGGCGCACGAGCACCTCCGCATGGCCGCAGCCGGCGATGGCTCCCAAATCGGCAGGCGTCAGCAGGTGATTCTCTGGCAAGACCAGTTCCGTCGCCACCATGTCCTCGCCCATCGGCCGTACATGCTGCCAGGGCGCAACCGAGGCGAGAATCTCCACCCAGCCGTCGCGCACCTGCACCTGCTCTATCGGGATGACGGCGTCACAACCCGGCGGGATGGGATCGCCCGTATCCACGTAGGTTGCCTGCGCGCCCAAGCGGAGGCGCAGGGGGGCGGTCTCCGTCGCGCCGTAGGTGTCTGCGGCCCGCACCGCGTAGCCGTCCATCGCGGCGGCATGGTAATGGGGCGAGGAGACCTTCGCCCACACGGGCGCGGCGGTGACGCGGCCCAGCGCCTCTGCCACCGGCACCCACTCGCCTGCCAGCGGACCCAGGGCGTCTGCCTCCGCCAGGGCTTGCCAGAAGCGAGCCAGCGCCTCCGCCAACGCGATGTCTTCCAGATAGGCTTTGCGCGCGCACATGACGGCCTCCACGTAGACCAGTCCCCTAGGCCGGCGGTTCCTTTTCCTCTCAGAACAGCCCCACCTCTACCGTTTCCCCTTCGCTCAAGCCGTTGCTGTCCAGCGGGATTCGCACCAGGCCGTCGGCCCGCACCAAGGTGTAGATCAGGTTGGACTTGCCGAAGACCGGCTCAGCCCATACCTCGCCGCCGCGCTGCTCCAGGCGCACCGGCACGTAGTCCTCACGGCCCGTCTGCGAGGCGATGTTGCGCGCCAGGCGCGCGCGGATCCTTCGCTCCAACGGAGCCTCCGTGCCCAGGAGAAGGGCAATGGCCGGTACGACGAAGAGTTGAAAGATGACCATGGCCGAGACGGGGTTTCCCGGCAGGCCGAAGACCGGTTTGCCGTCGCACACGGCCAAAATGGTTGGCTTGCCGGGCTTGACCGAGACCCCATGCGTCAGGATGCCCGGCGCGCCCAACTCGCCGATGACCCGGGCGGTCATGTCTCGCACGCTAACGGAACTGCCGGCGGTGAAGACAACGATCTCGGCCTGCGCGTGGGCCGCGCGCGCGGCGGCCTGCAAGGCCTCCAGGCGATCGGGGAGGATGCCCCACCTGAGGAGCGGATCGCCTCCGGCGCGTCGGGTCAGCGCAGCCAGCGTATAACTGTTGATGTCGCGCACCTGGCCCGGCCCGGGCTCCGCTGCCGGCGGCACGACCTCGTCCCCCTGCGAGAGGATGGCGACCCGCGGCCGCCGCGCCACCTCCACTTGGGTCAGGCCCAGCGCCATCAGCCCGCCGATGTCCTGAGGACGCAGGCGGTGGCCCGCGGGGAGGAGCATCTGCCCCGCGCGCACGTCCTCGCCTACCTGGATGACGTTCTCGCCCACCGCTACCGGACGATACACTTCCAGGTTGGCCTCGTCTATCATCTGGGTATGCTCCACCATGACCACCGCGTCCGCGCCGGGCGGGATCATGCCGCCCGTGTGCACGACGACGGCCTGGCCTATGCCTAAGGGCAGGTCGGCGCGCTCTCCCATCGCCACCTCGCCCACGATGGTCAGGTAGGCCGGCAGGCTGGCCGACGCGCCGTAGGTGTCGGCGGCGCGCACGGCGTAGCCGTCCACCGTGGCGCGCGGGAAAGTAGGAAGGTCGTGGGGCGCGACCAGGGACGCGGCCAAGACGCGATCCAACCCATCCTGAGTAGGGATGCGCTCGGCGACGACCTGCGGCTGCCAATGCTCTCGCAGCCTGCGCCAAGCCTCAGGTGGCGTGAGAACGGTAAATAACTCGGTCATGGCGAACGCGCGGCGCGGCTAGCGACCTCACCCCCACAACCCTGCCAGGCCGGTGACGACCACCAGCCCGTAGGCAAGGACGATCAGGGGCGCCAGGGTAGCCAACGCTGCCTTGCTCCAATCAAAGTCGTTGGCGACCGCGACGGCCTTCACGTAAACGAGGAGCCCCCACGTGAAAGCCACTACCCAGAGTGCCCGGCCCAGGAAAGGGACGAACCCGAGCACGTTCAACGCTTGGGGGATGCTGTAGAGGGAAGTGGTGGCAAGCATCTGCCGAATCCCTCCCCTGCCGCCCATCAATTTGGCGGCCAGCATTACCCACAGGAGGTAGGAAAGCCACCCCCCCACCCACGCAAAAGGAGACGAGAGGTACCTTCCCAACGCCTGCAAGGTATGGGCGAGGGGACGGGGCAAACGCGGAGGGAGGGCTGCGACCTCCAGGCCGATGTTCAACCCTGCCCGCACGTTGTCCAGCATAGGCCCCAGGGCCGGCGAGAGGGGCTGCAAGGCCGCCTCGGCCTCCGCGCGGGCGCGGGCCGCATCAAACGGGCGCCAGCCTTGGACGAATTCGCCGACGAAAGTGGGGAAAGCGACGATGAGGCTGATGACGGCGATGAGAAGAAGCGCGCGTCGGATGCCGTCGCGCGCGTCGCGCATCTCCTCAAAGGCCGCAGTCTCCAACGTGAGGACTCCCCGCAGGCGGGCCAGGAACGCCTTCATGGTTGCGACCTCCCTACCAAGGTCAGGCCAAAGGGGATCGCCGCTGCCACGCCCACGATGATGAGCAGCCAAAGGACGAGCACCGGCAACACGGTAGCCAAGAAAGCCCGTCCCCAAGGGAGGGCGTGCGCCTCTCTGAGGCCCCGATATTGGCAGAGGAGCGTCCACGCGCCGACGACGACGCCGACGTTCACGAAAGGAAGCACGGTGGCGATCTTGAGCAGTTGCGGCGCGACGGCCAAAGCCGTGCAGCCAAGGGTCTGTACCAAAGTCGCCCGGCCTTTCAGGAGGCGAGCGACGACGTGCGCGAGGACGCCGTACACCAACCAGGAAAGGACAAGGCCCAGAGGCGTCAGAACCAGGTTGGCCAGGGAGAAGAGAAGGTTGCCGGGCGCGCCGAGAAGGATGGGGGAAACTTGCCAGCCCAGATCGTACCAACGCTTGAACTCCTGCACGAAGCGGCTCCCTGCCTGTTCCTCCCATTGAAGATACCACGGCATCCGCACAAGGTTCTCATAGACGACCTGCCGGACGGTAGCCATGTTAGGTAGGCTGGCCCAGGCCAGGATGCTTCCTATCAGGCTGGCGACGGCCACGACCAAGCCAACGGCTACCACCAAGAAGAGCCCCTCCACAAAAGGGTTGGGAGATTCGCGCAACTCGTTATAGGGCTCCGGCTCCAGGAGCAAGGCCCGCCCTAGCAAGGTCGCAAGGTGACGGAAGTCGGGTTTCATCTCTCCTCCTCAGGGGTTGGAGGCCGCGGGCAATCCCTCAGGCGACTCGGATTCGGCTGCCGGTTTGCGCCCTGAGGACGCCTTCTCCTCGGCCAGCAGGCGCCGCACCAGCGCCTCCTCCTCGGCCAGGGAGGCGACCGCGCCTTCCAGGCGCGCCGTACGCAAGGCATCCAGGAGGCGCCGATACACAGGCCCCGGCGGAATCCCCATGCGTCGCAGCGCCGCGCCGTCCAACAGAGGACGCACATGACGCAGTTGGCGTTGGTATTGGCCGATCCGTTGTTGCGCTAGCCACGAGTCGGTGGCGACGAAGAAGGCCAACAGGGCCGGGTCGGAGACGTCGGCCAGCAGGCGATAGATGCCGCTGGGAGAAAGGCCGTTGTCCGTCAGGGCGCCCTCGCGGGCGCGCAACGTCTGCACCTCCCCCACCACCTTCTGATCCTCGCGCAGGATGCGTAGGCGCGTCATCAGCGCAGACACCGCCGACGGCTCCAGCCGATACGTGAGCAGCGCCAGATACATGCCGCGTCGCGAGGCCTGCAGCGGCGCGCTCTGCGGCCACGGCACGCCGGGGGAAGGGCCCTCCCCCGACTCGGCGATCCTCGCCAGGGCCTCGCGCAAGGCGGAGAAGCGTTGGACCACCCAGCCGTTGCAGGCGAGGGAAGGATGCAGGCGTCGGAGCACGCCCAGTTCGTCCAGGCGGGCCAGGGCGCGCTCCGGCTCCGCCTCGTCCAGGATCAAATACAATTCGTGGCGGATGCGGTCTCCGCTCACCCGATCCAGCAGGGCCAACGCGTCGGCCACCAATTGCTCCGTCCGCTCCTCCATGCGGAAATTCAGCCGCGCCTCCAGGCGCGCGGCCCGTAGGATGCGCGTCGGGTCCTCCACGAAACTGAGGCTATGCAGCACGCGGATCAGCCCTCGTTCCAGGTCGCGGCGCCCGCCGTAGAAATCCAGGAGCTCGCCCCAGTGATCGGCGTCCAGCCGAATGGCGAGGGTGTTGATGGTGAAATCACGCCGATGCAGGTCCAACTTGATGGAGCCTTGCTCCACCGTCGGGAGCGCGGTCGGATGCTCGTAGAACTCCGTGCGGGCGGTCACGAAATCCAACGCCTGCAGTTCCGCAGCCGATGCAGAAGGCGCGCCCTCGTCTGGCCCGGCACCGTCGCCCTTGATGATCCATTTGGCCGTCCCGAAGCGCCGGTGGCTGCGCACACGGCCTCCATGCTCGGCGGCCAGTTTCTTCGCCAGCGCGATGGCATCCCCCTCCACCACCAGGTCCAGGTCCAGAGTGGGCGTCCCCAAGAGGAGATCGCGCACGAAGCCCCCAACGACGTAGAGGGGATAGCCCATCTCGCGCGCGGCGTCGCTGGCCTGGCGCAACAGGTTGAGGACCGGCTGAGGGAGCGCGGCCTCCAATTTGCGCGCCACATCGGAGGGGCGCTCGCGCGCGGCGCCGCTCCACAACTTGATGAGGTCGGTGCGGGTCACGATGCCCAGGATCTCGCCGTTGTCGCCCACCACCGGCACTTGCCCCCACCCCTGCTCGGTCATCACCGTTTGCAGTTTCGTGACCGGGTCTTCAGGGCGCACGAAAACCTCGCCCTGGGCCATGTAGCGACGAACGGGCGTATGGTCAAGGCCGTGTTGCAGGGCGCGATCTATCTCGCGCCGGGTGATCATGCCCACGATGCGACCATCCTCCACCACAGGAAAGCCCTCGTGCCCGTAACGCCGCATGCGCGCGGCCGCGTCCGCTACCGTCGTATCGGGCGAAAGGGTCTGCACGCCGTAGGACATGATCTGCGCGACGGTAACCGGCGGCTTCGCGTGCTTCTCTAGCAAGTGGATCAATTGCGCCTTCGCCTCGGCCAGCGTCAGCCCGCGCAGGAGGGCGGCCGCCGCGCGGGGGTGACCGCCGCCACCCAGCGCGCCGGCGATGGCGCCTACATCAATGGCGTCGGTGCTACTGCGGGCCACCAGTTGGATGCGATCATCCAGTTCCACCAAGAGGAAGAGCGCGGCCGGCTCAAACAGGTCGCGCAACTTGTGGGCCAGCGTAGAGATCTCATCGCCGTAATCGGGCGCGCGCGCCGAACTGATGATGACCGCCTGGCCTGCGAACTCATACGGTTCGCTGCGATCTACCAGCTGTTGGTAAAGGGCCCTCTGCTCGTCGCTGAGGGGATGGTGCAAGTAGGCGTTGACCACCGACAGGCTCGCCCCCTGCTCCAACAGCCAGGCCGCACAGCGCACGTCGCGCGGCGTGGTCGTGGGGTAACTGAGGCTGCCGGTGTCCTCGTAGATGCCCAGGAGAAGAAGGGTCGCCTCAATGGGGCTGAGGGAAATCCCCTGTTGGCCGATTTGCTCTACCAGGAGCGTCGTCGTCGCGCCGGTCGGCTCACCCCAATAACTCCAGCCGTTCTCCAGAGGACGGGCCAGAGGGTGATGGTCTATGATCTGCACGGGCACGTCGTCCGGCACGCGCCGCGGCGGGGCAAAGGCCTGGGTATCTACGACGATGACCCGCTCCACCCGCTGGCGCGGCAGGTCGGTGGGCGCGACGAAAGGGAACTCGCCCCCGTACAGGGCCAGGAACTCTTGCAGATTGCGGTTCAACTGGCGCGGCAAAACGGCCAGCGCGCCCGGGTGCAGTTTGGCGGCGGCCAGCAGCGAGGCTAACGCGTCAAAATCCGCGTGCTCGTGGGTCAAGATCACATCCATCGCCGGGTGAATTATAACAGTAAAGGAGGGGCTTGGCAATGCACAAAAAGGACGCGATCCGTCAGGGGATGAAGAAGCCGTTGGCTTCTGTCGTCAGAAGGTGAGCCAACGATGCCATTGAGGCCGCGCCGCGCGCGGCCTCAAGAGCCCGTCGCCCGCAACTCATCGTAGACGCGCCCGATCCCCGCCTTGATTTGCGTCTCAATCTTGGGTTTGCGCTCAGGCGGCACGGGGAACCAGGGGAGCAATTCGGCCACGAGGGCGCTGGCCACCTCAGCCTTGGTGCGGCCGGCCCGCTGCAATTGCCGCACGCGCGAGCGCAGCGTGCGGATGTATTCGGAGACGCGCTCCGTGGCGTCTCGCCCGCAGACGGGGCCATGCCCCGGCACGATCTTCTCCGTCGCCAGTTTGCGGAGGTAGGTCAGGCCGTCCAGCCAATCTTTGGAGACCGCCTGCGCCATGTAAGGGTGCTGATCCACCCAGACCGAGTCGCCGGCGAAGAGCACCTTCTCGTCGGGGATGTAAACCACCGACGTAGCAGGGGTGTGGCCGCCGATATGGATGACGCGCACCGTGCGCCCGCCCCGCTCCAACGTCAGGCGCTCGGTGAAGGTGATCTCGGGGACGATGATCTGCAGGTCGGCGAACTGCGCGGCAATGGCCGGTTCCTTTTTGAAGGAGTCCATCAGGCGCTGGCGAAAGTTATCGCCGTAACTTTTCATCTCCTTCCAGGCCAGTTCGTGCGCGATGACGGGCGCGGGGAAGTAGCGATTCCCCAGCACATGGCCGCGATGGTGATCGGTGTTGATGACGTAAAGGATGCGGCCGTTCGTCAAGCGCTGCACCTCTTGGGCCCAGCGCATCGCCTCCTCCGGGATCATCGGCGTATCAATGCAGATGCCGCCCTCGCGCGTGAGGAGTAGCCCCACGTTCGCCCCGCGATAGCCGGTCTCTACGTAGATGCCCTGCGCGATCTGTTCTACCATAGGCTACCTGTACTCCTAGAACCCCAGCGCCGCGCGGGCCGCCGCCAGGGCCGGTTCCACCTGGCCGGCAGCGGGCACGCCGCCCTGCGCCCATTCCGCCCGTCCGCCCCCTCGCCCGCCCAGAGGCGTGACCACGGCGCGCAACAGCGCACCCATGTCGGCTGGTACGCCAGGGGAGGCGGCGAAGGTGAGTTGGCTCCGACCGTCCGCCCCTATCCAGGCCAGAAGCGCGACGCACCTGGCCTGGGCCTGCAGCGCCAAGGCGAGGGCCTTGACCGCCTCGGCGGAGCGATCCCGATAGATCATCTGCACCAGGCGGAGGCCGTTGCGCTCAGGGGCCTGAGCCCACAGCGTGGCGGCTTCGGCGGCGGCGCGCGCTTGCTCCGCCTCTCGCAGGGCCTTGCGCAGCGCTTGCGCTTCCGCCTCCAGCCGTTCTACGGCGGAGAGG
>Ga0308410_1001385_pt1 | contig 14026 bp, 14 predicted proteins | sample HotsprOSTMatCore_FD_203467 | JGI IMG/M metagenome (GOLD analysis project Ga0308410, IMG submission 203467) | Hot spring phototrophic mat microbial communities from Octopus Spring, Yellowstone National Park, Wyoming, United States -... | ecosystem: Environmental > Aquatic > Thermal springs > Hot...
TGCGGATCGAGCGTGCCCGACTGCTGGCCGATCTGCCCGACCCTCAGCGTCTGCGCCGCGGCCGGCGTGGCGAGCAAGGCGACGGCGAGAACGATCCGCAGCATGCATGCCTCCCGTTGCATGGCCCTGGCTTGCAGCCTAGGGCGGCGCGCCGGATACTGCAAATGATGGCGGAGCGCTTTGATGTCGCGGTGATCGGCGGGGGCATGGTGGGCTCGGCCATCGCCGTGGGATGCGCTCGGCGCGGCGCGCGTGCGGTGCTGCTGGATGAGGGCGACGTCGCGCTGCGCGCGGCCCGCGGCAATTTCGGCCTCGTCTGGAGCCAGGGCAAGGGCGACGGCATGCCGGCCTATGCGGCCTGGACGCGCGAGAGCCTGCGCCACTGGGACGCGTTCGCGGACGCGATGAGCGCCGCGGCCGGCAGCGATATCGGCTATCGCCGCAGCGGCGGCCTCGTCTTCGCCCTCGGCGAGGAGGAGTGGGCGCAGCGGCAGGAGGATGTGCGGCGCCTGCACAACCAGATCGGCGGACCCTCGACACCGGTGCGCCTGCTCGACCGGCGCGCGCTCGAGGACCTCCTGCCGGGCACACCGCTGGGCCCGCGCGTGCTCGGCGCCTCGCTCGCGCCGGAGGACGGCCACGTCAATCCGCTGCTGCTGCTGCGCGGGATGCATGCCGCCTTCCGTGCCGCCGGCGGCGCGCATCGTCCCGGCGCGGCGGTGGACGCAGTGCGGCCCGGCTTCACCGTGCACCGCGGCGAGGAGACGATCGCGGCCGATCGCGTCGTGATCGCGGCGGGGCTCGGCACGCCGAGGCTCGCCGCCATGCTCGGCATGCGGGTGGACGTGCATCCGGTGCGCGGACAGAACATGGTCACCGAGCGGCTGCCGCCGCTCTTGCCCCTGCCGGCGAGCGCCATCCGCCAGACCGCCGAGGGTGTGGTGCAGATCGGGGTCAGCTACGAGGAGAACCTGTGGGAGACGGCGACGACTGTGGCGGAGCTCGCGCGCATGGCGGCGCGCGCGGTGCAGGTCCTGCCGCCGCTTGCGCGCGCGCGGGTCGTGCGCGCCTGGGGAGCGCTCCGGCCGATGACGCCGGACCGCTATCCGATCTATGCCCAGTCGCGCGTCCATCGCGGCGCGTATGTCGCGGTGTGCCACTCCGGGGTGACGCTGGCGGCCGCGCATGCCGGCCCGCTCGCCGAGGCGATCCTCGCGGGGCAGCTGCCCGATCTCGTCGCCGCGCTCGGCCCGGAGCGGTTCCATGCTGACGCGGCCTGACACCGGTGCGCTGACGATCCTGTTCGAGGGCACGCCGGTGCCGGCGCGGCAGGGCGAAAGCGTCGCCGCGGCGCTGCTCGCTGCCGGCATCCTCGCCTTCCGCACGACCGCGGTCTCCGGCGCGCCGCGCGGACCGTTCTGCATGATGGGGGCATGTTTCGACTGCCTCGCCGTGGTGGACGGCGTCGGCGGCGTGCAGACCTGCCTCGTCCCAGTGCGCGAGGGCATGCGCGTCGAACGCCAGCGCGGCGCGCGCGATGTCGCCGCCGAGGCTGTCGCATGAGGGTCGATCTCGCGGTGATCGGTGCGGGCCCAGCGGGCATCGCCGCGGCGACGGAGGCGCGCGCGCACGGCCTCTCGGTCCTGGTGCTCGACGAGAACCATGCCCCCGGCGGGCGGATCTGGCAGGCGATCGAGGCGCGGTCGGCCAAGGATGACGACGATCGCGCGGCGCAGGAGGCCGTGCGGGCGTTCCGCGCGAGCGGCGCCGAGGCGCGGTTCGGCGCCACGGTCTGGTGCGTTGAGCCCGAGGGCCGCGTCTACTGGAGCGAGCAGGGTCGCGCCCGCGATGCCGAGGCGGCGCAGGTGCTGATCGCGACCGGCGCGACGGAGCGGCCACTGCCGATCCCGGGCTGGACCCTGCCGGGCGTGATGACGGTCGGCGCGGCGCAGATCGCGCTCAAGACCGGCGGTCTCGTGCCATCCGGCGATGTCTGGCTGGCCGGGCAGGGGCCGCTACTCCTGCTCTACGCGACGCAGGCGCTCGCCGCCGGCGGACGCATCGCGGGCGTGCTCGACCTCGCCCCGCGCGGCGCGTGGCGGCGCGCGCTCGCGCACCTGCCGGGCGCGCTGCGGGCGCCGTCCTATCTCGCACGCGGGCTGGCGTGGCGGCTCGCGCTGCGCCGCGCCGGCGTGCCCTGGATCCGCGCCGCGCATGTGCGCGCCGAGGGCGAGGGGCGGCTCGAGCGCATCCGCTTCGCCGCCGCGGGCGGCATCCATGTCCGGCCCGCCTCGCTGCTGCTGCTGCACGACGGCGTCATCCCCTCGGTGCAGATCACCCGCGCGCTCGGCTGCGCGCACCTCTGGGACGAGGGACTGCGCTGCTGGAAGCCGGCGACCGATGCGTGGGGCCGCAGCAGCCTGGCGCGTATCGTGATCGCGGGCGACGGCGCCGGGATCGGCGGGGCGGCGGTCGCGCAGCTCTCCGGCCGCATCGCCGCGCTCGGCATCGCCGCCGCGCTGGGCCGGCTCGCCGAAGCGGCGCGCGACGCCGCCGCGGCGCCGCTGATCGCGGCGCGGGCGCGGCATCTCGCGGTGCGCCCCTTCCTCGACGCGCTGTTCGCGCCGCTCGCGATCGAACCCGAGGACGATACGATCCTCTGCCGCTGCGAGGAGGTGACGGCGGGGCGCGTGCGCGAGGCTGTCGCGCTCGGCTGCCTCGGCGCGAACCAGCTCAAGTCGTTCACCCGCGCCGGCATGGGGCCGTGCCAGGGGCGCCTGTGCGCTTCCACGGTCGCGGCGGTGATCGCGGCCGCGCGCGGCGTCGCCGTGCGGGACGTCGAGCCCTACCGTCTGCGCTTCCCGACCAAGCCGCTCACCTTGGGCGAGCTCGCCGCGCTGCACGAGCAGGCCGAGGCGGTCGAGCCGCAGGCCTCATGACAGAGCGCGCGGTCGTCATCGGCGGCGGGCTGCACGGGCTGTCGACCGCGCTGCATCTCGCCCGCGCCGGCTGGTCGGTCACGGTCCTGGAACGGCGTCATGTCGGGCGGCATTCGTCGGGCATCAACGCCGGCGGCGTGCGGCGGCTGGGGCGGGACGAGCGCGAGATCGCGCTCGCGCAGGTGGCGTTCGAGATGTGGACGAACCTCGAGGCGCTGGTCGGCGATGACGGCGGCTTCCGCCCGTCGGGACAGGTGAAGGTTGCGGAGAGTGCGGCCGATCTCGCCGCGCTGGAGCGCCGCGCCGCCGCGGTGCGCGCCCTCGGCTGGACGCACGAGGAGGTGGTCGATCGCGCCGAGACGCGGCGGCTCGTGCCGGCGATCGCGCCGCACGTGGTCGGCGCGCTGGTCGCGCGCGACGATGGCGCAGCCGATCCAATGCGCACGGTGATGGCGTTCCGGCGCGCCGCCCTCGCCGCCGGCGCGACGATCGAGGAGGGCGCGGGCGTCGTCGCGCTCGAACGCACCGGCGCGGGCACGTTGCGCATCGTCACCGAGCGCGGCGCCTGGGAGGCGGAGCGGGTCGCCAACTGCGCCGGCGCCTGGGCAGCCGCGGTCGCGCGCATGGCGGGCGAGACGATCCGCTGCGGCGTGAAGGCCTCGATGATGATCGTCACCGAGCGCCTGCCGCGCTTCGTCGCGCCGACCGTCAGTTCCGCGTCGCGCCCGCTGTCCTTCAAGCAGACGGATGCCGGCACGGTGCTGATCGGCGGCGGACACCAGGGGCGCGCCGACGTCGCGGCCGAGACGGCAGCGGTCGATATGCGCAACCTCGCCCGGGCCGCGCGTATCGCCGCCGAGCTCTTTCCGGTGATGCGCGGCGTGCGGATCGTGCGCAGCTGGTGCGGCATCGAGGCGCGCACGCCGGACGAGATCCCGGTGATCGGCGAGAGCACGACCTGCCCGGGCCTCGTGCACTCCTTCGGCTATTCGGGCCACGGCTTCCAGCTCGCGCCGGCGGCCGGCGCGGCGGTCGCCGAGATCATGATGCGCGGCGCGACCAATCTCCCGGTGGCCGCCTTCGCGCCGGCGCGGCTGGTCGAGAGGGCGGCGGCATGAACGCGCTCGAGGTGGACGGGCTGCGCACCGAGTTCCGCATCGGCGGCGCGTGGCATCCGGCGGTGAAGGACGTCTCGTTCAGCCTCGCGCGCAACGAGACCCTCGCGCTCGTCGGCGAGAGCGGCTGCGGCAAGTCGATGACCGCGCTCTCGATCATGGGGCTGGTGCCGGCGCCCGCGGGGCGCATCGCCGCCGGGCGGATCGTGCTGGAAGGCCGCGAGATCACCGGACTGCCGGAGCCCGAACTGGAGAAGATCCGCGGCGACCGCGTGGCGATGATCTTCCAGGAGCCGATGACCAGCCTCAACCCGGTGATGACGGTTGGCGACCAGGTGGCCGAGCCGCTGATCCGCCATCGCGGCCTCTCGCGCAAGCAGGCGCTGAAGCAGGCGCTCGCCCTGCTGGAGGAGGTGAAGATCCCCTCCGCGGCGGCACGGCTCTCGGAGTATCCGCACCAGTTCTCGGGGGGCATGCGCCAGCGGGTGATGATCGCCATGGCGCTGGCCTGCGAACCGGCCGTGCTGCTCGCCGACGAGCCGACCACCGCGCTCGACGTGACGATCCAGGCGCAGGTGCTGGGGCTGCTGGCCGATCTGCGCGCGCGCCACGGCACGTCGGTGCTGTTCATCACCCACAATCTCGGCGTGGTGGCGCAGATCGCCGACCGGGTCGCGGTGATGTACGCGGGCGAGATCGTCGAGGAGGGGCCGGTGCACGCCATTTTTGCCGATCCCGGCCACCCCTACACGCGCGCGCTGTTCGCCGCCATCCCGCGCATGGACCGCGCCGGCCAGGAGCTCGCCGCGATCCCCGGTCGCGTCCCCGCGCTCGATGCGATGCCGGAAGGATGCCGCTTCGCGCCGCGCTGCCCGCTGCGCCGCCAGGGTTGCGAGCGCGCGCAGGTGCTGGTGCCGGTGGGCGCCGGCCATCGCGTGCGCTGCCACGTGACGACGGGAGCCCTCGCGGATGCTTGAATCGGATGGTCGCGTCGCGATGGTGTCGGGGGCGGCGCGCGGCATCGGCCGCGCGGTCGTCAGGAAGCTGCTCGACAGCGGCTTCGCGGTCTCGGCCGGCGTGCGCGACCAGCACGACCTGCCGGCCGAGGAGCGGCTGTTCGTGCATCGCTACGACGCCGCGGATCCGGCGTCTGCGGATGCCTGGGCGGTGGCCACCGCCGAACGCTTCGGCCGCATCGATGCCGTGGTCGCCGCCGCGGGTATCAACCCGATGGCGCGGCTCCTCGATCGGGACGACACCGCCCTCGACGCGCTCTGGACCGTGAACGTGAAGGGACCGAAGCATCTCGTGCGGGCGGCCTGGCCGCACTTGGTGGCCTCGGGCAGCGGGCGTGTCGCAATCCTCGCCTCGCTCTCCGGCAAGCGGGTGGCGAACGAGAACACGGGCTATGCGGCGAGCAAGTTCGCCGCCGTGGCGCTCGTGCACGCGATCCGGCGCGAGGGCTGGGATCACGGCATCCGTGCGACCGCGATCTGCCCGGGCTTCGTCGATACCGACATGACGGCGCATGTGACCACCTATCCGCGCGCGCAGATGAGCCGGCCGGAGGACGTCGCGGCGCTGATCGAGACCGTGCTGCGGCTGCCCGCGCACGCGGTGGTCGCCGAACTCCTCGTCAACTGCCGGCTGGAGCCAATGCTGTGAGGCTGGTGCGCCTCGCCGACGCCGCTCGCCCGCGCGCTCCCTTCACGCTCGACGGCGCGCCGGCCGAGGCGCTCGCCGGCGACACGCTGCTGACCGCGATCCTGACGAATGCGGGCCACGTGCGGATCAGCGAGTTCGGCGACGGCAAGCGCGCCGGGTTCTGCTGGATGGGGGCGTGCCAGGACTGTTTCGTGTGGGTGGAGGGGCTCGGGCGGACGCGCGCGTGCACCACACCGCTCGCGCCCGGCATGGCGGTGCGGCGGACATGAGGGTGGCGGTCGTCGGCGCCGGGCCGGCGGGCACGCGCGCGGTGGAGGTGCTGGTGCGCGCCGGGCATCGCCCCGTCTGGATCGACGAGGCGCCGGCGAACGGCGGCCGCATCTACCAGCGCCCCGTCGCCGGCACGACGCGCAGCGCGCGCGATCTCTACGGCACCGAAGCGGCCAAGGCGAAGGCGATCCACGCGCTCGGCGATCGGCTGCGCGCGGCCAGCGACTGGCGCCCGGAGACGCTGGTTTGGAACCTCCGTCCCGGCCTGCTCGACACCTTCAGCGCGGGCAGACACGAGGCGATCCGCGCCGAGCGGGTCATCCTCTGCACCGGCGCGATGGATCGCATCTTGCCGGTGCCGGGCTGGACGCTGCCCGGCGTGTTCACGCTCGGCGGCGCGCAGATCGCGCTCAAGGCGCACGGTGTCGCGATCGGTGCGCGGGTCGCTTTCCTCGGCACCGGGCCGCTGCTCTGGCTGGTGGCGACGCAGTACCTGGACGCGGGCGTCGCCGTCGCGCTGGTGCTGGACACGACTCCCTTCCGCACCAAGGCGCGCGCGGCCGCCGGCCTGCTTGCCGAACCCGCGACCTTCGGCAAGGGGCTGGCGCTGGTCGCGCGGCTGCGTCTCGCCGGCGTGCGCGTGATCGAGGGCGGGGCGCCGGTGGCGATCGAGGGCGCGGACGCGGTGGCGTCCGTGCGGGTGCGCGATCGTGCCGGGCGCGAGCACGCCGTCGCCTGCGACGCCGTCGGGCTGGGCTTCGGGCTGAAGCCGGAGAGCCAGCTCGCCGATCTGGCCGGCGCGCCGTTCCGCTTCGAGCCGACCCAGCGCAACTGGGTGCCGGAGCACGACGGCACCGGGCGCACGCCGGCCAGCGGCATCTATGTCGCCGGCGACGGTGCCGGCATCGCCGGTGCCGACGCGGCGGAACTCGCCGGGGCGCGCGCGGCGTGGGCGGCGATCGCGGACGCCGGCGGCAGGGTCGAGGCGGCGGAGGTCGCGCGGCTGGATCGCGGCCTCGCCCGCCTCCCGCCGTTCCGCGCCGCGCTGGAACGCGCCTTTCCCTATCCGGCGGCGCTCGCCGCGCGCACGCCGGATGGGACGATCGTCTGCCGGTGCGAGGCGGTCACCGCGGGCGAGCTGCGCGAAGCCGCGCGCGCAAGCCACGTCACCGGCGGCGCGCACGAGGTGAACCGCGCCAAGGCGTTCACGCGCGTCGGCATGGGGCGCTGCCAGGGCCGCCTCTGCGGCCCGCCGGCGGCCGAGATCCTCGCCGCGGCGCTCGGCTGCGGCATCGCCGAGGTCGGGCGGCTGCGCGGCCAGCCGCCGGTGAAGCCGATCCCGATCCCGGCCGAGGCGGCGGCATGAGCGCCACCCATGACGTGCTGATCCTGGGCGGCGGCGGCGCGGGCTGTTCGGCCGCGCTGCATCTGGCGCGGCGCGGCGCGCGTGTCGCCCTGTTTGAGCGCGGGCTGGTCGGCAGCCAGGCCTCGGGCGTGAACTACGGCGGCGTGCGCCAGAACGGTCGGCACCCGGCGGAACTGCCGATCGCGCGGCGGTCGCGCGAGATCTGGGCCAGGCTGCGCGAGCTGATCGGCACCGACGCCGAGTTCGAGGTCACCGGCCACCTGAAGCTCGCGCGCAACGCCGAGGAGGAGGCCGAACTCGCCGACTACATGCAGGTGGCGCGCGCGCACGATCTGCCGCTCGAGCTGATCGGCGCCAACCGGCTGCGCGAGCGTTGGCCCTGGCTCGGCCCGCGCGTCGTCGCCGGTGCCTTCGCGCCCGAGGACGGGGCGGCCAATCCGCGCCTGCTCGCTCCGGCCTTGGCGCAGGCGGCGCGGAAGGCCGGCGCCGAGATCCACGAGCATGCGCCGGTGACCGAGATCGCGCATGACGGCGACCGGTTCGTCGTCAGGGCCGGCGGGCGCGCCTGGCGCGCGCCCATCGCGCTGAACTGCATGGGCTTCTGGGGCGGCGAGATCGCAGCGCGCTTCGGCGAGCCCGTGCCGGTGGCGCCGCTCGCGCCAAACATGCTGGTCAGCGAGCCGATCCCCTATTTCATCGAACCGAACATGGGCGTCGTGGGAGGCGACGTCTATCTGCGCCAGATCCGCCGCGGCAACGTCATCTTCGGCGGCGGACGCGGCGTCAGCGATCCCGCCATCCCGCGGGCCCGCCCGCTGCCGGAGCCGATGCTGGCGGCGATGGCGCGCGCGGTCGAGCTCGTCCCCAGCCTGGCCGGCGTGCAGGTGATCCGGAGCTGGACCGGGATCGACGGCGAGATGCCGGACCGGCTGCCGGTGATCGGGCCGAGCCGCACCACGGCGGGGCTGATCCACGCCTTCGGCTTCTCCGGCCACGGCTTCATGCTGGGCCCCGGCATCGGCGCGATCCTCGCCGAACTGGTGCTGGACGGGCGTACCGACGTGCCGCTCGATCCCTTCCGCATCGACCGCTTCGCGCTTGGCAGCGCGGCGTGATCCGGAGATGATCAGGCGCAAGCAGAGGCAACAGGAGGCGGAACGATGAGATTGCGTGCGGCACTGCTTGCGGGCGCGGCGGCGCTCGGCGTCGCGGTCCTCGGCGAAGCGACGGCCGCGCAGCAGCGGACGACGCTGAACGTCGGCATGGCCGCCCAGGATATCGGCCGGCTGGACCCGCATTTCGCCGTGACAACGATCGACCGCGTCGCCGTCGCCTGGATGTTCAACGGCCTAGTGCGGTTCAAGCCGGGCAGCATCAGCCCTGCCGAGATCGAGCCGGATCTCGCCGAACGCTGGGAAGCGAGCGCGGACGGCCGCACCTGGACCTTCTTCCTGCGCCGCGGCGTGCAGTTCCACGGCGGCTTCGGCGAGGTCACGGCCGAGGACATCGCCTTCAGCCTGCGCAAGGCGGCGCAGCCCTCGACCTCGGCGTTCTCGGGCGACTTCCGCTCCTTCGAAACGGTCGATGTGGTCGATCCGCACACGGTGCGGATCCGCCTTCGCGAGAACGTCCCGAGCCTCCTCGGCTTGGTGACCAACTACGCCGGCGGCTACATCGTCTCGAAGCGCGCGGTCGAGCAGAGGGGCGATGCCTTCGTGCGCGCGCCGATCGGCTCGGGTCCCTTCGCCTTCGCGTCTGTCACGCCGAACCAGTCGCTCGAGCTCACCGCGCACGAGGGCTATTTCCGCGGCGCGCCGCAGATCAAGCGGATCTCCTACCGCTTCATCCCGTCGGACGCCTCGCGCGACCTCGCCTTCCAGAACCGCGAGCTCGACGTCAACTACGGCCGCGCTCAGGCGACCTGGGTGGAGCGGACACGACGCCTGCCGAACGTGATCGTGGACGTGTTCGAGCCGGCCGAACTTTCGATCATCAACATCAACACGAGGCAGGCGCCGTTCGACGACATCCGCGTCCGTCGGGCCCTCGCCTACGCGATCAACCGCGCCGAACTCGTCCGCTGGCGCGGCGAAGGCGTGGCGCGTGAGGGGCAGTCGCTGGTGCCGCGCGGCTATCTCGGGTTCACGGCGGAGGTGCCGCTGTTGCCGCACGATCCCGACCGCGCGCGCGCCCTGCTCGCCGAGGCGGGCCACCCGAACGGCTTCACCGTGCGCGTGGTGCACACGCAACTGCCGGAGATGCTGGCCGGTATGCAAGTGGTACAGCAGCAGCTGCGCCGCGTCGGCATCAATCTCGACCTCCAGGTTGTCGAGCACGCGACCTTCCACCAGCAGATCCGCCAGGATCTGAGCCCGCTCGTCTATTACGGCGCGGCGCGGTTCCCGATCGCCGACATCTACCTGACGCAGTTCTTCCACGGCCGGTCGATCGTCAAGACGCCGACCGCGGTCACCAACTTCAGCCACTGCAGCATGGCGGACGCCGAGATCGACGCCGCTCGCGTCGAGACCGATCCGCAGAAGCAGCTCGCCCTCTGGGCGGAAGCGCAACGCAAGCTGGTCGAGGCGGTCTGTGGCGTGCCGCTGTTCGAGACCCTACTCGTCTTCGCGCGCCACGGCAGCGTCGACTACGGCTACGAGCTCAAGGGCTCGATGTCGCTCGGGCCGCTGGTTACCGAGACGACGCGGTTCCGGTGAACGCCATGCGTCGCGCCGAGGGGCGCGCATGATCGGCTTCGTGGCACGGCGGCTGCTCGCTGCCGTGCCGACGCTGGTCGCGGTGCTGACGCTGGTCTTCGTGATCGTGCGGATTGTGCCGGGCGATCCAGCGCTGGTGATCCTCGGCGATCAGGCGACGCCCGCAGCGATCGCCGCCCTGCGCGCCCGTCTCGGCCTCGATCGTCCGCTGCACGAGCAATACCTCGACTTCCTGTTCGCCTCCCTCACCGGCGATTTCGGCAGCTCGCTCGTCACCGGACGGCCCATCGTCAGCGAGGTCGCGGCCGTGTTGCCGCACACGCTCGATCTCAGCGGCGCGGCGATGTTGATCGGCACGGTCGTCGGCGTCCCGGTGGGGATCTGGGCCGCGCTCAACCGCAACCGCGCGATCGACGTCGCCGCGCGCATCCTCTCGCTGCTCGGCCTCTCCTTCCCCGTGTTTGTCTCCGGGATCTTCCTGCTGCTGCTGTTTGCTGTGCACTGGAAGGTCTTCCCGGTGATCGGCAACGCCAATCTCGCCGACCCAGTGGACCGGCTGCACAAGCTTGTGCTGCCGGCGATCACGCTGGGGCTGGTGATGGCGGCCTACATCACGCGCGTCACACGCAGTGCGATGCTGCACGTCCTGTCCGAGGACTTCATCCGCACCGCGCGCGCCAAGGGGGTGCCCTGGCGGGCGGTGGTGTGGAAGCACGGGCTGCGCAACGCCCTCATCCCGGTGGTCACCGTCGTTGGGCTCTATGTCGGCATCCTGATCGGCAATTCGGTGCTGACCGAGATCGTCTTCAACCGGCCGGGCCTGGGCAAGATCATCGTCGGCGCGCTGAACCAGCGCGACTACTCCATGCTGCAGGGCCTGATGGTGATCTACTGCTTCCTGATCGTCGTGGTGAACCTGATCACCGACCTCACCTACGGCCTGATCGATCCGCGGGTGAAGCACGCATGACGGCGCATGCGCCCGCCGCCGCCCCGAGAGGCCTCCCGCCCTCGCCCCTGCGCCGCGCGGCGCTGCGCTTCCTCGCCAACCCGACCACCGGCATCGGCATCGTCCTGTGCGTGCTGTTGGCGCTCTCGGCGATCCTCGCGCCACTGCTCGCGCCGCATGACCCGATCGAGCAGGACGTCATCGCCCAGTTGAGCCCGCCCAGCGCGACGCATCCGCTCGGCACAGACTATTTCGGCCGCGACGTGCTCTCGCGCATCCTCTGGGGCGGGCGGATCAGCCTGATCGTCTCGCTCACCGCGATCGCCGCGGCGATCGTGATCGGCGGCGCGATCGGTATGATCTCGGGCTATGTCGGCGGCCGCTTCGACAACGTCGTCATGCGGGTGATGGACGTGCTGCTGTCCTTCCCCAGCCTGATCCTCGGCCTGATCGTGGTCGCCCTGCTCGGCCCCGATCTCCTCAACCTGATCGTCGCGATCGGCCTCACGGCGATCGCGCCCTTCGCGCGGATCGCGCGCGCCCCGGTGCTGGCGTTGAAGGAGCGCGCCTTCGTCGAGGCGGGCCGCGCGCTCGGCTACTCCCACGCGCGCATCCTGTTCGTGCACATCCTGCCGAACATCCTTTCCGAGGTCCTGGTCATGGGCAGCCTGTGGATGGCGACCGCCGTGCGCACCGAGGCTTCGCTGTCGTTCATCGGCCTCGGCGTGAAGCCGCCGACACCGACCTGGGGCGGGATGATGCGTGACGGCTTCGAGAACATCCTCGACGCGCCCTGGCTCGCGATCTTCCCCGGCATCGCGATCCTGCTGCTGGTGCTGGCGCTGAACATGGTGGGTGACGGCCTGCGCGACGCGACCGATCCGAAGCTGCGCGCCGAATGAGTGCGCTGCTTGAGGTCGACGGGCTGGTGAAGCACTTCACGGTGACGAGGGGCTTCCCGCGTCCGGTGACAACGACCGTACGCGCGGTCGACGGGGTCTCGTTCTGCGTCCACCGCGGCGAGGCCTACGGCCTCGTGGGCGAATCGGGCTGCGGCAAGTCCACCGTGGCGCGGGCGGTGCTGCGGTTGATCGAGCCGGACGCCGGGACGGTGCGTTTTGATGGCGCGGATGTGCGCGCGGCCCGCCGCGAGGCGCTGGCGCGGCTGCGCCGCCGCATGCAGATCATCTTCCAGGATCCCTATTCGTCGCTCAACCCGCGCCGCACCATCGGCCAGACGCTGACCGAGCCGTTGCGCGTGCATGGGCTCGCCTCGGGGCAGGCGGCGCGCGACCGTGCGGCCGCGCTGCTCGACGAGGTCGGCATGCCGCCGTCCGCCCTCGATCGCTACCCGCACGAGTTCTCGGGCGGCCAGCGCCAGCGCATCGGCATCGCGCGCGCGCTCACCGTTGAGCCCGAGCTCCTGATCGCCGACGAGCCGGTCTCGGCGCTCGACGTTTCGGTGCAGGCGCAGGTGCTGCTGCTGCTGCGCGACCTGCAGAAGCGGCGCAACCTCGCCTTCGTCTTCGTCAGCCACGATCTCGGCGTGGTGCGCTGGTTCTGCGACCGCGTCGCCGTCATGTATCTCGGCCGGATCGTCGAGGAGGGCAGCGTGGACGAGGTCTTCGCCGCACCGCTGCACCCTTACGCGAAGGTGCTGCGCGACGCCTCGCCGGTGCCCGATCCGTCCGGCCGCGGCGCGCTGCCGCGCATCGTCGGTGAGATCCCCTCGGCGGCGAATCCGCCCTCCGGCTGCCATTTCCACCCGCGCTGCCCGCATGTGCGCGACGCGTGCCGCGCCACCTACCCCGCATGGCGCCGGCACGGTGACCGGGGGGCTGCCTGCGTGCTGGTTTGAGCCCGGCCGCTCAGCCGCGCACGGCGGCCACCAGGCGCGCCGCACAGCCGGCGAACGCCTCGGGATCGAGCCAGCGTGTGACCGACACGAGATCGAGATCGGAATCGATCCAGGTAACGTGGCCGCCGGCGCCCGAGGCGAACAGGCTGCGGCGCGACGCCGCCAGTGCGCGCGCAGCGTCGGTGTTCAGCCACCAAAGCAGGCCGCAGTGGAGTCTGAGCGCGCAGGGCTCGGCGATCGCCTCGAGCCAGGACTCGGCGATGATCTGCCGCCCGTCCCAGCGGCCACGCTGAGCGACCAGCAGCCCGATCCGCGCCTGATCCTCAGCACCGATGAACACGCCGCCGCCCCAGTGCGCGCCGCCAGGCACCGACGGCATCTCCTGGCCGTCGATCGTGACGCGCGCGTTGTCGTAGGCGTGCCATGACCAGCCGCGGCTCGCGCCGATCAGCTGCATGATGCGCTCGCGGAATACCTCCGGCAGCGGTCGGCGGCAGACATGCAGCCGCGCGAGCGCGAGCGCGTTCACCCGCACGTCGTTGTATTCACGGAACGTGCTCGGCGCGCGCAGCGGCCGCGCCTCGCCCTTCCTCGCCCGCCCCTCCCGCTCGAGGTCGCGGTTGCGGTCGATCGCGTCCGACTTGCCCCACAGCGTCCCCTCCCATTCCGAGGTGAGGGTCAGCATCTGCCGCCAGGTGACGGTGCCGTTGCGCGGTCCCCGGACATGCGGCGAGCGCGCGCGGGCCGAGATCGCCTCGTCGATGTCGGGGATCAGGCCGCCCCCGCGCGCCAGCCCGGCAAGCAGCGAGAGGTAGGACTTCGCGACGCTGAAGGTGATGTCCGTTGCGCGCCGTCTCGCCCCAGGGCGCGACCGCCGCGCCGTGGCAGAGGATCAGGCCCGCCGGACCGCCGCGCGGTGCGACAGGCCCGAGGATGGCGTTGTCCGGCGGCGGTGCGGGCGAGCGGGACCGCGGTGTCGCCGGCATGACAGGGCATCGCGCGGAGGTGGCAGGGACCGACCGCCGCGGCCAGACGCGCCGCGCCTTGTCGGCCGGCGCGCCCGCCCGTAGCCTGCGGGCGATGCTGTCGTTCCTGATCCGCCGCACGGCGCTCGCTGTGCTGGTCGCGTTGACGGTGCTGACCTTCG
>Ga0308410_1001388_pt1 | contig 14021 bp, 11 predicted proteins | sample HotsprOSTMatCore_FD_203467 | JGI IMG/M metagenome (GOLD analysis project Ga0308410, IMG submission 203467) | Hot spring phototrophic mat microbial communities from Octopus Spring, Yellowstone National Park, Wyoming, United States -... | ecosystem: Environmental > Aquatic > Thermal springs > Hot...
GACGACGATTGATAGCAGTCGGCTTGCCACCTGCTACCCGGCGACCGTCAACGCGCCTCAACTGTGGGCGCAGGGGGTGACCGGCAGAGGCGTAGGCGTGGCGATCATCGACACGGGCATCAATGAGGTAAGATAAGGAGGTTCTGAAGGTACTCCCCTACCAGACATACATCTACGTTTGCGCCCCATCATCTTCTCCATCCGTCCACGCCAGACAGGGGTAACCGCAAACCTTCGATGCGAGCACGATGGATCGATTTCCGTCCACATGTTCTTGCCCGCATTGCAAGTCACATCTATAATTGCGTTGGTACGACGCGCTGTAACAGAAAAGGGATCGCCCGTGACCGACGATCAGCATGCTACTCGTCCCTATTTTCGCGCGCCTTCGATTGACCCCGCTGGCAGTCGTATTGCATTCGTGTATGCAGGCGACATCTGGCTCGTTGCCGCCAGTGGGGGGCACGCCGAGCGATTGACCGCACATCCTGCAAACCACATGCTGCCGCGCTGGTCGCCTGATGGAACGGCGATAGCGTACACCTCAACGCGCACTGGACAGGGTGATGTGTACGTTCTGCCGCTCAACGGCGGTGAGGTCAGACGGCTCACGTACCACGAGACGCAGAGCGCTGTCGAGTGCTGGTCGCCCGATGGCGCCGCTATCTACTTCACCTCTCAGCGGGAGCGTCAGGGAACGGCAATCTATCGCATCGCCGTATCAGGCGGCACACCGACTCGCTGGATCGCACAACCATACGAGCGCCTCGGCACAGTCGCCGTTTCACCTTGTGGTCGCTGGCTGGCATTCAGCCTGATGCGCGATCCCTGGTGGCGGCGCGGACCGAATCCATATGGCGGTGCGGAACTCTGGCTGGTATCGAATGCGCCCGATGCCGATGATTTCTATCAATTGAGCGATGCGCCCGGCGTGAACTGCTGCCCGATGTGGTCGCCCGACAGCAGCACGATCTACTTTGTTTCTGATCGTGATGGATGCGAAAACCTGTGGGTTATGCCACGCGAGGGTGGCATAGCCGAACGTATAACCTCTTTTACGGACGGTCGTCTGCTCTGGCCCTCGATCAGCGCCGATGGCAGGAGGATCGCCTTTGAGCGTGACTTTGGCATCTGGACCCTCGATCTCATATCCGGCGCCGTCGTATGCGTTCCGATCCAGGTGCGTCAGGATACGAAAGTGATGCCGGTTCGGGTGCAGATCTACACCCGTGATGTGGGTGAACTGGCGCTATCGCCTGATGGGAAAAAAGTCGCATTCATGGTACGCGGCAAGATCTTCGCCGACTTCGCCGATAAGGAAACTGAACGTGATCAGCGCCAGGGACCAGCGTATCGCGTGTCGCAAACGGTATTCCGCGATAGCGACATCGCCTGGTCGCCCGACAGTCGTTGCCTGGTCTATGTCTCTGACCGCCATGGCGACGAAGAAGTGTACCGCTACGACTTCCCTACGCGCAGCGAAACACGCCTGACGTGGGGTCCAAAGCGCAAGAGTGCGCCCTGCTTTTCGCCCGATGGGCGATGGATCGCATATGCGAGCGGTGATGACGAGATCCGCCTGATCGATGCTGCGAGCGGCGAAGATCGCCCGTTCATTCGGGCGCACTTCGTGTTTGGCGCGTCGTTCGCCTGGTCGCCCGACAGTCGCTGGCTGGCGTTCTGCGCACAGGATGAACGTTTCTTTAGCAATCTGTACGTTCAGCACATCGAGGAAGAACAGGCGCGCCAGATTTCGTTCCTCAGCAACCTTCAGGCGGCAGGACCACTGTGGTCGTCCGATGGACGTTTCATCATCTTTACGACTGGTCAGTATCGTGCGGAGTCGCAGATTGCGCGCATCGACCTGCAACCGCAACTTCCGGTGTTTCGTGAGGCAGAGTTTGAGCGATTGTTCGATCTGCACAAAAGTGACTCTCGCAGGGAGCAAATCACCGGGCATACATCCACTCCCAGACCAATCCGTACTCACGATGCCGACACTGATCGTGAACCGCAGCCAGCGGTTGTTCCTGTCATCGAACCCGATGATGCGTCTGACCATACATCTATTCAGCACGATACGCCGTCCAAACCATCCAGACCCGCATCATCACCTGAGGTAACCATTGTCTTCAGCGGGATCGAGCGCCGATTGCGTCTGTTGACGCCGCCGCAGATGGATGCCATTGCGTTGTGTATCAGTCCGGGTGGGCGCGATCTGGTGTGCAGCGCGACCGTTGCAGGGCGACAGAATCTCTGGGTGTTGCCGCTCGATGAGTCGCGCGCCGATCAGGGACCGCGCCAGTTGACCAGTACTCCGGGCGCAAAATCGGATGCCTGGTTCACGCCTGATGGTAAGCACCTCTATTTCCTCGACGGCGGAACCATTACACTGCGGAGGTTTCCGAAAGGGGACCAGACGACCCTGGCAATAGCAGCAGAGGTGATCGTCGATTTCGCCCAGGAAAAGCGACAGATCTTCGAAGAATGCTGGCGTTTGCTGCGCGATTGCTTTTACGATGAGCGCTTTCGCGGCATCGATTGGGAAGCGACGCACGAACGGTATGCACCGCTGATCCAGGGTGCGCAGACCACCTATGAGATGTACCTCCTGATCAACCTCATGGTTGGCGAGCTTCGTTCTTCGCACGTAGGATTGTTTCGAAGCGACGGGAGTGGCGGTCAGGATGGCTATCTGGGCATCCTCGTCGATCCCGTCGAATACCTGGGTAGCGGTCGATTCCGTGTTTCGGAGGTCATTCCTGATGGTCCGGCGGCAGTCGCGCACAAGGGCGCGCTCCAACCCGGCGATATGTTGCTGGCGATCAATGGCATCTCGCTGACGCCGGACACATCGCTCGATGCGTTGCTGCAACGCACCGCAGGACGACGTGTCATCCTGCGGGTGGCCAGTCCTGCTGGCGAGCAGCGCGATGTCGAGGTGCGTCCCGTCTCAGCGGAGCAGTATGACTGGCTGCGTTATCGTGCGTGGGTCCTCGAAAATGAACAGATTGTTCATCGGGTGAGTGACGGGCGTATCGGATATGTTCACATCCGCAAGATGAGTTACGACGCCTACCAGCAGTTTCTCACCGACCTCGATGTCGAAATGCACAATAAAGAAGGGTTGGTTGTCGATATCCGCTTCAATTCGGGCGGGCATACTGCAACCTTTATTCTCGATGTCCTGATGCGTCGCAGCGTCTTGCTCAGCGCATTTCGCAATCGCTCCGTCGCCGACTCGTCGCACATCTTCGGTAATCGCGTGTTGAACAAGCCGACCGTCCTTGTGACGAATGAAGCATCGAGTTCCAATGCGGAAACCTTCAGTGAGTCATACCGCCGCCAGGGGTTGGGGAAGGTTGTCGGGAAACCGACGGCTGGCGCCGTCATTGGCACATTTACTCGACGCCTGATCGACGGGTCATCGCTCCGACTGCCCCAACTCCGCGTGACGACGCCTGACGGTGAAGACCTGGAAGGGCGTGGTCGACCGGTAGACATTGATGTACCGCTGCGATTGGGGGAATGGCGCTATGGGCGCGATGCGCAACTCGAGGCGGCAGTACGCACGTTGCTCGCGGACCTCAATGCAGAGAAGCGTTGACTCGACCAGTATACTGTTCAAGGGACGGTTGTTTGATAGCCCTATGTGAGTGCACCAATGAGCATCATACGCGAACCGTTCGGCATCATTGATGGTCAGACCGTCGAACGCTTCACGCTACGCGGCGCCCACGGCGTCGAAGCGCAGATCATCACCTGCGGCGGTACGCTCGTCTCGCTGCGCGCTCCGGATCGACACGGTCTACCAGGGGATGTCGTTGTCGGTTTCGATACTCTGACACCTTACCTCAACAACCCGGCGTACATCGGCAGCCTGATCGGGCGTTTCGCTAACCGGATCGCCAATGGCGTCTTCTCACTTGGAGGAACAACCTATCACCTGGCGCGCAATCACGGCATGCATCACCTCCACGGAGGCGTCGTCGGCTTCGATAAGGTCATCTGGCAGGCGCGCCCTATTTCCGACGCCGATGAACCGGCGCTGGCACTGACCTACTTCAGTCGTGACGGCGAAGAAGGGTATCCGGGCAATCTGAGTGTCGCCGTGACCTACACGCTAACCGCCGATGGCGCGTTGCGCATTGATTATCAGGCTGCGACCGACTGCCCAACAGTGGTCAATCTGACGAACCATGCCTACTTCAATCTGACCGGCGCCGGGAATATGCTGCACCACGAATTGCAGTTGTTCGCCAGCCATTTTCTGCCCGTCGATGCATTGCTGATCCCAACCGGTGAGATTCGCGCTGTGCGCGGCACGATGATGGACTTCACCACGCAGACGGCAATCGGCGCGCGCATTCACGCCGATGATGAGCAACTCCGACATGGGCTTGGAGGGTACGATCATACGTGGGTCGTTGATGGAGTCGCTGGCGAGTTGCGCCACGCAGCGCGCCTCGTCGATCCGGCAAGCGGTCGGGTGCTTGATGTGCTGACCACACAACCCGGCATTCATCTGTATACCGGGAACTCCCTTGATGGAACTATGATCGGGCGCAATGGGCATGTGCTGACGAAACATGCTGCCCTCTGCCTGGAAACCCAGCACTTTCCCGATTCGCCGAACCATCCGCAGTTCCCTTCAACCATCCTGAATCCGGGCGAGATATATCGTCATACGACAGCGTTTCGTCTGTGGGTGGAATAGGAACCATGGGTTCAGGCAGGCAGACTTCAACGGTATTGTCTCAACCGCCATACGCCGCCTATCGACGATCGTCGCATCGGGCGCCGATGGGGGCGCGCCGACGATGGTGATGCCATTCATCGGGCGTCCCTGCGGCGCTCCTCAATTCTGCTCATCCTGGAAATCGTCGCCTTCATCTCTGCGAATATCACAAAACTGTGGTAGTATTAGTCGTACCGACAGGTCATAGTATCTGCGATCCGGTGAGAGGTGTCGGGTTCCGGCAGATGCGGGGGTGCGTTTGCGACAGAATAGGAGGCAACCGGACATGGACTCATTGACACCCGATGAGCAGGAAATCCTCGATGGTCTCTTCGTGAAGTCGCAGATGCCCGGCTACGATCCCATGCTCGACACCACGGAAGAAGAGCGACGCATCGCTGCCAAATATATCGTTATCTGTCTGCAGCAACTTGCCGCGCTGGGGGTCCGTTCGCAGATCGTCATCTCCGGCAATGATGATTGACTCTGGATGTTTGATTTTCTGTGCCGTTTTCTGAAGAGCATACGTCCGCCTCAACGCGCCTCCTCGTTTCCGCGCCAGACGCTTGCGCCAGCGCCATTGGTCGAACCTGTCGCTCCCCGAGTGCTCATGATTGTGCACAACCCGCCAGTTGCGTCCGAAGGCGGGCGCCGCCTGACTGAGATTTTCGGCTGGAATGACCCGGAGCGTCTGGCGCGTCAGTATATTGCCGATCTGGAACGGGCGAGCAGCGGGTATGTGCGGTATCAGATTGTCGAGCGTATCGACGCCGACTGGTTTCCGCACAAGATCGACGGGTTTCGCTACACCGGCGAAAGTTACGTTGCAGCGTGGCGGTCGCGCCGGATGCACGAACCTGACCGGATCGATTATGAGGCGCAGATCGCAGCGTTCGACCTGATTGGGCGCCACGAACGCGGCGAGATGGATGAGGTCTGGTTCTTTTCCTTCCCGTATGCGGGCGATTACGAATCGACGATGGTCGGGCGCGGCGCATTCTGGTGCAACTCACCGCCGGTTCCAAACACAGACCATTGCTCTGGCAGGTTTGTCATCATGGCATTCAACTATGAGCGTGATGTCGATTGCATGCTGGAGAACTTCGGTCATCGCGTCGAGTCGATCATGAGCCGCGTGTTTGCTGCGCATCCGCCAGAATACAACCTGTGGAATGTGTTTACCCGTTACGACAAAACCCACCCCGGACAGGCGCACTGCGGTAATGTGCATTTTGCCCCCAACTCCGAGCGTGACTATGATTGGGGTAATCCGAGGCCGGTTCTCAGTTATTGCGACGACTGGCTGACGTTTCCCGAGATGCCGGGGCGTCCCCGGTGGGTCGATTGCCGTGAATGGGGCGATGGCGATATGCGTTTGCATCACCTGTGGTGGCTCAGCCATCTGCCGCGGGTCGGCGGGGAGACGTTCGGTGTCGCCAACAACTGGTGGTCGTATGTCATCGATCCGAATCTGGTATCATGACGTATCGGGTAGTGATATGATGGGGCGGGTGAGATTGCTTAAGAGTGGTGGATAATTGACCCGGTGGGAGAACGACAATGGGATGGTCATTTCGGATTGCACAGGTCGCTGGCATCGACATCAAGATTCACCTGACGTTCTTTTTGATCGTTGTGCTTGGCGCGCTTGCTGGCGGAGCATCGTATGGCGCGGTTGGCGCAGCGTTTGGCGCCTTGTTGATCCTGCTGCTGTTTCTCTGCGTGACGCTGCATGAATTAGGGCATGGCATTGCGGCGCGCGCCTTTGGCATACCGGTGCGCGAGATCATCCTGCTGCCGCTTGGCGGTCTGGCTCTGTTGGGGCGAAACCCGTCGAAGGCATGGCAGGAACTGGTCATTGCTGCCGCTGGTCCGCTGGTGAACGTCGTCATCGCCGCCGTGCTGCTGCTGGTGACGGGGACGGCGCTCGCGTTCGGCGTCTTTGATCTGGATACCCTGGAGATTGGACGCGGGGCGTTTCCGGCGCCGTCGGTCCAGGGGTTGACGTTGTGGCTATTGCAGGCCAATATCATGCTGGTGCTCTTCAATATGATCCCGGCGTTTCCGCTCGATGGCGGACGCATTCTACGCTCGGTGCTGGCGATGATCATTGGCTTCCGCCGCGCTACACGCATCGCCGCGCTGCTCGGTCAGGGAATTGCTATCATTCTTGGCATTCTGGGCATTGTCAGCGGCAACTTTTTGCTGGCGCTGGTCGCCGTGTTCATCTTTCTTGGCGCAGGTCAGGAGAACGCCGAGGGGCAGGCGCGCACCATGCTCGATACGATGCGCGTCGGCGATGCGTACAACCGTCATGCCCTCACACTCGACATCGGGGACCGCGTGAGCAAGGTTGTCGATTACATTCTGACCAGTTATCAACCAGATTTTGCCGTCATGCAGGGCAGCCGACTGGTTGGCGTCGTGACGCGCGAAGATGTGCTGCGAGCGCTGGCAAGCGACACCCGCGATCTGTACGTCACCGGCATCATGCAACGCGATTTGGCGCGCGTACCGTCGAGTGCAACGCTCGATGAAGTGCGCCAGGTGATGAGTGCGCAAGGAACGCGCGTCGTGGCAGTGTATGAGGGGGAAAGCTATCTGGGGTTGGTTAGCATCGAGGATATTTCCGAAGCCTATGCTGTGCTGTCATACCTGGAACGTCAGCAAGAAGCGCGCCGTGCACAGATGGCGCGCGATGTGAGCGGCGGCGGGTAGGGTCATTTCTGACGCTTTTGGGATGGTCCACCGTAGCTGGCGTTGCATCGCAATGCCGCTACCGGACAATAGCCTTTATCACGATGGTCCCCCATCGTTCAACGCGTTGGTTGCCGATGTCCATGCGTGCGTGGGATGGAAAGCCCGCGCAGGCGGGCTTTGCCCTGACTAGCCGAGGGCTTATGGTCTTTGAGCAAATAATCCGCTACAGCCCGCGCAGGCGGGCTTCGCCCTGGCTAGCCGAGGGCTTCAGCCCCACGGCTAGCGCGGTAGAGCGGAATAAATTCTCAATCTCCATGAGCCCGACGGCTCGTGCGGTAGAGCGGATTTAATGCTCAATCTCCATGAGCCCGACGGCAAGAGGCGCATACCGGATTTAATGCTCAATCTTCATCATCCTGTGTTCTGGGTCGATGTGATAAGGTCTAATAACCACCGCTGCCGGGCAATGATTGCGTCGTCGCTACCGACGGCGGCGACGCGCCAGTTCCAGCGCGGTCTGCAAATTGCTACACGTTGTCAACTGACCAAGCCTGACCCCTAGCTGCACGATCGTCTGCGCAACCTCCGGCGACATTCCCGCCAGGGTGATGTGGGCACCGAGCAGACTGGCAGCCTGCGCCGTCTGCACCAGATGATTGGCGACACCGGTATCGATGACGGCAATACCGGTAATGTCGATGATCACATCGTCAGCGTGACGTTCGCCAATCGCTTCGAGAATGGCATGCGTCATCTGCGTGGCGCGGGCGCTGTCGATAGCGCCGATCAGGGGAACAATGAGCGTGCGCGCGTCAATCGGAATGATTGGCGTTGACAATTCTCGAATTGTCGAGCGCTGTGCAGCGATAATCTCCTCCTGCAACTTCTGCCGTTCGGCATTGCTCTCGACGAGATCGCGCATAATGCCGGGCAGCAGATCAAGCGCGCTCAATGCCGATTCGGTCACATTCTCGCGGGTGATCAATTCGCCTGGGGTGAATATCTGCCGTTCGACAGGATCGCCGTGCAGCGCCTGGAGCGCCACGTCCACCGCCTGCCGTCCGATGCGCAGCGGCTCCTGATTGACGGTCGCCAGCATATGATGAGCGTTAATCGCGCGTAATGCCTCTGGCAGTCCGTCAAAACCAACCACGACCACCTTCCCCGCCAGATTCTGCGCTTCGAGTGCAGCGACCACGCCGAGCGCCATAGGATCATTGGCGGCAAAGACGGCATCGATCGCTTGACCGGAGCGCAACCACTCCTCCGCCAGACGCATGCCGCTTTCGCGTGTCCAGTCGCCGACCGCCTGTGCAACGATCCGAATGCGGGACCATCGGCGCAGCTCCTCTGCCAGGATTTCGGCGCGATGATTGCGCGGACCGGCGATCAGCGCGATACGAAACTGATCACCCAGGTGCGCCGTGAGCAACTCGGCGACACGCATCAATCCCTGACGTTCGTCGGAACGGACGGTAGCGCTGACATGCCCCTCGAGAACGCCGCCATCAACCTCGATCACCGGCACGCGCGCCAGCCGTGCCAGTTCCAGATGCTGAGCGAACGCGCGCGTCTCGTGCGCTGGTCCCAGGATCAACGCATGCACCCGCTGCCGCAGCAGATCAGCAACCATCTCGATCTGCGTCTCAACGGTTCGCGCATCCTGATCGATCACGGTCACGCCATGTTCCGCTGCGCGGGAACGCACGCCGTGACGCACAATGGACCAGAAGGTGAAACGGGCATCGTTCAGAACACATCCCAGCGTCATAGAAGATGATGTCTCACATGTCACTATCAGGTCTCCTGAAAAGATGTGCGTGATGCGATGATAAACAGGAGATTATGTATCAGGGAGGCGTTGAGAGCAGCAGCGCCGATGCCCATCCTTCGGCTCCGGCAGGAACGCCCTCACCGGAACGATCCGCTGCCGGTTGATCGACCCGGATTCGAAACCACACCTGTTCGCCGACTGCGCGCCGTTCCAGGAATGTGATCCGGTCGCCCGGATAGATGAGACCGACGACGTTCTCCGGCGCAATGCGCGGTTCCCGACGCAGATTGCCGCCTCTGACGACTTCGCCGCTTCCGATGCCCGGCTCAGGCGTGCCGGTGGGGTTGACTGCCGCCTGCGCGGTTGCGGTGCGCAGTGCGAGACGGGTTGCAGTTCCCTGCGCCTCGACGGTTTGCGTCGATCCGGCGACGCTGGTCAACTGTGGCACGACCGTCCCGACATACGCGGTTGCCGTCGCTGCCAGACGTTCCGCCTGCTGCTGGCGCTCACCGATGAACCATGCCGCGCCAACCGCCAGCGCCCCCAGGAGAAGAGCGAAGATGATGATATTGATCAACACGCGCAGCGGACCGCCGCGCTTCGGGGCGTTCGGCGCAAACAGGCGATCCCAATCATCAGAGCGCATTGCAGGAGGCACAGACACCTCTTATTGCCATTAACGAGTGTTGTCTGATAAGCACAGCGATATATCCTTGACGGAAAAGTATAACACGATACCGCAGAGGCTCGAGCAAGACCAGCGCGCTCATACCTGCACATTACCACGCAGCGTCCCGGGATCGATCAGTCGATACCCTACGCCCCGAACATTGATAATGTATGCTGGATCGATCTTATGCCGCAGATTGTGAATATGAGTTTTGAGCAGTTGTTGGGCTTCATCATCGGAAATGGCATAGGCATCGAGATAGGCGCGCTGCACAATTTCGCGAAATGGAAGAACCTGACCACGCGCTTCCGCCAGGCAACTCAGCAATTCATACTCGGTTGGCGTCACCTGAGTCACGCGATTCCTGAAGATAACTCGCCGATTGAAGCGATCAATCAGCAGTTCACCCACGCGCAAATAGCGAACCTGTTCGATCAGAAAACGCTCGTCTTCTGCTATGGCATCATGCGCCTGCTCGCGCAGGACTGCAAGTTGGAGTGCAGAGTCGTAACGGCGCTGTATCGCCCCTTCGATGGCGCGCAGAAGTTCATCCGGCTTGCAGGGCTTGAGCAAATAATCGTACACGCCGGCGCGCAATGCTTCGATTGCCGTTCCCAACGTCCCGTAGCCTGTCAGCAACACCACTTCCGGCGGATCTGGCAACCGCCGCGCTGCACGCAGCACATCAAGACCATTGACATCGTTCATTCGCAAATCGGTGAGCACAACATCATACACGCCGCCGCCGATCTTCTCCAAATGCTGACAGGCGGTTTCGCCATCGGCGATTGCGGTGACATGATGACCCGCGCCTTCCAGAATGCGGCGCAACGACATCAATGCCGCATGATCGTCTTCAACGAGGAGAACCCGACCATACCCGCGAGCCATGACCTTCTCTTTCAGATGTCTGCGCTCATTGCTTCCTGCTCCCTATGCGCCACCCAACGAGCGCCCGACTCTGAGGCGCTATGCTTCGTCTGTTACCGGGAGCGTGACGATAAACGTTGCGCCGCTGCCAGGAACGCTTTGGACACGCAGCGCCCCGCCATGTTGTTCGACAAGTTGCCAGCTGACCGTCAGACCCAGCCCTGATCCATGCGGCTTTGTCGTAAAGAACGGGTCAAAAATTCGTTCTTGCAGATCGGGCGCGATCCCCGGTCCAGTATCCTCGACGATAATCTGCACACACGGGACGGGCGATCGGTTCAGGGTCTCGAATGCACTACTCGTCGTGATGCGTAGAACTCCACCGCATGGCATAGCATCGACGGCATTCATCAGCAGGTTGAGGAATACTTGCGTCAGTGCATCGCGCAGCCCCGATACCGGAGGAAGATGAGTCGCCAGGGATCGTTCCACACGGATGCCGTTGGCTGCCAGTGTTCCGCTGAGCAACAACAGCACCCGTTCGATCACCGTGTTGCAGTCGATCAGGTCGATCGAGCCATCGCCGGGACGATGAAGATCAAGCAGACGGCGTAGCAGCCCTGAGACCCGACAGATCTCGTCGCTGACCAGATCGAGAAACTCAGCCGATTGCGCCGCGCCATGTGAACGCAACAGGTACAGGTAGTTCTGAATCGATTGCAACGGAGTGTTGATCTCGTGCGCCACAATCGCCGCCAGGCGACTGCTTACCGCCAGACGCTCATTCTGGCGCATGATCGCTTCGAGTTGCAGGTGTTCGGTGACATCCACCAGGCGAAGCACCACGCGCCGCGATTCATCGGCATCGCTCAGGGGAATGCTGTGAATGTCCAGAATGACCGTCGCACCTGATGAATGCTGTATCTGCACCCGCCCCGAGGCTTTGAGACCACTGGCAAGGGTGCGCGATACGATTGGCGCAACTGCCGGACAGAGCGTATCGCATGACGTGCCGGGAAGCGTGTCCGGCGGCGTGTCGAAAAGCCGGGCAAACTGGCGATTCGTCGCCTGGATGATGCCGTTGCCGTCGATCAATGCCAGGGCATCGTCAAGGTTATCGACAATTGTGTACAACAGGTCGCGGCTCAACCGGAGATCGGCGTTCATCTCCTGAAGGCGTGCATTGGCATCCGCCAGCGCCTGACGATCACGTTTGCGTTCGGTGATGTCACTGATCACGCTAATCGACCCGCTCCGTTGCTGCTGCTCATCATAGATTGTCGCAACCGTCACAAATGCGGGAAAGGTCGTCCCATCGCGTCGTACCAGGATGAACTCGCCTTCCCATGTGCGACCGGCTGCGACAGTCGCGCGCATATCCGCAATCAGCGCGTCATCCCTCGGTTCGGCAACCAGGTCGAAGATGTGGCGACCGATCATGTCGGCTTCACTCCAGCCGAATATGCGCTCGGCAGATCGGCTCCAGTAGATGATTTCGCTTGAAAGGTTCGTTGCGATCACCGCCTGACTGACGGCGGCAAGCAGCGTCGCCTGAAAGCGGAGTTTCTGCTCAGCGCTGACGCGCTCAGCGATCTCTCTGTTCAGCATATGGTTTGCCAGCCGCACATCGGTCAATTGCTGTTTCAGGCGTTGCTGGAGGTCGATGGTATGCTGGCGCTGGATTGCTGCCCACCGCAGCAGTCGATCTTCGATGCGCTTGTGAGAACTGAGATCGGTCACAAGAATAACGATAAACTCCGCCCCATTCCCGCCGTGGGACCAGCGACGCGCACTCATAAGAACTAGCGCCTCTGTGCCATCGCTGCGCCGAACAATCGTCTTATCACTCCACTCCCCTTCCTGCGCCACGCTGTTGAACGCCTGTATGGCCTTGCTCCGCCATTCTTCACTGTCCGATACTTCCATGACTGATCGACCGATCACCTCTTCCCGGCGCCAACCGAAAGCGGTTTCAGCAGATCCATTCCAATACACAATGACGCCCGACAGATCGGTGATTGCCAGGGGCTGACCGATCGCCTCGAGCAGGCGGATATGCGTATGCAGTTGGTCGGGCACGCGACAGTCTTCGGACGCGGAGACCTGTTGGAGCACGTGTGTCATAGCAGTATCATGATACAACACTTTGCCAGGATGTGCTCGGATGGCAACGTTGGACGTTGAAGGCGGGGAAGGTAGAAGGGCGCCGGTAGAGACATCGTACCGCAATGTCGCGCAGCCGCAACGTCTCGCAACCTTCTCAGCCAAACGCACAGCGCCAGCCACTATGCGGTTTGGCGCAACCCTACCGTGGACCCATGCGCAGCGCGCCATCCAGCCGGATCGTCGTGCCGTTCAACATCGGGTTCTCAACGATATGCTGCACCAGTGCGGCGAACTCCGATGGTCTGCCCAGACGCGACGGAAATGGAACCTGCTGCGCCAGCGCCGTGATCGCTGCCTCCGGCAACCCCGCCAGCATCGGTGTATCAAACGTTCCTGGGGCAATGCTGACGATGCGAATCCCGTACCGCGCCAGTTCGCGCGCCAGCGGCAGTGTCATGCCGACCACACCCGCCTTCGATGCGCTGTACGCTGCCTGACCGATCTGCCCTTCAAACGCCGCAATGGAGGCGGTGCAGACGATCACGCCGCGTTCGCCGTCGGCGTTGGGGGTGTTGCCCGCCATCACTGCGGCAGCCAACCGGATGGCGTTGAATGTGCCGATCAGGTTGACCGCCATCACACGCGTGAATCGTTCGAGTGGCAGCGGTCCTTCTTTGCCCAGGGTGCGTTCCGCTGTGGCAATGCCCGCGCAACAGACCAGTATGCGCAGGTTGCCATCGCTCGCAGCCGCATCGACCGCCGCCTGCATCTGTACGGCATCGGCGACATCGGCAGCGACGAACCGCGCCTGTTCGCCGAGTTCCGCCGCTAATGCCACGCCCGCCTCGCGGTTGACATCCACAATCGTGACAGTCGCGCCGAGCGCCGCAAGATGACGCGCCACGCCTGCGCCCAACCCTGAAGCGCCGCCGGTGATCAGGGCGCTGTTTCCTGCGATGTGCATGCGACGTTCCTTTCTGCTGATGTTCGTTTATAACAATTGTACACAATCGCGCCAGCCTCGTTGCACCCATCCGGGCGCACACGCCGGCACGCCCCTCCACGTTGTCGTCCCACGTTCAACGTGCAACGTTCAACCTTCATCCCCTCGCGCCCGGCGCCCCCGCAGAGACGTTGCGGTGCAACGTCTCTACACGCCCCTC
>Ga0308410_1001389_pt1 | contig 14014 bp, 13 predicted proteins | sample HotsprOSTMatCore_FD_203467 | JGI IMG/M metagenome (GOLD analysis project Ga0308410, IMG submission 203467) | Hot spring phototrophic mat microbial communities from Octopus Spring, Yellowstone National Park, Wyoming, United States -... | ecosystem: Environmental > Aquatic > Thermal springs > Hot...
CTCTTTCAGTTTCTCTAACAGTTCCGGACTCTTAGGATAAAGGATGTAGGCAGCCATCCAGTACCTTTCATTGTACTCTGAATTACTGGGCACGAGTGGCTTCACTGTCTCGCGGAGTTGGCGAATTCGCTGGTAGGCTTCTTCAATCTCCTCTATCCTGTCAACGACTTCGTCTAACAAATCACTTACTTCATCCGATTGGATGATTTGGAGGAGTTCCTCTTGAACTCCCTTCGTGTTTTTGTCATGCGTTTCCATAGCGCTCATGTCGTCGAAAACGCAAGGAAAAACACGGAATACGAGATGCATGACAAAGGAGCCAACCGCTGGATTGAACTTGCGCGCTTTCGTTACAAAAGAAACCGCCCTGCCCGTCATGGGCAGGGCTTCCTACTGCTTAGACGAGTGAGCGGTTACTCGTGAGCTGCTACGCTTTGGAGGCGGTTAGCGATGGAGAGGTACCGCTTGACCAAGCTGCGAATCTGCTTGACCATGAGGTTGGTGTTCTTAGGGAGCGTGTCCAGCACATCGAGGAGTGCCTCAAAGGTAGGGAGAGCGTCCAAAAAGTTTTCCACAAGCTGCTGTTTTTGCTCGCGTGGGATGCGTACCCGTGTCCGCCCCGTACTGCTGGAAGTCCGAGCGTACCGTGCAGGTACATCAATCCCAAAAGCGCCAAGGGATTCACGGAGCGCCTCGTTACGGAGCTTTTGCACAATGGGAGCCACATTCTTCTCCTCACTCGTGTTTTTGACGACCAGAAGGTCGTCCAGCTTAGGGATAAGCAGGTAGGCCGCAATGCACCGGTACCAGCCTCCATGCTGCGAAACCGCTACACCAGCACTCGTAATCTCCCTACGTATCTGTGCTTCCACATCGTGAGTGAGGAAGCTGTGCTCACCATTCAGCTCCTTTTCCAGATTCGTGATAAGCTTCTTCAGGCTCTTTTCTGTGAGAGCCTTCTCAATCCGAACTTTGAGTTCGGTTCCGCTGACTTGCACATGCGTTGTCATATCAATCATTACGACAAAAGCGCAAGGAAAGTTAGTTACCGTTTTTGAATTTCAGTGAATGAGGGGAAACAAAAAGCGGGGCATGCGCCCCGCCTGAGCAAGATACGAAAAGGCCCCAAGGGGAAGTACTGGGAGCGCCCTACTAAGATCAGCTATGTCAGATCAACTAGTGCCCAATTGCTTTTCAGCCCATTCCCAAATACTTTCGTATAACAATTCATATAAGTCCGAATCACCTAAGCTCAGATAGGGATCAGCATCTTCACTGATTAGTTCGTGAATATTTGCACCTAAATTCTCTTGTGCTGAGTCTACCTTTGCCAACTTATCTTCCAAAGAAGATTCCTTCCTATTCATCTCTTGTACTTGTTCTTCAATCTTGGCCAACTTATGTTGGATTTCCCTAATCTGCCTAAACTTTTCTATCACTGTGGAGGCATGGGGTCGCACAAGATAGGCAGCTAGCCAGTACTCTTCGTCATGCTCAGAGTCCTCAGGGATGTAAGGCTGTACTGCTTCTCGTAGCTCGCGAATACGATAGTAGGCTTCTTCAATCACCGCCATCCTGTTAACCATGCTTTCAATCAGTTCGCGTGCTTCATCCGATTGGATGATGCGGAGGAGTTCTTCTTGAACTCCTGTCATGTTTTTGTCCTGCGTTTCCATAGCGCTCATGTCGTCGAAAACGCAAGGCAAAACAAAAAACACGAACTGCATCACGAAGGGTCAATCTCTGTATTGCCTTGCGCTGTTTGGATGAAAACGAAACTGCCCTGCCCGTTGTGGGCAGGGCTTCCTACTGCTTGGGCGGGTGAGCGGTTACTCCTGCGTGACTTTCGCTTGGAGGCGGTTAGCGATGCCGAGGTACCGTTTGACTAAGGTGCGTATCTGCTTGACCATCAGGTTGGTGTTCTTAGGGAGCGTGCCCAGCACATCGTGGAGCGCCTCAAAGGTAGGCAGCGCGTCCAGAAAGTTTTCCACAAGCTGCTGTTTCTGCTCCCGTGAGAGGCGTACCCGTGTCCGCCCCGTGCTGCTGGATGTCCGAGCGTACCGTGCAGGTACTTCCAGCCCGAAGCTGCTGAGGGATTCCCGAAGGGCCTCGTTACGGAGCTTTTGCACAATGGGAGCTACATTCTTCTCCTCACTCATGCTTTTGATAGCCAGAAGCTCCTCAAGCCGAGGGAGCAGCAGGTACGCTGCGATGCATCGGTACCAGCCTCCATGCTGTGAGACTGCTACACCAGCCTCCACAAGCACCTCACGAATCCGTGTCTCCACTTCGTGAGGGAGGAAGTTGTGCTCCCCGTTCAGCTCCTTTTCCAGATTCGTGATAAGCTTCTTCAGGCTCTTTTCTGTGAGAGCCTTTTCAATCCGAACTTTGAGTTCGGTTCCGCTGACTTGCGCTTGCGTCGTCATATCAAGCATTACGACGAAAGCGCAAGGAAAGTTAGTTCCCGTTTTTGCAATCCGATAAATGAGGGCAAACAAAAAAGCGGGGCATGCGCCCCGCCTATGAATAATACCCTGCGCGTAAAGGTTAGGTTAAGACGCTATCAGCTGCTCAGCACGCTCCATTATCTCCCACAGAAGATACTTCTTGTCGTCTTCTAACTCGTAGAACCTGTCTGATGTTTCCTCGTATGTTGCCTTTACACCCTCTAACTCCTCTTCAAGATACCCAAGTTCGCACTTTAAGTCTTCTATTTCTTCGTCTTCTTCTTCATCTTCTTCCCACTCTTCGTTTTCTTCTTCCTCGCCTTCTTCTTCATCGTCGTCGCTTAGTGATTCAAGCTCGTCGCGTAAGCTTTCTATCCTGTCTTCCAGCTCTTCTTGCTCACGTTCTAAATCCTCTAACTCGTTTTCTAACTCGCTAAGCTCCGAGCTGATGTTATCCAACCTGTCGAACAGGTCTTTGAAGTTTTCCATGTTAGTGTAGAGGATGTAGGCTGCGACCCAGTAGTTTTCGTCGTACTCTGGCTCGTCGGGGATGTAAGCTTTGGCTTCCTGGCGCCATTGTTTGAGGCGCTCGGAGCTGTCCCCTACTTCGTTCATCTTGTCAATCATAGCTTCTAAGACTTGATTCACATCCTCATCGTTGATGAGGTACCAGAGTTCTTGTTGAACTCTTGTCCGGTTTTCGCTGTGCGTCATCATACCAAGCATTACGACAAAAACGCAAGGGAAGAAGAAAGATTAGCACTGAACAAAAGAACGTAGTGTTGTCTTTTGTGTGGTGAAATGCACGATGGGAGCACAAACGTATCTATAAATCTCTACCTCGTAGGGTTAGGATGTCCCGAAAGGAGCCTGCATAGCATGCGCTAGTGGACAACCTTAGTACTTAGGGGCTGCCTAATAAGCTATTATGCGTTGAAGCAGATGCACAACCATTAATGTCGTGCAATTCGCCTTATCCGAATTGATCTTACAAGTTTCAAGTCTGTAAATACAAGTGGATAGTATAATGACAACAGACCACTGTTTTGTGTTTGTATAAAGCTATCTAAAATCATAAAGTTATTCTGATAAACATGATACTCCCAGCTAATTGACTTAATCGAAGGACTACGGTCATTACCAATACGTAGGCTTTATTTTTTGAAAGCTCTTTACTTCGTATGTTTAGGACTACCTGATGCTGGGCATGCGGAGTATGTTCTGGTAAAAAGCTGTAGCCATCCTGCTTAGACGTAGAATGGCTACAACTGCAAAATGTTGAACAGCACTCTCATCAACCAAAAAGATATTCGGAAAGCTTGGGTCTTCTTTGCAGTACTTCGGAATGGGTCGCCACAATTACTGTTCTATGCTTAGATACATTTTTAAGCATTTCTCTCAGTATTTCTTCGGCTGATGGGTCTAATCCTATTTCCGGTTCGTCTATTAGTATGATAGACGGCATCTTTGGGAGAGGTTGTAATAGTAGTGTGGATAGACATATAAACCTAAGTGTCCCATCTGAGAGTGCTTCAGGAGGACGGATTCTATTGTCTTGGTCTATCCATTTTAGACGAACCGTTGGTGGATTAGCTCTTTCATAAGGGACGAGATGAAAATCAACGAATTGCTCAAAAACTTGCCTAATAGTATTTACAATTCCCTGATACGCCTCTAGATAAGTTCTTTGCAGGTAATATAGGTAGGCTGCAATGTTGCCGCCGTCCCACCACAGCTTATCTGTCTGGTAAATATCTACTGTAGTTTTCATTCTAGATGTCCAGCCAGTGTCGCAAAAGTGATAAATTATAGAAGACAGAAAATCTTGATAAATATAGCATTCTCTGCCTTTATTTTTGTTGATCCATATCGGAAGTTTGCTTTCAGTAGGGCAACCTATAGATATTACTTTCCTTGTAATACTAGTTTGTCCTTTGTCTTGATATAACACTGCTTCTTCCTTTATACGAAGCAGATTATGGTCTAGAAACAGCTTAACTTCGTATCCATCTCTGTTCAACGTGCTTTCATCTTCGAACCAAACCTCTATCTCAATCCTCTTAGTCTTTTCTGGTCCGCCATGCAATATTTCAGCAGCCCCTCCCTGTCTTTCTACATATATCTCGAAGTCACCTATGACTAGATGGTGAAGCATGTCAAAAATGCTGAGAAAGGCAGATTTACCGGAACCATTGGAGCCTGTTAGAATGTTTAACTTATCCAGTTCCATATTTATTTCATCGTATAGTTTATAACCCTTGACTCGAATACTTTTGAGAAACCTGCTGCCTTTTTCTTTCATGTTAGTTAGGCTTTTATCTTTATTCAGCTTTTCCATAAGTCTATGAAGTTTTATTTTTGTTCTATCATGTATGCTCTTAGTATTCTTCTTTGTGTGTACTCGTCTGTTTTGAAGGGGTTAACGGCGGAAAGGCCGTACGTAACTTCTGTGAATATTTTGTTTGGGAATCTTTCTCTGAGCATGTTGAGTGTTATAGAGCTTTCTGGAGAGTCATTGAAGATGACCAAAAATTCACCATCCAGTTTTTCTATTTCTTCTACGTTCAACATATCCAGTGTTACACCTTTATATGGCGTAACAAGACCACCCAGAACGACAATGTTTAGGTGATCGTGTTTAGTGTGAAGCTCAGAAGCATCGGACGCTGTAGGTACGAGAACATACTTGCCAGCTTCTTCTTTGGCTTTGAAATTGAGATTAGATAAATCCTCTATAAATTCGTCTAAAGCGCCTGCGTAGGCTAATTCCAGTACCTTCTTGGCTAGACTTTTGCCGTACTTCTGTGAAAACTCGTATGGCCGCATATCCCTTTCTATTTGGGTCGAAACTTCAATGGTTTTGAGTGTAGTAACTGACTTATGATTCAGTAAAATTATAATATGTCATTTCTATTATCATTATTTAAAATGATTGCTGCACTTAATAAAATATTACCTAATAGATTTAACGTTATTAATGTTACTGCTAACCAAGTAGGTTTAATGCTAGATATAGCCCAGATTGTCCATATAACAAATAGGAGCCATAAGAAGTAAACGATAACACGACACCAATTGAATATCATATTTATCATGGTATCGAAACAACGCCATACCGCGTAAGGGAGTAAAACAGAAATGCTGATTAGCAAGCAGTAAGCTCTGTCAGCTCTGCACATCTAAGCCAAATGGAGTTTGGCTTTTATTTGTAAGAAGATGTAAAAATCTTTCAAATTTATGCTCGTTCGCGTTCGCACGAATAAACTAGTATGGGCTCTATGCACTCAAAATAACACTCTTGTATTGAAGAATCTAGGTTGTGATAAGCATCAGGCGTAATCACTTCCTCAACTCTATTCTTTGTATGAGTTATCTTATTACAAAAAACAGAAATCTTATTTTCTGCTTTTACATTGATGATAACATGATCACTATCTAACTCAGGTGAAACATACCTATTCCTAAAAATATTATTTTTAGTGGGTAAAAATTCAATCCTCAATCCTTCATTAGTAAATGAATTTATAGTTATAGCATAAATAATCTTGTTCTTATGATACTCAATCAAGTTTAATATTTTATCATAATTTGTAAAGTATCTAGATAGAAACTGATCTGTATTCTTTTCATATAATATCGTTATAACATGATTTGCGTTCGTAGTGATTACTAGTCCAACACAGTCATTATTATTATTATTACTAAGAATTTTTCCTATTACCTTAGCTTCTCTTATCAATTCTATATTATAGACTAATTCTGTTAGATCCAATAATTTATACTTATACAAATCATTTTTTGGGTCGTAGTACATGCATATTGATCTTAAAATATTTTCTTTATCGCTTTTAATTAATATAGTGAAGAAGTTGTTCTTATGTAAAAAGATATGTTTTAGTGCAGAATTTGTGTTAATTATGTGGCTGCCTTTGTAACTAAATGTAGGGGTACTACTATCCTTTTGCGCTAGTCTTACGTAACTACTATTATATATAAAAAAGATTTGATTGAATTGTAGATTGCGTAATATGTATAATATTTTCCCCTTTATTAGCCATATCGAATGTGTAGAATATTTCATGACCATCAGGTCTTAAGGCTGCACTACCAATTGATATCTTTAAAATATCCCTATTATACTGACCTATCGGTATTATATATAGGTTAGTACCTACGAACATGAATGCCCTATGGTTTAATTTTAGTGTATATGAAGCGTATGAGTCACCCTTCTTGGCTTCTCTTGTATGAGAGACAGAGTTATATACCATCTTACCTGTAAGTAAATCGTATATAGATGTGAAGTAATCTCTTGGTGGCTCATAGTCTTCTTCATCAGCATCCACGAAATATGTCCCATATAGATCGTCTACTGAGTCTACATAACAATCTACTACATAATATCTATTTAGGATTATATCAGTGCGTATTATTTCATCACAATCATCTATTGCTCTCTTACAATCATCGCAGCTAGGGTCTAGTTTATTTGTACCTGTGGATACCCAATTCATTGTTTCAGGCGAAAACTCGTAATATATGATAAATGAGCCATCACGTCTGTTGCTATGTAGTTTTACGAAACACACTGTGAAAGGCTTTTGAGTGTAGGCGAAACTATTGTATTTTTTGGCATTTTCTTTTATCAAACTTTTTAGCCCATCTATGATAAAATCTATTTTATTTTGGATAGTGTGCTCTTTGTTTATATTATGCGGTTTAATTCTATAAACGAGCACAAAATCTCTGATAACTTTGTTAATAATATAGTCTCTATTACAAAGAACTATTATGTTTTCGTAAGCAAAAATAGTGGTTTTTGATTTTTCTATAATAGCTAAATCTTTATTATAAAACACGTCAAAAACATCATTCTTATTTTTATGATACTTATAATACTTTTTAGTCTTTATCTTAGGCAGACTATTGGTAACTTGTAGCAGCACTAACTAAATATACTAAACATGAAATAAATTATGACAAACTTAGTATATTTACATAGCATGCGATGTGCATTGTGACTAAAAGCGTACAAGTATCGTATTTACCTTACTGATGCGCAGGTAGTGTTCTTTGCTAAGACCTTCGGATGCTGTAGATTTGTCCGGAACAAAATGCTGGAAAGGAAACTGTAGGATTACAAAAATAAAGAACTCATCCAACAAATCACACCCGTCAAATATAAAGATGTTGCGTTCATGTAGTTTTATGTTGATTTTGTCCTATAACTTGTAAACTTTGTAGATGATTTTTAATAAATCTATTTTTATGGCTACTTATCCCAAAAATCATTTGTGATTGTTACAGAAGCGGTGATAAGAAATGTACTAAGAAACATAAATGTAATCATTGTCATTGCTAACGAAACGGGTCTAATTTTAATAATAGCATAAACAGTCCAAATGATCCATAATATCCATAACCCAGTAATAATTATGTTTTTCCAGCGGTGCTTCATAGTAGTATGTCTTGTCTCTGACTTGGTATCGTATCGCAGTAACGACGCAAGGCATTCCGTCGAAAGACAGACGGAGCATTCCTGTCCTATCGAGTTAGGAGATACCCGCGCAAAGATTTCTGCTCGGCACAGCCTTGCGGTTCTCTCTTAGTTCGGATGTGGTATTTTGTTTCGAGCTTCAGAAACCCAAAGCCTGTATAGACATGACAGCTAGTAACAGAGCCCATGTGTACTATGGGATAGGTTTAGTCCCTATCGACTTCTACCTACTCAACAGGAACGATAGCAAAAAGATTATAGAATACTGTTTAAAAGAGGGATGTATGATAAAAGATTTTACCTATATATGCGATAAGTACATGGATATAAAAAAAATAAATCGAGAAGTACCACTTTTTATGTCAAAGAACAATGTTTTTATTCATCTTGACAAAAGAGCACCAATAGTGAATATGTTGGATAAAGGCTTGATTGCAGTTATCGAGATGTTAAGAATAGACGAAGAATAAAATAAAACTCATAGTTGCCATTTTAGTGTTTCGACACAATAAGTATTCAGCGGGCCCGTAGCTCAGCGGTTAGAGCAGCGGACTCATAATCCGTTGGTCGGGGGTTCAAATCCCTCCGGGCCCACTCGTCCTCAGTCTGAATATTCAGAGCAAATCATCAAAACTACATAAAGTAATTCATTTATTTTCGATTGTTGAGCATACTCATGCTTAGCGTGCGTCTCACAAAAGACCCTATTCTTATTAATGACGATAACTTTCGTGAGTACCTAAAGCGTATTCGTAAGTACCAGCCTATATCTCGTGAAGAAGAGGTAGAGCTTTTGCTGCGAGCTAAGAAAGGTGATGATAAAGCTATTGATAGGCTTTTGAAGGCTAATCTGCGTTTTGTGGTTTCGGTCGCTAAAAGATTCGCAGCTAGCAACCCAACAACTAACATTAACGACCTTATTAGTGCAGGCAACCTTGGCCTATACGAAGCTATCATCAGCTTCAAAAAAGAAAAAATCGGCCAATGCAAACTAATTAGCTACGCCATATTCCATATAACAAAAAGAATAAGAGAAGAAATACACAATAACTTCTCTATACTTAAAATGAACGGCCACGATAAAATCCTCATAACAAAAGTAATGAACATGATGAAATACGACAGCACCCTTACCTACGAAGATGCAATAAGCATCGTAATAAAACAACATAACCTATCCGATAAGAAAAAAAAAGACCTAAAACTAGCTATACAAAATCTAAGTACTATACCATTATCAGAAGTATTGCACTACCAAAAAGAGTTAGAAGATTATAAATATGAAGATCTAGCTTACGACGAGAAAGAATTTGAAAAAGTGCTAGATAACGAAGCAATAATAAAATTTGTGCATAAGGTATTGGATACTTGTGTTGAATTATATCCATATAAAAAAATATGTTTTGATATAGTAAAACTACATCACGGAATATCCACAAAGTATCCTATGACCAAAAAAGAAATAGCTATACAGCTGAACATTAGTGTAGATAAGGTAAGAAATTACTATAAAGAAGGCATAAGAACAATTAGATACTTTATACTTAAAAACCAGAGTTTGGCAAAAGATGCTATGATTCTGTTGAGTAATGCATAGATTTTGAGAACATCTGATTATCTATTCGATGTTTAGTATATTTAATGAATCATGACCGATTTACTTTTAGGTACTGTAGTTCGTCAATTGGGTTTCAACAGTTCTAATATTTCATCTTTATTTCTTAATTCTGAACGGGCACTATTGTCTGCTGGTTCTTATGAAGATAGTAATTATAGGCAGTTGGTAAACATTATACCTAAGGTATTTTTTTATTTTCACTATCCTGCTTACGAAGGTGATTTATTGTTTAAGTCTCGTGTGTTACCTTTTTATAGAAGTTTGAACAACAATGGGCTTACGCATGTTATGTCCTATCGAATTGACTTAGCATCGCTATCTCAAAAAGTCTTGGCTTACCCATTTAGTACTATCAAGGGTAACTATTATGTGCGTCCTAGTACGACTAGGAGGAGTCATTATCAAATTGAGAATACGACAACAAATGTAACGACTAATGTTTTGAATACTAACATAACTTACATTGGTGGCATAACTACTGTTGGCATTGTTGAAGGAAATCCTGAAAATAATCCTATAGATTTTATTACATTCAAACTTCGGGATGTAGATTTGGTTTTTACTACTTTATTTACGTTATAGTATATTTTTTGTTTTTGTAGTACATTTAATCATGTTACTATCTCGGATCAGGGACGATATTGTTAATATAGTTCGTTCTTACGGTTACGAGGGCGAGATAGCGGACATGTTAGTGGACGCTCTGTCGTATTATGTATCTGAGCATTTATTGTCTTTGGCTGGGCAGTATTACAACTCCTCTTTATTTAAGGCCAAGAATCCTGATGCTGTTTTGCAGCTTGGGTTAGACCACTCAGTACCTGTTTATCGTGGAGAAAATGCATCAGTAATATTGCGTATACAAACTACCAATACACTAACCTTCGCACCTTTACAAGAAGTCTTTTCGTACGGGACACACTATTTCTATGTTAAATCTAAACGTTACATTCAAATACCTGCCGATACAACCTACGATCTCGAACTTGTATATTCCGACCAACAGGTTGCGATAGTTGAAAATAAGTTATCGCTTTTTAACACCGAAAGGGACGCTTTTACTATTTTTTTAGAAGAAGGCAATAATTCAACCTACCAAAGAGGGACTAGAAATTTCATATCCAACTTTTATATTTTGAACGATAAACTACCTATTAGTGAAGATGTGGCATTTTACGCTATATACACTAAGGGCAATAACAATTATAATGTTCTGTTACCATATACTAATACACCCACTGATTTTTATTTTTTTAGTATAGCTTATGAACTTAATCAAGTCAATTCAATTTCTGAGCTTTATCCTATATTGGTATTGACTACGCCACGATACGGTATTAACGTACGTTTGAATCATAGGCACATAGTTAGGCAACTGGCCTCTAGTGTTATTGTAAGGACTATGTACTTGAATTATACGGAAAACTTACCACCTGACGATGTTTTATCTTTAATGATAGATCATGTTAATCGTAATTTCCCCGTCGTTCCTAGTGAGACAGTTATTTTAGATGTTATTAGTTATAGACCGCCTACTGGTGTAGAGACTAATAGGTACCGAATTGCTGAGTGGGCAAGATATAACGGCGTCATAAGAAGTGTTTCAGATATAAACCACTGGTTTTTAAACTTTTCTGATGTAAAAGTATATGACTCTAGACTAATTACGAAAATCAAGACTGATAATAGCAATAATATTTCACTGTGGTACTATATATTATATATACCCAAAGGTAATGTGAGTACTAATGACATACAAGATTTTATCATGGAACACCGTAAATATATATACGGATCTTTACCTACTTTACCCATTAGCGCTTTGACTACTAGTATGTTAAGTAATAATTTTGTAAATACTTATGTATTTAACTGGGCTCCTTCGGGAGCTAATCTGAATAACTCTAGCCCCCCATGTCCTAGCGGGCAGAATTGTTTTAGTATTCTAATCGTTCCTCTTACACCGATAACTATTTATATAAGTGCTACATACATAGGTAGTTACGACGTCAATCTAGTACGTCAGGCGTATAGAAAGAGTTTAGAAAGTTATCTCATGAAAATTATAGACAGCATAGACCCTATGGTATGGTTCTCTCTATTTACTCGCGTCGCTCACGTGAATTCGGTGCTAAGCTTCTCAATATCTATAAATGGTGTCGTAGTGTTCTCTATACCGAACACTAACGGGAATCAAAATAATAATATTATAAAGCTTGTAGATTATGACACTATAGGTTCTTCTAACCAAATAGCTTATTATATTAGCGATTTTGATTTAGAAGGTATAACATCTTATAATATTTTGTAGTATGCCACTTATAGACAGAAATAGAAATAGACATATTATATACAACTATTTACAAGATAATCATGTTGTCAATAATGGACAAGATTTTAATGTTGTATCTGTCGTTACTTCATCGGGTCTTTTCTCCTATCGATACAAGTATGCTAGTACAGGTTATATGGTGGGTTTATTAGACAGATTTAGTCCATTATCTGGTGCTTTAATACATTTTAGACCTAATGCTAACTGCGGGAACTTTGAAGTTTTAGCTTCTCACGGTTTTGAAGCCGACGAAAGCATACTGTCCCTTTCTCTCGTACATAAATGGGCATATAATAACCCTAGTATTATAACTGGAATTAAACAGAGAATCGTTGATTTTTTAGAAAGCGCATCTAAATCGGATATTAATATAACTGCTGCTTTTATAGATATACTTGGTCCTATGGCAAATTTTGTGGGCAAGTTGTTAGGATATAATAATGCTGATAGTTTAAGTGCTTTTTTGACTTCTGGGGCTTATTTGTTGCAGCAGGGCAAGGCTATTGTGCCTGAACAAGCGCTGATTGCCTACGATGGCATAGAAATGCAAGATGTTAACTATACTTTTAGGAAGACATATATCACTATAACCGATGAAGATCAGCTTAGTTCAATAGACAAAACTATCAATGACCTACGGTATCTTGGGCTCTTCCCCAGACTATTAGGCTTTGATGACGATGATTTCATAAGCGATGGGCAGACTAAAATCGTCCATTTAGGCCCGAAGATGATAGGTGGGGATATCGCTACACTCCTAAAAAATTACGACGACCCGAAATATAAAGAGTATCTAATAAACGGTCTAGCAGCTACGTTAATACATGAGGCAACCTTTAAAACCACTTTTGTAGAGATGGGTTTTAAGTCAAAAGGTGTTGTAGAGGCTTATCAGAAGGTTGTAAAGGATGTAACTGACTATATAAGATCACTAGGATACAAGGTGCCGGAAGTACTTAATTTTGCGGAACTCCCCCAGCTTAGAGGTACTTCAAGAGACCGATTGATAGGCGCTAGCTTCCGAATGGGAATAGAACACGCCGCCATACTACTTATCATAGCCATCACCAATATATGTAATAAAAACACAAGATCAGCAGCTTACGCTTGGCAGAAATTTCTAGACATGTCCGACTTAACATCGGACAATAGTTTGCATTACGATGCAATTTTATATGACCATATATGCGGCAAGATTGTTAGACCCGATAATATAATAGCTCTTGATGATACAAACCTCGTTAATAAACTACTAAAACTCATATCGGATGCTTATGCTAAAGTCTACGAAATTTTCTTAACAGCATTGAATGGTAAATACCCTTTTGATATTATGCGAGAAACTGAAAAAACTATTTCTGGCAATTCAGAGAACGATAAGTATTATTTCTTCAATCGCATTATTATTGATTATAACTTACTCAACGAGAACGAACTAGACGATAAAGTGCGCCAATATCTTGCTATTATACGAACTAGTCCATCTTTAGGTGAGTTTATAGGGGTTAAAGCACTTGGTCATTCCGCACTTTCTAAGTCAGATATTAATTTTATAAACTTTTTACGGAAGTTTGGTATCTTACTTGCTTTACCACCAGGTGGCTACCATTTTGTACATAACTATAAGGCTGTCATTATTGCACTTTTTAGAGGAAAACCATGTCTCAAACTAAGCTCACCATCGGATGAATTAGAAGAAAAGGTATATAAGATTAACTATTATGGGTTTTCTTTCAGAAATATTCTTAGAAATGCGTTTGCCGATGTAAATGTCGTGCCAACTATTCAGTATATGATTCCTATAAATATACAGGTAGAGAACTCGGAGACTTATGTGTATTCTTCCAATCCTGAAAGGTATGGCGATTTTGGAGTACCATTATGGACACGCCTGACCATCACCATGGGGCCATTTAATGACTGGATATTTTTCTTTGGTAATTTTGTGGGGCTGGACAGATTAGCTAAGGCACTTAGGATTGATCCTGATGTGCCATCTACTGGTACAGCTGCTGAACAACCAGGCTCTGGTAGTGATACCTTAACATCGCCTCAAAACATTAGTACACCTCCTTCGTCAGGCGGAACACAAGCAAACAGTAGTACCAACACTAAACAAA
>Ga0308410_1001392_pt1 | contig 14002 bp, 11 predicted proteins | sample HotsprOSTMatCore_FD_203467 | JGI IMG/M metagenome (GOLD analysis project Ga0308410, IMG submission 203467) | Hot spring phototrophic mat microbial communities from Octopus Spring, Yellowstone National Park, Wyoming, United States -... | ecosystem: Environmental > Aquatic > Thermal springs > Hot...
GGGTGGAAATCGCCACGCAATGCGGGGAGCGGCATGAGCGGCGTGTGGCGAATGAACGGCGTGATGCGTTCGCGCGCGGCTTCGATGTGTTGAAAGGGAAGGGGATGCATCATGGCGAACCTCTCATAGATCAACGCGCTGCAATATCGAGTATGTCGCGCAGCATTGCTGCGGCAGTAGGCGTTGGATCGGTCTCAAGCGTCGTGGCGGTTTGTCTGCCGGTCATATCGGTGTAGTAGACCACACCCATTTCATCGGCGCTCATGCGCGCCAGAGGATGGGAGAGCGGCAATGGCGTCGGTTGGACGCTGAGATGGAAATCATCCCCCTGCCGTTCCGCCAGGCAGAGCAGGACGACGCGCTCGCCGCGTTCGAGCGCCGCCTGCAGGTCGTCACTGGTCAATCCGGTGATTCCACGTACCGTTACGTCGGCAAGCGTCGTTGGGCGGTGCAGCACCGCGTTGGCAACGATGGTCAGTTTGCTGGCGGCATCCCACCCCTCGACATCGAGCGATGGATCGGTCTCTGCCAGACCGCGCCGTTGCATTTCCGCCAGTGCGTCAGCGTAAGAGACGCCCTGTTCCATCGCCCGGAGGATGCCCTGGGTCGTGCCGTTCAACACCGCTTCAACCCGCAGGATGCGTGCGCCAGCCAGATCGCGCCGTCCAATGGCGACAGTTGGTAATGCGCCGCCAACGCATGCGCTGAAACGCAGTGCGGGCCAGTCGCGCGGGTTGCCGCGTTCCTCGGAGTCTGCGCCCATATCGCTGAGCGCAGCCAGTTCCGCATACGCCAGCGCCAGCGGTCCTTTGTTTGCCAGCACCGTGTGCATCCCACGGCGCAACGCCGTGCGCGCCGTCTCGAGACCCGGTTGACCGTTCTTCAGGTTGACGGGTGTGGCTTCGAGCAGGATGTCCGCCTCAATGCGCCGGACAACATCAACAGGAGTCATTCCAGGTTTGCCATAAACGGGGAGCGTTGCAACGCTCTGACGTTGCTGTTTGAGCGCCAGGACCGATGCCGGGTCCAACCCGGAATCGTCAATGGCCGCGCCTCCCGAGTCGGCGGCTGCAACCAGGCGAAGCGCAACGCCGTAGCGTGTGGCGAGGAGCCACGCCTGTGATTGCATGATGGCGAGAAAACTGCGGCCCACATGACCCAGACCGCTGAGAACGATGCGATAGGTGCGCATATGACCTGTCCCTCTGCCATAATGAGCGCATTGTACCATGATCAGGTGCAGGGGTGTTGCGCGTTGCAGGGTACGGGTAGGAAGGTTCCGGATGGGAAGATGTCAACCTGAAGCAGGCAATCGAAACCCTGATCCAGCGTAAAGATTTCTTTTCCTTACGTTTCGATACCCTTCCTGTTATTGTCCGGCGGATATGCTATCGTTTGAGGTTACAAACAGTTGTTGAACCAGAAAGGAGAAAGCAATGGCGCTGCTCGAGACTGTTGGCGAAGTTTTGTTTGAGAAGACCGTCTTCGGCATTCCCAACATCGTGGTCGGCGTTGCTGCCATCGTTGCAGCGCCGGTCGTCGTGCCGGCGTTGCGCCCGGTGACGAAGGCGATTGTCAAGGGCGGCATGATTGCCGCTGATCGGACGAAAGCGACATTTGGCACGATGGCTGAGCGCACAAAAGTGGCATTCAGCGAGGCTGGCGAACGTTGGGGCGACCTGATCGCCGAGGCGCGTGCAGAAGTGTACAGCGCAGCTGGAGAAAAGCCGAACCCGGCGCAAACGCTGGCGCCGGAGGTGGCTGATGCGCCAGCGACATAGTTGCGGAGTGCACGCAGCTTCGGCGAACAGACAAAGGAAGTGGAGGGGAGCGAGGAGCGAGAGCGGCGCCATGTCTCGCTCCTCGCTCTCTCTTTCGTTTCATGATGTTCCGGTGAGCAGACGAGGCTTGCCAGAAACATCTCATCCTGCCGGCGCCGATCTTTTCACATCACCGTATAACCTGCCTGGCCATGACGGTCGCCTTCTTTGATGGACGGCGGCGACGGCGCTGCGGTGTGCCGTCCGGCAGAATATGGGTGCCGGCGCTTCCTTCTACTGCTGCTGTCAACCGTTCGGGAGAAGTGATGATAACCTCACGCCCTCCGTTTGCGAGAAATCGCAACGCCGCTTCAATCTTTGGTCCCATGTTGCCAGGCGGAAAATGCCCTTCGGCAGCATACCGTCGCAGCATCGATGCGCGTACACACCGCAGCGGTTGCTCGTTCCGCTGACGATAGTGAAGGTAAACACACTCAACATCCGTCGAGATAATGAGCAAGCGGGCGCAGAGCAGGCGGGCAAGCAGCGCCGCCGCCAGGTCTTTGTCGATAACCGCCTCGACGCCAACCAGGCCGCCATTGCAACGCACCACGGGAATGCCGCCGCCGCCAGCAGCAATGACCACATAACCGGACGATGCCAGGTCGCGGATGGCGTCGATTTCGACGATCTCACGCGGTTCGGGCGACGGCACGACCCGTCGCCAGCCGCGCGCTGCATCCTCAACGACTGTCCACCCTCTTGCGCGCGCCCGCTGCTGCGCCTGCTCGGCAGTGTAGAACGGTCCAACCGGCTTCGTCGGGCGCTGAAAGGCAGGATCGGCGGGATTGACCACAACCTGCGTCAGGACGGTTGCAACCGGAACATTCACACCGGCATCGGCGAAGGCGTGGATCAGCGCCTGTTCAAGAATGTAGCCGATGGCGCCCTGCGTATCGGCGCCGCACACATCGAGCGGCTCAGGGCACACCTGATCAGCGGCGATCTCTGAGCGCAACAGTTGCGCGCCAACCTGCGGACCATTGCCGTGGGTGATGATGATGGTGCGCTCTTGCTGAACCAGCCCCACAATGGCGCGCGCAGTTATGAGCGCATTGGTGCGCTGTTCTTCGATACTGCCGCGCTGACCGGCGCGAATGAGCGAGTTGCCGCCAATTGCCACAACAGTTGGTTTACGCACGGTCCGCTCCTGGCTGTTGCATCAGATCGAGCATGATCGCCTTCTGGACATAAAGCCGATTCTCCGCCTGATCGTACACCACCGATTGCGGTGACTCGATTACCTCATCGGTCACCTCTTCACCGCGGTGACATGGCAGGCAATGCATGAAGATCGCGTCGGGGCGGGCATGCGCCATGAGACGCGCATTGACCTGATATGCTGCAAACGCTTCGCGTCGCACCGCTGCTTCCGACTCGCGCCCCATACTGACCCATGTGTCGGTATAGACGACATCAGCGTCGGTCACCGCCTCGCGCGGATCGTCCGTCACCTCGATGACAGCGCCGGAAGCGCGCGCATCTTCACGCGCCATCTGGACAATCCGCCGATCCGGTTCGTACCCGCGCGGCGTGGCGACAATCAGATGAGCGCCGCATTGAGCAGCGCCAGATATGAGCGAATGAGCGACATTGTCGCCATCCCCCACATAGGCGATACGGAGACCTGCCAGCCGACCTTTGCGCTCCAGCATCGTCAGGTAGTCCGCCATTGCCTGGCAGGGGTGCGACAGGTCGGTCAGCCCGTTGATGACCGGCACCGTCGCGTGCCTGGCTAATTCCACCACCGTATCATGTTCGAATGTGCGCGCCATAATGCCGTGAACCCAGCGCGACAGATTTCGCGCCACGTCGATCACGGCTTCGCGCTTCCCCAGTCCAATCTCTTGCGGTCCCAGGTAGACTGCAAAGCCGCCAAGTTGCTGGATGCCGATCTCGAAGGTCACACGCGTGCGGAGCGATGGCTTCTCGAAGATCATCGCCAGCGCCTTGCCCTTGAGCGCCTGCGCATACGCCATCGGCAGCGCCTTGATATGGCGCGATAGATCGAGCAGTCGCCAGAACGCCCCTGGCGGAAGGTCATGGATCGAAAGAAAATGTCGGACGTGCATAGCAGTCCTCCAATTCATACAAGGAACGCTTCGCGGACATGGCCACGACTGCCATGCTCGTGCTGGAAGCGTACCAGCGCCGCATCAATCGCCTGAGCCAGACCAGGCGAGGTGCGCTCTTCGAGTTCGTAGCGCACCCGCACCACCGGGCGCTCAAGCGTCACCAGGCGCCGCAGGTCCACTGGCGTTCCCAGGATCACCAGATCGCACGGCGTGCGTCGGATAGTCTCCGCCAGATCGCGGATCTGATCCGCGCCATAGCCGACGGCTGGTAGAACCGCGTCAAGGTGGGGATAGTCCTGAAACGCCTGTGCAATTGACCCCACCGCGTAAGGGCGCGGATCGACAATCGCCGATGCACCGTAACGCTGCGCAGCGATCATGGCGGCGCCGAAGCGCATCCCGCCGTGGGTGACGGTTGGACCATCTTCAACAGCAAGCACACTGCGTCCGTCGATAGACGCCGGATCATCGACGGTGATCGGCAGCGCCGCTTCGATGACAGCGGCACGCGGATTGATCCGGGCGATACTCTCGCGCACGGCAGCGACGTTTTCGGCTGGCGCGGTATCGACCTTGGTGATCAGCACAACATCGGCGCAACGCAGGTTCACCGCTCCCGGATAGGACGTCGCCTCATCACCGGGGCGATGCGGATCGATCAGGGTAATGGTCAGATCGGGGCGGAAAAAGGGCGCATCATTGTTGCCGCCATCCCAAACGATCACGTCCGCCTCGCGCTCGGCAGCGTGGAGGATGGCGGCGTAATCGACGCCGGCGAACACCGGCGTCCTGGCGAGGATGTGCGGTTCGTACTCTTCCTGTTCTTCGATAGTGCAATCGGCATGTCGGAGGTCGTCGAGGGTTGCAAAACGCTGCGCCCGCTGACGTTCGAGCACACCATAGGGCATTGGATGACGCACAACGACCACCCGGAACCCACGGTTGCGCAGGAGGCGACAGACAAACCGTGACGTTGGGCTCTTACCGCAGCCGGTGCGCACCGCCACCACCGCAATCACCGGTATGCGCGCCGTCAGCATTGCGCGCGCCGGGGCGACCAGGCGAAAATCGGCGCCTGCCGCTGCAACGCGCACCGCGCGTTCCATCACGTAGGTGAACGACACGTCTGAGTAGGCGAAGATCACCTCGTCCGCCTCCAGACGACGGATGGCGTCGTCGAGCGCGCTTTCCGGCAGAATCGGGACGCCGTCGGGGTAGAACGGACCGGCGAGTTGCGGTGGGTAGCATCGGTCGGCGATGTTGGGGATTTGCGCGGCGGTGAACGCAACGATCCGGACAGACGGATCATTGCGGAAGAGGACGTTGAACGTGTGAAAATCGCGTCCCGCCGCTCCCATGATGATGACTCGACGGTGAGCCATGGCTGTTCCTTTCTCAACGCTGAGACAGGAGCGATCACAATACCGCGTATGTCCCATGATACGTCACACAACCCGGTGATGGCGGAAAGATCCGGGGACGTGGAGGGAACGATCGACTACAGGCGAGAGGGGAGAGGCGGCGAGGGTGCAGGTGCAGACGTTGCATTGCAACGTCTGCACAGGAGCGCGGGGCACGAGGGTTGAAGGTTGAAGGTTGGAGGTTGAAGGTTGAAGGTTGGAGGTTGAAGGTTGGAGGTTGAAGGTTGAAGGTTGAGGGTTGAAGGTTGAGGGTTGAAGGTTGAAGGTTGAAGGTTGAAGGTTGAAGGTTGAAGGTTGAAGGTTGAGGGTTGAAGGTTGAAGGTTGAGGGTTGAAGGTTGAGGGTTGAAGGTTGAAGGTTGAAGGTTGAAGGTTGAAGGTTGAAGGTTGAAGGTTGAGGGTTGAAGGTTGAAGGTTGAGGGTTGAAGGTTGAGGGTTGAAGGTTGAACGGGGGAAGGCATTCCTGACCCCTAACCCCTGACTCACATCGCATCGCTACGCACCGCCGCCAGCAGCGCCTGCGCCAGCTCAGCGCCGGTGGCGTATCGGTAAGGCGAAGGACCGGTAGCGCGGGCAATGACCCGCGCCAGCGCTGGCGGCGGCGCAGGAATGACCGCTTCCAGCGTCTTTCCGATTGCATACAGGTCGTTGCCTGGCAGCACCATCCCACGCAACTGCTCCGGGCTGGCAAACTCCGGTGTGCAGGTGATCGAGCGCGGATCGTAGGGCAGATCGTGGCGGCGCGCCGAACCCCAGTCGATCACCACCAGCGTGCCGCTGTGGTCCAGAATGAGATTGGTCGGCTTGATATCCTGATGCACATACCCGGCGCGGTGCAGCGCATCGAGCGCTATGCACGTTTTCGCCAGCAGATAGACAAGTGTAGTGACGGCAAGATGACCGTCGTCCGTCACCTCCTCGATTGTTCGCCCATTGATATATGTCATCGTCAGGGTGCTGCGCCCATCGCGCTCTTCATAGGCGACATACTGCGGCGCTGGAATGGGCAGACGCGCCCAATCGAGCCAGAAGAGCATGCCCGCCTCGCGGCGCAGGTCGTGGTTCGGCGCGCCGGGCAGCGTTCGCTTGATGATCACGCGCCGATTGGTGTAGTCATCGTGCGCCAGCAACACTTCGTGCAGCGCCGTCCGGCGAAGGTGTGACAGCGCCCGATATCGTGGCACAGCGTGCTGTGTGGCATCATTCGGTATAAGCATATGCCTCCCGGTGCGCGACAACGTCAGCGTTACGCACTCAGACGCTCGCCGCACGCCGGTTTGGCGGGCAGGCGCACGCGGCGTCCGATGCAGCCGGCATACCGCCCTGGTGCATCCCACAACGTCGATTCCCTGTGACATCCGGCTGCGGACAGCGGCAAGGACCCTTTCGATCAGCACGAGCGCCACACTGATGGCGACGAGCGTGACGCTCTCTGTCACACGCGATGCGCTCATGCCCAACAGCAGCACGATCAGAGCCAGCGCGAGCAGTATCGGCACAAAGCGTTTCATGACGCCCTCCATAGCATCGAAATGCGCTGTAAACGGGCGAGTTCCACCTGCAATCGCCTGAATTCGCCGATGTTGCGCACCGTCAGCACACGATCATCGCGGGTTATCGTCAGATTCCCATAGTCGAGCAGACGACCCGGCAGGCTCTGGGTGGTCAGCACATCGGCACGATGGAGGGGGATCTGCTCCTCGCGCCAGATAATCCACCCCTGCCGCAGCAGCAGCGTATCGTCACGCACCACGAGGATCGTCGCCAGTTCGCAGTATGCGACACGTCCTGCCAGGAAGAGCGGCACAAGCGCGACCGGCAGCACCGTACCAGCAGCGTGTAGGACACCGGCGAGCAGGATGCCGATGCCAAGCGCCAGGAAGACGACGATCTTGCCGCCAACAATGTACGGATGTGGACGAAAGATCTGTTCGTGGAACGAGAGGTGCACAGACGTAGCCATCGTTGCCTCCCTGCCACTGCTGGAACGGCGCTGCTCCGATGAGTGGCGCCAGCAGCAGTGTCGGCTTCATCTTAGAGAAGACCTCTGAGATGCGACTGAGATACGACCGAGAATTTTGTGAGATATGGAAAAGGTCGTCAAAAAAAGCCCCAATTTACAGAAAATCTTTATTTTCTACGGGATCATTGCCGACATCAAACCAGACTGGATAGACATTCGACAATGTCTGGCTCTATCGAGGCATGATTGAAGTCTGGACGAATCGCACCTGCGGTCGTCGTTCCTGGGTTTGACCTGACGATCAGGAGCTTCAGGCATCAGGCGCCGTGTCATACCTGTGCTCGCGGATGTATCCGCGAACACCGCTCCAAGGGGGACGATTTGCGGTGAAGACCTCGACGGTCTGGGGTTATCGTTCAAGATGCGATCTGAGGTTTCGGCACCGCTGGAGGAGGCGGTGATCTCGGCAGCGCTGTGCAGCGCGCTCGATGAGATCCAGGACATCAGGATCGCCATCACTGCGTGTCAGTAATCCGTCTGCAGCGTGCAGCATCCGTTGCCGGTCTGCATCGGTGAGGTCAGGAGTGTCGAGATAGAACCTCAGAAGGCGTTGCTCGATTTTGTTGCGTTCGTCTTCCCATTTGTGCACTTCGTCGTCGATGCGATACTCAACAGCATTGAACTCCTGGAGATAATCGCCCTTGAACAGGTCGAGCGCCTCTTTGAGCGATGAGATGGCGTGGGCTATCTGACCATTGGTGATCGCCTGCTCTGCACGGCGCGTCAATGCGCTCACCTGATCGGTATCAGTTGCCCAGGATGGATGGCGTTTCAACGTCACCGTCGTGTCGGTGATTTCCAGAGCATCCGCCATGCCCCAGCGCTGCAAGATCTTGCGCAACCCGGAGATGTAGTGGGCGCCGTCTGGCAGGTTGTCCTCGGGCTTCCGACCGCGGCGATGATCGTGGGCAATCTCGATGAGTGTATCGCGCAGGACAGGTTCGTCCATATTGGCGACCAGATACATAAACATACCGTTGAGCATGTGTCGTCCCACACGCACGTCCTTGTAGGACGCCGGTTTCCCCTGCACCTCCACCCTGAATGGTCCCAGCGTCGTGATGAAGACCGACGGGGAGCGCACTCCGTCCAGCGCGTCGTGCAGCGCCTTCACATCGCGCGCCTGTTCCTCGAGACGATGAATGTGCTGGGGAATGGTGACCGGTTCGGACTCCGCGTGTGCCACATAGGCGGCGAGCCGCGACCCGATCATTTCAAACTGTGTTCGCTCATTCAGTATCCAGTGTCCACAATCGGAACCACTGATCAAGAGAGCGCCGCGCTGTTTGTGACCGACATAGAGCGGCAGCAGATATGCGTGGCTGGCATCTCCCCTGACCGGTTGCAGCCAGGGGGCGCGGAGATCGTCCGCCTGCACTGGTGCGCCTGGCTTATGACCATAGGCGGCGAGCAGACGCGCTTCACTCCGCTCGAACCAGAATAGGGTGATGCGTTCTGCTCGCAGCGCATGCGCCAGGGTGTGCAGCACTTCGTGTATCACCTGGTCACACGGTTTTTCGGAGCCGATCTGTCGCGCGATAGTGCGCAACGTGCTGCGCACCCGGCGCGCCGATCCGCCGAAACGCAGCCAGTCGAGCATGTCGCGCAGCTGATCGAACCCGAAGTGGGTGGCAATGATCACAGGGATGAACATGATGCCCAGCGCCAGCGCCTGATCTGTCATCAGCACCTTCTGCGTCGCCGCGTGAAAACCGATCAGAATGCTCTCATACGCTGCCACAACGCCCAGGCTGGCAAATCCACTGACCAGATAATCACGACCGCTGGTTCGTCCTGTATGGCGTTCCGCGTAGCTCATTGCGCCATACCCCATCAGTGCAATGCCACAGCAGAGCAATCCATACCCTGCCCGTTCGATCAGAGCGGTGACCGCTGGCAGCGCTTGACTCAGCAATGGCGCAGCAGTAACAGCGATGATACTGACGCAGACAAGGGTCGTTGCGATCAGCAATGCTCTGAAGGCTGCGCGAGCGACAGGAATCGTTTCGCGCTGATGCAATCGCCAGGTCATCAGCCAGATATGGGACAGCGCACCTGTCAGGTACACACTGATAAGGACCGGCGCAACCAGGGGATCGACCGTCGGACATACGAACGTCGCGTCTGCGGGCATGAGGCTGATGGCAATGCAGAAAAGCGCGTAATCGACCGCAACGCCGAGGTGGGTCTTGCGGACGATGCCCTCTACACGGGTCATCCCGCGCACCCCGATGAGCCATCCGTGCCAGAAGGCTATCGCAATCAGTCCGGTTGCCCAACGGAGCAGCGTGATAACAGCGTATGCAGTGGATTCGAGAGGAGACTCAAGCGCTGTGAAGAGGAAATGGAACCCGGCGAAGACAAACGTCCAGCGAAGCCACCGCATCGAAGGACGGTACGCAGTGCGACTACCAAGAAAGAAACAGGACCAAAAACCGACAATCCCCCCGACAACCCAGATCAATAACGAGATGTCCACATTGATACTCCTTCCATAATCCTGGGAGGATACGGACAACCTCGATCTGCACGTGTTTCATAACAAGCTCACCTGGAAAGTCTGAGAAGTATGCCGAAGCATGGGTGCATTATATGCACTTCTATAGTAGATCGGGAAAATACAAGAGTCAAGTTGAGATTTCCTAAAAAGAAGCGCCGCTCTCGGCGGCGCCAGTATGTGAGATGAAGGTATCGGGCGTCAACCATTAGACCTTATCAAGATTGACCCGTAGCACAGGATGTCTCCCGGGCATCCCTGCCAGGCTTTCCGCATGGATGCCTGTTGGGGCGACCAGCCGGGTCGTCCCAACAAAGCGACCGTCCTGTACCGTGAGCACGAGCGGATCGTGCAGCAATGACCGTTTTCCGGCGGCAGCGCCGTCCCGCCTGACGACTGACGTTGCGGCTCATGGACGGGAAGCCCGCCTGCGCGGGCTATAGCGGAATAATTACTCAAAGACCATAAGCGTCGGGCTGATGGCACAAAGGGCGCCGCCGCGCCCGCGCCCCGACGCGCGCATCCGCCGGACCAGCCCCGCGTCAGCGGGGCTTCGTGCGCTCAGCGCGGGCGTTCACGTCCGCGCGGGCGTGGCGCGCCCTGGGGGATACGCATGCGGCGGAACCAGCCCTGCCGCCCCGCCCGACGCTGAACCGTCGGGCTGATGGCACAAAGTGGTTGAGGTCGTAAGGTGAGATCGGGCGACAGACCGTCCGACGCTGATGGAGATTGAGCATTTAATCCGGTATGCGCCTCTTGCCGTCGGGCTGATGGAGATTAAGAATATAAACCGGTATGCGCCTCTTGCCGTCGGGCTGAAGTCCTCGGCTATGCAAGGCGAAGCCCGCCTGCGCGGGCTATAGCGGAATAATCACTCAAAGACCATAAGCGTCGGGCTGATGGCACAAAGGGCGCCGCCGCGCCCGCGCCCCGACGCACGCATCCGCCGGACCAGCCCCGCGTCAGCGGGGCTTCGTGCGCTCAGCGCGGGCGTTCACGTCCGCGCGGACGCCGCCGGTTGGTCGAGATCGGTGGCAGAGCGCAGCGCGACCGATGCGACGCTGTGGTTGCTGACCCATCATGCCTGCACCCTGAGGCAACCAATGCGTTGAACGACGGGTGAATATCGTGATAAAGTCTATTGTTTCGCCGCCGATCGGCACTTTGCCAGAGCGGCGTCCGCGCCGACCATCATCACACTTTTTCCCAAATGCCGTTCTGGAAGACCTTGAGCGTGCGCTCACACTCACGAGTCTGCTCATAGATGGTATCGATGATCGTCGTCAGACTCGACCACAGCGCGTCGCGGTCGTGGTGGGGGAGATCGTAGAGTTCCTGATACGAAAGCGTTTTCAGCGCCGCGCTGATCGTAATTGTGGTGCGTTCGGTTCGCCCGGCGATCGTGACCGGCACCATCTGCACCCGACCGGCAATCCGCCTGATCAGAACAACGGCTTCTTCGAGCGAACAGCCATCGAGCACCAGGAGGGTATGGTCGTTTTTGAACCAGTATCCCCGCACATCGGGCAGGATCTGCTCAACCGCCTTCTGCACATGGCGCTGCGCCGCCAGAAGAAAAGGTTCATCGCCGCGATGCTGGTGATGGCGGCTGCGATCAATGTCGAGAACTGCCAGGGTGATATACTGACGCGAGAGACGCTCGACAACAACCCGTGCATTTCCCTCAGTGCGGAACGCATTTGCAATGCGTTTCCAGATCTGCTCGATCTGTCGCAGACCCTCATGAAACTCAGGTCCGTGCATATCCATGCCATTAAACCAGCGGACATACTCTGCCACATACGTATGCAACAAGTTGTCATGTTTGCGGCGCAGGCGCGTCAGCCACCAGCGCCCCAGCAGTTCGCTGAGAATATTGCTGAACACCAGTGCCACAAAGGCGGTTTCGCTCAAGAGCGGGGAGGCGGGGCGCTGCCATGCCAGATAGAGCACCCCGAACGGATGCGTATCCCAGTGTGAAAGAAGCGGCACCGCCAGCGCCACCTGGCAACGTTCGTCGTGGGCGCCAAATACCCGTATGTCGTGTTCGGCATCACGAGACAGAAACGGTTCGCGCGCATTGAAGGCGCGTCCGCTCAACCCATCGCCCTCGCCGGAGAGGTTGAGCCGCGCGCGGCGCGCAACCTCTTCGGGGTAGCCAGCATGCGCCAGGATCGACAGATACGCCGGTTTGTAGAGATCATCGGGCAAAAGCAAACATGCCAGGCTCACGTCGGCATCGTCGCCAAAAATCAAGTCGCGCACCCGGTACATCAGGCGGTTCAACGCTTCGCGGGTATGCGCCAGGCGATAGCCATCGGAACGATAGCGATAGTTGTGCGGGCGCGTCGCCTGACGGAACTCGGGGAAGATCGATCGACACATGCGCGCCATCCAGTCGAGAAGATGCGCGCGAGCAGAGTTGGCAATTTCAAGCTCTGGCGGAAGAACATCCGACCTGGTTTCACGCTCTGACGAAGGAACATCCGACCCGGTGGATTGCACCTGCACCATAAAAATGACTGTCGCATCTGGCGCCGACGGCGGATGATAAGCGCAGAATTGCGCATCCTCCGGCACAGGAACGCTCCACGGCTCGCGGCTGTAGAAAAGGACAATGCTGCTTTCGTCGTCATTCCACACGCTCTCGCTGTGATCGGACGCCTCCCCGATGACGGCGGCGCGGTCCACAGCGACCAGCACGTCTTGCGGGTGAGCGGCGATCTCTCTCCCGATGCGCTCAAGACTCGCTGCCGAGGGGTCGTCAATGTGTCGCTCGACGATGAACATGGCGATGATCCGGGCGTCTGACAGGCGCTCACGGAGTTCGCGCTGCGCAGCAAAAATAACCTGGCTCGCCAGACGCGAAAGCAGGAAGCCGTCGGTGATCGCGTCCCCCTCCTGCCGCAGTACATCAGCAATGGTGCGCGCCACACCCTGGTCGATGATCCCCGCAAATGAACGCACAATCTCGGCAGCCTGCGACGGGCGATACCCTTCTTTCAGCAGTTCGGCGAACACCGCCAGCCGGCGGAGATCAGCCAGCGAATAGGAGCGGGTGACGCCGGGGTGAGCGGCAGAATCGCGATCCTGCCGGTAGATGTCTTCAAAATAGCGAATCTGCGTATCCTTGAGACGGGTCAGCTCCGTCGCCCGTCCAATACTGACGGTCAGATGCTCGCGCCATTCGTCAACCTTCGACAGAACACGGTTTATCAGCGCCAGAATCTCAGGATCATTATGTAATGGCGCTGATGGCGGTGTTTGGACGTCATCGCTCTGCAACGTAAGCCCATTTGCGATCCCCTGCCGTGAACGTTCAACAACCATTTTCGTGGTCATTGGCTCCTCCTCTCTAAGTAAGGAACCCGTCCAGGCACGGTCGTTGACCACGCCGGGACGGGTTGACCACAACCCGCGGTACCACCCCGCTTAGCACAACGCGGCAGGCGCTGCGCTCACTCGAAACGCTTAACGCGCGCAACGTCCGGGTTCGCCCTGGACCCAGGTTTTCCCCGGCTGGCATCACAGCCGAACCCGGACGCACTATGCCTTCGGCTCGCACCATCCCGAAGTCGCTGAACGCACGCTCGCGCCTTCTTGCTGTGACGATGCGCCTTAACTCGCACAAGAAGCGACTCTCCCGATTATTGACGGGAAGCCGCCAGGTGCGAGCAGGCGCATTACATTTCTTTTCTATTATATGCACAGTATACACCCTGACCGGGGATGTGTCAATATCTTTTCGAGAAATGTTGGCGTCTCGTGCGAATATCTTCGACACATGATAATAAAAAGCGCACAATATATGTCCATAATTGAGAAGATCAAGAAAGACTGAGCGCCATAGCAGAGGCATGGTTGCGGCGAAGATCTCAACGGTCGGGGGCATCCTCCTACCTGCAACTCCCTTCCCATCGTAAAGACGTGGCATTACAACGTCTCTCTGATCGGCTCGTCTCGCACCGTCATCCGACGACCGCTCGACCACGTATTCATAGCTGGATTCACGAAGCGCTCCTGACATATCATGGGCGCAGTATCATCATTGTATGAATCAGGAAGACCAGATGAACCACAAACCTGTCTGTCTTGTGACCGGCGCAACGTCGGGCATTGGCGAAGTAACGGCGCGCGAACTGGCGCGCCGCGGAATGCATGTCGTCAT
>Ga0308410_1001395_pt1 | contig 13977 bp, 9 predicted proteins | sample HotsprOSTMatCore_FD_203467 | JGI IMG/M metagenome (GOLD analysis project Ga0308410, IMG submission 203467) | Hot spring phototrophic mat microbial communities from Octopus Spring, Yellowstone National Park, Wyoming, United States -... | ecosystem: Environmental > Aquatic > Thermal springs > Hot...
GTGATGGTGGGGTTGTCCACCGCGCTGGCGGTTGTGGCGATGCTGGTCGCCGCATGGCAGATACGTCTTCCCTGGAATTACTTTCACCTTGCTCTGTGGTTGGGAGGTGCCTTGGTGGGTACGGCGGTATGGAGTGCTGTACGTCAATCCCCCACTTTGAATTTTGTTCTGTATAAATTTGCCTCGCTGTATATGCTTGGCGCGATGATCTTGATTATGCTGGGAGTGTTGGAATTTTGAAGAACGACCAAGGACAGATGAAGAGTGCCTGGAGTACGTTTGGGAAAATGAGGTTCGACTCAGGTAATCACTTGTCCGACAGGGCAGATCGCTGGCTCGCGATGGTTCTGGGACTCGGCGCGTGCGTGCTGTATCTCCGCACGATGCCCCCCACCGTCCTCGATGGCGATAGCGGCGAATTTCAATACATGGCGTACATTCTTGGTGTGCCACACGCGTCGGGGTATCCGCTGTACGTTCTGCTGGGTAAACTGTTCACGTTCTTGCCGTTTGGTGATGTAGCGTTCCGCGTCAATTTGATTTCCGTCGTCACCACCGCGCTGGCGATTCCGCTGGTGTATGCGCTCCTGCGCCGCGTGAGCGTGTCGCGCGCGGCGGCAGCGCTCACGACGAGTTTTTTCGCGGTGATGCCTTCGATTTGGGGCGGCGCGCTGGAAACCAAAGTGTACGGCTTGCACTTGTTGCTTGGCGTGCTGGCGATTTTTCTGATGCTGCGCTGGTATCACGAGCAGCGCGCGCGCGACCTGTACGCCGCCGCGTTCGTTTTTGGCTTGGGGCTGACCAATCATCTGGTCATCGCGTTCAGCGCGCCGGCGTTCGCGCTCGTGCTATGGTTTGCTCGCGCGCGCCTCACGCGCGCGCTGGTCGCGCGCGCGGCGGTATGCCTGCTGTTGCCGCTGTTGTTGTACGCCTACATTCCGATTCGCGCCAATTACTGGATCGCGCAACAAGACCCGCAGAACTGGGAACTGTACCCGCGCGCTGATGCGATGCTCAAGGGGACAGTGACCGCGTACTACAACAACACCGTGCGCGGCTTTTTTGAACTGGTGACGGGTCTGGGGTACAGTTACAAGTTTGGTTTTGAATCACCCGTGGAGGAATCGAATCGCATCAACAACGCGCTCAGGTTGTTATGGCAACAGTTCGGCGTAGGACTCGCGCTGGTGATTCTGGGCGCTGGCATCGCGTTTTGGCGCGCGCGCCAGGTGTTCGCGCTGTTGGCCGCGCTCGCGCTGGGTGTGGGATTTATTTCGGTGTACTTGCGCGCGGCACATTCGACGATTTACTATTTTTCGCTGTTCTACCTCGCGCTGGCGGTGTGGTTTGCGTTTGGCGTGGAGGCGTTGTTGAACGCGGCAGCGCGCCTGCCGCGCGCGCTGCGCGTGGTTGCGCTCGTCGCGTTGCCGGCGAGTTCGCTCGTTGGCAACTTTGCACGTCTCGACGAGAGTCAAAACTATGCGCCGCGCGACTATGCGCTGGTGGTGCTGGAAGACGATCTCGCGCCGAACGCGGTGGTGATCGCGCCGTGGGAAATTTCGCAACCGTTGCGCTATTTCCAGTTCGTCGAGAATTGTCGCCCCGATTTGCTCATCACCAACGTCTCGCCCATTTGGCCCCAGTTCGAACGAATGATGACGCGCGCGCGCGAGTTAAAGCGTCCGTTCTACAACGTCGAGTTCTTTCCCGAATCGCGCAACGCACCAGGTCCGCGCTCGGTGCAAGCGGTGCCACTCCCGTTCTTCGGTGAGCCGCAACCGCGTTACGCGCTGCGCGACGCGCGCATCGTTCCCGAAACGCAGGTGCTTGGCTTTGACGTGCGTCCCGAACCGCCACAACCCGGCAAGCCGCTGCGCGTGTTGGTGTACTATCGCACGCTCGCGCGAATGTATCCAATGTATTCCGCGTGGTTGCGTCTTCAAGACGCGAGCGGCAAACTGATTGGCGATTACGCCGGCTTTCCCGGCTCGTACTATTTTCCGACGTATCGCTGGCAAGCGGGTGAGGTGTATCGGAGCGCGTGGACAATTCATCTGCCCGACGATGCGCCCGCCGGTCTGTATCACCTCGATTTGTACTGGTACGTGTACGACCTCGACACGCGCACTTCGGATTACACGCGCGAGTTTCACGTGATGCTTGGCACGATTCGCGTCGGCGAGTTTGGTGTCGCGCACATCGAGCATCCGCACAACGCGCGTCTGGCAAACGCGATCACGTTTTTGGGTTGGAATGGCGCGCGCGAGATCGCGCGCGGTCAAACGCTCCCACTCGATTTGATCTGGCGCGCGGACGGCGCGGTGGACGAAGCGTACACCGTGTTCGTGCATCTCATTGATGCGCAAGGGCGCGTCGTCGCGGATGCCGATAGTCCACCGTTCAGCGGATTGTTTCCGACGAATCGCTGGCAGGTGGGTGAGGTGCTGCGCGATCGGCATCGCTTGAAAATTCCGCGCGACCTGGCGCCGGGCGAGTATCGCATCGAAATTGGAATGTATATCTCGGCGACGAACGCGCGCGTGTTGCTCGATGATGGCGCGGATCGCATCGTGTTGACGACAGTGCGAATCAAATAGACGATTTTGGCAAATCGGCGTATAATCGGAGGCAAGGAGGTGAAACGATGCCTTCGCCTTTTCCCGGAATGGATCCGTACATCGAGGATCCCAAAATCTGGCCCGATTTTCACAATGACCTTGCATCGGAGATTCGCGCGCGACTGAATCAAGTGATTCAACCGCGGTACGTCGCGCGCTTGGTGCCGTACGTTACGTACGAGACCATTCACATTACCGATGTGCGTGGCGTTCGTCCCGATGTGGGTGTCTGGCACGTTCCCGCGCAAGCGGGTGTCGTTGCGGCAACAGCGGTCATCACGCCGGCGCCGGTGGAAAGTATGGTGGCGGTGGATATTCCGGTGCGTCTGGCGTCTGTGGCGGTTCATCAGGTCGGGACGATGCAACTGGTGACTGCCATCGAGATTCTTTCGCCGGTCAACAAGCGACCGGGGCACGAAGCGTACACCGACTATCAACGCCAGCGGCGCGATCTGTTGCGATCGCCCGCGCACTTGATCGAACTGGATTTGTTGCGCGGCGGTGAACGGATGCCGCTCGAAAAACCGGTGGGACCCTCGGCGTATGTGCTGATGCTGAGCCATGCCGAGCGTCGCCCGCGCGTCTCTGTGTGGCCCCTGCCGTTGCGCGATCCATTGCCGGTGTTGCCGGTGCCGCTCCTCGAACCCGATCCAGATGTCGCGCTGGATTTGGGCGCGGCGGTGGCTGCGGTGTACGAACGTGGGGGCTATGCCTCGCTGATTGATTATCACCAACCGCCACCGCCACCGAACCTTACGGAAGCGGAGGCGCGGTGGCTAGATGATTTCTTGCGCCAGCGTGGTCTCCGTTGAGTCGTTCAATTTTTCGCGCAGGGTGGTTGGTCCTCGCGCTCGTTCCTGCGACGCTTTTCCTCTTGCCGGCTGGATATTTTGCCTCTTCCGATGGGATGATTCATCTCTATCGGCTGTTCGAGTTGGATCGCGCCATCGGTGAAGGGGTATTTTTTCCGCGCTGGTTTCCGCTTGCGGCGTACGGCTATGGCTTGCCGGTGCTGAACTATTATCCGCCGCTGATGTATTACCTCGCCGAGGTGTTTCACCTTTTAGGCGCGGGGTACATCGCGGCGATTAAATTGACGATTGCGACGACCTTTGCGCTCGCGGCGTTTTCGATGTTCCTCTTGGCGCGCGCGTGGTTGAGTGCGCGCGCGGCGTTCGTCGCCGCGATCGCGTACGCCTACTCGCCCTACCTGCTTTCCGATGCATACGTGCGCGGCAATTTTCCCGAAATGCTCGCGATGAGTTTGTTGCCGCTCGCGCTGGCGTCCTTCACCCCCCGTCCTTCGTCTTTCGTCTTTCGTCCTTCGTCCTTCGTCTTTCGTCCTTCGTCCTTCGTCTTTCGTCTTTCGTCTTTCGTCATCGTCTTCGCCGCGATCATCCTCGCACACCATTTGACCGCGATGCAATTTGCCGCGTTGTTGGTGGTGTATGGGTTGTTTTTGTTTGCGTTGGAGGTTAGAGATTGGAGATTGGAGATAGGAGATTGGAGGGAGGAGGGCGGTCATCGGTCGGCGGTCGGCGGTCGGCAGTCGGCGGTCGGCGGTCGCCAGACAGCGGTCGGCGGTCGTTGGTCGGCGGTCGTTGGGCTTGTCGCCATCGTCGTCGCGCTCGCGCTCACTGCGTTCTACTGGGTGCCCGCGCTCGCCGAGTTGCATCTGGTGTACGTCGAATCGGCGTCGCTCGCGCGATTTTTGGTGAGCCGCCTCGTCCACCCCGCCGATTTTTTCGCGCCCGCGCTGGCATACACATACCTTCCGCAGAGTGACGCGCTCAAACGCGCCTTTGGGTTTCCGCAGACGATTCTCGCGCTGCTCGCCGGCGTCATTGCTCTGTTTCAAGTTTTGCGTTTTTGGATTCGCCGTTCACGCGGCAGATGGCAGACGATTGGCTGGGGCAGGTGGGCAGAGCGACTGCCAACTGCCTACTGCCAACTGCCTGCTGATGTGCACGTTTCACGCTTCACGCTTCACGTTTTATTCTTCGCGCTTGTCGTTGCGTTCTCGATCTTTATGACGCTCACGCTGTCCGCGCCGCTGTGGTACGCGATTCCCACGTTGCGCTTTATGCAATTCCCCTGGCGATTTCAGATTCTCGCGACGCTGGGCATCGCGTTCTTGATGGGCGTGTGGGCGCAGTGGCTGAGCGACGCGCTGGCGCGCGGGCGCGCGCAGCGATTCGTCGCGCCGCTGTTCGCGCTCGTCCTCATCGCGCTGGGGATTGCCAATTTGCCGCTGCGCGCGTTCGCGCTCGACGACGCGCAGGTGGACCTGACGCGCGCGGACGATCGCGCGTACGTCGTCGCGCAGATGGGGTGGGGCTGGACGCGCGAATTTTTGCCGGCGACGGTGCGAGAATTCGAAAACATTTACGCGCCGCTGGTCAAGCCCGCGCTCTCGCCACCCGATGCGACGCGCGCGCAGCCGAGCGTGCAAATCGAGCGCGATGGTTTGTACGCGCGCGTGCTGCGCGTCTCCGCAGCCGAACCGTTCGAGTTGTCGTTGAAGGCATTTTTCTTTCCGGGCTGGCAAGCGTACATTGATGGTGTGCCTGCGCGCACGTATCCGCGCGGCTCACTCGGTATCGTGACCGTCGCGGTGCCGTCGGGTGAGCATCGCGTCGAGTTTCGTTTTGAAGACACGCCTTTACGTTCGATGATGAATGTGGTATCATTGCTGACGTTGTGTGGCGTGTTGGTGGCGGCGTTCGTTGCGCGACGCCGCGTGTTCGTCGTATTGCTGAGCGCGCTGATTGTCCTCGCGGCGTTGTTCGCGTGGCGCGCCAGCGCGCCGCGCGCGCCGACGCCACTTGCCGTGAATGCAACGCTGGACGCGCGCGCGCAACTCATCGGCTATACCACCGAGCGCGCGGGCGAATCGTTGTACGTGACATTGCACTGGTTCGCGCTGAGCGAAATGGCGCGCGATTATCACAGTTACACGCATCTGCTCGATGCGACAGGACAACTCGTCGCGCAAAGCGATGGCATACCCGATCAAGGTCTCACACCAACGACGCGCTGGTTGCCCGGTCAAATCGTCACAGATCGTCACGTGATTGCGCTGCGGGACATTCCGCCTGGCGAATATCGAATCGCGGCAGGAATGTACCTTCCACGTGAAGACGGATTCGACAATCTTGGCAATCCTATTGCTCTGTCCAACGTGCGTGTGGACTAACCACCGACCACTGACCACTGAATACTGAACACTGAATACTGAACACTGAATACTGAACACTGAACACTGAACATGAAAACCCACTCCTACCAACTCATCGTCGCCGATCTCGATGGCACGCTTCGTGCCGATCAACAACCGTTCACGCCGCGTCTGCGCGAGGCGGTGCAGCGCGCGCAAGCGCGCGGTGTGCGCGTCGTCATCGCCACAGGACGAATGTATCGGACGGCGGTGCCGTTTGCGCGCGATCTGGGTTTGACCAGCGCGATCATTTGCGATCACGGCGCAACGATTCGCGATGTGCCATCGGAACGCGTGTTGTTTCAAAAGACCGTGCCGCTCGATCTGGCGCGCGAGGTGATCGAGTGCGCAAGTGACGATCTGGCGGTGCTGGCATGCATCGCCGACGAGTTTTACACGCCACGCCTTTCGCCATCCATCGAAAAATTCGTGGACATTTATCGCGATGATTTGCACGTCGTCCCGAATCTGGCACGCGCTTTGCCGGGTGAGCCGCAGAAAATCATTTTCATCAACGATGAATCGGTGACCGAATCACTCTTCATCGAGTTGAAAATTCGATTTGGTAACGCGCTGCAAGTTGTTCAGTCGTGGCACACCTACGTCGAACTGACGCATCGCGACGCGTCGAAGGGCAATGCTGCCGCGTGGCTTGCGCAACGCTGGAACATTCCGCGCGAACAGGTCCTCGCGCTGGGCGACCAAGACAACGACCGCTCGATGATCGAGTGGGCGGGTATGGGCGTGGCGATGGGCAACGCCATCGAGCGCGTCAAAGCGATTGCCGATTTCGTCGCGCCACGTGCAGAGGACGACGGCGCGGCAGTGGTGATTGAGCGATTTGTGTTGGGGGGCGAAGAATGAAAGACGCAGGACGCAGGACGCAGGACGCAGGACGAACGACGAAGGATGACAGCGTTCGTCATTCGTCATTCGTCATTGGTCAGAGTGTAACGCAAGTTCTTCCCGCCGCTGATCCTCAGGCATTCGAACAAGCGGTGCAGTTGTTGCGCGCGCATCGCGTCATTGCGTTTCCGACGGATACGGTGTACGGTGTGGGCGCGCACGGTTTTAGTGAACATGCCATCGAACAGTTGTTTGTCGTCAAAACGCGCGAGCGCGGCAAAGCGATTCCATATCTGCTTTCCGATGTCGAGCATCTGAATCTGGTGGCGCGCGAAATTCCTGACGCGGCACGTTTACTTGCCGCCAAGTTCTGGCCTGGCGCGCTCACACTCGTCGTGCCTGCGTCCGCGCGCGTGCCCAGGATTTTGATTGCGGGTGGCGATACGGTCGCCGTGCGTGTGCCGAATCATCGCATCACGCGCGCGTTGATTGACGCGCTGGGCGTGCCGCTCGCCGCGACGAGCGCGAACATTTCGGGCGGACGCGATCCCGCGAACGCGAAGGAGGTGCGCGCGCAACTCGAAGGACGCATTCCGCTGATTCTCGATGGCGGCGCGACGCGCGGTAACGTTCCTTCCACCGTCGTTGATGTGACAACCGATCCACCCAAGATTTTGCGCGTGGGGGTGATTACGGTGGAGGAGATTGAACGGGTAGTGGGGCAAGTTGGATAGTTTTCTGGTTGCATCGTTTATTCGTTCTTGATTTGGGGAATGAACGGTTCAACTATCCAAACGAGCAAACGATGTTGATTGGCATTGACGCTTCACGCGTGACGAGCGCGCAACCGACAGGCACCGAAGTCTACTCGCGTGAACTGATTCGCGCGCTCCTCGCGTTGGATCGGCGGAATCAGTATCGGCTCTACACGCGCGAACGCGTCGCGCCTGAATGCAGGAGGCAGTTTGCGGGAGGCAATCAACTGGATGACCGCCAACTGCCTCCTGCCACCTGCCAACTGAACGCCCACGCACCACGTACGCAATACGAGATACGCACTATTCCTTTTCCGCGTCTCTGGACACACGTGCGCCTTTCGTACGAAATGCTCACGCGCGCGCCGGATGTGCTGTGGGTGCCCGCGCACGTCTTGCCGCTCGTGCATCCGCGTCGTTCGTTCGTCACGATTCACGACGTAGGGCAGGCGCATTTTCCCGACGCGCATCCGCCGCTCCAGCGTGCCTATCACAACTGGGCGGTTGGGTGGAGCGCGCGCCGTGCCACGCGCGTCTTTGCCGATTCCGAGTCCACGCGCGATGACCTCGTCCGTTTTTTTCACGTTCCTCCCGAAAAGATTTTGGTTGTGTATCCCGCGTACGACGCGCAACTCTATCAACCGATTCGCGACCCCGCGCGCGTCGAATCCGTCAAAGCCAGGTATCGCCTCAGTGGCGACTATGTGCTGACCATCGGCACAATTCAGCCGCGCAAAAATTACGCGCGCTTGATTGAGGCGTTGGGCAAATTGCCAGTGGCGAATTGCGCCTTGGTGATTGTGGGCAAGCGCGGATGGTTACACAAGACCATTTTTGAATCCGTCGCGCAACTCGGTTTGCAAACGCGCGTTCATTTTCTCGATTATGTGTCGGCAGCCGACCTTCCCGCGCTCATCAGCGGCGCGCGCGTGTTCGCGTTTCCCAGTTTGCACGAAGGGTTTGGCTTGCCGATTCTGGAGGCGCAAGCGTGCGGCACGCCAGTCGTTTGTTCGATGACCTCGTCGCTGCCCGAAGCCGCTGGCGACGCCGCGCTCTTTTTCGACCCGCTCGATGTGGATGCCATCGCCGGCGCGCTCGCGCGCGCGCTGACCGACGACGCGCTGCGCGCCAGGTTAATCGCGCGCGGATTCGAGAACGTCAAACGATTCTCGTGGGAGGCGAGCGCGCGGCAGATTTTGCGCGCGTTCGAGGAGACGGAGGGCAAATGACGAAGGACGAAGGACGAAGGACGAATGACGAAGGATGAAGGACGAAGGACGAAGGACGAAGGACGGAGGACGAAAGACGAATGACGAATGACGGAGGACGAAGGACGAAGGAGGGTGTTATGAAACGACTTGTGTGGATCATTACTGGCGTATTCATTTTGGGCTTGGTGATAAGCATCGGTTGTTCAACAACACCTGCGACCTGGAAAACGTCTGTTCCAGTTACGGCATCTTCAACTGTTGCTATGAGGGTACCGACGCAAACCGAACAGCCTCCTGCCGACTGGACAATTTTGCCGACGTCCACTGCACAGCCCTCTGCAACTTTGCCAACCTCTATTCCCCCATCACCAATGTTGTCTTCTCCATCGTCCACTCCAACTCGTATAGCCGCAACACAAACAGTACCGCCAATCCTTGTGACTGCCAGGACCGATGTTAACGTCCGCTCTGGACCGGGCGTCAATTATCCAGTCATCGGTACGTTAAGGAAAGGAGAACAGCGTCCACTGCGCGGCAAGAATCCGGACGGCACTTGGTTGCAGATAGATTACAGAGGGGGAACGGGTTGGGTGTCGTCTTCTTTTGCTGTAGTTAGCGGCGACGCGAGACCGGTGACGGTAGCGGTATCCAGTCGTCCCACTCTGACAGCCACACCGCGTCCCTCGCCAACGGTATCGAATAGAGTATTGGCTTATGTTTCCCGGGTGATTGATGGAGACACGATTACAGTTTTACTCGATGGTAGATCATACAACGTGCGCTACATTGGAATTGATGCTCCCGAAACGGTTGCGCCAGGGCGTCCTGTCGAGTGGATGGGACGAGAAGCAACTGCCGCGAATAAAGCGCTTGTGGAAGGTAAGATGGTGTATCTGGAAAAGGATGTTAGCAACACGGATCGGTACGGGCGGCTATTACGTTACGTTTACGTTGGACAAGTTTTTGTCAACGCCGAATTGGTGCGACAAGGGTATGCTGTTGTGAGCACGTATCCACCAGACGTTAAATACCAATCACTGTTTTTGCAGATGCAACAAGAAGCGCGCGCCGCTGGGCGTGGATTATGGGGCGCTCAGCCGCCTAGCACTCAGCCTACGGTAGTTGTGCGACCGACTGCCACAGTCCCACAACCCGGACGGTGTGATCCATCATACCCCGATGTGTGTATTCCACCACCACCACCCGATTTGGATTGTAAGGACATTCCATACCGAAGATTCCGCGTGCGTCCACCCGATCCGCATCGTTTCGATGGAGATTATGATGGTATCGGATGCGAAAGGTAGGACAAATGGTAACCGTTCAGGGGTCATTGCGAGGAGCGTTTTTTGCGACGAAGCCATCCCCGCGTTACGGTCTTCTGGAGGCAACAGTGGGGATTGCTTCGCAAAAATTGCTCGCAATGACAGATAGGGCTGAACGGTTACGGACAAATGTGAGCGTGGTCTTGCATCGTGAGGGGATTGTGAAATCTGGTTTATTTTTTGCAAGACGGTTGCTTGTGAGGCACGGATTCCTCCTGATGCTTTTTCTTGTCCTCTCCGGCTCCACCTTCGCGCCGCCCGCGCGTGTTGACTCGCGCGTGCTGGCGGATACGGCGGAGGGCGCGACCGCGCGCTTTATCGTCGTCTTGAAGGCGCAGCCGAATGTGCGCGCGCTCGCCGCCGCCGAACCGAATCGCGCGGCGCGCGGGCGCATCGTCTATGACGCGTTGCGCCGCGCCGCACAGGCAACGCAACCCGCGCTGCGCGCGCAACTCGACGCGCTCGGCGCGCGCTATCGCGCGTTCACCGTCGTCAACGCGTTCGTCGTCGAAGGCGATCGCGCGGTCGTGGACGCGCTGGCGGCGCGCGCGGACGTGCTTGCCATCGAGGCGGATCGCGCGTTTCGCGTGAATTTGCCGCGCGCCGAAAACGCGCCCGCCGCGCCGAGCGGAATCGAGTGGAACATCAGCCAGATCAACGCGCCAGCAGTGTGGGCACTCGGTTACACAGGACAAAGCATCGTGTACGCGAATGCGGATACCGGCGTGCAATGGACGCACCCCGCGCTGCAAGCGCGCTATCGCGGCTGGAATGGCGCGGCGAATCACAACTTTAACTGGTGGGACGCGATTCATTTCGACCTGAGCGGCAACGGCACGAATCCGTGTGGCTACAGCGTCGCCGCGCCGTGCGATGATCACGGACACGGCACGCACACGACCGGCACCGGCATCGGTGATGATGGCGCGGGCAATCAAATCGGTGTGGCGCCGGGCGCGCGCTGGATCGCGTGTCGCAATATGGAAGAGGGGTGGGGTAGTCCCAGCACCTATCTGGAATGTTTCGACTTTTTCCTCGCGCCGTGGGACTTGAATCGGCAAAATGCAGACCCCGACAAGCGTCCCGATGTGGTAGGAAATTCGTACGCCTGTACGCCTAGCGAAGGATGCGCGGCGAATACGTTGCTCGCGGCAATGGACAATTTGCGCGCCGCCGGAATTTTTATGGCGGTGGCGGCGGGAAATTCCGGACCCAGTTGCGCCACAATCAACGAACCGCCGGCGATTTACGATTCCGCCATCACGGTTGGCGCAACCGATTCCAGCGACGCCATCGCGGTCTTCAGCAGTCGCGGTCCGGTGACGGTTGACGGGAGCAATCGCCGCAAACCCGATATGGTCGCGCCCGGTGTCGCCGTGCGTTCGAGCATCCTTGCGCATTCGTACGGCTATAGTTCTGGCACTTCGATGGCGACGCCGCACGTGGCGGGCGCGGTCGCGCTCCTGTGGTCGGCGTTTCCCAGTTTGCGGCGCAACGTGGACTTGAGCGAATCGGTGCTGGCAGTCACCGCGACGCGCTTGCCGATTACGCAGTTGTGCGGCGACGATGGCGCGGGGCAGTATCCGAACAACGTGCAGGGGTACGGACGCATTGACGTGCGCGCCGCGTACGATTATTACGCGCGCATCGGTCCGCCGCCGTACGTATACTATTTTCCGTTGGTGTTAAAATGACGAAGGACGAAAGACGAAGGACGAAGGACAGATGACGAACGACGAAGGACGAAGGATGGATGACGAATGACGAGGGATTTTCGATTTGCGATTTGCGATTTGAATCGGCAATCGAAAATTGGCTATCGGCAATCGGCAATCGAAAATTGGCCATCAGCAATCGGCAATCGAAAATAACGCAGGGCGGAGGTGAACGATGTTCGATGTACCGCTGTGGGTGTGGGCGCTGGCGTTTGTTGTGATTATTGTGTTGACGGTTCTCCTCGCGCGCAAGATGGAGTTTGTGGGCATTGAACTGACGGCGACGCCGCCGTTTTTCACATTTCAGTTCAAACGCAAGCGCGCACAAGAGCCGTCCGGTCTGCCCAAATCGGACGTGGCGATGCCCGCGCCCAACGTCTCTGCGCCCGGCGCGCGCAGTGTTGCAATTGGCGGTGACGTACACGCGCCCATCATCACAGGCGACGTTCATCTGCCGCCGCCTGAACGCCCACCGCGCGGCTCTGCCGCGCCGCCCGCGCGCACCGCGCACTATGTCCATCGCGGCAAAATCGAGGACGATGTGCGCGCCGCGCTGCACGCGCGCCATACGCTCGCCGTTGTGGGCGTCGCGGGGATGGGCGGGATTGGCAAGACGGAACTCGCCAGGCATCTCTGCAATGAACTTGCACGCACGCAGCGCGTCCTCTGGGTCAGCGTGTACGACCGCCCGCTGGTGGATGTGCAAAACGAACTCGCGCGCGCGCTTGGTATCACGTTCGATCCGCGAGCGGATGCGCAGAGCCGCTACGACACACTCCGCGCCGCGTTCGACGCCAATCCCTGCATCGTCTTTTTCGATGATGTGTTCAAAGCGGCGGTTCCTGCGCTGAAATTTCTGTTGCCCCCCTCGCCGCCGTGCGCCGCGCTCATCACCTCGCGCCAGCGCGAACTGGGCGTGGCGCGCGTCATCGAACTGGATGTGATGACGGAAGCACAAGCGCTGGAACTGTTGCGCGACGCGCACGATTTGGACGAGGTAATCGCGCGCGAACCCGCAGCGGCAAAAGCGTTGTGCCGCCTGTGCGGCTATCTCCCGCTCGCGCTCGATATTGCCGCGAGTCGGCTCCGCAAGCAACTCCATTTTTCCGCGACCCCCATCGCCACGTTCAACCAGACCTTGACGAATCGGCTGAAGGAATTGCAGCGCGGCACTGCGCCCGATCGTCTGGATAGCATCACCGCGAACATCGCGTTGAGTTACGACGATCTGGACGCGGCGGACCAGCGGCGTTTGCGCGCGCTGGCGGTCTTTGCGCCGAGTGGCTTTGCGCCGCGTGCGGCAGCAGCGGTGTGGGGTGAGGCGGAGGCGGACGCGCGGACGCACCTCGAACGCTTGCAGGACGAATCGCTGGTGATGAACGCGGAGCGGGTAGGGCGATTCCGTTTGCACGATTTGGTGCGCGATTTTGCGCACCTGCAACTGGACGCGGCGGGCGAGCGCGAGGCGACGAATCGCGCGCACGCGGAATTTTTGATTGGGTTGTTTGAAGAACATTATACCGACGATTTGAGCAATGCGCCCGAAGTGGGCGATGAACTGGAAAACCTGCGGGAGGCGGTGCGGTGGGCGCGCGAGAAAAACGAAGGTGAGTTGCTGGCGCGTCTGGCGACAGTGCCGCACAATTGGCTCTACAACGTTTTTCGCGTGTGGGATGAGTGGCAGAGTTGGTTGGCTGCCGTATTGCGTGTAGGCATTGACTATGCGCCGCAACTGAAAGCGAACGTGCTTCGAGCGCTGGGCGACCTCCAACAGTTTCGCAAAGAGATGGAGGCTGCGCGCGCCAGTTACGCGCAGGCGTTGGAGTTGTACCGCGCCGTTGGCGACCGTTTGGGCGAAGCGAACGTGCTGCGGGCGATGGGGGACGTGCAGCAATTCCGCGATGACCGAGACGCGGCGTTGCAAACGTACGCGCAGGCGCTGGAGTTATACCGCGCCGTCGGCGACCGGTTGGGCGAAGCGAACGTGCTGGCTGCAAAATGTCGTTTGTTAGTGCAAATCGGAGAGATTGATCAGGCGGAAAAGAATCTTGCTCAGGTAATTCCAATTCGTCAACAAGTTGGTGATCTATACAGCGAAGGCGCAGATTACGGTTAACTTTGCTCTCGCGCTGTTGAATGTTGGAGAAAAAGCCAGAGCCAAAACGTACGCGCTGAAGGCAAAAAAGATTTTTGAGAAAATCGGCGAGCCAGGTTTGATTCAGCAGGTCAATCGGTTGATAGCCGCGTGTGAATGAGCCGCCGATTGAAAATCGGCGGCTGAAAGAGCGGG
>Ga0308410_1001397_pt1 | contig 13972 bp, 10 predicted proteins | sample HotsprOSTMatCore_FD_203467 | JGI IMG/M metagenome (GOLD analysis project Ga0308410, IMG submission 203467) | Hot spring phototrophic mat microbial communities from Octopus Spring, Yellowstone National Park, Wyoming, United States -... | ecosystem: Environmental > Aquatic > Thermal springs > Hot...
TGGTCGCGGAGGGGTTCCGTCCCGGCGTGGCCGACCGGCTGGGCATCGGCCCCGACGCCGTGAGGGCCCGCAACCCGAACGTGGTGTACCTGTCGGTGTCGGGATTCGGCCAGACCGGTCCGTGGCGCGAGGTGCCCGGCCGTCGAGACCGGGAGCCGCAGGGCGCGCGCAACGGGCAGCCGCGAGGGTCGGTGCGCCGTGGAGCGGGTGACGGGAATCGAACCCGCGTTCTCAGCTTGGGAAGCTGATGTTCTGCCTCTGAACTACACCCGCGTGGGCCCGACATCCTACGCGCGCCGGACCACCGGTCACCGCCCGGGGCGGTCGACAGCCTCCCTCTAGGCTCCCGGCCGTGATCCTCTCCGACCGCACGATCCGCGAGGAGCTCCGGGCGGGGCGCATCGTCATCGACCCCCTCGAGGAGGCGAGCATCCAGCCCTCGTCGGTCGATCTGCGGGTGGACCGGTTCTTCCGGGTGTTCCGCAACGACACCACCCCCTACATCGACCCCAAGGAGCCCCAGGAGGACCTGACCGAGCTCGTGGAGGTCGACGAAGCCCGCGCCTTCATCCTGCATCCGGGTGAGTTCGTCCTCGGGTCCACCCTGGAGCGGGTCCGCCTGCCCGAGGACCTCGTGGCCCGTCTCGAGGGCAAGAGCTCGCTCGGCCGGCTCGGGCTGCTCATCCACTCCACCGCCGGGTTCGTCGACGCCGGCTGGGACGGTCACCTCACCCTCGAGCTGTCCAACGTCGCGAACCTGCCCATCGCGATCTACCCCGGGATGAAGATCGGCCAGATCAGCTTCCTGCGCATGACCACTCCGGCGGAGCACGCCTACGGCACCGAAGGGGTGGGTTCGAAGTACCAGGGCCAGCGGGGTCCGACCCCGAGCCGGTACTACCTGAACTTCACCCGTGGTGACGGTGGCGCCCCCCCGCCGCGTCCCGGCACCGCACCCTCCCCGTCGTCGCCGAGCTCCGGACGCGACGTCGCGTCATAGCGGCCGGTCGTGTCCGGAGCCGGGGTCTTGCCGGCAGGAACGGGTGTCAGAGCGGGGCAGCGCGGTCAGGGCGTGGAGGTACCCAGGGCCTCGACGAGGATCTCGGCGATGTCCTGCACCACCACGTCGTCGCGGCCCTCACCTTTCACCCCGTCGTCGAGCATCACCCAGCAGAACGGGCAGGCCACCGCGATGCGGGTGGCGCCGGTACGCAACGCCTCCTGGGCCCGCTCGACGTTGACCTTCTTGCCGACCGTCTCCTCCATCCACATGCGGGCACCCCCCGCTCCGCAGCACATGCCGCGGGTGCCGTTGCGGGGCATCTCCACCAGGTCGATCCCGGCGAGCGAGCCGACCACCTTGCGGGGGGCGAGGTACACGTCGTTGTGACGACCGAGGTAGCACGAGTCGTGGTAGGTGACCCGCTCGGCGAGGCTGGCACCGGCCAGGGACAGCCGCCCGTCGGCGATGAGCTCCATGAGGAGCTGGGCGTGGTGCACCACCTCGTAGTGCCCACCCAACTGCGGGTACTCGTTGCGCAGGGTGTTGAAGCAGTGCGGGCACTGGGTGATGATCTTGCGCACCCCGAGCCCGTCGAGAGCCTCGATGTTCTGGGCGGCCAGCATCTGGAAGAGGTACTCGTTGCCGGAGCGTCGGGCGCTGTCTCCGGTGCACAGCTCGGAGGGCCCCAGGACGGCGAAGTCGACACCGGCCCGTACCAGGAGCTGGGCGATGGCGCGGCTCGCCTTCTTGTTCCGGTCGTCGAAGGAGCCGGCGCAGCCCACCCAGTAGAGGTACTCGTGGGCCAGCGGACCCGACCCGGGCTCCACCACCGACACCTCCAGGTCGCCCACCCAGTCCGCCCGGTCGCCCTGGTTCAGGCCGTACACGTTGCCGGAGTTCTCCATCGAGCGGTACACGTTGCCGAGCGAGGAGGGGAAGTTGCTCTCCATGAGCGACAGGTACCGGCGCATCTCCAGGATCTTGTCGAGGATCTCGATGTTCACCGGGCAGATCTCGTCACAGGCCTTGCAGGAGGTGCAGGCCCACAGCTCCTCGGGGGTGATCCGCTCGAACAGCGAGTCGGCGCTGATCGTGATCTCCGGGTCCATGCCCACCGGTGGCGACACCCGCGGCGTCCCGGTGGCGGCCATGACCTCCCCCGTCTTGAGCACGATCTCCCGGGGGTCGAGCGGCTTGCCGGTGGCGTGCGCCGGGCACACGGAGGTGCACCGGCCGCAGATCGTGCACGCCTCGGTGTCGAAGAGCTGCTTCCAGGTGAAGTCCTCCACGGTGGAGGCCCCGAACGTCTCGAGGTCGGTCTCCATGAGGTTCGGCATCGGCGACATCGCGCCCTTGGGCCGGGGCCGGTCGCGCCAGTACATGTTCATCGGGCTCGTGAACATGTGGCGCAGCATCGTGGTGGGCAGGATCACCAGGAACGCCAGGAACGACACGACGTGCGCGCCCCACAACCAGCGGTGGGTGTCGCGAAGCGTCCCGGTGTCCCAGCCGTCGACGAGGCCCGAGAGCCCCCAGCCGACGACGGACCAGCGCTCGAAGGCCGGCCGGCCGGCCAAGGCGATGCGAGCCCCTTCCACGAGGAACCCGGTCACCCCGATGGCGAAGAACGTCACGAGGATCACCAGGTGCTCGGGCTTGGTCTTGATGCGGATCCGGTAGGGCTGCACGCCGTACCGGCGGAGGAACGCCCAGGCGATGCCGACGAGGAACACGACCCCGGCCAGGTCGGCCACGAACGCGTAGCCCTGGTAGGTGCGGCCGTGCAGGAACTTCAGCGATTCGGGCACCTGGTGGTCGATCTCCAGCAGCACGGTGGCGGCGAAGAGCACGAGGAACCCGAAGTAGATGAAGCTGTGCATCACCCCCGCCGCCGGGTCGCGCAGGAGGGTCCGCATCCACACGCCACGCCGGAAGTCCTCCAGGCGACGCCGAGCGTTGGCTCGGGTGGTGCGCCGGTCGTCGGCTCGGCCCCGTTCCACGTTGCGGAGCCGCTGGGAGCTGAGCCAGGCCACGAGGAACAGGCCGGTGGCCACCGCGGCGTAGAAGGCCACCTCGAGCGCGGTGGGGATGTTGCCGAACACCTTGCGGGAGACGGGGGACACCTCGTCCCAGCCGGTGAGCTCCGGGGCGATGCCGGAGGCGATCGTGCCCAGCGCCGCCAGCGCCCCCACGAGGAGCACGATCTGGTGCGGTCGGGGCAGCGGGAGCCGGCGGGCGCTGCGCCGGGCCGGCGCCGCGGTGTCGTCGTGGACGGCCTGCACGGCCGGGACGCTACCGCGCGGGGTGGCTACTGCACCGACTTGGCGTCGGCCTCCCGGAGCCGACGGGCCATCCCGGCCAGGAGCTTGCGGGCGAAGCCGGGGACCTCGTCGATGATGCCGGCGAACTCCCGCTGACCGAGCACGACGAGCTCCATCGGGGTCTCGGCCACCACGGTGGCGTTGCGGGGTGCCTTGTCGAGCAGCGCCAGTTCCCCGAACGCGTCGCCGGGGCCGAGGGTGGCGACCCGGCGGCCCCGGCGGCTCACCCGGGCCTGCCCGGAGACGATCACGAAGAACTCCGAACCGGTGGCGCCCTCACGCACGAGGACCTTCCCGGCCGGCACCTCGATGTCCTCCCCGCGGCGCGCGATGAGGGCCAGCTCCCTCCGGGACAGCGCCGAGAAGATCGGCACCTCGGCGAGATGGTCGAGGAAGGCGTCGCGACGGGCCATGCCGGCATCGTAGGCGCCGTCCTCCGGCCGGGAAAGGACCGACTCCCAGGCGGGGCGCTCGGGCGGCCCGGGCCGCCGGCCGAGTCCGGACCCACGGGCCGGGGCGGGCCGGGGCGCGCCGGGGATCGGGAATGCCGGACCCGCCCGGTAGGTTGAGTACCACCGACTCAAGAAGACGTTCACCGGAGCGCGCAGGCCCACCGCCTGCGGACCGGGTGCTTCCCAGCCCGGGCCGCTCCGGCCGGAACAACCCCACCCGACCGGGAACGCCTGGTCGCAGCGCAGGAGGACCAGCATGGCCAAGGCCGTCGGCATCGACCTCGGGACCACCAACTCCGTCGTCGCCACCCTCGAGGCCGGGGAGCCCGTCGTCATCCCCAACTCCGAGGGCGCACGCACGACCCCCTCGGTGGTGAGTTTCGACAAGACCACCGGCGAGGTGCGGGTCGGGCGCGCCGCGAAGAACCAGGCGATCCTCAACCCCGACCGGACGATCCGGTCGGTGAAGCGCCACATGGGGACCTCGTGGACGATCGACATCGACGGGAAGCGCTACACCGCCCAGGAGATCTCCGCCCGGATCCTCCAGAAGCTCAAGCGGGACGCGGAGGCCTACCTCGGCGACACGGTCACCCAGGCGGTGATCACCGTGCCCGCCTACTTCGACGACGCGCAGCGCCAAGCCACGAAGGAGGCCGGGGAGATCGCCGGTCTCGAGGTGCTGCGCATCATCAACGAGCCGACCGCCGCGGCGCTCGCCTACGGGCTCGACAAGGAACAGGACATGACGATCCTGGTCTTCGACCTCGGCGGCGGCACGTTCGACGTGTCGATCCTCGACCTGGGCGAGGGCGTGTTCGAGGTGAAGGCGACCGCGGGCAACACGCAGCTCGGCGGGGACGACTGGGACCAGCGGATCATCGACTGGATGGTCGCCGAGTTCAAGGCCGCCCACGGCGTGGACCTCTCCGCCGACAAGAGCGCGATGCAGCGACTGAAGGACAAGGCGGAGGAAGCGAAGATCGCGCTCAGCGAGAGCCAGACCACCGAGATCAACATCCCGTTCATCACCGCGACCGCCGAGGGCCCGTTGCACCTCGAGCTGTCGCTCACCCGGGCCAAGTTCCAGGAACTCACCCATGACCTCATCGAGGCGTGCCGGGGTCCCTTCGAACAGGCGATCCGTGACGCGGGCCTCTCGAAGGGCGACATCGACCGGGTGCTGCTCGTGGGGGGTTCCACCCGGATGCCGGCCGTCCAGGACCTCGTGCGGGAGCTGACCGGCCGGGAGGGCGACCGGGGCATCAACCCCGACGAGGCGGTGGCGATCGGTGCGGCGATCCAGGCCGGGGTGCTGAAGGGTGAGGTGAAGGACGTCCTCCTGCTCGACGTCACGCCGCTGTCCCTCGGGATCGAGACGAAGGGTGGGGTGATGTCGCGGCTCATCGAGCGCAACACCACGATCCCCACGAAGCGCTCCCAGGTCTTCACCACCGCCGACGACAACCAGCCGTCGGTGCAGATCAAGGTGCTCCAGGGCGAGAGTGAGATGGCCGACCGAAACCGGGTGCTCGGCACCTTCGAGCTCGTCGGCATCCCGCCCGCACCGCGGGGCGTTCCCCAGATCGAGGTGACCTTCGACATCGACGCGAACGGCATCGTGCACGTCTCGGCGAAGGACCTCGGCACCGGCAAGGAACAGGCGATGACCATCACCGGCGGCACCGCGCTGAGCCGGGAGGAGATCGACCGGATGATCCGGGACGCCGAGGCACACGCCGAGGAGGACCGGCGTCGCCGGGAGGAAGCCGAGACCCGCAACAGCGCCGAGAACCTCGTGTTCCAGACCGAGAAGCTCCTGAAGGAGCAGGGCGAGCGGGTGGACGCCGCCGAGCGGGAGAAGATCAGCGCCGCGCTCGACGCGCTGCGCCAGGCGCTCGGCGGCTCCGACGTCGCGGCGATCCGCCGGGCGCACGAGCAGCTCATCGCGGCGAGTCAGGAGTTCGCCCAGCGGCTGTACGCGGCGAGCACCGCGGCCGGCACCGCCACCGATGGCGGCAGCGGCCCGGGCGCGGGCGGCGGTGACGAGGACGTGGCCGAGGCCGAGGTCGTCGACGAGCCCGGCGAGGCGGCGGGGGCCTGACGATGGGCGAGGAGCGCGAGGTCCAGCGCGAAGAGCGAACCGACCGGGACCCGTCGGGTGCTCCGCCGCGGGACGCCGGCACCGATGCCGAAGAGGGTGACGCCGACGCGGCGGCCGCCGCGGTGGAGGCCGACCTCGCCCGGCTCGCCGCGGAACGCGACGAGATGCGGGCGCTCGCCCAGCAGGTGCAGGCCGACTTCGAGAACTTCCGCAAGCGGATGCTGCGGGAACAGACCGACGCGATCGCCCGGGCCAACGAACACCTCGTCGAGGCGTTGCTGCCGGTGCTCGACAGCTTCGAGCTCGCGCTCGGCTCGGTCGGTGACCTGCCCCACGCGGTCCGCAAGGGGGTGGAGCTCGTCTATGCCGAGTTGCTCGGCGCGCTCGAGAAGGAGGGGCTGGAGCGGATCGAGGCTGAAGGCAGGCCGTTCGATCCCCGCGAACACGAGGCGGTGATGCACGACGACGCCGGTGGGGCGTCCCCGGTCGTGACCGACGTGATGCGGGCCGGCTACCGGTTCCGGGGACGGGTGCTGCGCCCGGCGATGGTGAAGGTCGGTGAGCCCGGTCCGGGCACCGGCGGTGAGGGCGAGGGTGGGTCGCACGCCGGTGTCGGTGGCAGCGGAGGGAGATGACCGTGGCTCCCGAACGGGAGTGGTTCGAGCGCGACTACTACGCCACCCTCGGGGTGGGTGAGGGGGCGACCGAACGCGAGATCACCAAGGCGTACCGGCGTCTGGCGAAGCAGTACCACCCGGATGCCAACCCGGGGAACCGCGAGGCGGAGGAGCGGTTCAAGGAGATCTCCGCCGCCTACGACGTGCTCTCCGATCCGGCCAAGCGCAAGGAATACGACGAGGTGCGCCGCCTCGTCGCCTCCGGGGCGTTCCGGGGCGGCTCCGGTGGGATGGGCCCCGGCTTCGAGGGTCCCGGCTTCGTGTTCGAGGAGGGCATCGACCTCTCGGACCTGCTCGGCGACCTCCTCGGTGGGCGGGGCGGCGGGTTCGGTCGCCGCCGCGGCGGCGCCCGGCGGGGCGCCGACCTGGAGACCGAGCTGCACCTCGACTTCCTCGACGCGCTCCGAGGCGCGACCACCACGGTCTCCACCGTCACCGACGTCCCCTGCGAGGCCTGCGGCGGCACGGGTGCCGAACCGGGTCACCCCCCGCAGCGCTGCCCGCGGTGCGCCGGTCGCGGCACCGTCGCGGTCGACCAGGGACCGTTCTCGTTCACGGAGGTCTGCTCCCGCTGCGGCGGGCGCGGCAGTCTCGTGACCCATCCCTGCGCGCGGTGCGGAGGCGCCGGTGCCCAGGTGCGTCGCCGCGACACCAAGGTGCGGATCCCGCCCGGGGTCGCCGACGGCCAGCGCATCCGGGTGAAGGGGAAGGGCGCGGCCGGTCCCGGCGGCGGCCCGCCGGGAGACCTGTACGTGGTGGTGCGGGTCCGGCCCCACCCCACGTTCAGGCGCCGGGGCAAGGACCTGCAGGTGACGGTGCCGGTCACCTTCGCGGAGGCGGCCCTCGGCGCCGACGTGCGGGTGCCGACTCCCGACGGCCCGGTGACCGTCCGCCTGAAGCCGGGAACCCGGAGCGGCTCCACCCAGCGGGTCCGCGGCAAGGGGGTGCGCACCGCCCGGGGCGCCCCCGGCGACCTGCTCGTCACCTTCGAGGTGGCGGTGCCCGATCGGCTCGACGACCGGCAGCGCAAGGTCGTCGAGGAGCTGGCCGAGGTGCTGCCGGGCAACCCACGGGCGCACCTGGGGGTCTGAGCCGTGCGGGGTGCCGGGGATGCCGGAGGGAGAGCGGCCGGGAAGAGACGGCGGGTTCGGCGAGCCGGCGGGAGGCGTGCCGGGAATGGCGACGGCAAGGAGCTCGGCGATGGGGGCAGCGGAGGAACGGGCGCTCTACATCATCTCGGTGGCGGCCGAGTTGGCCGGTGTGCACCCCCAGACCCTGCGCTTCTACGAGCGCAAGGGCCTCATCGCGCCGGCCCGGACCGCGGGCCGCAGCCGCCGGTACTCGCAGGCCGACATCGAGTTGCTGCGCCGCATCCAGGAGCTCACCGCCGAGGGGGTGGGACTCGCCGGCGTGCGGAGGATCCTCGACCTGGAGCGCCGCCTCGCCGAGGTCAGCCACGAACTCGAGACGTTGCGGGCGCGGATGCAGGCGGAACTGGCGGAGGTGCGGCGGCGGGCCCGGCGTGACCTCGTGCCCCGGGCGCCGGCGGGACCGCCGGCCCGGATCCACCGCCCGGGACGGGAACACCGAACTTGAGTGTGGTGTTGTCAGGAATTCGGATGCCGCCCGGCGACCACCGACGGCACGTGGACGGCTGCCACCCCGGCCGCATGAGACGAGACCCACAAGGAGCGATCGCCGCATGACCCTCGACCCGAACCGCTTCACCCGCAAGACCCAGGAGGCGATCGCCGCCGCCCAGCAGCTCGCCCGTGAGCGCCGTCACGCCCAGGTGAGCCCCGAACACCTGCTCGCGGCGCTCGTCGGCCAGCCCGAGGGCGTGGTCCTGCCGGTGCTGGAGCGGCTGGGGGTCGCCCCGAAGGTGGTGCGCGACCGGGTGACCGAGGCGCTCGCCCGTCAGCCCCAGGTGTACGGGGCCACCACCCAGGGCCCGCAGGTGTCGCAGGAGGCGTACCGGCTGCTCGAGGCCGCGGACGGCGAACGGGCGGACCTCGGCGACGACTACCTGTCGACCGAGCACCTGCTGCTGGCGATGACGAAGCTCGCCGGGGGCGTCGGTGACCTCCTGCGGTCGCTGGGGGTCACCACCGAGGCGGTGCTCGACGCGCTGCGGCAGGTGCGCGGCTCCCACCGGGTGACCTCCGAGAACCCCGAGGAGCAGTACCAGGCACTGGAGCGCTTCGGGCGTGACCTCACCGAGGAGGCCCGGCGAGGCAAGCTCGACCCGGTCATCGGCCGCGACGAGGAGATCCGGCGGGTCATCCAGGTGCTGTCGCGGCGTACGAAGAACAACCCGGTGCTCATCGGGGAGCCCGGCGTGGGCAAGACCGCCATCGCCGAGGGACTGGCCCGGCGCATCGTGGAGGGCGACGTGCCCGAGAGCCTGCGCAACAAGCGTCTCGTCGCGCTCGACATCGGGGCGATGGTGGCCGGTGCGAAGTACCGGGGGGAGTTCGAAGAGCGCCTGAAGGCCGTCCTCAAGGAGATCGCCGACGCCGAGGGCGAGGTCATCACCTTCATCGACGAGTTGCACACGATCGTCGGTGCCGGCGGTGCCGAGGGCGCGGTCGACGCCGGGAACATGATCAAGCCGATGCTCGCCCGGGGCGAGCTCCGCATGATCGGCGCCACCACCCTCGACGAGTACCGCAAGCACATCGAGAAGGACCCGGCGCTCGAACGCCGGTTCCAGCCGATCTACGTGGGCGAGCCGTCCGTGGAGGACACGATCGCGATCCTGCGCGGCCTGAAGGAGCGCTACGAGGTGCATCACGGGGTGCGCATCCAGGACGCGGCCCTCGTCGCCGCCGCGGTGCTCTCACACCGCTACATCACCGGCCGCCAACTGCCGGACAAGGCGATCGACCTCATCGACGAGGCGGCGAGCCGGTTGCGCATCGAGATCGACTCCATGCCCTTCGAGATCGACGTGGTGGAGCGCCGGATCCGCCAGCTCGAGATCGAGAAGGCGGCGCTGGCCAAGGAGACCGACGAGGGGTCCCGTCAGCGGCTCGAGGCGATCGAGGCCGAACTGGCCGAACTGGCCGAACAGCGCGACGGCATGGTCGCGCACTGGCAGGCCGAGCGCGAGGCGATCACCGAGATCCGGGCCTCCAAGGAGCGACTCGAGCAGGCCCGCGTCGAGGCCGAGCGGGCCGAGCGAGAGGGTGACCTCGAGCGGGCCGCGCAGCTCCGCTACGGCACGATGCGCGAGCTCGAGGCGGAGATCCAGGCGAAGACCGCGGCGATGGCCGAGCTGCAGCGCGAGCGGAAGATGCTGAAGGAGGAGGTCGACGAGGAGGACGTCGCCGAGATCGTCTCCCGCTGGACCGGCATCCCGGTCAGCCGGCTCATGGAAGGCGAGGTGGCGAAGCTCGTGCGCATGGAGGAGATGCTGCACGAGCGGGTGGTCGGCCAGGACGAGGCGGTGCGGGTGGTCGCCAACGCGATCCGGCGGTCCCGGGCCGGTCTCTCCGACCCGAACCGCCCGATCGGATCGTTCCTGTTCCTCGGGCCCACCGGCGTCGGCAAGACGGAGCTCGCCCGGGCGCTGGCCGAGTTCCTCTTCGACGACGAGCGGGCGATGGTGCGCATCGACATGAGCGAGTACATGGAGAAGCACACCGTGTCGCGCCTGCTCGGCGCCCCGCCCGGGTACGTCGGCTACGAGGAGGGCGGGCAGCTCACCGAGGCCGTCCGTCGCCGGCCGTACGCGGTGATCCTGCTGGACGAGATCGAGAAGGCGCACCCTGACACCTTCAACGTGCTGCTCCAGCTCATGGACGACGGCCGCCTCACCGACGGGCAGGGTCGCACGGTGGACTTCACGAACACGGTGCTCATCATGACCTCCAACCTCGGCGCGGGCGGTGAGGAGGCCGTGGTGATGGCCGCGGTGCGCAGCCACTTCAAGCCGGAGTTCATCAACCGGATCGACGAGATCGTGATCTTCCACCGCCTCAGCGACGAGCACCTGGCGAAGATCGTCGACATCCAGGTCGCCCGGCTCGCCGACCGGCTCGCCGAGCGGGGCCTGCGCCTCGAGCTGACCCCGGCCGCCCGGGACCACCTGGCCCGGGTGGGCTACGACCCCGATTTCGGGGCCCGCCCGTTGCGGCGGGTCATCCAGCGGGAGATCGCCGACCCGTTGGCCCTGGCGCTGCTGAGCGGGGAGTACCGGGAGGGGGACACGGTGGTCGTCGACGCCACGCCGGAAGGCCTCGTGTTCCGCCACGCCGCCGCACCGGTCGGCTCCTGAGGCGGGTCCCGGCGGCCGGCGCCGCCGGTGCGGGTCGGGGGCAGCGACTAGCCTGCCCGCAACGTGAGTGCCATGGGGACCGGTGTCCGGCGTCGATCGGCGCCGGACGGGAGCGGCGTGTGCCGGGCACGGTGATCGTCGGCACCCAGTGGGGCGACGAGGGCAAGGGCCGGTTCACCGACTACCTGGCCCGCGAGTCCGATCTCGTCGTGCGCTACCAGGGTGGCCACAACGCGGGGCACACCATCGTCGTCGGCGGCGAGGTGTTCGCCCTGCAGCTCGTGCCCAGCGGGGTGCTGTACCCGCAGGTGACCCCGGTGATCGGCAACGGCGTGGTCGTCGATCCGGCGGTACTCATCGCCGAGCTCGACATGCTCGAGGCCAAGGGGATCGACACCGGCCGGGTGCGGCTCTCCGGCAACGCGCACCTCATCATGCCCTACCACGTGGAGCTCGACCGACTCACCGAGCGATATCTCGGTCGCAACAAACTCGGCACCACCAAACGGGGCATCGGCCCCGCCTATGCCGACAAGGCGCTGCGCGTGGGCCTGCGTGTGCAGGACCTCCTCGACCCGAAGATCTTCCGGGCCAAGCTCGAGCTGGTGTTGCGGGAGAAGAACGGCGTGCTGGCCAAGGTGTACAACCGCCTGCCCATGGACGCCGACGACATCTGCGCCCGGTACCTGGCCATGGCGCCTCGCCTCGAGCCCCTCATCGCAGACACGGTGCATCTCGTGCACCGGGCCCTCGCCGACGGCCGCCACGTGCTCTTCGAAGGCGCACAGGCCACCTACCTCGACCTCGACCACGGGACCTATCCCTTCGTCACCTCGTCGAACCCGGTCGCAGGCGGGGTCTGCACCGGGGCCGGCGTCGGACCGCGGGCCGTCGATCGGGTCATCGGGGTCACCAAGGCCTACACCACCCGCGTGGGGGCCGGGCCGTTCCCCACCGAGCTCCCCGAAGGCGACCCGGTGGGTGACGAGCTGGTGGAGCGCGGTCGTGAGTTCGGCACGAACACCGGGCGGCGCCGGCGGCCCGGGTGGCTCGACGCGGTGATGCTGCGCCACGCGGTCGCGCTCAACAGCTGCACCGAGCTGGCGGTCACGAAGCTCGACGTGCTCGCCCCGTTCCCGGACCTGCGGATCTGCGTCGCCTACGAAGGGCCCGACGGCACCCGCTACGACCATGTCCCCTACCACCAGTCGGTGCTGCACAAGGTGCGCCCGGTCTACGAGACCCTGCCCGGATGGCGCACCGACCTCACCGGTGTGCGCGACCTCGGCGCGCTCCCGGCCGAGGCCCGGGCCTACCTGCGCCGTATCGAGGAGCTCGCCGGCGTGCCGGTCACGTTCCTGTCGGTCGGTCCGGCCCGCGAGCAGACGGTCGTCCTGGCCGCGGCGGCGTGAACGTCCTCGTCGTCGGTTCCGGCGGGCGGGAGCACGCCCTCGCCTGGGCCCTTGCCCGCTCCCCGATCGTCGACGCGGTGGCGGCCAGCCCCGGGAACCCCGGGATCGAGACGGTGGCCGCATGCCTGCCCCTCGCCGAGGCGCTCCGAGCGATCGAGACCTTCGAACTGGTGGTGATCGGGCCGGAGGCCCCACTCGTGGACGGGCTCGCCGACGAGCTGCGTGCCGGCGGGCGGCTCGTGTTCGGGCCGTCGGCCGCGGCCGCCCGCTTGGAGGGATCGAAGGCCTGGATGAAGGAGGTCCTCACCCGGGCCGGTGTGCCCACCGCCCGTCACGCCACCTTCGGTGCCGGTGAGGAGCCGGCCGCCGAGGCGTTCCTCGCCACCCTGCCGGGTCGCTACGTCGTCAAGACCGACGGGCTGGCGGCGGGCAAGGGGGTGCTCGTCACCGAATCGTTGGCCGAGGCCCGCGAGGCGGTGCGCGCGTATCTGTCGGGCGAGGCGTTCGGCGACGCCGGCCGCCGCATCGTGGTGGAGGAGGGACTGAGCGGCCCGGAGCTCTCGCTGCTCGTGCTCTGCGACGGGACGACCGAGGGCGTGCCGCTCGCGCCGGCCCGGGACCACAAGCGACTCGGCGACGGTGACACCGGACCCAACACCGGCGGGATGGGGGCGTACTCGCCGGTACCCGGGATCGACGACCGGCTCGTGGACGAGGTGATGGAACAGGCCGTGCGCCCCACGTTGGCGGCCCTGGCCGACGAGGGGATCCCCTACCAGGGGATCCTGTACGCCGGGCTGATGCTCACCGACGAGGGGCCCAAGGTGCTCGAGTACAACGTCCGCTTCGGCGATCCCGAATGCCAGGCCGTGGTACCCCGGCTGGCCAGCGACCTCGCGCAGCACTGTGCGGAGGCGGCTGAGGGCCACCTGCGCAGCCCGGTGCGCTTCCGGCCCGAGGCGTGCGTCACCGTCGTCCTCGCCGCGGCCGGCTACCCGGCGGCACCACGGACCGGCGACGTCATCGAGGGCCTGGAGGAGGCGGCCGACCTCGCGGGGGTGATGATCTTCCACGCCGGCACCGGCCGCACCGACGGGCGGTGGTGCACCGCCGGCGGTCGCGTGTTGGACGTGACCGCGCTCGGCCCCACCCTGGCCGAAGCCCGGTCCCGGGCGTACGCCGCCGCGGCGCGGATCCGATGGCCGGGGATGCAGTGGCGCCGGGACATCGGGGCCGCTCCGTGATCCCCCGGTACTCGCTTCCGGAGATGGCCGAGCTCTTCACCGACGAGGCGCGATACGCCGCCTGGCTCGAGGTGGAGATCCTGGCGGTGGAGGCGTGGGCCGCGCTCGGCGTCGTACCGGAGGATGCGGCGCGGGTGGTGCGGGAGCGGGCCGGGTTCGACGTCGCCGCGGTGGAGGCGCGCGAACGCGTGACCGAGCACGACGTCGCGGCCTTCGTCGACGTCGTGGCGGAACGGGTGGGCCCACCGCACGGCGCGTGGGTGCACTACGGACTCACCTCCTCCGACGTGGTGGACACGGCGCTCGCCTGGCAACTCACGAAGGCGACCGACCTCCTCCTCGCCGCCGCCGAGGCCCTCGAACGCACGCTCACCGAGCGCGCCCGCGAGCACCGGCGGACGCCGATGGTGGGCCGCACCCACGGGGTGCACGCGGAGCCGACGACCTTCGGGGCCAAGCTGGCGCTCTTCGCGCTGCAGG